>Ga0210044_10000552_pt1 | contig 56938 bp, 59 predicted proteins | sample CryGey13umfilter_2_FD_183959 | JGI IMG/M metagenome (GOLD analysis project Ga0210044, IMG submission 183959) | Groundwater microbial communities from aquifer in Utah, USA - Crystal Geyser 4/9/14 3 um filter (SPAdes) (version 2) | ecosystem: Environmental > Aquatic > Deep subsurface >...
AGACGGATACTTTGCTGAGAGTATTGGGACAAAGAATGAGTCACTGATGAGAGCCTACATTAGAAATCAAAACAAATCATGACGTAGGAGTAAAAGCACCGCCTTTTAAGGCGGTGATTATGTTACTGATATTCATCATCGATTACTCCTTTTCTGATTCGGAGATGACGGTTACAGCAACGATGCTATCTCCTTCTTTGGCGAAACGCATCAGAATGACTCCTTGAGTGGCTCGACCGAGTCTAGGGATATTTCTGACCGGAAGTTTGATGGCCTGGCCTTGAGAAGTAGTGATAAGAACTACCTCTGAATCTTGGTTAACCAGTAGAGCTCCGGCGATTTTTCCGGTTTTATCTGCAGTTTCACTTACTTTTAATCCCTGTCCGGAACGATTCTGAATTGGATATTCCGGAAGCGGAGTGCGTTTACCCATACCCTTTTCGGTAACTACCAGAAGGTCGCGGAAAAGCTTAATTCTTTTGTCGGCAGAAACCGGCTCGGTCTGTGCAAATGATTCCATGGAAATAATGTAATCGTCTCCTTTGAGAAGTATGCCGCGAACCCCCATGGTGTCTCTGTCTGTAGGGCGAACATCGTTTTCTTGGAAACGAATTGATTTTCCATCCCGGCTAACCAGAAGAATATGATCGCTACCGGAAGTCTTGTTCACCCAAACTAAACTGTCTCGATCGGTCAATTTGATGGCGATGAGACCATTACTTTTGATGTTTTCATACTTACTGAGAACAGTTCTTTTGACAATACCTTTCTTGGTGGTAAAGAAGAGGCAGTCGTTTTTGTTTATCTGTGAGGAGAGTGGAAGAATGGATTGAATTGTTTCGTCGGTATCGATATTTATCAAATTAATGATGGCCTGGCCTTTACTAATGCGACTTCCTTCAGGAAGTTCCCATACCTTGAGGGAGAAAACTTTTCCCTTGTTTGAAAATACTAAAAGGCGGTCGTGAGTGTTCGCGTTTGTTAATAGATGAATCTCGTCTGTATCTTTGATGGTCATACCGGAAACCCCCTTACCTCCCCTCTTCTGAGTTTTGAAAGTGGCGAGGGGCATACGCTTGATATAGCCAGATTTGGTGAGGGCGACAATGGTTTCTTCAGCGGGGATAAGATCTTCTTCGGAGAAAGTACCAGGCGCGTTGGCGACGATCTTGGTTCTCCTCTTCTCCGGATAGTCGAGAGCCAGCTTGGTAATTTCGTCTTTGATAATTTGAAGTACTTCTTGAGGGTTCTTCAAGATAATTATCAAGCGATCGATCTGTTTCTTTAGCTCTTGATATTCGGCTTCGATCTTTTGTCTTTCAAGTGCGGCCAGTTTGCGAAGCTGCATGTCGAGAATGGCGATTGATTGGATCTCCGATAGGCCAAACTTGGACATTAAGTTTTGTTTGGCGGTGTCACTATCCGGACTTTTTTTAATCGTTTCAATCACTTCATCGATGTTATCGAGAGCAATGAGCAAGCCTTCTAGAATATGAGCACGGTCCATGGCTGTCTTAAGCTCGAATTGACTACGCCGGACCACGACACCTTGGCGGTGAACAGTGTATTCAATGAGAATTTGTTTGAGGTTCAAAAGATGAGGAGTGCCGTCTGAAGTCAGGGCTACGACGTTGGCCGGAAAACTTGTTTGGAGCTCGGTGTATTTATAGAGACTATTAAGAACGCTTTTGGGCTTGGCGTCTTTTTTGAGGTCAATGGCGACAGTAAGTCCATGACGATCCGATTCGTCACGGAGATCGGCGATGCCATCGATACGTTTCTTCTTAACCAGCTCGGCTATGTCTGTGATGAGCTTGGCTTTGTTTACCTGATATGGTAACTCGGAGATAAGTATCTGGAAGCGGCCATTCTTCTTCTCGACAATTTCGGCAACACCGCGGACAATGATGCTGGCTTTTCCGGTGGCATAAAGTTTCTTGATCTCATTGGTGTCATAGATGATGCCTTTTGTCGGAAAGTCCGGACCCTTGATGTGCTTGCACAGTTCCTCGACCTCAACTGAGGATTCTATAGTTCCAGCTAGATCATGGTAATCAGCGGAGACAAAATCCTTTTCTGCATAGTGTTTAGTAATCTCGACATGACTTTTATCGATGAGAGCTTTGATGGCATCAACGACTTCGAGGAGGTTGTGAGGAGGAATTTTGGTGGCCATACCGACAGCAATACCGTCCGAACCCATAAGAAGTAAGTTGGGAAGCTTGGCAGGTAAGACGGTCGGTTCTTGCTGGGAGCCGTCGAAGTTGTCGATAAAGTCGACCGTATTTTTATCAATGTCTTCAAGAAGCTCACTGGCGATCTTGCTGAGGCGTGCTTCGGTGTAACGCATGGCGGCGGCCGAGTCTCCGTCGATCGAGCCAAAGTTTCCCTGGCCATCGACCAAGGGGTAACGCATGGAGAAATCTTGTGTTAAACGGACCATGGTTTGGTAAACGGCGGTGTCCCCGTGAGGGTGATATTTACCCAGGACCTCTCCGACAATACGAGCGGATTTTTTGTATGCACTCTTGTGAGTTATGCCCATGTCTCTCATGGCATAAAGTATGCGACGATGAACCGGTTTTAGGCCATCTCGCACATCCGGAAGGGCTCGTGAGACAATGACGGACATGGCATAGTCCAGATATGACCGTTCCATTTCTTCTACAATGGGAGTGGAGCGTATTGTTCCCCACTGTGTCTCTTCATCGGCAACGGGAACGGTGACAGTATTTTCTTGTTCTGGATCTAGAGTTTTATTTTCGTCCATTTTAAATATTTTAGATTTTAAATTGTATATTTTATATTTGTTTTGGTGGAGTGAGATTGCCACTCTTCCCGCCGCGCGGCGGGATCGCAATGACGAATTTGATTATGTATGAGTTAGGGCTTTTTCGATGGCTGGAGCGATATCTTTTTTGCGGGACATCTTGGGACCGATGTCTAAAATATTCTCGACGACAGTACCACCAAAAGCTTTTTGGATTAGCTTGATCTCACCTACACCACTAACCAAAAGTTTGGTATTAATTTTCAAAATATCGGTAATCGCTAGCATTATAAAATCAACACCTTGCTGTAATTTGATTGATTGAAGTACTGATAACAGTCCTTGTTTTCTATCAGTGAGTAGTGTCTCTTGCTCGACAGTTTCGATTTGACCGCACAAAACTTTTTTACCGGTAATATCTAAAACTTTGTAGTCATTAAGAACTACCTGTTCGTCCGATAAGGCACTAATGTTTGATTTTGCTTTGAAGATTTCAAGTGTCAAAGCGGAAATATCTTGGATACTAGCAATTGAGGCCAATTCCAGAACAGCGACTTCATCAGATTTAGTGGTTGTTGATGACTTTAGACCAACGGTGTCAGATAAAATGGCACATAGCATTAATGAAGCTAACTGCTTTTCGATAGGATGTTGTAGGTTTTTAAATAAAATCCACGCCAGAGTATTGGAAGAGCCGACCGGTAGAATGTTTATTTCTATCGGCGAGGAAAAATTGAGATTGGCCTTGTGATGATCAAAGATTCCGGCTATTTGATTTTGGTTGAGTCCAGGGAGACGCTGTCCGGCTTCGTTGTGATCGACTAGGACAACACGATCTTCTGTTGTAATGTCTTCTACTTTTAATAATTGCGGAGGGGTAAGATCAAATTTTTCGAAAACAAATTTTGTTTCTTGATTTAACTCATCAATTATTACCGGGATTGAATTTAGATCCCAGTGAATTTTCATGTATTCCGTAAAAGCTAGAGCGGCGACGACGGAGTCAAGATCAGGTTTGATGTGTCCAAAAACGTAGGTTTTCATTTAATATTTTAGATTTTAAATTGTATATTTTATATTTGTTTTGGTGGAGTGAGATTGCCACTCCTCCCGCCGCGCGGCGGGATCGCAATGACGGAATTAGATGTCGAGGTTGGCCGAGGTGGCATGGGTCTGAATGAACTTCTTTCTTGGGGCTACCTCCTGGCCCATCAGTGTAGTAAAGACTTCGTCCGCATGTACAGCGTCCATGATATTGATGCGTTTGAGAGTTCTGGTGGCGGGGTTCATGGTAGTTTCCCAAAGCTGTTCTGGATTCATTTCTCCTAAACCTTTATAACGCTGTATACCAGATCTCTTTTGATCCTGTGGACTTAAGGTAGCGAGGTACTTGTCTTTTTCTTCGTCAGTATAAACATATTTATTAATGGTGCCATGGCTCACTTTGTAAAGTGGAGGAATGGCGAGATAGACATATCCCTTATCGAAAACCTGAGTGGTGTGTCGGAAAAACAGAGTCAGAAGAAGTGTAGCGATGTGAGCACCATCGACGTCAGCATCAGTCATGATAATTATGCGGTGATAACGAAGTTTCTCTATATCGAGAGTATCCCCTATTCCCATTCCCAGAGCGATGATCAGATCTTTGACACTTTCCGATTCGATAACTTTGTCCAAGCGAGCTCTTTCAGTGTTTAAAATTTTACCTCTGAGGGGAAGAATAGCTTGATGCTTACGATCTCTCCCCTGCTTAGCAGAACCACCGGCTGAGTCTCCCTCAACAATGAATAGTTCGGACATCGCCGGATCTTTTTCCTGGCAGTCGGCCAACTTCCCTGGAAGAGTCATTCCCTCCAAAGCACCTTTACGGACAACGGCATCTCTCGCCGCCCTTGCGGCCATACGAGCTTTGGCGGCTAAATATACTTTACCGATAATTATTTGAGCTGTTTGGGGATGTTCTTCAAGATATTCTTCAAGACCTTTTTTGACTATTTGATACACACCCGACTGGACTTCGGCATTGTTAACCTTAGTTTTTGTTTGGGATTCAAATTGGATTTCGGAAGAGCTCATCTTGATCCAGACAACTCCGGTGAGACCTTCTTTAAGATCGTCCGGAGTAAGGTCGATATCCTTATTCTTACCCTTTTTATCCTTTTCTTTATCGGTTTCTCCGGCTGTGATGTAGTTCTTCAATACTTTTGACAGAGCGGTTTTGAAACCGGTTAGGTGAGTACCTCCATCGTAAGTATTAATGGTATTGGCAAATGACTCTAAATTATCATTGTAGGTGTCCGTGTACTGCATCACTACCTCGACACCAATGGGAAGGTTGGCTTCAGTGGCACTACCGGAAACATAGATTGGTTCGTGAAGAGCTTTCTTGTGTCGATTCATGTGAGAGAGAAGTGAGCGAATTCCCGACTCAAAATAAAAGTTAGCTTCTTTTTCGGTCCGTTCATCTAAAAGATGAACATAGACGCCTGCAACAAGATAAGCTCTTTCTTGAAGCTTGGCTTTGATGTTGGCGTAGTTGAAGTCGGTGCTGATTTTGAAGATGGTGGGGTCGGGCCAGAAATGAGTAAAAGTTCCAGCTTTGGCGTGGAGAAGATGGCGGTGATATTCGGGAAGTAGTTCGCGGGTTTTTTCAGGAGAAATTTCTTTGACTGGGAAGTCGGGAGTGCCTACTTTGTATGATTGCAAGAAAAACTTTGGCAAGTGATTGACGATCACATCCATATGAGTGGAGAGGGCGTTGACTGCCGAAGCACCGACTCCGTGCAATCCCCCGGAAGCTTTGTAAGCCGATTCGGTAAACTTACCTCCAGCGTGAAGTTTAGTCATAGCCACCTCAAGCGCTGAGACGCCGCTAGGATGCATATCGGTAGGTACTCCTCGACCATCATCGGAGATGGAGACAGAGCCGTCTTTGTGGAGACAGACAAAAATATTTTTTGCAAAACCACCAATGGCTTCGTCAAGTGAGTTATCAACTATTTCAATAAGAAGATGGTGGAGGCCTTTTTCGTCGGTACTACCGATATACATTCCAGGTCTTTTGCGGACAGGTTCCAATCCTTCGAGAACGGTGATATCTTTGGCTGTGTATGACATACGGGGTTCATTTTAACTCATGCTTTAGAATATGTATATGATACCAAAAATAGCCGTAGGTTTCTTTGATGATAAAGAGGAATTATTTGCCAAATTATCTTTGACGGAAAACCTGGTAATGGGTTTTGACGGGGCGGAGGCAAAGCTAGACGATTTGAGAACATGGGTATACTCAGGAATTAATATTCTGACAACAACACCAAAATACTCGATGGTAATTTGGAACGCCGATAAAATGAGCCCTGAGTGCCAAGCGGTGTTATTGAAGCCCATGGAAGAGCTGGGAGAACGGATGAATTTAATTTTGGTGGTAGAAAATGAAAACCAACTTTTATCGACGATTTTGTCCAGAGGAATCATGGAATACTACAATAAATTTTTCTTTCCGGTAGAAGGATGTTGGGACGAAATTAGAAAATGCTGGAGTAGTGGTCCGGCGGCCTGCATTGCCTTTGTGGATCAACTGGACAAAGAAAAAGCCGCGCTGGTGATGGAGGAAGTCGTGAGAAAACTTCAAGCCAGTTTTATTACCGGGATCAATCAAAAAAGATTGACGATTTTAGATCTAGCGATTAGTAGTTTAGCTGAGCTTAAACAAACAAATATCAACAAAAAATTAATTCTAGATAATTTTCTGATTTGCTCATGGAGGATGATAAAAAGTTGAGGTATCCTCAAGGCCAGGCCTTGAAGGCGTATATAATTGTGACAAATGCCACAGAAAAATAGTCGTAAAGAATACGGAGCTGGCGGTTATTATCATATTTACAATCGTGGCGTTGAGAAACGAGATATTTTTCTAGACGAACAGGACTATAAGGTCTTTCTTGGCTATATGAAGTTTTATTTGGAATTTCCAAACCTTCAAGGCCTGGCCTTGAAGGATCCGGAGGGTAAAGTTATTTCTCCTTCGAGAGAACCAAAGAACTATGCTTCTCAAATTGAGTTACTATCTTATTGCTTGATGCCGAATCACTTTCACTTACTAATTAAACAATCTACCGATAGAGGCATAGCGGAATTTATGCAATCTTTAGTGCTTAAATACGTTCTGTACTTCAATAAGAAATACAAAAGGGTTGGAGGTCTGTTTCAGGGAAGGTATAAAACTGTTTTGATTGAGACGGAGGAACAATTTGTTTACGTTTCAAAATACATTCATCGGAATCCGATCAATCTTTTTCCTTCACCTTCAAGGCCAGGCCTTGAAGGTCTTGAAGGTGTCTGTGAATATAAATATTCGAGTTGTGGTAATTATGTAGGCTTGTTCAGTCAGAACTGGGTCAAGCCACAGGAAATACTTTCCTACTTTAAGAAAATTATGGGTAATTCTAGTTACAGATCTTTTGTTGAAGAAGCAAGTGGCTTAACAAAGGTATATTTTGAGATGATAGATTTGGAACAATAATTTCACTCTACACAGCTTGCATCGCTTACGACGTAACCGGTCCTTCAAGGCCAGGCCTTGAAGGTGCCTTGAAGGTGACTGAGGATTATAGGTGACACTGTTATAAGTGTGTTTATGAGTTTAGGGCGGTGAGAGTTTCGGTTTCGTTTCGAGTGCGGTAAGATTTGCCGCCGAGCGACACAAATAGTTGGCAGGTGGATTGGCTGTCGTCAATGATAATGCTGTCTTTGATACTGGATCCTAAATTAGAAAATGTAGTGAGGAAGAATTTCCCTCCCCTGTCTCTTTTGAGAATTCCAATCTCATACAAGCACTGAATGTCATCAAACGATTGGGACAATGTGGGATTGGCCGGTATGGTAAAACGCCGCAAAGTATCCAAATTATCTGTTCTTAAGATGCAGTACCATTTTTTTAGCTTTTGGATTTTATTAAGAATTGAGAGGATGAGTCTGATTGCGAATACTGTTCCAGAAAGTATTGTAGGAAATGACGCCGTTAAAATCGACGAAAACAATTTTTTTGGGAAACGTTTGCTCCTTGCTTTCAACTCTAATGTTGGTTAATTATGGTTGTACTACCCAAACAAGTCCAGGTCAAGAAAGGAGAAATTTGCTATAGTTAAGATATGGATTATCAAGATAAGGCTCTACTGGATTTTTTGGTTTCTTCCCGCAGGTTGGCGGCGGATAAGGCCGAGAGCCTAAGGGTCGAGGCTCTGACGATGGGAAAAAATTTGGCTGATTTGCTGATGGAAAGAAGGATTATCAATGAAGAAGATTTGTCTCAAGCGAGGGCAAAAGTACTTAATATTCCCTATTTTTCAGAGAACAAGGTTTCTATTAGTCCTGAATTACTGTCTCTCGTTTCGGTAGACTTAGCCAAAAGCTATCAAGTGGTTCCTTTTGATTTGGATAAACATGCAGGTACTTTGAGTATGGTGATGGTCAAGCCGGAAGAGCTGTCAACAGTTGATTTCTTTCAGAAAAGAACAGGTTATAAAATCAAGTCCTATTTAACATCAAAAGAAAACTTTGAGAATCTGATAAACAATGTTTACAGTCAAAGTCTTTCTGGCGAAATATCGGGGGTCCTCAGCAGAGGGAAAGAGCAGACGGATGAAACTGGGATAAGACTGGTGACTGCCGACACCATTTCACAGATAATCAAGGAACCAAAGATTGTCGAGATTGTGAGAAAAATCCTGAAACATGCGATTCGTTTGAGGGCTTCAGATGTTCATATCGAACCCCAAGAAAATATTACCCGAGTGAGATATCGAATTGATGGAATATTGGAAGAGAAACTAAGCTTGGATAAGGATTATCACGCCGCCTTGGTTTCCCGTATCAAAATCCTAAGCGGTATGAAGATTGATGAAAAAAGAATCCCGCAGGATGGACGTTTTAATTTTAGTTCGGAGTATGGCGAAGTGGATTTGCGTATTTCTTCATTGCCTACGGTAAATGGTGAGAAGATCGTTATGCGTCTTCTGAAAAAATCGGAGAAAGTGCCGACGCTATCCGAACTTGGTATAAGGGCGAAAGCCTTGGCGACACTTGAAGAAGCGATTCATATTCCGCATGGCATTATTTTATCAACCGGGCCTACGGGGTCCGGTAAAACCACGACTCTTTATTCTTTGTTAACCATGATAAATAGTCCGAAGGTGAATATTGTTACGCTTGAGGATCCGGTGGAGTATCAAATGAATGGTGTTAATCAGGTCCAGGTTAATCCACAGGCAGGTCTTACCTTTGCTTCCGGGCTCCGTTCCTTTCTCCGTCAAGATCCGAATATTATTATGGTAGGTGAAATTCGTGATGAAGAAACTACCCAGCTAGCGATCCAAGCATCCCTAACAGGACACCTGGTATTTTCGACTGTTCATACAAATTCGTCTTCCGGAGCCCTCCCCCGTCTGTTAGACATGGGAGCCGAGCCATTTCTTTTGGCTTCGTCAATGACCGCCGCAATTGGGCAACGGGTCTTAAGGAAGATCTGTGACAATTGCAAACAAGTTTACGCGCCCGAACAGTCGGTGATTGATGATATTCAGCAAGTACTAGGAAAAATGTTGGATGGTTGGCTAAAATCCAGCTCCGACAAAACCGCTCAAGCCAACAAGAACAATGTTCCATTCATGCTTTATAAAGGTGTCGGCTGTGAGAAATGCGGAAACTCCGGGTATTTCGGACGAATTGGTATTTATGAGGTGCTGAGGGTATCCGAGAAAATAGCTCGTTCAATATTGGAGCGAGCTGATGCCTCCACTATCGAGAAACAAGCTATGGAAAATGGTATGATTATTATGAAACAAGATGGCTACCTAAAAGTTCTTGAAGGCATTACTACATTGGAAGAAGTTATTAGAGTAGCTCAAGTGTAGATAGATAATGGACAAAGCGGCTGAACTAATGCAAAAAATTTTGTTGGCAGGGTCCGAAATGGGGTCCTCCGACATACATCTGGTAGCCAATACTCCTCCGATTTTCCGTACGATGGGGAAACTGGAGCCATATAAACCGGCAGGGGTAATTGATTCAGAAATGCTGATGGCCATGATCAGCAGTGTGATGAATCAAAACCAAAAAGAGTTATTTCTCAGAGATTTCGATCTGGATTTTTCGATCCACTTGTTGGGGAAGGCCAGGTATAGAGCCAATGCTTATTTTCAGAAAGCGACACCGGCGATTTCTCTGCGCTTTATTCCCGACAAAATACCGACGATTGTAGATCTGGGTTTACCGGAAATTTGTCATTCATTTGCCAAACTAAAACAAGGGTTTATTCTTGTAACTGGACCGACCGGTTCGGGTAAATCAACCACTTTGGCGGCCATCATTGACGAAATAAATACAAATCGTGCAGAACATGTGGTAACCATAGAAGATCCAATTGAATTTGTGCACGAAAACAAGAAGTCGTTTATCAGCCAGAGGGAGCTTGGTGGGGATACTAAAAGCTGGAGCAACGCCTTGAAATCGGTGTTAAGAGAAGATCCCAATGTGGTTTTTATTGGGGAGATGCGCGATCCAGATACCATGCAGGCGGCGATGACGGTGGCCGAGACGGGTCACCTCGTGTTTGCTACGTTGCACACGAATTCTGCGGCCCAATCAATTGAAAGAATTGTAGACAGCTTTCCCGAGGAGCAACAAGCTCAAGCAGTATTACAGTTATCGATGATCCTTGAGGCGGTACTGTCTCAACGGCTAGTCCCCACCATTGAAGGCAAACGAGTGGTGGCTTCCGAGATAATGGTAGTCACTCCTGCAGTCCGCAATAATATCCGTGAAGGAAAAACATTTCAGATTGACAATATCATACAGACAAGCGGTAACTTGGGCATGAAGCTTATGGAAAACAGCCTGTCTGAACTGGTGAATAAAAATATAATCGATAGATCCGTGGCACTTGAGTATGCTATCCGGCCGTCTCTTTTGGATAAATTGTTGGGAGGAAGATAGGATGAAAACATTTCAATACAAAGTGACCGATCGAGAAGGAGTCCCCTCTGCTGGTGTTTTGGATGCGGTTGATGAAAAACAAGCGGCCAACGTATTACGGAGCAAAGGGCTGTTGATTACCGGTTTGTACGAAGCCGACCAATTAAACATCGAAGTAATGATGGGGAGATTCTCTAAACCGAAACCGGATGAGATTACCAATTTTACCCGTCAAATGGCCACCATGATCGGAGCCGGCCTGCCCTTGGTGGAGGCATTAAAAATATTGAAAAATCAGTCAGGTGTAAGTATCAAACCAATTTTAGAAAAGATTTTGACGGAAGTAGAAGGCGGTTCCACTTTGGCCGATGCAGTGGAGAGCTCGGGAGGAGGATTTTCTGCTGTTTATATAGCCATGGTGAGAGCTGGAGAGTCGGCTGGAGTATTGGATCAAGTGATGGGAAAACTAGCCGATACGCTGGACAAACAGCGTGAGTTTAAAAGTAAGACAAAAGGTGCCATGGTCTACCCGACGATTATTTTTTTCGCGATGATAGCCATTGCCTCGATTATGATGGTTTTTGTGGTGCCAAAGCTTACAGCGATGTATAAGGATTTTGGAGCAGAATTACCTGGTCCGACAAAAATTCTGATGGGGGTAAGCGATTTTACCGTTCATTATTGGTATGTAGTTTTTATGGTATTGGTAGTGGGGGGGGTGACTTTTACTAATTGGTCCAAAACCGAGGTGGGAGGTTTGATGGTAGAGCAATTAACTTTTAAAATTCCGATTTGGGGAAAACTGAAAAAGGATATCATTTTGACTGAGTTTGCCAGAACAATTAGTGTCTTGTTAGGTGCGGGCATTCCGATTTTGGATGCTCTAAATATTGTCTCAAATACCCTGGGGAGCCGTATATATTCCGCGGGGATAAAGCAAGCGGCGATTTTTGTCGAAAAAGGAGTGAGTCTGGCTGAATCGATAACACGCCTGGATATGTTCCCGCCGATCCTATCTCAAATGATCTCCGTGGGAGAAGAAACGGGAAAACTGGATTCCGTTCTGGTCAAGTTGGCGGTGTTTTATGAATCCGAAAGTGAAATAAAAATTAAGGCTTTGACTACGGCGATAGAGCCGTTAATTATGATCATCATGGGAATTGGAGTGGGTTTCTTGGTGATTGCTGTGATCATGCCTATCTATAACTTGACAAGTCAGTTTTAATCATTCATAGTTTATTAAGGTGTTAAGGAACTAATTATTTAACAAATAAAAAAAATGAATAGAATAAACAGAGGTTTCACCCTGATGGAGCTGTTAATTGTCATCGGTGTTTTGGGTATCTTGGCCGCCGGACTGCTGGCCGCCATCGACCCGTTCGAACAGCTAAAGAAAGCTCGAGATACAAATAATCGTAGTGCGGCAATCGAGTTCCTTGGATCTTCACAAAGGTATTATGCTACTCACGGCTACTTGCCCTGGTATAAAGAAACAGTTTCTGGAACTTTTGATTGTGATGGTACTGATACCCAAATTCCATTATTGAGAACTGCTGATTCGACTACACCTTGGTCTGCTGTGCCTGTCAATAAGCCGACTGCTACAGCACACAATGCACAGATGAAAACGTGTGTTGATGACACACTAGGTGTAGATGGGGAAATCAAAAGCACATTCTTTGATGGGCTGGCTACGACTCTTTATGTAGTTTCGGGAGGTACTACCAAAGTTAAAGTTTGTTTCCCCCCTGAAGGTAAATCCAACATTTCTGATGGCCAAACTTCTTATTCTATAGACGATCTTGCAGCCCCTACGGCAGTATCTAGTGCTTGTAGTGATGCGGACAGGTTACTTGGAAAGTGTTTGCAGTGTTTTGAATAAAGAAGCGTAGATTAGAAAAGGGAAAACCCTCCGCTATGCGGGGGGTTTTGAGTTAAAATCTATCGTATGGCGCTGATAATAATTTTTTTGTTCGTAATGGGGCTGATCTGGGGAAGCTTTTTGAACGTGGTTATCTGGCGGATGTCACACGGTAGCTCTCCCCTATCGGGCCGGTCCATTTGTCCCAAGTGTAAACATGTGATTTCCTGGTATATGAATATTCCCGTGTTATCTTTTATTTTTCTTGGAGGCAGATGTGCATTTTGTCATAAAAAAATATCTATCCGCTATCCCCTGATCGAGTTGCTGACGGGAGTGTTCTTCGTTTGGTGGTTCGTGGTGGGTTTTAACTTCTTTAAGCTTGTCGGCAGTCCCTGGAGCTTCATTCAGCCTGTTTTTTGGCTGGTTACCGGTCTCGTCATGTTTGCCATACTGGTAATTGATCTACTGTATATGGTAATTCCTTTTGGTCTGAACTTAACCCTATTTTCTTTGGCACTTGCCTATCGTATTGGACTAACGAGCTTTGGAATTATGAATGGCGCGGATCTGTGGAGGTCAATCGCCTCCGGAGTTGGGGTATGCCTGATTTTTTTATTGTTGCAGTGGACCACAAAAAAAATTAAGAAAGTGGATGGATTTGGGCTGGGAGATATTTATCTCGCTCCATCACTCGGTTTACTTTTGGGTTGGCCCAGGATACTGCCAGGGATGTTTTCGTCGTTTGTTCTGGGGTCCGCGGTCGGACTGATACTAATTGGCATGAAAAGAAAAAAGTTGTCTCAGTATTTACCGTTCGGACCATTTTTGATTCTGGGAACTGCCATTGGTTTGTTATGGGGTGCTCCAATATGGAGCTGGTATATGGGATTACTGGTGTAATCTAGGGTATAAAGGGCTTGTAGTGTTTGGTATAGTATTTCATTGGTTTGGGGGCATTGAGAAAAAGGTCTTGGCTGTAGGTAAAGAGTTCAGATGGTTGTGTATTATTTAGAGATTGATTACTTCTTTCCAATGAAATGCTATTCCAACCAATAAAGCTACCTTTTCCTTGGAATTGCTGATCATCTTCGTCGCAACCATTGTTACCTACATCATGACAGGGAAAGGCAAGGCTTGCTCCCACATACCACCCATCGGCCCTAGTAACACTGGGATCAAATGTAAGGGTGCCTTTGGCAATAATGGACAGGAAGGAACCCTGGGGCACCGTGATATCATTCGTCACCGTGACATCTCCATTTATATGAAAGATGACGAATTGATTGGCCGATGGACTATAATTAAAAGATGTCACCGATCCGGCACTCTTTAAGATCTTGTAGCCGTTAGTAGTATCTGTTGCGGTATAGTTCACAGGCTGACCAGAACTCCAAGCCGTGGTGGTAAAAAGATTAAATCGGTTGTCATAAAAACTCCAATCATAGATTTGTCCGGAATATTTACTTTCTATTTCCCATAGACTAGTGCTTACCTTAGCGTTTGGATTAGATCCTAGCATGTTTGCCGGCCGAGGGACACCGTAGCTAAGGAGACCACGTCTGTTCCCCACTGTTGGGTCCGGCAAAATGAGAGACATCTCAGTCGGCAAACTAGAGGGTATTATACTTCTAAGGTTATCGTCGCCATAGACACTGCCTCCTTTGGCTTGCCACCAACCCCCATAGTTTCGCCAAAAACCTGTGTTTTTTGTCACGGTTTGACCTTGATCGGTTACTGTGGCTGCTGCTGGTCCGCACTCGGTCTTGATCCCTGCTGCTCTGCCTGAGCTAATCAGATCGGTATAATCAAAAGAATAGATTCCATTTGTTAATGAGGCATAAACAGACTCTGAATAATTGCCGCTAGCGTCGGTGCCGACGGGTAGAGAGATAACAGGCCATGGTCCATTGATATCAAAGTTGGCGTTACTATATCTAAGAGAAATGTACAAAGGATTGGTTCCAATATCAGCGGGGCAAGAGGATAGATCGGAGGCATCAAAGAGGGTTCCGGTGATCGTTCCTATACAGTTTTCCACCAAGGGTGTTCCGGTGCAGTTATTGGTACCACAATCTTCGGTACAAGTCCTGGTTCGTTGATGGCTGGAATTGCATGAGCTCCAGGCGGAGACGTAGGCTGGATCGACTGAGTCAAAACCCTCGACACAGATGCTTCTGGTTAGCGACTGACTTTCAAATGCCCCATTATTTGCTGAAGCCGACCAATAAATATTTCCTTTGATAACTGCCGGCCGTGTTGCTTGTGAGGTTAAGTCTGTTCTGGTATTTTCCAAATTGCAGCTTCCTGAAACGGTAGAGACACAAATTTTGTAATGATTGTCATTTGTAGGGCAAGCATAGCCCCAGCTCCCTATGCTATTCCAATCCGCGGTGACATTGGTTCCATAGGTGATTTCTGCTCCATCAGCCGGAGAAACTAATGTGGGTGTATCCGGGTATGTAGCGACACAGCAGGATACGGTTAATGGTACAGCTGCACAATCATCGGTGCCGCAATTTTCAGTACAAGACTCAAGAGGACATGTTTGGGTAACTGGATCAGGATCCCCATACACGGTCGTCGGCCCACACTCATTACACCTGGTCTCTGTCTGAGTATCTCCAACATAGGAACAATTTGCCGCTACGTCACAGCCGGCTTTGCTAGTAAAATACGCGCTGCAGTCGTCTGTGACGCAAGTTTCACTACAGGTCCTGGTTCGAGTAACATTGCCACAATAGGTTGGCGTGGCCGGCCACGTTGTCCAAGTCGAGACGGTCGGCGAGACGGCCTCGACACAGACCTGTACCGAATTGGACCACACTGTAGGTGGCACGCCATTGTGGGAGCCGGCATATATCCATACGCTGGGATCAGCCACTGTCGGTGTCCAGGAGTACTGTGAGGTGGTACCTAGATTCCAATTACCGACGTAGTCACAGCTCCCCGGCTCATTACTTTTAATGCACATTTCGTAGTGGTTACTAGGATTTGTACAGGCCATGCCCCAGCTCCCTATATCAGGCCAGTCAATGGTCGTAGCGGTATCTACTCTGAGCTGTTGACTGTTGGTCGGCGTTGAGATCACCGGTGCGTCAGGGGCTGCGTCGGTACAACAAGATTGGGTATTGCATGATTGGGACCAGGTACTACATCCATCGGTACAGGTCCGAGTTCCTCCACCGCAACTAACAGAACACGAGCCACAGGTAGTTGTTACAGGGGTACAAGAAGAAGTCCTCCAATTACAGTCCGTCCCTCCAGCCTGTCCACACGGTCCGCACGAGACACTGTTCAAACAGGCGGATTCATTATTGCCACTGCATGTTTCCGTATAATGAGAGGCTAAACAGCCACCCGCATTATCATCGTCATAGCATTGAAGTGCCCCGGAACAAGCAGCGTTGGCATTTGTCACCGAAAAAAATAGAAATATAGACAAAAACAAAACAGACATCGACCTTCTCAAGTAATTCATCTTATTTCAAATACATTTCCATATTGCGCAAGTCCATACTCAATCTGATCATACAAAGCCCCGAGACGTGAAATGTCTTCATTATCGCTGAGACAACGTAAACCAAACTTATTGATCAATTGCGCCCTGTCCGCAGTCTTTTCAATCGATTTACTGAAGAAAAAGTCTCTCACTTTTAGCTTATTATTTAAATAGCTTCGCGAGAAAGAACATCCCACTGTAGGGGCTATTCCTATTGCCTCAGGTCTATTCCAAAAAGACATCTTGCCTAATTTGGGTAGTTTCCCAGACTCGTATCTTATCCAATAGAACTTGTCGTGATCCAGCAAAGAATTATCTTCTAGATAATCAATATAATTTTTTAGCCCTTGTGGGGACGTCAATACTACGTCAGAAAATGGGCCCAGACCACTTACTAAGACATTTTTATATACCCTCACCCCCCCCAACAGCCAAAACATCAACAAAGAGCCTCCAATTCCAAGAAAAACGCTACAGACCACAATCCATTTATATCTCACCCCTAAAGTATTCCATTTTTTCCTACTTAAGTCAATCTCTCTCAAGTCCTTATTTCAGCTCCACAATTCCTGCTTCCATCGTCACATCATCATAAGGTACAGCGCCACCAGATGTCTTACATGTAGGCATATAACAATAATTAGGTTGTTCATGAACCACCCTGGTGAAGTTTTGCTGAGCTTTTACATAGATCATCCACCCGGCCGTATATTTCTGTATATCCGTCTGATCGATTATCCCATCGGCTCCGCCAAATGGCATTTCAAAAGCCCAAGCAGGCAGTTCATGATCAAAATGCATATTTTCCAAGTTCCCCTGGATAAAAACAGCTCTTCCGTCGGGAGTAATCATTAACCCAAACATTTCAAATCGCACATTTGGCTTGATTCCACCCTTGCTGTTATATTCAAATATTTTATCTATCGCTTCCTTATATTGCTTATATTCGTCTAAGGTAAACATCATCGTCGTAAAATCTTCAAGATAAACTCCCTCTCTGAGCTTACTCACCTGAGGGGTATATCTCAATCCATAAATGCTAGAATCTCCTCCCGTTAACCATTTGTACTCAATTCCGTTTACTGTAAAAGGCATATAGTACAGTCTCCCATCGGGTCCTTTACTCTCTCTTAAAAAGGCCAAGAATTGATCGACTGTCGGTGTCTCTGTCCCCAATAAAGCTTGAAGGAATTTTCCGTTATACTCCTTATTCGCAATTAAAGCTCCTAGCATTTCCCGATAGGCCTTTTCAGGATCTTTGAACTCCATACCCAAATCCAATTCTTCAACTTGGGAGATAGTTTCGGTGCCTTGGGCTGGCCAGATGATTTTTTCTGATCCTACTTCTGTAGGAGTAACAATTTCAGTCGGGGTTTTGCATGATTTCGGTGTAGGTGAGACAATCTTGGTGGGTTTGGGTCTAGGTGAGGCAATTCTGGTAGGTGCATCCTTCGTTTGTTTGGCTGATGTGGTGGAGGTGGCGGCGACTACGAGTGTTTCGTGACTGCCAGAACCGCCTGCGTCGACGGGCTGAGCTCCGCAAGCCGCAAGTATGAAAGAGGCAATGAACATAGTCGTAATAATCGGCACGGCAACGCTTCTCCCTAATCTGGGAACATAAACCTTGGTGTTTTTATCCAGCACCACATGTTTCCCTCTGGATATTTCAGCCAAAAGTAAAGACATGGCTTCTTCTGCTTCTGCGATTGCCTCCCATTTCAGTGCCGGATAGACGTCGGTCATTATCGGTTTTACTGCCTCAATGTTAGCCAAAGTTACCAGTAAAGCGGACATTTGTTGTTCGACTGTCGCCTTAATATTGTCCTCTAGCTGGGTAAACTCCAATGCTTTTTTGGTAGAAACACGAATTAGTTTCTTTTTAGCTTCGTTCCAAATCGAGCCTTCGAGATCGGGACGTGGTTTCAAGGCATTCTCGACCCAAAATTTAACCTCCGTCCGAGCATCTTTGGAACTAGTTCCCTCTTCCTTTTCTCCAAAAATACCCACCTCTCCGATAACGTCCTTGTAGTGCTCTTCTAGAGTTGGTCTAAACATTTCTGACCAAAATCGAACCAAAGAAGATACTCGGAATGGGGTATCCTTCTCGAATTCCTTGAATCTTTCGGGGCTCTGTATATATCCAATCCTCTTCAATTCTTCAAATGAGCGCTCAGCTTCGTTTTGTTCCGAGTTTTTGTCCATACCAATAAACATATCACGATCCTGAAGAAAAAGAGAGAATTCACTATTCATTGGGCTTATTTTACCCCTTTTGGAGTATTATGTCAAGGCTATAGGCTGGGTGTGTAAACAGTACACACAAATTATTACCCAATATACACAGCCAATACGTATCCAACCATCTTTCTACAGGACAACTCTATTATTTAACGACAAGTCGTCTGAAGAACAGCCCACGCCAAAAATGCACAAAAATGTCTTTTGGATAGAAGTCAAAAAGACAATTTTCCCTAAGGTCAAAGGTATTAGTATATAAGATATTTTTCCCCCATTTAGGTAACAATCACGCATGAATTGTTGTACTAACAATCGAAGAGATATAATATAAACCATATTGAACAATTTAAACGAAAGGTGGTGAGTTTGAGTGAAAAAAGCTAAAAAGATTGTCGCCGATTTGAAGGCTAAACTAACCCCTAAGGTTATTATCTTTAAGACTTGGGGTAGAGCTGCGTAACACGATTTAGTATAATCGTGGCAATATGAGGAGTTATTTATCAGCTCCGTTGAGGGTTGATTTGAATTTGACCAGCCGATGTCACCTTAGGTGTAAGTATTGTTATGCATCTGCTGGTGGTATACGAAATGAAACCGAATTATCAATCTCTGATTTGGAGAAGTTTTTTATTGAACTTGAGGAAATGGGAGTTTTTAGGATACAGTTGGCTGGTGGAGAACCAACCATGAGAAAAGATTTTCCCGATATCTTATCCCTTCTTGAAAAATTCAAATTTTCTGTCTCTCTTAATACAACCGGACTATTTCTCTCAAAAGATATTTGTAAAAGAATTGCCAAAGGTAATTTTGAACTGGTGACCGTTTCACTAGAAGGAGATACGGCAGAATTACATGAAAAGATCAAGGGTGGTAAATCCTTCCCAAAGGCCATCGATGCCATCAAAGCCCTAAAAAAAGAAAATATTAATACGGCAATTGGTATTACCCTCAATTCGTTTAATATTGATTCAATTTTTAGAATAATTGACCTAGTAAGGACATTGGGAGTTGATTTGGTAGGCATTCAGGTACTTTGTCCGGTTGGTAGGTTATCTGAAAACCCAGATTTAGTTCCAGGAAATAAGAGATACACTGAATTTGTTACACATTTGATTGACTATCAAACTAAAAATCCCTTTCCCAAAGTCAATTTGAATGTTACCAATGAAGGGGCTGTTTGTTGGGAGTATTATTTTCCACTACAACAACTAGGAAAAATAAAACAACTAAAAGAAATATGGGAACAAAATATTAAGCATGATGAAAAAGAGATCTCCTGTGTTGCGGGAATATCAGTTTGTTCTGTGGGTGCCGACGGTGAAGTTTACCCTTGTGAAATGTTTATCTCAGATATAAATATGTCAGCAGGTAACATCCGAACTAAAAACTTCAAAAAAATTTGGGGGAAGTCGGAGCTATTCAAAAAATTTAGAAATCTTAAAAAGTCAAATCTTACTGGGCCATGTTCGTTATGCAAATATAGGTGGTGTGGTGCTGGCTGTCGCGCAGCAGCGTATTACATGACAGGTGATTTAAATGGTACCGATAAACATTGCTATTATGCCCAAAGTCCAAAACAATAATTTATTCGAAATTGGCTGTGGCAGGAACAGAATTTTATACCGCCGTGAGAGAGAAGGGTATTGCGTCTATTTATGTAATCAAATGAAATTTTATTTTCTCGATAAAATCAGTGGAATGTTATTCCTTAATCATATGAACGCCCTAACTCGTAACGAAGTCGAAAAAGAAATTAACAAAACATTAGGTTACTCAATTGAACCATCTACTTTTGAAAAAGTAAAAAAACAATATTTAGAGGATTTACCCAAAGAACTTCTATCTACTTTTTAGCCATTAGAAGTTTGTATGCCGGCGTTCTTGCCACAATTTCACAATTTCCAAAGATATTCTTAATCGATTTTTCGTAAGGCAAAAAGGCATTACAGACAATATAGATTTTTCCATTAGGGCTTAAAGAAAAGTAACTCTTTTTGATAAATTCTGACGCAACGATCTTTGAAGTTTGTTTTCCTAGATGAAATGGTGGGTTGGAGACGATTAAGTCGAATTTTCTTTCTTTTATCTTATCGAACTCATTACTTAGAAAAACAGCAAAGTTCTCGGAGTTATTCTTTATCAGATTGTCTTTGGTGACCTCCGTTGCCGCATAGTCGTCATCAACATAAGTAACGTCTATATTTTTTCCTAATTTAGATATCGCAATTCCAATCACGCCCGAACCACATCCTAAATCTAGAATTTTTGATCCATCTTCAACTTCCACGTTTTCTATTAATAGTTTGGTTGCCGGATCTAATTTTCCCTTAGCGAATACTCGTTCATCTAGTTTTAAGTCTATTTCCAAACCTCTAACTTCAAATTTGTTAAATATTGATTCCTGGTTCAAGTTTTGATAAGCATAATCATCTGGCTTTTTCAACCTAATCAAATGAATTCCATGTTTGAAGGCCATTGTTTCAGAAGTCGATGAAGTTAATTTAGATATATGCTTAGATACAGACTGCACACCCTCTTTTTTGGCTCCGACTATTAGCAAATACCCATCAGGTTTCAATTGCGACATTGCCCTCAAGGACGTATCGATTATCAATTTTTTTCTTTTTTCCAGTATAGTTCTGATAATCGCAATGTCGAAGTTTTTGCCTATTTCATTAATTTGGTTTGGGTAAAGAACTTGGCCATGTTTCACTTGATTATTTTTCAAATTTTCTGAAACAGCTTCAAAATCTCTGATGTTCGTTACTACCTCCACAACATTTATTTTCGGATTCCGTCTAGTAGAGATTATTCCAATTGACCCTGTTGGCGAAAAGTATTCTATTAGAGTATCAGTATGCCCAAAATCAATGTTTTCAATTACCAGTTTAGTAGCTGGATCCTTGATCTCGATTTCTGATCTTTCGTTATCCTCTAGTTTGATTTCCTCAAATAAATTATTAGTTTTCATCTTTTGGTCTGCCCATTAACACCTTGTTATCCTTTACTGCGCAAGGTTCACCTTGGCTATTGAAATAGTATATTTTATTTTTTGAATCAAAGTGTATTCCCTGGATAGATGTGTCAACTAATATTTTCTTCCCTGCCCGTTTCAATTTATCACAGAAATACAAGGACTCATCCACAGATATGAATGTGTCAGTAGCTTTATTTTTTTCTTTTATTACAGAAACAAACCAAGGTCTAGGTATTTCATTAAATATTCTCATTTTGATTAATGCGATACCCATACCAATTCCATCTGCGTCTTCAATAATATCTCCTTCCTTCCAATTATTCATATATCCATTTCCACGGCCTTTAAAAATCAATGGTTGCGGAGGAATTTGTTTGCTGTAATACACCCCGGAGATAACCTCGTAGCCTTTATCTGCCCAATAAACCAATTTGTTAAAGCAATCAGGTGGAAGAATGACATCATCGTCTAAAAATAGAATATATTCGGCCTTTATTCTTTTAGCATAGTTTACAAGTGCATTTCTTGACTTGCCCACCTCACCACCCAGTTCAAAACGATATCTTAAACTCATATTTAGTGGATTGTCTTGTATAAGTAAGGAGGAAACAAATTCACAGCTAACCATTCCGCGTGATGGAATGGCTACCAAGAGATAATTAGGGTGAAATAGCTCAGTTGAATTATGTATGGAACTTTTTAGAATCTTTTTCTTCATGTTTAACTAATTATTGACTCAAAATAAGAAAGATTGAGCATATTGACAAATATTTGGACTTGACCCATTGATAAATAACTCGCACCATCATAATTGTGGATCCATAAAAATGCTTGTTCAAGTGACTTAATAAGAATCGACGCACGGACATTTTCAGCGTCGAGATTAAAAGTAGCTATCGATTTTTTTAGCAAAGCCTGCTGGAATAGCGGATTCCCCCACATATGTACATATAAGAATGCCACATGATTCTCTATGAAGTTCACCATTGCATTTCTGTATCCAGGAATATTTTGTTCAAAGTTGATATCTGTTCTTTTGAAAGCAAACCAAATTTCTCTAGTCCCTTACTCATTTCTTTGAAATGGACAGATTTCCATAAATCAAAGTCAAATTCTATTAGGTTAGTCGGTAATCGTGAAATATCTATTTTTGAAAAATCAAAGATTAAATCAATAAACATATTCACGGAGTTGAGAGGTACACCTCTTCCACCCAAACTATTAGGCTTGAACTCGTCCCAAGTTTCATTAAAGCTTTTACCATTATAGAATTCAAAAAAAATAAATTTATCGACTATTTTATATAGTTTTGGAAGAATCAAGATTTTGAATTCAATTTTTTGGTCATTAACACTTGGAAAAATATCGGTATAAACAACGCCTTCTAAACCGACCAAATCTTTCATAACAAATTTATTTCCATCATTGTCTCTACACAACAAATTTCCATTACTTAATACTCCATCAGGCAAGAGGTTCTCTTTTTGAAGTATTTGATATATTTTTGGAAACTGATTAAATTCCATGCCACAATTATAGACCCTAAGGTCAAATGCTTTAATATAAGATATTTTTCGGAATTTTGATATACTATGTATTAGTGCAGGCAGAAAACACAAAAGACACCAATCATCTCTACGCATTCGTAGAAGAAAAAGCCGACCAGGTTACCAATTGGCTATATCGGAAAATCAAAAAGGGTCCCCTCGGACACGGTCATTTTTCCATGATCGTCGGAAACAGCTGTTCCGGAAAATCATTGGTTTTAATTAAACTTCAAGAATTGCTTAAAGAATCCGGCGGTATTGAGAAACCCTATGTCTTCTGCCAGCCATTGGTTGACAGAAACGACTTGATCACTGGAGTGATTCGATCCAGAAATAATAAAAGAATGGAAGCTGTGAGTTTTGATACCAAGGAGAAGATCGAACAGATTTTTCACGATCATGACATCGTGGTAGTCGACGAAATCCAGCTCACCCCCCATGATCTTCAAAGCTTCTTTCTCAAAGAACTTCATCTCTTCTTGGACAGAGGCGGACTTTTTATCGCTGCCGGATTGGATTACAACAGTCTGGGAGGTGAATTTATCTTTTCTGCTCTACTCAAGTCCCGCTCTCACAAGATTCATCGCCTATATTCACTTTGTAATATGTGCGGCAAGCCGGCAGACCGATTTGACCAGCGTTTAATAAATGGCATACCGGCCAACATCAATATGCCGGACTTCGTTGGCCCTACCGACTCTATTACCTATGAACCCAGGTGTAGTGATTGTTTAATAGTCAAAAAATAAATGAAAATCTATTTTTCCGCCCCCATTAGCAATGTCGAAAAATCAGCCATGGATCGGTATTCTCTTATCGTCCGCACCTTACAAGATCTGGGACACAACATACTTTATGACCATCTTTTAAATAAGAATAGAGAGTTTCTCAGCAAACAAACCCCCAAGGAAAGCCTTGAAAATCAACGATTAATGACTAAGCGTAAGAATCAGGCTGATCTGATCGTGATTGAGGCTTCCACCCCCAGCTTTGGTATCGGCCAAGAAATTGCCTACAGTCTTCAAAACAACAAGCAAGTTATTATTCTCTACCTTGAGGGACACAAGCCTCACATCCTGCAAGACGAAGGGCAGGATTTGCTATTTATTTATGAATATAGCCTTTCTAGTCTCTCGGCCATTCTTTCTCGTGCCATCGATGAAGCTCGGGAAAAAGTTGATGTCCGTTTTAACTTTTATATCTCTCCTGAGATCGGACGTTACTTGGACTGGATCAGTCAAAGAAAAAAATTACCCAGATCGGTTTTTCTCCGTGGTCTGGTTGAAAGACACATGCACTCCGACAAGGAGTATCGGGACTAGGCTGTCGGAGTTGTTTGGAACTACGAAATTTGCTAATTGGTGATAAAATTCAGAGCAATATGGGAAAGGAATCAAGGGTGGGTATTATTGGAACTGGTTTTATTGCTAGAGGCCTGAGCTATTCTCTCCAAAGTGATGAATCGCTTGGTGTATCAAGAATTTTGACGAGACGTAATTATGAGGAGGTTAGAGACATGGCTGTTGAAAAAAGACAGATTACTAACTCTATTCAAGAACTAGTTGATACTTCAGACATTGTCGTTGAGTGTAGTGGTGACCCAATTCACGCTACCGACGCACTAATTAAGGTTCTTGAAGCTGGAATACCAGTGGTTACAATGGATTCTGAGCTACAAGTCACAACTGGAAGCTGGCTTCAAAAAAGAGGTTTGTTTACAGAGGCAGAGGGCGACCAGCCAGGTTCTCTAGCGGCCCTCCAAAAAGATGTACTAGGTATGGGCTTTGAGCCTATCGTCTATGGCAACATTAAGGGTTTTTTGAACCACACACCAACGGTAGATGAAATGCGCTATTGGGGAAATAGAAGCGGAATTAGTTTAGACCAGGTCACCTCTTTTACTGATGGTACTAAAATTCAAATCGAACAAACCCTAGTGGCTAATGGACTGGGTGTAAATATAGTAAGACGGGGAATGTTGGGAGTCGAGTGTAACGACTACCGTGACGGAGCAATTGAACTAGCCAAAAAGGCAGACTCGATGGGACTAAGAATTAGTGACTATGTATTATCCCCAAAATCACCCGCTGGTGTCTTTATAGCGGCCAAACATGACCGTGAACAGTCACCCTTTCTCAGGTACTACAAGTTAGGCGATGGACCATACTATGTGCTCACCCGTCCGTTCCATTTGTGTCATCTAGAAATAACTAAAACTATTCGTCAGGTGTTACAAGGAGAGGGAGTCCTTCTGAATAACGGAGATAACCCTCAAGTTAGTGTTGCTACCATTGCCAAGCGTCGTTTGGTTCCAGGCGAATTACTTAAGAGGGGGGTTGGTGGATTCAGTGTCAGAGGCGAAGCGATAAACATTTCTGGGAACGAAACTCATGTACCCATTGGGTTAGTCTTTGATGTGGTAATGAAAAGATATGTTGAACCAGGACAAATAATCACTTTTGATGACATAGAAATTCCAGAGAGCAAGGCACTGGTTGCCTGGCAAGAAACTATCAGACAAAGGTGAAAAGGATAACAAAACTGCCCAACTTCTTATGTGATACGTGGTGGTTCGCTTTGACTCAACGTATTAGTGACATTCAGTTTGAGAAAATGGCAAAACTTAGAGCCTCACAAGGATTTACGGCAATACAACTTGTGGTGGGAATACCTCCAGAAGTTGGGCCTGAAAACCAAAGTGCTCTAAGTCAAGTCGGTTCGGCATGGAGTCTCAAAGGCGTAATGAATAAAAATTATCTTGAGTTAGCTAGACACAGAATTCAACTCCTTAACTCACTTGGTTTCATGGTCATTGTGTACGGCGCTTGGGGACATCAAATTGAATGGCTTGGGGTAAATAAAATGAAAGCATGGTGGAGGTTGATAATAAAAAGTTTAGACAAGCTCAACATCATCTATTGTCTTACAGGTGAAGCTGACATCTGGATAGGAGAGGAAAATAAATTACTTCCTGATAAAAGTACCGATGATTTTCATCTTATCAAACTTAGGCAATTCACCCACCCCAAAATCGCCCATCTAGGTTGGAAGATATTTAATTTGGCGAAACGACCTCTCCTGAAGTACAAACAAAAAGAAAGAATGCGTAAATGGAGTGAAGTTCTTAGATTTGTATCGTCAATTACAAGAAAACCGATAATTATTCACACTACAAGCACCTCCAGCAATGAAGTGGTCAACAATCCTCAACTTTTAAGTGCCGTCACAGTACAATCAGGTCATAGTGAAAGTTCAAGGCAACTTCTCTGGAAAATCCCTCATAAAATAATATCAAAACACCCAAAAGCAGTTTTTATTAACCTGGAACCATGGTATGAAGGAATTATGAACAACTTTGGTCGAGATGACCAGATATTTGCTTATTGGTCATCAATGATGGCTGGGGCGACCGCGTACTGCTATGGTGCACATGGTTTATGGAATGCCGGAGACGGTAAGTTTCTGACTCACTGGGGAAAACAAACACTAGATGAAGCCCTGAAGCTTGACACTGCTCGGCTAATCGGAATCAGTCATAAGCTGTTCATTAACTCTAATTTTCAAAGATATAAACAAGTAGAGATTGAAACAAGTGGAGACAGATTGATAAAAATTTCTAGATCAGGCAGTACGAGTTCTGTTACTTACATTCCTGATGTGTCAAATGTCAAAAAGATTCCCAAAGGTAAACTGTTTTTGCCTCTGAAGGGTTGTTTTACCACAGCAAAACCCAAGAGAGGTTCTGTTGTGGTAATCGTCACACAATGAGATTTTTTGTTACCTATTTACGAGACCGTTGAATAAGTAATATTGCCTGTCATTCCCGACCCCCGCCTTCGTGAGGATGACAAAACAATGTTATTCATCACTCTCCATGCATGGTTGACTAGGTCACGATACATATGGCACTCTCTGGGCATATCAATAAATGCGAATAAGATAAACTCTTCCAATCCTTAAACATGAAGCGTATCGCCGCTTTATGAAATAATCTCCCCCTTTTCGTCACTGCTCTTCCGCGATTCTCTGAAGGAAGGTGTGGAAACCTTAACGTAATCTACAACCTGGGTACTAAATGATTGAAGTCAGGGAATAGTCGCCCTTCCTTCAAAGCAACCAATCTGAAGAAAATTTAATCCTTATTTACCAGCAAATTTTGAACTACGTGTCTTTCCCAATACTTTGAATTTTGTGTGAACCAATCTTGGGTAAACCGAGGCATGAGTGTTATTTTATTTCTATAATTGGAAGTGTCTTTACAAAGTTATTTATCTTTTCTTTGCTATCTCCTTCTACTTCGAAATAGTCATTATCTTCGTATTTATCTACAACAACTGACATCCTCTCTACCAAAAACTCATGCCTAACTTTTTTAAACTCTGAAGCGATTTGGTACCTAAGGAAAACAAGTATTTGTTCCAACTTCGATAATTGGATTTCATCTACAGGAACATCAACCTCATCAGAAACCTTAATTCCTGAGTCTATACCCATGCTGAGCAAATCTTCTTTAAGAGAAAAGGTGGCCATAGCACCCTTGGCAGTGGATTCTTTACTAACCTTGAAAAAGTATTTTCCGTTTGGTGTTTTGTATATAAGTCTTTGAACCTTAATTATCTTCGGCTTACCGTATCTCTTTGAGAGTAGGTTGATAATTTGCTGACCGTTTGATATCTTGGCACCGAACTCTATTTCTTTGTTTTCCATTTTTTTTACTAATTTATAAATTTGGATGAGGATAAGACCATCGGTTCACTAGAGATAAATGAGGATAGGCCAGAGTGAAGTGTACCACCGATTCTGCGGCATTATCAGCTGAATGGATGTAGTTGGTAACGAAACGATTCCATCGGAGACTCGTACCATCAAACCACGGTATAGACAAACCACTTTTTTGAGAAATTATCCTACCCCATTCGTCTCTGAATTTCTTTTTGGCTAAGTCTACTTCTTCCGGGTCGGCATTGATAAGCATAATTGTGGAGAGGCCTGTATAGGCCCTTCGATTTTCCGGCTTCAGGGCGTGAGGATGTGTGAAATAAATTGGAGTTTCACCATAGTCTCCGGAAATTCCCGAATTAAATTCATATTCAGCGACGATAGGACCAACCTGACGGATAGCCTCATGGGCGGCAGCCCATACACCCATGCGGTTTGAATTGGGTTTTATCCAGGCCGCAGTGAGATGAGCTTCGTGTAAGGCTCTAGGATTGAGATTATATACAGCAACCAATTTGTTATTCAGATTAAATGTGGGGATTGGGTCACTAATGTGTCCGACTGATTTCAATTCCCTGAAAATCCATTGCATCTTTTCTAGTGCATCGTGGTACTTTGTCTGGTCTCCCTCTGACCAAATTTTCCTAACGTCTTTTTGCCATTTTCTGGTAATTTCAAGCACTTCATTGGTATAAGCTTCCATCGCAACTCTGACTTTCTCTTTTGTGACTTCTTGTGTTTCAGGGACTTCTGCAACCTTTGGTTTGAAAGGATCGAGGTCGACGACCTTTGCGGAAAGTTCTTGGTATTTACCCACCTCACCTTGTGAAAGACAAGTCATGGCCAAAACATAATAGATTTCGGAAACCCAAGAAGACATATAATCTCCCCAGACACTTGCTTCCACCTCACGCCTAAGTTGATCAGACATCTCGATATCAACCTTACCGTTTGTATAATATTCACGCCTCAATCTGTTTATTTTTTCTATAGTTTCCTTATCTTTATTCGTAAGTAGTTCCACGTGTTCGTAAATCGGATGCTCTTCTCCTAGACTAGTCAGAACACCATCCTTAAAGGTACATTCACAGCTAACAGAGCCGTATCCATAACCAACCATTGCGGTGGGATCTACTGTACGAAAAACACCGTTAAGTTCGTGTAGAACCACGACATGCCTGGTGCTTTTACGTTGCTCTCCATTGAACGGGTTTCTTCTGACACTGACAAGATATGTTTTCCCGGAAACACCAAGTTTTTCGAGATATTCTGCCAAATACTTTGCAGAGGTGAAACAATCACCTGCCAAATTTGCCTCGGCTGCGGAGTCCGGAAAGTAGTCAATTTGAATTGCCTGCCTTATGATTTCATTTGCAACTAGAAGTTTGGTTTGCAACTCTTGCTCAGCGAATTCGCCCGATTGGAAAGGGGCCTCAGCAAAAGTTGAGTTTGGACCATTGGGTTTGAGCGTCTCCTTTCGAGGAAGAAGTAGCTCAATTGAAGTTTGTTCTGTTTCTTTAGAAATACTCGGCTGTTCTATCATTTTTGATATCGGAAAATAATTTTATAAAAGGATAATTGTCGATTTTGTCTCTGCCCTCTAAGGCTTCAATTTTTTTAATCCATTCGTCCATTCTGTGACCCCACTTTTTAAACAGGACCATATTGCTTTCAGTAAGGGATTTTTTTATCGATATTTTATTTTCTTCCATAGATGAATGTTCGAAATGATGTACATATACTTTCGCTGAGCGAATTATATTGTATCCTGATTCACCAATCCTCCAACACATGTCAACATCTTCACCACCATAACCTACAAATTCATCCAAGCTAATACCTCCAGAATTATTTATGGCGTTTCGGTTTAGTAAGACTAAAGAAACGCTTACGAATCCTGGTGGAGCAATAACTCTTTCTGTCTTAGAGTTGTTGGCATAGATTAGATCTTTTTCAAAATGTTCAATTGAATTATTCCCTGTAAATAAAGAAAGTTGGTCAAACAGAGATAGTTTCGGATTCTTGTCCCTGATATCCTCCCATGCTTTCCTGCTTGATTGGTCCGAATAGGGATATTTCAACCTTGATCCATATCTAAGTGGAGCAACTACTCCGGTGTCATTATCTATATCAGACAGGAGTTTGTCTAACCAGCCTTCTGTAACCACCACATCATTATCCATAAGGACGAAATATTTTGAACTGGTGGAATTAAAGCCCGTCCTTGCGGCTTCCCCCGGACCAATATTTTTGCCGTGCTTGATGAGAATAATGTCTTTCTGGTGTTCAAGAATATCCAATGTTTCGGAGGATGACCCATTGTCCACAACAGTAATTTTGTGGGGAAGCTTTGTTTTTTCTCTTATCGACTGTAATGTCGCTAGGGTATAGTCGATGGCATTCCAAGACTTGATGATGATGTCTATTGCCTCTGACATTCTTCAATTATCTTACTAACCGACTGGTACAGATTATTCGCCAGGTTATAATTCGCTATGGCCCTAGCAAATCCAGTATCAGCCATTTCATTGGCTTGTTTGTTAGACAAGGATAGGATCTTATTGATTTTTTCAGATGATTCCCCGACTGTTGTGAGATCCATCAGAAAGCCATCTTTGCCATCACTTATCTGCTCGAGATAACCATCCCGATTCATGGCCACAATTCTAAGGTATGGATTTTTGTATAAACGCGCCTCCTCGGGAATTAGTCCGAAGGGTTCCGCAAGCGAGGGGACCAAGAGTATCTTTGTCCGGTGCCATCTTAATAGAACATGGGGTAAATTAAAATCATAATCGGAGATAAATATCCCCTTTGGGTTGTATTTTTCCATCAACTGACGGTATTCTCCGATAATGGGGTCTTGTTGCGAATAGGGCTGGGCAATTAATACAGTTATGATTGTTTTTGGATCTAGATGCCCCCCAATTTTTATTGTTAAGTCAAAACCTTTATATGGTTCTAGCCTGCCAAAAGAGAGCATCAACTTTTTATCCTTAGGAATTCCATATTGATCAAGAATCTTCTCTATCTCGTGTTCTCCCATCTTTTGAGAAAACCTTGCATCCTCAACATCGAGTCCGTTAGTGAAGTCGAGGAGCTTTTCCGGTTAGCATGAGTATTCATTGATCAGGTGCTCCCTCATAAATTTGCCCACACAACCGACGTAAACCCCCCTCGTTTTGTTGGCTAAATTTACTGCCACCCGTTCCCACTCGAACCTTTGGTCGTAATACTCGTTGTAACCCTGAATTGCAGAGTCGACCTTATGGATTTTAACTGTGGAATGCGGAATCCAGACAAAAATATGCTTCTTTTTCTCATCTTCACTATATTGCTGAAAAAATGAAGCAGTCTGGGCGAAGGGCGTATCCAGACACAAATTGATATACAAGTCGTTTGGGTTTTGTTGCGAAAGACTGTAAAGCAAAGAGGCGCTGGATGTGGACACATAGCGCCAGTTCGAGATATCTCCATATGATATATCTCCGTGAGATCCATTTAGTGCTTCTAAGAGTCGCCCGTTTTTCTTATTCAAAAGTTTGATCGATCGGTTCTTGATAGTTTCCGAAAAACCTAGACATTTATTGTTATATTTTCCTGTAATAGCATTTACCGAATGTACCAACTTCGATATTTTTTTGTCTTCGCAAAGCACCCTAAGACTATCGAAGGCAATACGACCCACTCCGGTATATAGAGAGGTAATACCGTCGTGTGCCAGCAAATTAATTGTGATTTTCGGCTTCTTGAAGTTGAACATAGTCCTCAACTTTTTTTAATAATTGGGTGGAGTGTAATTTCCCGTCAACGAAAAAAATCTGATTAGGATATCTCTTTGACAAAGACACATATAAGTTTCTAATTTGATATAGGGATTGTAAATTTCTCCAAGGATCATTTTTGATTTCTTTTGATTGTTTTCTGGCCAATGATTCTTTTGGGTCAATATCAAGATAGACCAGTCTAAAAGGAGATGCTAGATTAAACACAATAGGGTGGATTATGTTTTCGTACCAGCTTAATACTGCCGATATTGGATGATCAATATCCAAGGAAAACTTGGCAATATTGAAAAATACTGTGCTAAGAGGACTCCGATCAATAAAACAGGTACCAGTCGCTTGTTGTCCTTCGCTGAGTTTGCGCTCATCATTAAGCATGAAAAAATCCTGTTCGGTTTTATTGTGTTTTTCCGAAAGATGATCTCTGTCCAAAACTTCAGAGATGACCTGATATTTGGTCGATAGAGCAGATAATAAAGAGGTTTTTCCAGCTCCCGGCAGGCCTTCAATAAAGAAAATTCTTTTCATAATACGATTATAACTCGAATCGCATTTAACCAAGTAGCTTTGGCAACAACGAATTAGGTTTCTACTCATTATTTATCGGGAAACCAGAATTCTAGCCCCTAAGGTATTTTTGGGAAACGGGGACGGTTCGAATCTAGACAGAAAATAGTGAAGTTTTCGACAGAGATCATCTTTCAGGCTATTGAAAAGGCTCGGGAAAAAGTTGATGTCCGTTTTAACTTTTATATCTCTCCTGAGATCGGACGTTACTTGGACTGGATCAGTCAAAGAAAAAAATTACCCAGATCGGTTTTTCTCCGTGGTCTGGTTGAAAGACACATGCATGTTGACAAAGAGTATCGAGACTAGGTTGTCGGAGTTGGCGGCGGCCGGTTTGACTTTTGTTGTGTTTTCTTACACAATGTAGTTGTGAAGAAAATGAAGGGGTTTACGTTGATGGAAATAATGATAGTGATAGCTTTGATAATGATTCTATCTGTGGTGGGAATTGGCGCATTTATGCAGAGCACGGTAAAATCCAGGGATACTCAAAGAAAAAGCAACCTTAACCAAATCGGGAAGGCGGCTGAAGCCTTTTATACCGATGTGGGACATTATCCCCTATCGGATGATGTAAATACTGATAGGTTGTATTGTTATGATCAGGGCGTTGATACGGTTTGTCCAGGAACCAAACTTTACAACTTGATTGATTCCACAATGATTATTTATTTAGATGTTCCTAAAGACTCCGATGTCTCACGTAAGTATGTGTACGAAAGTTCTTCTGACGGATATTCTCTGTATGCTGCGTTGGAAAATAGTCAAGACCGAGATTTGTTACTAAATGGTGACGGAAGTGTGAACCAAAATCCTTGGGGGATAAGTTGCGGAAGTGTACAATGTAATTATAAGATTACCGAGACGGGATTGGTTAAAAGTATATGATAAAAAGAAAGGGATATGGTGGTTTTACACTGATAGAACTTTTGGTGGTAATGGGGATCATGGCGGTGCTTACTGGATTGGCAATTTTTAACTTTAATCAGTCCAGAGTCCGAGCGAGAGACGTACAGAGGAAAAATGATATTAAACAGCTACAAACAGCTTTGGAGCTTTATAAAAATGATAGTAATACTTATCCAGCATCCGCAACTTGGCAAACAGTTTTAGTCGATGCCGGCAATATTAAGAAAGAATTTAGCGATCCCAAGACCAGTGACTGGGTCGATTATCAATATTTACCTGCAAGCGATTTAAAAACTTATTATCTAACCGCTTGTTTGGAAAATTTGGCAGATTCATCAAAGGCCAGTGATGCTCTTTGTGCTGAGGCGGGAGTGACGTGCCTTTGTGGTACTAACGGATCATTATTTATTGTTTCAGAACCATGAAAATGAAAAAAATAATAACGAGATTGCTTCGGCTTGATTACAAGACTCGCAATGACGGGGGCGGTTTTACTTTGCTTGAGCTGTTAGTAGTAATTGGTATTATTGGTATTTTAGTAGCTCTGGGTACCGTCGCCTATTCTTCGGCTCAAAGTAGCGGTAGGGACGCCAGGCGCAAACAGGATTTGGTGGCCATGCAGAACGCTTTGGAAGAGTATTATTCCGCCAATTCCTTTGTCTATCCCACTACTTGTAACACAGCCGCTACTTATCTAAAAAGTAACTGGCCTGAAGACCCAATGAGTCCTACTAAGACCTATGTTCAAAATTGTACTAGCACAACAACCTATTGTATCTGTGCCATTATGGAAAAAACGACAGCCGGCAACTCCAACGCTACAACCTGTGCTACAGGAACATGGATTGTTAACGGCCCAAATTACTGTGTAGGAAATCTGCAATGAAGAAAAACGGTTTTACATTTGTGGAGCTGTTGGTGGTGATTACTATTGTTGGGGTGATTTTTGCAGCCGGAGTGGTTTCTTTTACGACGATTACATCCAGATCTAGGGATGCAAGAAGAAAGGCTGATTTGGAGTCTGTCCGCCAGGCTCTGGAGATGTGCAGATCACTTACTGGCTCGTATCCGGTTGATATTAGTAGTAATGTAACTTGCAGTGTGGGAGTTGTTTTACTGGCCAAGACGCCAACTGACCCGAAAGGTTGTTCTGCAGGGTCCGATTATACATATTCATGGGCTTCTGCGACGGCGTATATCTTATCGGCTCCTTGTTTTGAGGATGGAAGTTATCAGGTGACAAATCCGTGAGAGGTTTTACTCTGATAGAGCTAATGACAGTGACGGCAATGATATTGATTCTTGCCGGCGGATCTGTGGCGGCCTATTTAAATTTTAATAAAAATCAATCGATGGATAGCGATGCCAGGTCTTTGATTTCAGAAATCTACCGCGTGAGGAATTTGGCATCGAGCATGCAGTATCCGGCTGGCTGTACTTCACTTAAGGGTTATAATATCAAAAGTGATGTTGGTCTTACAGGATTACTATTGTCAGTGAGTTGTGACCCTGACAACGTCATATTTCCGGTTGTAGAGGTTCTTTCCGTTTCTGTTTTTACAAATGCGATTGATCTCTCTTTTTTGCCGGGATCCGGGTACTTGGCCAACGGCGTCGATCAGCAAATAACTATCAAAAATTCAAATGATACGGCGGTGACCAAAATAATCACGGTCGGTCAGTATGGAAATATAATGAGTAACTAAGGTGATGAAAAAGTTATTGCTCATAAAAAACCCAGGTTTGATGCTAATAGAGATATTGGTGGCTGTGGGTATTGTTGGTTTGGTTTTGGTAGGTGTTTCAGATTTGATGACAAGAGCTATTGGAGCGACCACTTTTCAAAAACAAAAAAATGAGGCTTTAATTATCGTGCAAAAAAAGTTGACGGATTATAAAATTGCCAGAGATACGAACCCGGAAAGTTTTTACAATTCGATCACTAACACCGTGATTGATCCTTGTACCGTAGGGACAATATACAAATGTACCGTGACGGCGGATAAGGCGGCGGATTCTGTCATTGTATCGATTGTGGCAGAGTGGCAGGATGGAGACCGAAACTATAACGTTAAATTGTCTCAGTTATTAGCTAGAGAATGGAAATGAGGGCATTCACTTTGATCGAAGTGATAATTTCTACCATGCTTTTGTCTATTATATTACTGGGAGGGACGGCAGTATTTTATCAAAGTCTCAAATCATCCGGTATTTCTGATGTAAACTCGAACTTAAACAGCACTCTCCAATCTATTTTGAATGCCATTAAAAAGGACGTGAAATACGCTCAAATTTTGGGCGTGGGAGATGGGACCAGGACAGATTGTCTGCTGGCCGGTGTCAACGGGTATTCCGGTAGTAGTTTGTTGATAAACGATCTAAATGGGCATGGAACAAGGTATTCTCTTAATAGCGAACTAATAGCCTCGACTTCTGCTGAAACTAATCAAACCACTTATTTAAATACGAGCCAAATTGCAGTTCAGTCATTACAATTCACTTGGTACTGTCTGGGTAGTGATAAAATAAAAATTGCGTTAAGTGCCAAGAGTAATGCTTTGGGCACGGGTATCCAGGTTGACCAAGATGTGTCGATAGAAATTAGTTTATTTAATAGCGGACAAAACTAAATGATGGAAAAATCAGTTCATACCGGACAAGTGGCACTTATAGTGGTGCTGATTATGACGGTGGTGAGTGCTATAGCCGTTTCTGTGGCTAGTCGATCTACATTAGAGACGAGAATCCAACAGATGAATGTTGAGAACCTAGAGGCACAGCTAACGGCTCAATCGGGGTTGGAAAATGCAGTGGCGAAGAATCAGGCTATTCCAGATGGTACCCTGGGGGAAGGGAAGACGTATAGTGTGTCTTTGAGTGATGTTGGGGCGATGGGAATTTCTTCGGAGACGATCAGTGCCGGTGAAACTTTTGAAGTAAATTTGGAAGGGTCGGTGGGCGTGACCGGTGTCAAGATTTATTGGAAAAAGGCAGGTGGCAGTAGTACCCCGGCTATTTTTGTCTCGGATATTAGAGAAACTCAGATTGTGGATTATGCCTATGATACAAATGGCAGTAATGGCTTTTCGGCGGCTGGCGCAGGGGGTTCGGTAGACGGAGTTACTTACGATTATGCGACTCCTGCCCCAATTGCTATTGACTCGATAGTTTCGAAAAAATTAAGGATTACCGTTCTGGGGGCCTCCGCATTATTGGGTATTGAACCAATAGGTGGAATATTCCCCGCCCAAACAAGTAAATTTAGGGCTATCGCCGATGTGGCGGCTACTGATCAGAAAGTAGTTAGGTATGGAATTGAGTATGTTGAATCAAAAACAGATCAGTTACCTTCTGTGTTTGACAACGTGCTTTTTTCCGGAGGATCGCTAGTTCAATAGCGTGATGACGAGATAGTGGTATCATGAATATATGCCTGCCTATTTTGGTTTAGATATTGGGTCAACCAGTGTTAAGTTAATCCAGACCGACGGAAATCGAGTTAAGGCCATTGGAATTGGGGTTAACCCTTTTGGGAAACCCATTTCGGCGATGACAAATGCCGAAAAAATATCCATTACTGAGGTGCTTAAAACTTTGATAAAGGAATCAGGCACAAGATCGGATAAGGTGGTGGCTTCAATTTCGGAGGCCTCGGTGTTTTCCAGAGTACTTAAATTTCCGGTAATGTCCTCACCGGAGCTGGCAAACGCGATAAAGTGGGAGCTGGATCAATCGGTCCCTTTCCCTCCGAGTGAGATCGAAACTTCTTGGACGATATTAGAAAAGCCGGAGAAGTTTGAAGGGAGTGAGAAGATCTCTGTTTATGTCGTGGCGGTTCCGACTAAAATATCCGAAACCTATGTGCAAATGTTGGAACTCATCGGTATAGAGCCGGTACGATTGGAAAACGAAACCCTCTCTTTGAACAGAACTTTTGGTCCAATGTTAACCGACGAAAAACCCTCGGCCATTTTGGATTGGGGTGCCAGAGGCACAAATATCGTGATTTCCGGAAAAAACAAAATATTTAGTAACTTTTATATTCCAATTGGTGGGTCTGTCCTGACAAAATTGATTGCTGATGCGTTTAGTCTACCCACGGATCAGGCGGAAAGTTACAAGAGAACATATGGATTTGCTAAGGAACAGCTTGAAGGAAAAATGATGGTAGTACTCAAACCGGTGATTGACAACATAATTGGTGAATTAAGAAAGCTGTTAATTGCTTATAAGGACGAGTATCAAAATAGCACTGTTAACAAACTTATTTTGACAGGTGGAGGATCGTATCTAATTGATCTAATCCCCTACCTGACTGAAGCCTTGGGTGGGATGGAGGTGGTTATGGGGAATACCTTTGCCAACATGTCGGTTGAAGCTAAATATAAGTCCCTTGGTCCGGTATTTTCGATAGCCAATGGATTGTCCCAATAAACATGATTAAAATTAATTTATTAGGGAAAAAGAGACGAGAATCTAGGGGGAAGAATATGATCTATATTGCCCTACTTACCACTTTCATAGCGTTCACTCTATATTTTTTGGGGGTATCGATTTTTGTAGTGGTTAAACTTGCCTGGATTAAAGCGGATCAAGTGAGGGTGGACCGTGAAGCCGAGGCCGTCTCCAAGGAGTTGATAGACAATAACGAGCTTTTAAAAAGATTTGTTTTGTCCAAGTTTATTTTGGGTAAAATCGAGTCGCTGAATGTAGCTAAATTTCACTATAAGGAATATCTTGACCAGTTAGTAGGATTGCTGCCTGAGGGGGTGGCACTCAGGAACGTGGATTTTTCTAATAAGGGCTGGGTTTCGGTGTCGACTTCGATATCGTCTATGCGTTCTCTAAAGCTATTGGAGACCACGTTAGCCAGTGCAGAGAAACGGGTGCCGACTACTTTTAGTTCGGTGTTTTTTGAAAGAGTCTTGCGAGACAAAACAGGTCTTTATAATGCTAAATTACAATTTGAAATAACGAAGGATGCCGGAAAGTAAGTTGCTAGGCTATAAAAGTGTTTTTGGTTTCGTCTTACCTGATTGGGTAAGTGAAAAAATGGTCAAAAATACCATATATGGGCTGTTGGTATTAGCGGCTATGTTTTTGACTTTGATTTTTGTGGTTTGGCCCAATCTGACTTTGGCGCAGTCCAGACAAGCGAGCCTCATTGCCAGCAAATCGTCTTTAGAAATACTTAAGAAATCAAAAACTAGCTTGGATAGGTTGGCTTCGGACATTTCGAACACGGATCAGACAAAGATCTTGACAGCTATTCCTCAGGAGTACTCTCCCGAAGAGGCAATTTTTCATCTTCGTAAAATAGGTGCCAATACAGGAGTGTCGATCGTTTCGTATACCCTGCCTCCAGGAATAATTTTGGATACAACAAAAACCGCCGACCAAACGACAGGTACAGACATGGTTAGTTTTACAGCGTTCCCTGTTCATATCACCGTAGCCGCCCGGGTTGGTTCATTACTGAGATTTATTTCACTCGTAGAATCTTCGCTTCCTTTCGGAAATGTCTCTGATTTGAATATTCAGGACGTAGTGTCCAAGCTGTCTCAGACAGCCGGCGAAAAAACAGTCCAGATGGTCTTGGAGATACGGTTTTATCAATCGATCTTGGGGAAAGTGAACTTGACGAAATTACAGGAATTTACTGAGGCTGATCTCAAACTGGTAGCCGATTTGAGAGGTTATAACTTAATTACAATTCCCGAGGCCCAACCCTCAATAGAAACTGGTCCTTTGGGTTCAGGAAAAATATTTGGGTTCTAACTATTCGCCAGCGAGAGTTTCGGCCGGAGATTCCGGGGGGGGAGCGATTTTTGTTTCGTCTTCGAGAAGGTCCACAATAGCCCTGGTCCCCTTTTGGATAGCGGCAATACGAACCAATTGACGAATAGACTTGATGACCTTACCTTGTTTTCCGATGACTCTACCTACGTCCTGAGGGTCGACTTTGATAAGATATTTGGTGGCGTCTTTGTCTTCGGTGGCCTCTTCGGTAACGGAAACACTTTCCGGGTGATTGACGATGTTACTAACGATGTACTCGATAAGTTGTTTCATTTTATCTAACCAATTTTCTAATAGTGTCGGTGGGTTGAGCTCCTTTATTTAACCATGACTGATAACCGGTCTTGTTTAAAACGATCTTGTTCTGATCTTCTTTTTCGTGGGGATTGTAAGTACCTAAGGTTTCCAGAACCGATCCGGATAACTTGGTTTTGCCTTCTACCACGACAATGCGGTATGAACGTTGGTGTTTTTTGCCCGTAGGTTGGAGTTTGATTTTCAGCATAGGCGTATTATATCAGTTCCAAAGCCTTTTGAGCGGCTTTTTGTTCGGCTTCTTGTTTGTTTCTGCCTGTGCCTACGGATAGCTGTTTTCCTTCGATAAAAACGGCCACTTCGAAGGTTTTTTCGTGGTCAAGCCCTGTTTCTCCGACAGTTTGATATACGGGAGAAGTCATTCCGAGGGATTGAACCCTTTCTTGCAGAGAAGATTTGGGATCTTTTAACCGGTCAAGGGCAATAATATCTTTGGCGTTGGGGAGGATAAATTTTTCAAAAAAAGTTTTGGCTATACTAATCCCTCCGTCGATATAAAGGGCTCCAATGATGCTCTCGATAATATCTTCCAGAATTGAAGAGTTTTTGCGTCCTCCGGTAGCCTCTTCTCCCTTGCTCATACGGATATAATCATTAAAATGATTGTTGATCGAAACTTGAGATAAGGATTCTGTTCGAACAGTTGCCGATCTGGCGGCAGTAAGGTATCCCTCCATTTTGTTTGGGTATTTATTGAAAAGATAGACCGATATCAGCATTTCCAGAATGGCATCTCCAAGGAACTCCAGGCGTTCGTAGCTTTCGGTGATGTTGGGCTGGTTTAGACACGATCTATGGGTCAGGGCTGTTTCTAAAAGAGAAATATCCTTGAATTGATACCCGAAGTATTCTTGAAGAAGGTTAAGGTTTGGGTTCGTCATTGGTAGTTTCCTCACGGCCGGAATAACCTAAGGCGGCCGCTAGTGCGCCGTTGACAAAGCTAGAACTGGTCTTTCCTCCATAGCGTTTGGCAATTTCGACTGCCTCGTCAATGATAACTTTGGTTGGTGTCTGAGTCTTGTAGAGAAGTTCGTAGACAGCTTGTCTTAGTACGGCCAGGTCGACGCGGTTGATCTGAGAAATGGGCCATTCGGGAGCGCACTTTTGAATAATCTCGTCTATTTGAACGAGGTGTGAGTTTATTTTATCTACGCGGCTTGGGTGATCCGGTTGATCGGTAAAGCTGCCGGCAAAAAGAGACTTAAAAACAAAGATTCTTTTGAGATGTCGTGGGTCAAGGGCAGATTTCACGGTTCTTAGTTATTTTGATTTGCAGATGGGACATAGAAAGTGGCCCCTTTTAAGGTTTCCGCATTTTTTGCAAACTATAAGCTTCGGCTCAATGAGGTGAATTTGGGATCTTCTTTTGCCTTGTCTGGCAGTGGATATTTTTCTTTTTGGTGTAGCGGCCATGTGTGTATTCTACCAAGAAACGAGGCCGCTGGCAATCTTTGCAGCCTTTTGTCTATTTTGGTGGATAATTTTGATGGCATCGGATTTGGCTTGAAGAAAGAGTTTTCTGGACCAAAAGTACTTTAACCTTGTCTGAAGAGACCCGTGCTGTTTTTCACCATATATTTGCCCTGCTCCACGAAGTCGAAGGTCTTTTTGGGCGAGAACCAATCCGGTATGAAACTTTTGAAGTAGCTGAAGGCGTTCGGTCTCGACCTCATCATCAGTTGAAGGGACTAAGAAGCAAAAACCCTGACCTTCCCCTCTTCCGACTCGACCCCGGAGCTGGTGTAGTTGAGCTAAGCCAAATCGTTCAGCCGAGTGAATGATCATAATGTTTGCAGCTGGAATGTCGATGCCAACTTCAATCAGCGACGTGGAGACAAGAACACTCCCGGGAGTATTTTTGAATTGGAGGAGAATATGTTGTTGATTTTCGGGTGATAATTTGCCGTGAATTGACCAGACAGGGAACTTTTTTAGGAGAAGACGCTCATATTCTGCGGTTTTTTGTTCTACGGAAGAGACATTCGGTAGGTGTTCTGTAATGTTAGGACAAACAACAAAAATTTGATTCCCCTTTTCCAACTCTGAGATTAACCACTTGGGACTATTTTTAAATTTTGCGGGCGAAACCACGAACGTCTTTGTGGGTAGCCGGTTATAGGGTTTGTGATGCAGATTACTGATCTCGATATCTCCCAGCAAGCCTAAAGCAACCGTTCTCGGTATAGGAGTAGCAGAAAGATTAAATAAATGAGGAAGTGGATTTCTCTTCATGAGAGTTTCTCTTTGAATCACACCGAATTTATGTTGTTCGTCGATAGCGATGAAGGCTAGTGGTGGGTTTAGATCGGGTGGAAGTTGATTGAGTAACGCGTGAGTGCCAATAAAAAGTGTGGGTTCATCTTTATGGAGCCCCGTTTTCCCACCATAGGCGGACTGACGTGCGAGGATGACAGGAGAAGATGAGGTAACCAGAGATATTTGCGAAGGGAATAAAGAGAGCTTTTTGAAGGTTTGGAAATGCTGAGTCGCCAGAATTTCGGTCGGGGCCATGAGGGCACAGCTAAAGCCATGGCTAAGTGTCTGGTTGGCGGCGAAAAATAAAGGAGCGGTTTTGCCAGAACCGGTTTCTCCTTGGATAAGGCGATGAGTGAACTCCGGGCTTTTTAAGTCTTTTTCAAGCTGGTGGACTGTTTTTTTTTGGTCGGCGGTGAGAGAAAACGGTAGTTGATTAGCGGTTTGATTGTAAATTTTGGGTATTGCTTTGATAGAAATGGAATGGCCAAGTTTTTCGAGCTCTAGCCGATTTACAATGTTGATTCGTAAATGTTCGTTGTATGAAAGGCGTTTATCGGCCGACCAGCGCTCTGAAGCTTCTTTGGGGAAATGTATCTGATAGAGCGCATCATGGAGAGGAATGAGACTGTTTGTTTTCAAGAGTTCTGTCTCCAACGGATCCTTAAATTCCGCCTCTTTAAGTAGCTCAAAGATTTTTATTCTTAGCCATCGGGAATTTACTCCTTCGGTTTGAGGATAAATAGGAACGAGCCCCTTGGTGTTGAGAGAAAAGGAATCTTCCTCTTCGATAATGGGTGAAATAATAGATAGAGCATTACCAAAGAAGGAAGGTTTGCCGGCAATACTGTATGGAGTGTCATTTTTGATTAACCTCTTGATATATGGATTATTGAACCAGGTTAGGATGATTTTCCCTGAAGAATCTTGAGCTACGGACTGGGTAACTAATTTTCCACTGGCAGAATAGAAAGTTTTTGGACTTTCGATAGTGGCCAGGAAGGATCCGGCAACCATGTTTCTAAGATCTTTGATCTTAACTTGTTTAGAGAAATCCAGATAAGTTCTGGGAAAATGCCTCAGAATATCTCTTACTGTGTAAATCTCCAGATGATGAAGTCTATCTTCAATGGCTGGTCCGACACCCTTAATTGAGGAGACCAAGTCTCCTGGTAAATATATACTCATCTGATAAATAGAGAAGCAAAGGTGGTGAGTACGAGAACCACTGAACCAATGAAGATAATGACGGTGAAGATTTTCCTTTTTCTTTTGGTCATATGATGATTGAATTTTGATAGATTGCCGCGGAGTTCGGGCGGACGCGGGGGTCCGCCCCTACACGCAATGACGGAGTGTATATAATCTGGTATCTTTATTATAATAACTTAATGTATAGAAGGCAAAGAAACAGACGGACTGGAAGTTGGCTGTCTGGCATCAACTGGGGTAAACTAATTTTTTTCGGACTTTTAGGTATAACCTTAACGGTGGTGATGATCTTTTTATGGTTTAGCAGAGATCTACCTGACCCTGCGAAGGTGCAACGAAAATCCGGTTTTTCTTCAGAAATACTTGATCGAACCGGCAAGATAATCCTATATGACGTGTATACAGATCAGGACCGTAAATTTACACCCTTGTCTTTAGTGCCCGATTACCTTAAGAAAGCTACCATTTCGATTGAGGATAAAGATTTCTATAAGCATCAAGGTTTTGATCCGATGTCAATGCTCCGAATCGCCAAAAACCTGGCTCTAAATAGGAGACTAATCGGAGGTTCAACCTTGACTCAACAATTGGTAAAAATGTTGCTACTATCAAACGAACGTTCAATCTCTCGGAAAGTAAGGGAGTTTATGCTTGCCTTGAGGATCGAAAAAACTTTTTCCAAAGATGAAATACTACAAATGTATCTTAACGAAGCTCCCTATGGTGGTAATGCCGTAGGGGTGGCGGCGGCTTCTCAAATATATTTTGGCAAAGAACCCAAGGATTTAAACTTGACCGAGAGTGTTTTTCTGGCAGGATTACCCCAATCCCCTTCCCGTTATTCTCCATACAGTGGAACAAACAAGAGAGCGTTTCTTCCTCGTGCCAAGGAGGTATCGAGGAGAATGAGGGAGGATGGCCTTATTTCTAAAGAAATGGAGTCTCAAGTAAATGCCGAACTAGATGTCATTCAATTCCGGGGCTTGGGAAGTAACAAAATTAAGGCTCCACATTTTGTGATGTATATCAAACAACTTCTGGAAGAAAAATATGGACCCAGTATTCTCGATACGGGTGGATTAAAGGTGACCACAAGTTTGAATTGGGATATTCAGCAAAAAGCGGAGGCGACAGTAAAAGAGGAGGTGGACAAAGTATCCAGTAGTCTAAATATTAATAATGGGGCATCGGTGATTTTAGATACGAATAGTGGTGAAGTGATGAGTATGGTAGGCTCAAAGAATTTTTTTGATACCTTAATTGACGGTGAAGTAAACGTGACCACTAGGTTGAGACAACCAGGGTCTTCCATAAAACCATTGGTTTATGCAACAGCTTTTATGAAAAATTTTGGTCCGGCTTCGGTACTGGCGGATATAGTGACTGAATTTCCGGGTAAAGATGACCAGACACCTTATGTACCCAAAAACTATGATGGGAAAGAGCACGGGCTGTTACATCTTAGGGATGCCTTGGCCAGTTCGATAAATGTCCCGGCTGTCAAACTTTTGGCACTGCTAGGGGTTGAGGAGGTTCTTCAGCAGGGCTACAAAATGGGACTGACTTCTCTCGAGCCAACCAAGGAAACAATGGCCCGGGTGGGTCTTTCAATGGCACTTGGGGGGGCCGAGGTGAGACTTCTTGATCTAGCCAGTGCTTATAGTTCATTCTCGAACGGTGGATTCCGGATCGAACCTGTAGCTATTCTAAAAATTGAGGATAGTAATGGCAGAATAATCTTTGAAAATAAGCAAGTAAAAGCGGAGAGGGTGGTGGATGAGAAGGTTTCTTTTTTAATCAACTCTATTCTGTCCGACAATAATGCCAGACTCGTGACCTTTGGACCAAATTCATATTTGAATCTTGGAGCACGAGCGGTGGCAGTAAAAACCGGAACTACGAACGATTTGAGGGATAACTGGACCGTGGGGTGGTCCAAAGATTTCATTGTAGGTGTTTGGGTGGGAAATAATGATAATGAAAAAATGAAGAATGTGGCTTCCGGTGTTTCCGGGGCCGCACCAATTTGGCGAAGACAGACCTTAGATATGTTGGCGATAAAGCCAGATCGTCCGTTTTCCCCGCCAGATGGTGTAATGCAGATTGAGGTGGATAAAATTTCAGGATATCCGGCTCATGACGGGTATGGCAGTTATCCAGAATGGTTTATCAATGGAAGTGTTCCCACGGGTCCAGATCCGATTCACACTAAGGTAAAACTATGTAAAAATGACCCTACCAGATTAGCCGATATGGTTTCTGTTTCCCAAGGAAACTATGATGAAAAAGAGTATGTGGTTATTAGAGAGGACGATCCCTTAACGAACAAATCCCTTTGGCAAAAAGCGATTGACGACTGGATTGTAAAGCAAAACAACCCTCTTTATACTGTTCCATCAGAAACATGCGATGCCAGTTCGTCAATGGATATTCAGATCACGACACCGACAGACCATAGTAGATCTGATGGTGATGAAATCACTGTAAGGTTTTCGGTGGTGGCGGATAAACCAATTGTTGAGGCAAAAATATTTCTGGATGGGAATTTGGAAACGACGATTACCGATGGAGTATATATCAAAAAAATCAGAGTTTCTACAGGCCAACATTCTATGAAAATAACGGCCAGAAACAACGAAGGCAAAGAAGAGTCAAAGACAAATGATTTCGCCGTTAACGTGGACTACATCTCCCCTACTCCCAGCCCAACATTATCCCCCACCCCAACTCCAACCTCATAACTATTCCTGATCTAGTTTGATATCCTGCAGGGCCTGGCCCTGCAGGTGACTATAATGGTAATAATGCCTCAGAAGAATAGCCGTAAAGAATACGGTGCCGGTGGTCACTATCACGTTTATAACCGTGGGGTAAACAAGAGTCCAATATTTCTGGACGAACAAGATTTTAAGATTTTCCTTGGGTATATAAAGCTTTATCTTGAGCCACCTAACCTGCAGGGCCTGGCCCTGCAGGATGAGAATGGAAGAACGATTTCTCCTTCAAAGGAACCCAAGAACTATATGGGTGAGATTGAGTTGTTGGCATACTGCCTAATGCCCAACCATTTTCATCTGCTCATTAGACAAAATACCGATAGAGGCATTGCTGAGTTTATGCAGTCTTTAATCCAGAGATATGTGATTTATTTTAATAAAAAATATGCGAGAGTGGGTGGACTTTTTCAAAGTAGGTATAAGACGGTCTTAATTGAAGATGAAAATCAATTTGTGTATATTACCAAATATATTCATCGAAATCCGATTGACATTTTGCCTGCAGGGCCAGGCCCTGCAGGACTTGAAGCTTACAAATATTCTTCGTATGGGAATTATCTCGGTTTATTTCGACAGCGATGGGTTCGACCGGAGCGGGTTCTTTCGTATTTTTCCAATATGAGAAGGACAAATACTTATCAAAGTTTTGTAGAGGATACGGTGGCAGACGATCTAACTAAAGTTTATTACGAAATGATGGATATGGACAATTGAACATTTGTTCTAGTTTGATATCCTGCAGGGCCAGGCCCTGCAGGATACTTGAGGATGAGATCTTAGAACCAATTTGTGCGCAGATAGTGAGATTGAGGGGTTTAGACTTTGAAGCGATTCTGAATAATGTCTTTGAGGGTATTTATTTCCGATTGTTCCAGGTTTCTATTGTCATTACCAAAGGAAATCCCGAACGAATGTTTTCCCTTGAAACTATTTATATATTGAACTTTTTTGATGAGTTCGGAGGTATTTTGTATGGTTTCAATGATAACGCCTAACGATTTTCTTGAATCGATGGTCATTTCTTCCAGTACCGGAGGATATTCCGGAACGGGGTGAAATTCATATTTCCGGTTAATTTTTAAAACCATATCGGCCAGGTTTATTTCAATAGCCATGGGATTGTTTAATAGGTCAATTTTTATCAAAACCCCCGGCTTTATTGAACCAATGTGTCCCAACAAAAGTTTTTCGGAGTAGATGTCTGCCGTACCTGCCGGATTGAAGAAAGGAGGAGGAGTCCGGCTTGGTTTAAAGGAGATGTCTTTTACCCTTAACTTCCACAGAAGAGCTTCTATTTCCCCCTTTATCTTCCGGTAGTCTTCTCCGGAGAGCATAGCCAAAGTTGAAATTTCTCGGGGTAACTCCCGACCCTCGATCTTTTGGTAACAGTTGGCTATTTCAAAAGTTTTTAGGGGTTCGTCAATCTTACCCTGGTTATGTTTGTGGTTTAACAAGGCGGAAGGAACAAGGCTCATCCTTAGATATTCATAGTCACGAGAAAGGGCGTTGTTGAGCTTTAGATGATCCGCTGGGTTCAAGCCCATTTTCTCTAGTAGTTCAAGAGAGATTAGTGAGTTATTATATATTTCGTGATAGCCGATATCAGAGAGATATCGTTTGATGAAAGACTCCGCTTTCAGGAGAGGGTTAACCGCTTCGGATGGTAAATTAACGCAAGGCAGAATAGGTGGAAGTTTGAAATATCCGTAAATACGAGCCACCTCTTCGGCCAGATCCTCTTTGATATTAATATCGTAATATCTCCAACTGGGGACAGTGCACACTATTTTTCCGGAGTCGATAGTTCCCCCAAAGCCTAAACTGGCTAATATGGATATGACTGTTTCTTGATTAAGGTTGACACCTACAAAAGCGTTTAGCCATTCAAGGTCTAAAGCAATTAGTTTTGGAGGACGGTTGAGAGGGTAATAGTCGAAGAGAGGGGAGGCAATTTCACCACCCGCTCTTTCTTTGATTAATTGAATTGCCTTGTATAATACAGGCAGACATAGTTCCGGGTCTGGTTGTTTTTCATATAGCTGGGCAGCGATAGTTCTTTTTTGAAGCCTGAGAGAAGTCCGACGTATTTTTTTGGGATCATAGACGGGAACAATTAGTAAGATTCTTTTGGTATGTTCATCAACTTCCGCCACTTGTCCGCCCATAATACCGCACAGATCAACCAGTCTGCCCGATCCATCCTCAATGACGAGATCTCCTGAAACCAACTTATGTTTTTCATTGTCTAATGTGGTAAGCCATTCTCCGTCAACGCTATCTCTGATAATCAGATTTTGGGCAGCCAGTTTGTCCAAATCGAAGATATGACTGGGCATACCATAGAGTATGGTTAATTCGTTGGTAATGTCGACACAATTATTCAATGGTCGCTGACCACAATTTGCCAAAAATATGGCAATATCCTTGGGTGAAGGTTTGATGCTAATGTTTTCTAGGGAAATGGCAGAAAAACGCAGAACCTGATTCTTTTTGATGTTAAAGTGGAATTGTCTGGGGAGACCCGTGCGAAAGACTGGCTTCTCTTGATAAATGTCATTGATGAGTTTGGCAGGAATATTGAACTGAGTAAGGATGGCGACCGCCTCTCTAGCAACCCCGATGGCACTGGCCGTATCGATCCGATTGGAGATGGCCTCGATTTCGTAAACATAGTCATCCCCTACCTGTTTTGTTCGGTCGAAGGTGGGTCCGCAAAGGCTGACATTCTGGCTTAAGATATCACTATTTGCCGGAGTATCCAGAAATTTTCTTAGTGAAGAATCGGTTAGAACAATATCCATATTTTAGAATTGCTTTAAAAATCTAATATCATCATTGTAGATAAGGCGAAGATCGGGTAATCCGGATTTGATCATTAGGACTCGTTCGACTCCCCAGCCAAAAGCGAAGCCGGAACATTCTTCGGGGTCGAAATTACCGTTTCTTAAGACGTTTGGGTGTACCATGCCCGCTCCTCCTAGTTCCAGCCAACCGGACTTGCAGACTTTGCAGGGAATTTCATGTACCATGCCGGTGCCTTGACAGACACCGCAAGTGACATCGATTTCAAATGAGGGCTCTGTAAACTGAAAATGATGAGGGCGTAGCCGTGTTTGACGTTCTTGGCCGAAATATGATTTGGCGAAATATTCGGTCACACCAAGAAGATGGGTGATATTGATCCCTTTATCGATTACCAGACCTTCAAATTGATGAAACATGGGTGTGTGAGTGGCATCAATTTGACGACGATAGGTTTTACCAATGTTGATCATTTTAATGGGCGGTGTTTTCTTTAGCTCCATCTCCCGCAACTGACCATTGCTGGTGTGGGCTGTCAGTACGGTGTTGTTTGTGATATAAAAGGTTTCTTGATCGTCTCTTGCCGGATGATCCTTGGGTATATTGAGACCTTCAGCGTAGTACCAATCTGTTTCGACTTCCGGATAACGGCGTCTTACAAATCCAAGCTTTTGAAAAATACTTTCTATTTCTTCAATTGCCTGTGTTACAAGGTGAAGACTACCTTGAGGTATTTCTAGGCCAGGTACAGTGACGTCAACAATATCTTGTTGGGCATGACTGAGCGTTTCCGATAGTTTGGCTGATAACTTGTCCTTTATAAGATTTTTTAGTTCGTTTACAGCTTTTCCCAATTGGGGATCTGTTTTTACCGGAAGAGTTTTGAAAAGAAAGTTGATTCTGCCTTGTTTTCCGAGATATTTGGTGTTGAGCTTGTCGACATCAGAGGATAAGCTGGACTTTTTGAGATCATTGTCCAACTCATGTTTGATTTGTTCGATTTCTATTACTTTTGTAACCATCACTCTTATGATAACAAAAACTCCCCTGAAGGGGGAGTTTTTTTAAATAAATGTTTTAACCCCCCCCGCTATTTTTTGACTGTAAAGAAAACTATGTCTCTAAAAGCGTTGGGTAGATTGGTAGCCAGAGCGGCTAGGACTTTGCGGTTCAAAGCAATCTTTTTGTCGGACAAGGCTTTGATGAATCTAGAGTACTTGGGAGCTTCTGCAATAGAAGAAAGGGCGGAGTTGATACGGGTGATCCAGGTAATTCTCATTTGTTGCTTTCTTTCTTTGCGGCCATTGTAGGCGTATTGACCGGCGTGCAAAACGGCTTCTGAGGCAGTTTTATACAGACGGTTTCTGGTCATGCGGAAACCCTTGGCGAGCTGCAAGACTTTCTTGTGTCCTCTACGACGGACGGTACCGGTTTTTGTTCTAGGCATATTAGTTGTTAGTTACTAGTTCTTGGTTATTTGTTGATTATTAGAGATGGAGCATTTGTTTGATTTTGGTAGCGATCTTGCCGGTAACTTCTTGGTAGTGTCGGTATCTGCGGATCATCTTTTTGCTTTTTTTCCGGCGAAGATGACGCATGTATGGGCTACGGCGAAGCACCTTACCGGTGCCGGTAATTTTGAATCTTTTCATGACGATCTTCCTCGTCTTTTGCTTTTGTTTGGTCATGGCGGTTATTTTTTTGGTTTAACTTGGGCAATCAAGAGTTTACCCAAAAATTTCGGGGCTTCGACAAGCGTGGAGACTTCCGACAGCAGGCTGATAACCTGGGCCATGATTTTCTCTCCAAATTCTTTCTTGGTGATTTCCCTGCCGTGGAATTTTACCACCAACTTGACCCGATCGCCACCTTTGAGGAACTTTTCGGCCTGGCGAACCTTGACCATCATATCGTTTTCGGCCATAAAGGGCTTCAGACGGATTTCTTTGGTTTCTTGTCCCCCTTTGGAACTACCGGAGTGATCTTTTTTATCTTCCTGATACTTGAATTTTTGGAAGTCGATAATTTTGACAATCGGAGGAGTAGCCTTTTCGGTGACTTCCACTAGGTCGAGACCAAGTATGGTCGCTCTTTCGAGGGCATCTTTAGTGGTCATGATGCCTAGTTGTTTACCCTCTTCGTCAACGACCCGGACTTCGGGATAGCGGATATTTTGGTTTATGCGGTAGTATTTACCCAAGTTTGTGTATTTGATTGATATGAGTGCTATCTTACTATATTTTCAGCCACAAAAGGGTTTGGGAATGATAAAATAGCAGTTGATGGGCTCGTAGCTCAGCTGGCTAGAGCGCTGCATTGACATTGCAGAGGTCACTGGTTCGAGTCCAGTCGGGCCCACAAAAGTAATAGGACGGAAATTTAGCCGACGGAGGTGGCCACAGCGCGTTCGTTGGCTTGGGTGTAGGAGTTGCCTTTGGACTTGGCCATGCTCCAGTAGACACCCTTTTTGGTTGATCGGCCGTTGTACATTTCCAGCCAACTATTGGCTTCCTGAACTTTGAGACTAAATATTTGGATCATTTTTTGGATGTGGATAAGGAAACTTTCATGATAGACTCCTGCTTGAACAACCGGGGTCTCGACAGCCTTAAGAAGATTCGAGTCGAGGGTTTTGACTTGTTTGGCTAGGTTCTTGAGCTGATCCCTAATCTCGTCGATGCGTCTTTCGGTTTGCCTTTCTTTGGAAGAGAAGACTTTGCTCCATTCTTGTTGTCTGGCCTGAAAAAAGAGTTCCGCACGGCGTTTTTCGGCCTCTTTTTTGTGTTGAAACTCGGCAAAAGGGTTGGTTTTTGGTTCTTGATTACCGTTTTCAAAGCTGTGGGTCTGAGAACTGCGAAGAGCCTCCAGAAAACTCTGGATTTTGGAGTTACCCTGTCCTTGGTTTGGTGAGCTGCCCATATTACTATTCATAACGTGGCCCTATAATATCAGATGCCCATTAAATAATCAATAGTTTTGCGCCGATTCATGATAGATCGGAGCTGGTCCATCTGTTTTTCCGGTACACTTGACACCTTAGCCAATTCTAGCAGTTCTTTGTCGTTTGTGTCTATTTTTTGGTCTTTGGCTATCTCTAAAAGAATAAGATCGAGCCGAACGGACTTTTCGGCGCTTTCGGCATATTCTTTCTTTACCTCCTCAAGGTTTTTGCCGAGGGCTTTCAGGTAATCCTCAAGGGGTAGATTGAGGGACTTAGACTGGGTGGTTAAACGTGCCAAACTATAATTAACTTCTTCGTTGATGATCAGCTCAGAAATATCAATTTTTTCGTGATCAAGTAAGGCTTGATAAATATCTTCAACTTTCCGGTCCTTTTTGTCTTTTAATTTTAGATATTTGACGTAATCACCGAGCTTGATTTCAGGGTAAAGCGGAAGTTGGAGTTTGATCTTCCAACTGCCATCTTTTTCGGCTTTTAACTCTTCCAGAACTGGGCGTCCGAGAAGCCGGTAATGGTTTTCCTCAATGGCGTGTTCGAGGAGATGGCTCATGATGTGATTTAAGATACGGTCACTGAGCTTATCAGGATCAAGAGATTTTTCAGCCACGCCTTTAGGAGCTTTGCCTTGACGGAAACCCTTGACAGTGATGGTTTTGATCATTTCAGCGACGACATGATTTTTTTCAAGATCGACTTCTTCGGAAGAAACAATAGCTTCTAGGTAGGCAGTCCCCTTTTCAATTTTGGTTTGTTTGGTGTTCATATCAATCCAATATTATAGTGGCTTGAGGAGATTTATGCAGGTAGGAATTGATGGTAAAATTGTTGAGCTTGCCGAGGTGGCGAAACGGTAGACGCACTAGCTTTAGGAGCTAGCGGGGCAACCCATGGAGGTTCAAGTCCTCTCCTCGGCACCAAACTTATTCCATATGGTCGAAGAATTGGGAGATACCAGCGCACCACGAACCCTCAGAGGGTGGTGTGTAGGTGGCCATGACTTCACAGGGATCTTTGGTATGTTCACCTTTTAGGAATATTTTGGTGAATTGAGGGGCAATTCTCCTCAGGGCATCCTCATAGTTATCAAATCTGGTCACCTTCAGTACTTCAGGATTGGATGGCTCGGGATAAATCCCCCACCCCCAGCAGTTGTATGAGTTTTCTGGGATTCTTTTGCAAAGATTTGATTCCTGCTGGGCAATGGCTACTAACCAGCGATAATCAAATTGATACTGATCCGAAAGAGAGACGATGAGGTTTGAATATGGCTCTAAGGGAGAGCCATATTTATGAAGGTACTGGCGGATAATTTCCGGTCGGGCATCGGCGGTGATAACAGAGGTTTTTATTTGTTCGTCGAATGTGGGTAAGGCGGAAAAAATAAATGGTTCTTCCGGGCTGGGAATAGTTTCGGTGGTTTGAGTGTCGGCAGAAGCCCCCAGAATATATTTGTTCTGTTCTCCTTCATTTCCGAAAAGTGAGGTGTTTAGGCCGAAAGCGATGCGTGAAGTAATCAGGAAGAGAGCTAGTAAATACAAAAACCTTTTCGCCATAAGCTAATTTATGGTGGCAGAAAACCGAGGCGATGTCAAGAAAAGGGGTGCGTTTATTTGACGAAATCCGAACCTATTTTGAACGGAACTGACTGATTGCCGCGCTTCGCGCGGCAGAACCGAAACTGAACGCTCGGGCGGGCAAAAAGGAAGGGGGTTGGGGGGAAGGAATTTTTGCCCGCCCTCGCTTTCCGCCGCCGCCGAATTTCGTGCCAGTGAAACTGGCGCGCCGCCTAAATCATTTGGCGGTTTTTTGTTCTTGAGGTATTTGCGGAATCATTATCTGCTGAAACGGAATATTTTTTGCCAAAAATACACCATTGCTATTTTCGTATAATTTAATAATCGGTGAACGATCAAGTAGGATTTCCAAAACACAATACAATTCCCAAACCTTAGTTCTTAATGGTTGATTATCTCTCAAATCAGAAACTTTAATCCCGATTTTTTTCGCTTCGTTAATTCCGATTGGTCTGCCGTGCGACAAATATTTTTTATGGTCTGCTAAATTTTTGGCGATAGCATCTGCCTTTTCAATCGCTTTTTCATCGCCCTTGAACATATATTTACTTAACCAATCTTTCACTAATTCCTCGGAAAGTTTTTTAGCATTTTCACAAATTTGTAAAATATGTAAATCGTACTTGTTTAAAAGTGGCAGGTACGCAGGCAAAATATCGGTTCCCGCTTCTAAAATTACTTTCTTTGCTTCTTCAAATCCATCTATCAAAGTTTGTGCTGGAACAAAATTTCCATTTATCTGAATCTGTGGGTCTATTGGACCAAGTTCCGATCTGTCGTCCATTAAAATTTCATCGCCAGATAAAGCCAACATTGTCGCCGCACTTTTTGCCATATTTGGAACGATAAACCGAATATGATCAAAATGCTCTCTCAACATACATACCAACGACTCTGTCGCTTCTGCGGAACCGCCCGGGCTATGAATAATTACATCAACGCCATTTTTATCCAAACCCTCAACAATATCAGCAAAGCAAGTTTTATCGTCCCAAGTAATTGCGCCAGCGGGGTGATTTTTCTTTAAATCAGAAAAATAAACCAAAACATCTCGTTTGGTTATTTCCTTTATTTCTTTTATCTTTTGTTTTCTAAACGAGTCAATATACTCAACCTGCTTTTCTGGCTGAGGTAGTTTATTCAACTCATCTAGTAGTCGTTGAAATGTTGGCATAATAATCTTTTTTAGAAAGCGAGCTGGAATAACTGCCCCTATATCTCGGTTTCTGTTTAATAGTCATCGCGTCAATCGCTTGCTCATAAGTTTTTTGAGCATTCTCAAAAACTTCCAGAGCTTTCTTAATCTTTGGATTTTCCTTGATATTATTCAATTTTTGTTGAAATTGTGTATCCATAAGTTAATTATATCAATATTTTCCCTTATTGCTATATTACAAATTCATCAATACACCACTAAGAGCGTTTAAAAATGAAGCAATTAAAGCAATAATAGCAATAATTTTGTACTTTTTATTATCATTTGGAAAATGATTTGCAAACCCCAAGGCGGCAAAACCAGTCATCACGCCAAGTGGCGGTAAAAGCCATGTTAAAATATTTGACCAAACAATCCATTTAACCAAGCTCAAATTTACTTTTTCGCGCTTCATGTACCATTTTGGAAACCATTCACCCAAAGCCCAAGCCCCGATAAAGAGAAAAGTAACAAGACCAAGAAATCTACCGATAACAAAGGCAGCGATAAAAAATACGACTGAAATTATAGTGTTAAATACACTTGTTTTTTTATCTGGTGTGGCGGTTGTAGTTTCAATTTTTTCTTCAAGGTCTTTTATCACTGCCGATTTTACTAAATCTGCTCCACAAGATGAGCAAAATTTTTCGTCTTCTTTAATTTTATTTCCACAATTTTGGCAAAACATATTTTTATTGGCAATCTGCCTTATTAAAAGTTACAAAATAATTTTGTCCAGTTTCGCTGATAATATATGAGTATTCCATATTTATATCTTAGTTAAGAAGATTTTTTGTGTCGCTATTTAAACAAATACTTTAACCGAGATAATTTTTCAAATACGAATTAGAAAGATTACTCGTGTCAGCACCAGTCAAAGTATAATGATAGCGAATGGCACCGGATTCTGCCGTGACATTTGTTAATGTGGTTATTTCATCAATCTTGCTTGGAATAGTCATTTGTGATTTCACTTCGCTAACTGCCTGATTGATCAAGTCCGCCCTTGATATGCTGTTGTTTGAAGGTGATATTGCTTCTTGTGTTAAATATCGAACAACAACAAAAGCTAAAATAAAAACAATAATTCCAATCGCACCACCAAACCACGACTTCTTGCCACCCCCTTTTGTCGAAGAAGTGGCTTTTGTGGCTGTTTCGACTTTTTGACCGCACTTTCCGCAAAATTTTGCGTTATCATTATTTTCAGTTCCGCAATTATTACATTTCATATGTTTATTTTATTAAATCATCAACGCTTACCTCAAGAGCTTTTGCTATTTTCTTGAGAGTATCAAGTGTTGGATTCTGGTTTTTACCAGCTTCAATTTTAATAATCGTATTATTGGCGACATCGGCCAATCTCGCCAATTTCTCTTGGGATAACCCCTTGGCTTCCCTAAGTTTTCTGAGTGTTTTTGTTATGTTTGACATACTAATATCGTGGTAGTAGAATTAAAATATAAGTGCCATTACCTTTCTATTACTTCAATGCTACACCAAAAATCAAAAATTGTAAACAGGCGGCGCATTTCGCAAAGCGAAATACGAAATTCGGCGGCGGAAAGCGAGGGCGGGCAAAAATTCCTTCCCCCCAACCCCCTTCCTTTTTGCCCGCCCGAGCGTTCAGTTTCGGTTCTGCCGCGCGAAGCGCGGCAATCAGTCAGTTCCGTTCAAAATAGGTTCGGATTTCGTCAAATAAACGCACCAATATCAAACTTTCAGATTTTTGACCGACCAATTCGGCGGCGCAACGCGCCGCCTCATACGGCAAAATGGGGTTTCCGCGCGCTTCGCGCGCGGCCAAGCGGAGGTTCGAAATCCCTTACGATTTTTGTATTTGCTTTGCCCAATTAAAAATTAACAAAACAAATTTATGAACAACAAATTTTTTCTATACGCCCGCAAATCAACAGATGTTGAGGATAAACAAGTTTTGAGCATTGAAGCCCAGATCGCAGAATTGCGCGTCTTTGCCAAACAAAATAATCTCAACATTATTGATGAATTGGTGGAAAAACAATCAGCCAAAATTCCGGGCCGTCCTATTTTTGGCGAGATGTTGAAAAGAATTGAAAAAGGCGAGGCAGACGGAATTTTGGCTTGGCACCCCGATAGGTTGGCGCGCAATTCTGTGGACGGCGGACAAATAATCTATCTTGTTGATTGCGGGCGTATTGCGGCGTTAAAGTTTCCGCAATTCTGGTTTGAGCCAACGCCGCAGGGAAAATTTATGTTGAACATCGCTTTTGGACAAAGCAAATACTATGTAGATTCTCTTTCCGAAAACACGAAAAGAGGTTTGCGCCAAAAAGTGAGGCGAGGCGAATATCCGAGCGTTGCACCGATTGGCTATATCAATGATATGAGGAACAAAAGCATTATCGTTGACCGCAAGAAAGCGAAAGTTATCAAAGCCGCTTTTGAGTATTACGCCACCGGCAACGCTCGGCTTGAAGATGTCTCGGACTTTTTAGCGCAACGCGGGATATTTTCCCGCGGCGGAAAGAGAATCCACAAGACGAGGGCGACTTTTATCCTTTCAAATCCATTTTATACCGGACTATTCAAGTATGGAGGCGAACTTCACGAAGGAAAATACGAGCCAATCATCGCAAAGAAAATTTTTGATAAAGTCCAAGAAGTTTTGAAGCAGAGAGGAAGGCCGCACCACAAAGTTAAATACGAGCCGCAACCTTATTGCGGATTATTGAAATGCGGAAGTTGCGGCATGATGATAACCGGCGAATACAGGGTGAAAAAACAGAAAAATGGAAATGTCCACGATTATATTTATTACCACTGCACCAAGAAAAATAAATCGGTGAAATGTTTTGAACCCTGTATTCGCCAAGAGGAACTGGACAAACAAATTTCCTCTCTGCTTCAAAAATTTTCTTTGCGTGCGGATTGGGCGGAGAAACTTTTAGAAATGGCAGAAAAAGACAAAACAATTTCCGCCCAATCCGTTTCTGTTTTTGTTTTTGAAAGCCAAAACAAAATCCGCGCCATACAAACGAAGCTCCAGCGACTTCTTGACGGCTATTTGGAGCAGGACATTGAACGCGAAATTTACCGCGAACAAAAAACAAAACTTCTTTTGGAAAAGAAGTCGCTGGACGAGAAAATGGCGCGGATTGAACAAAAGCAGAATGATTGGCTCGAACCGATGAAAGAATGGATAAAAGTCGCTTCAAACC
>Ga0210044_10000554_pt1 | contig 56844 bp, 38 predicted proteins | sample CryGey13umfilter_2_FD_183959 | JGI IMG/M metagenome (GOLD analysis project Ga0210044, IMG submission 183959) | Groundwater microbial communities from aquifer in Utah, USA - Crystal Geyser 4/9/14 3 um filter (SPAdes) (version 2) | ecosystem: Environmental > Aquatic > Deep subsurface >...
CCACGCTCTCGCCCGCGCCGAACTGACCCGCAATCGCCGCCGTCAGCGTCGTCTTGCCATGGTCAACGTGACCAATTGTCCCGATATTACAATGCGGCTTGTTACGTTCGAATTTCTCTTTTGCCATTTTAGATCCCTCTCGCTTTTGTTATCTGTATCTTGTTATTTTATCTTTTTATTGCTTTATCAAGCACCCAGACTTGCCTTTACTTCATCTGCAACATTCTGCGGCACTGGCTCGTAATGATCGAACAACATTGTGTAGTTCGCACGACCCTGTGACATGGAACGCAAATTATTAATATAACCGAACATGCTCGCAAGAGGCACATTCGCAGTAATAACCTTGGCATTTCCGCGGTCATCCATAGAACCAATCTGGCCACGACGGCTATTCAGGTCTCCAATAATATCGCCCATATATTCTTCCGGTGTTACAACCTCGACCTTCATCATCGGCTCTAGAAGCTGCGCTCCCGCTTTTGCCATTCCTTCACGAAAGGCAGCTCTTGCCGCGATCTCGAACGCCAGAACGGACGAGTCAACATCATGATAGGCACCATCGGTCAAACTTACTTTAAAGTCAACAACTGGAAAACCGACAATAATCCCTGTTTCTTTTGCCTGAACGATCCCCTTCATAACGCCGGGTATAAATTCCTTCGGAATAGCCCCGCCCACAATTTTACTTTCAAAAACATAGCCTTCTCCGGGCTCTGATGGCTCAAAAACAACCGTCAAACGGGCAAACTGACCACTGCCGCCTGTTTGTTTTTTATGCGTATAATCTATTTCCGCTTTCTTCGTAATGGTCTCGCGATAAGCCACTTGCGGTGCGCCAATATTCGCCTCCACTTTAAATTCACGCTTCATACGATCAACCAGAATGTCAAGATGGAGTTCGCCCATTCCTTTAATAATTGTCTGCCCCGATTCATGGTCAACAGCCACACGGAAAGAAGGATCTTCCGCAGCAAGACGCTGCAATGCCGTTGACATTTTTTCCTGATCAGCCTTTGATTTCGGCTCAACAGCAATCTCGATCACAGGCTCGGGAAACTCCATCCGCTCCAGTATAATCGGCTTATCAACATCACAAAGCGTATCACCCGTGGTTGTATCCTTCAAACCCACCAGCGCAACAATATCACCAGCTTCAGCATATTTGATTTCTTCACGGTTATTAGAATGCATCAGAAGCATTCTGCCAATACGTTCTTTTTTATCCTTTACAGAATTCAGAACATAAGAACCGGATTCCAGTTTCCCTGAATAAATCCGAACAAACGTCAAGGAACCAACAAACGGATCATTCATAATTTTAAAACCCAGCGCACTGAATGGCGCATCTTCTGATGGCGGACGAGTATCATCCTCATCAGAATTGATTTTTTTACCTTTTACATTGCCCGCATCAAGAGGACTGGGAAGATAATCGGCAACAGCATCAAGCAGCGGCTGAACTCCTTTATTTTTAAAGGCACTACCGCACATCATCGGGATCAGTTTGAAAGAAATTGTCCCCTTACGGATACATTTTTTCAACGTCACAACGTCCGGCTCCTTGCCTTCAAGATAGGCTTCCATTGCCGCATCATCCATCTCGACAGCCTGCTCGATCAGTTTTTCACGATATTCTTTTGCCTTCTCGACAAGATCAGCAGGAATCTCCTGCTCGCTGAAAGATGCACCAAGCGTTTCGGCATCCCAGATAATCGCCTTCATCTTGATCAGATCAACAATGCCGATAAAATCATTTTCAATACCGATCGGTAATGTCAGCACCAGAGGGAAAATCCCGAGGCGTTTTTGCACGCTTTCGATACAATCATAAAAATCAGCACCGATTTTATCCATTTTATTCGCAAAAATGATGCGCGGCACTTTATATTTATCACCCTGCCGCCAGACAGTTTCCGTCTGCGGCTCTACACCCTGATTACCATCAAGAAGACAGACAGCACCGTCAAGAACACGCATAGAACGCTCAACCTCGATTGTAAAATCAACGTGTCCTGGCGTATCAATAATATTAAAGCGCATCGCCTCACCGGGACAGGTTCCATTTTCAGGGCCTTTCCAGAAAGTCGTTGTCGCCGCCGATGTAATTGTAATTCCACGCTCCTGCTCCTGCTCCATCCAGTCCATGGTCGCAGCACCGTCATGCACTTCGCCGATTTTATGCGATTTGCCTGTGTAATACAGAATCCGCTCGGTCGTCGTCGTTTTACCTGCATCAATATGCGCCATAATGCCAAAGTTGCGGTATCTATCTATCGGTGTTTCGCGTGTCATTTTAATTTCCAGTTATCAGTCGTTCGTTTATTACCATCTGTAATGCGCAAATGCCTTGTTCGCATCCGCCATTTTATGTGTCTCTTCGCGTTTTTTAACTGCACTGCCGCGATCATTGGCTGCGTCCAGAATTTCATTGGCAAGACGCTCCATCATTGTACTCTCGCCGCGTTTCCGTGCCGCATTGATTAACCAGCGAATTGCCAGCGCCATGCCGCGATCGTGGCGAACCTCGACAGGAACCTGATAGGTCGCACCGCCAACACGGCGGGAACGAACCTCAAGCTGCGGCTTGACTTTTTTCAAAGCACGGCGAAAAACGAGCAGACCTTTGCTTCCCTTATTCTCGCCATTATCCTCATCGTCATAATTTTCATTGGCCGCCTTTTTATCCAGAATTTCCAAAGCGCCATAAACGATTTTTTCCGCAATGGATTTCTTGCCCGCAAGCATAAGATTATTAATAAATTTGGACAATACGAGATCTCCGAATTTGGGATCCGGTAGAATTTCTCTTTTCTCTGCTCTGTGCCTACGTGACATCTATCTTTTTCCTTTTACTATTTTGGACGCTTCACGCCATAACGGCTACGACCCTGTTTCCTGTCTTTTACGCCCTGCGTATCCAAAGTCCCGCGAATAACCGTATAACGAACACCCGGCAAGTCTTTTACACGACCGCCACGCACCAGCACAACAGAGTGCTCCTGCAGATTATGCCCTTCACCAGGGATATAGCAAATAACTTCCATGCCTGTCGTCAAACGAACCTTGGCAACCTTCCGCAAAGCCGAGTTGGGCTTTTTCGGGGTTGTCGTATAAACACGTGTGCAAACACCCCGTGCCTGTGGCTGGCCACCCAATGCCCGCTTCTTGTTAGGCTTCATGGCTTTTTTTCCACCCTTAACGCGGGGCTTACGAATTAATTGTTGTATCGTCGGCATACTCGCCTTCTCCTCACTAAAAAACTATTTGTCAAACGTCTGGCGGATGGTTTGGCTTTTGCTGCGTAACCCCCATAACTGCAATCAAGAGTGGACAAGATCGCTTTTCGGGACTTACAAAACGCAAGTGGCGCCTGTATAAAATGCCGCATTTTAAATATTTCTACGGCATATTCAGAGCTGCGTCTAATCCTTTTTCTCTCTCCTTAAAGTTCCGGAGAAAGATCCGGTTTACGGCCAGCCCATCCATGTTCGAACGGGCGGAATATAATGGAAAATGTTATCTGTCGTCAAGCACTTAATTCAGAAAAACAAAAAATATATATTTCGCCTCAATTTTCAAAGAAAAAAAGCGACAGAAAAACGCCGCTTTTCCCCCATTTTTAGCAACAGTCGTATCTTATCTTGCCGCTGCTGATTTACTTTCTTGCGTCAGAATATCGTCCGTAGAATCAGGCAATGATGCGCCATCGCCCCCTCCGGCTTCTGCCTGTGCCAGCGCCTCGGCCTGCTGCTGGGCAGCGATGGCAAGACGGTCACGATCGGCGGCCACTCTGCGCACCTTATTGACATAGGCACCTGTACCGGCGGGAATCAAGCGCCCGACGATAACATTTTCTTTCAAACCAAAGAGATGATCGACTTTTCCTTGCGTAGCGGCTTCAGTCAGAACCCGGGTCGTTTCCTGGAAAGATGCCGCAGAAATAAAGGACTTGGTTTGCAGACTTGCCTTGGTAATACCCTGTAAAACAGGTTTTCCTTCGGCTGGGCGCTTGCCATCATCAATATATTTGCGGTTTTCTTTCTCGAATTCCTCGCGGTCGATCTGCTCTCCTGTAAGGTAAGTTGTATCCCCCGGCTGAAGTACTTCGACTTTTTGCAGCATCTGGCGTGTAATCACCTCGATATGCTTATCATTGATCTTCACGCCCTGCAGACGGTAAACATCCTGAATTTCCTGTACGAGATAATCAGCCAGCGCTTCAACGCCCATCACATCGAGAATATCGTGCGGCACCATTGCGCCCTCCAGTAACGGATCACCTTTGCGAACAAAATCACCTTCATGAACGGCCAGATGCCGTCCTTTCGGGATCAGATATTCAGCAGGTTCACTCTTGCTGTCTGCAGGTTTGACAATAATCCGGCGTTTGGACTTATAGTCCTTGCCGAACTCGACTTGCCCGTCAATCTCCGAAATCACAGCAAAGTCTTTTGGACGGCGTGCCTCGAACAATTCGGCAACACGTGGAAGACCCCCGGTAATATCTCTTGTTTTCGATGTCTCACGCGGAATACGGGCGATAATATCACCAGCTTTAACCTCCTGCCCGTTTTCAACAGAAAGAATGGCATCTGTCGACATATAGTAATTTGCCGGCAATCCATTTGGTAGGGTAATCACCTTGCCTTTCTTGTCCAGCAAAGAAATACGGGGCTTCAAATCGCCGCCTTTGGGCTGACTCCGCCAGTCAACAACAACTTTAGAAGCAATCCCTGTGGCTTCATCCGTTTGTTCGGTAATCGAAACGCCTTCAACAAGATCGTAATAATGCGCGACACCATCTTTCTCTGTAATAATAGGAATGGTGTATGGATCCCACTCGGCCATTTTATCGCCCGCTTTTACCTTATCACCCTCTTCCTTCAAAAGTCTGGAACCATAAGGAAGACGCTGTGACATTTTCTCGCTGCCTTTGCTATCGACAACCACAATCTCCGTATTCCGCCCCATAACAATGGCGACACCATCGGAGTTTTTAACAACATTATGATGACGGATTTTGATCTTGCCGTCAGAAGGAGCCTCGACAGAGTTCTTTTCAGCCCCCCGCTGCGCAGCGCCGCCAATATGGAATGTCCGCATGGTAAGCTGCGTTCCCGGCTCACCGATAGACTGCGCCGCCATAACACCAACCGCCTCGCCCATATTCACGGACGTACCGCGGGCAAGATCACGACCATAACAGGCCGCGCAAACACCACTGATTGTTTCACATGTCAGAGCGCTCCGGACAAGAATTTCATCAATACCTGCCGTTTCGATCTCTTCAGCCGCTGTTTCATCAATAATTGTAGCCGCTTTCACAATGATTTTTCCAGAAAGAGGGTTTTTAATATCTGTAGAGGCCGAACGTCCCAGAACCCGCTCTGCCAGAGACACCACGACATCCGCGCCGCTCATCACGGCCTTCATCGTAATTGCCTGCTTGGTACCACAATCAAATTCGGTAATCACGGCATCCTGTGCCACGTCAACCAGACGGCGGGTCAGATAGCCGGAGTTTGCCGTTTTCAAAGCCGTATCAGCAAGACCTTTCCGTGCCCCGTGTGTAGAGTTGAAATATTCCAGAACCGACAGACCTTCTTTAAAGTTCGAAATAATCGGCGTTTCAATGATCTCGCCAGACGGCTTGGCCATCAAACCACGCATACCGGCAAGCTGGCGAATCTGAGCCGCAGACCCCCGCGCACCTGAATGCGCCATCATATAAACAGAATTCAGAACCCCGCCCGTAATATCGGAAATTCCTTTCATCATCGCATCAGCCACGTCATCCGTACATTTTGACCAGATATCAATGACCTTATTATATTTCTCGCCTTTGGTAATAAGGCCATCCATATATTGCTGCTCGAATTCCTTGACACGATCCTGCGCTTCACCCACGAGCTTCTGTTTAGCCTCGGGAATCACAAGATCATCCTTACCAAAGGAAATGCCGGCAATACAGGCATATTTAAAGCCAAGTTTCATCATGCGGTCACAGAAAATAACCGTCTCTTTCTGGCCACAATAACGATACACAATATCAATAATCGAGGAAATTTCCTTTTTCGTTAAAATTGTATTGATCAGGCTCAATGGCACATCCTTATTGCGTGGCAATAATTCAGCAATCAGCATCCGGCCTGGTGTAGATTCTACAATTTCCGTTTTGGCATTTCCTTCGGAATCAACGCCCTGATAGCGACATTTGATTTTAGCATGAAGCGAGACAACCCCTTCTGTCAGCGCATGCTGGATTTCTCCTGCGCCACGGAATATCATACCCGCGCCCGGCTCGTTATCAAGCGCGATGGTCAGATAATATAAACCCAGAACAATGTCCTGTGTGGGCACAATAATCGGCTTGCCGCTCGCCGGGCTGAGAATATTATTCGTTGACATCATCAGACAGCGTGCTTCGAGTTGTGCCTCAATAGAAAGCGGCACGTGGACAGCCATCTGGTCACCGTCAAAGTCGGCGTTAAAGGCTGTACAAACCAGCGGATGAAGCTGGATTGCCTTACCTTCAATCAGTATAGGCTCGAACGCCTGAATCCCCAGCCTGTGCAAAGTTGGCGCACGGTTGAGCATGACCGGATGCTCGCGAATGACTTCTTCAAGAATATCCCAGACTTCCGGACGTTCTTTTTCAACCATTTTCTTCGCGGCTTTGACCGTTGTTGCCATACCGTAGATTTCAAGCTTATGGTAAATAAAAGGCTTAAACAGCTCCAGTGCCATTTTCTTGGGAATCCCGCACTGATGCAATTTCAGTTCTGGTCCGACCACGATCACGGAACGACCGGAATAATCAACGCGCTTTCCAAGAAGATTCTGACGGAAGCGGCCTTGCTTGCCTTTGAGCATATCGGACAAGGATTTCAGGGGACGCTTGTTCGCACCGGTAATGACACGGCCACGGCGGCCATTATCAAACAGCGCATCAACGGATTCCTGCAACATACGCTTTTCATTTCGTACGATAATATCAGGCGCACGCAATTCGATCAGACGTTTCAAACGGTTGTTCCGGTTAATTACCCGGCGATACAGATCATTCAGATCAGATGTCGCAAAACGCCCCCCATCCAGAGGAACAAGCGGACGCAGTTCCGGCGGAAGAACGGGAACAACGTCCAGAATCATCCATTCCGGGCGTGTGCCGGACTCGATAAAAGACTCCAGCAGTTTAAGACGCTTGACCAGTTTTTTACGCTTGGCTTCCGAAGAAGTATCACGCAGATCTTCTTCAACTTTTTCTTTTTCCTTCTCAAGATCTTTTCCAACCAGAATTTCCTTGAGCGCTTCGGCACCGATGCCGGCACGGAAGGTTTCATCACCATATTCATCCTGCGCATCGGCATATTCCTCTTCGGTGAGAAGCTGGAATTCTTTCAGTGCGCTCATCCCCGGATCAAGCACAATATAGGATTCAAAATAAAGAACCTTTTCCAGTTCTTTCAATGTCATATCCATCATCAGGCCAATCCGGCTCGGCAATGATTTGAGGAACCAGATATGCGCGACCGGCGATGCCAGCTCAATATGCCCCATGCGCTCGCGGCGCACTTTGGTCAGCGTCACTTCAACATGGCATTTTTCACAGATAATGCCTTTATATTTCATGCGCTTATATTTGCCGCACAGACATTCATAATCTTTAATCGGCCCAAAAATCTTGGCACAGAACAAACCGTCTTTTTCGGGTTTAAATGTCCGGTAATTGATTGTTTCCGGTTTTTTCACTTCACCAAAAGACCAGCTATTGATCTGCTCCGGACTCGCAATCGAAATCCGGATTGAATCAAAAGACTGCGGCCCTGTTGGCTGGCCGAAAAGATTCATTAGTTCGTTCATGTCTGTACTTCCTTTTTCAAACTATCATTCTCTTTTTATCGCTCTCCCGATAAAGACCGGGATTATCACACTTTATTTTATACCAAGCATATAGACTTAAAAATTATCTTCACAATCCATTCCCCTACATCCTCGCGATTTCATTTCAAATGACAGAACACACAGAAAACACCAAAAGATCTGTTTCATTGCGCGAGTTCTATCATAAATACTTAACTTCCGCTGCCTGTACTGCCTTGTTTCATATCAACATTCAGTCCCAGCGCCCGCAATTCTTTTACAAGAACGTTAAAGCTCTCCGGGATACCGATCTCGAAATTATCCTCACCACGGACAATCGCTTCATAAACTTTGGAGCGACCAGCCACATCATCGGATTTAACCGTCAGCATTTCCTGCAAGGTATAGGCTGCGCCGTAAGCCTGCAATGCCCAGACCTCCATTTCCCCGAAACGCTGGCCACCAAACTGGGCTTTCCCGCCCAGAGGCTGCTGCGTGACCAGAGAGTAAGGCCCGATAGACCGTGCGTGAATTTTATCATCTACAAGGTGATGCAGTTTCAGCATATAGATATAACCGACCGTTACCGGACGGTGGAACTTATCACCCGTCAGACCGTCAATCAGTGTAACCTGACCCGTTGTGTTTAGACCGGCTTTTTCCAGCAACTCATTAATGTCCGGTTCGTGCGCACCGTCAAAGACCGGTGTTGCCATCGGCACACCGCTACGCAGATTATTGGACATTTCCACGAGCTGCTTTTTATCAAGCTTGGTGACTTTTTCATCATATTCCTTGTCACCATAAACCGCTTTCAATTTCGTATTCAGATCTTTCATTTCAGAATCCGATGGATTGGACACATCCTTGAAGCTATCAATCATCTCGCCAATCTGTTTGCCAAGCGTTGCAGAAGCCCAGCCCAGATGAGTCTCCAGAATCTGCCCCACATTCATCCGGCTCGGTACGCCCAGCGGATTCAGCACGATATCAACCGGTGTGCCATCTTCCAGATAAGGCATATCCTCCATTGGCATAATCCGCGAAACAACCCCTTTGTTACCATGACGGCCTGCCATTTTATCGCCAGGCTGCATTTTCCGTTTTACAGCCACAAAGACCTTGACCATTTTCATCACGCCCGGAGGCAGCTCATCCCCCCGCTGAAGCTTTTCAACCTTACTTTCAAAACGGTGTTTGAGGGCATCAACAGCATCATCAAATGTTTTCGAGAAAGCTTCGATTTCCGCCATACGGTTTTCGTCCTGCACCGCAATTTGACGCCACAAACCGCGTTTGACACTTTCCAGATCGGAAAGCTCGATTTTTGCGCCTTTTTTGATCTTCATATCCTTGGAACCGGACGCATAAACCTGTCCGACCAGAAGCTCCTGCATATGGCTATAAAAACCATCTTCCAGAATTGCGCGCTCATCATCGCGGTCTTTGGCAAGACGTTCAATCTCTTCCTGTTCGATCGCCATCGCACGGGCATCCTTGTCAACGCCGCGCCTGTTAAACACACGCACCTCGACAATGGTTCCCACCGCGCCCGGGGGAAGACGCAACGATGTATCTTTCACATCCGCTGCTTTTTCACCAAAAATAGCCCGCAACAGCTTTTCTTCCGGAGTCATCGGCGATTCGCCTTTTGGCGTGACCTTACCGACAAGAATATCACCGGGGCCAACTTCCGCACCAATATGCACAATTCCGGCCTCGTCGAGATGCTTAAGAGCCTCTTCACCAACATTCGGGATATCACGGGTTATTTCTTCTGTGCCAAGCTTGGTATCCCGCGCCATCGCCTCGAATTCCTCAATATGAATTGAAGTAAAGACATCTTCGCGCACAATCCTCTCGGACAGCAGGATGGAATCCTCAAAATTATAACCCTGCCACGGCATAAAGGCGACAAGGACATTCCGCCCCAGTGCCAGTTCCCCGAACTGTGTCGAAGGACCATCGGCAATGATATCGCCTGCCTTGATCTGATCACCCACTTTTACAAGCGTTTTTTGCAACATGCAGGTATTCTGGTTGGAACGCTGGAATTTATGCAGCTTATAAATATCAACAACAGGCTCTCCCACTTTCATCGACTCAGTGGCCTGAATCACGATCCGTGTAGCATCAACCTTGGTCACGATACCCGTACGGCGTGCCGTTACAGCCGCGCCGGAATCCCGTGCCACAGTTGCTTCCATCCCCGTACCTACCAGTGGCGCATCCACTTTCAACAAAGGAACAGCCTGCCGCATCATGTTCGAGCCCATCAAGGCGCGGTTGGCATCATCATTCTCAAGAAACGGAATAAGACTTGCGGCCACAGAAACAATCTGTTTCGGCGATACGTCCATATATTCAATCGTATCCGATGTTGCCATCAAATTGTCGCCACCTTTACGGCAAGACACCAGATCCGCCTGGAAAGCACCACTTTTATCCAATGCTGAGTTTGCCTGCGCAATCGTATAACGCGCCTCTTCCATCGCAGACATATAAATCACTTCATCCGTCACCTTACCATTCACCACTTTTCTGTACGGACTTTCGATAAAACCGTACTGGTTGATACGGGCAAAAGTAGACAATGAGTTAATCAGGCCAATATTTGGCCCCTCCGGTGTTTCAATCGGACAAATCCGTCCATAATGGGTTGGATGCACGTCGCGCACCTCAAAACCGGCACGCTCCCTTGTCAAACCACCGGGTCCCAATGCTGACAAACGACGTTTATGGGTAATCTCGGACAAAGGATTTGTCTGATCCATAAATTGTGACAATTGCGAAGAGCCAAAAAACTCACGAACAGCGGCTGCAGCCGGTTTTGCATTAATCAAATCATGTGGCATATAAGTATCAATATCAACCGATGACATACGCTCGCGAATCGCACGTTCCATCCGTAATAGACCAACACGCACCTGGTTTTCCATCAGCTCACCGACCGACCGGACACGACGATTACCAAGATTGTCAATATCATCAACCTCGCCAAGGCCATCTTTCAAACCATGAAGATATTTTAAAATGGCCAAAATATCGTCTTTGCGCAAGACACGCACCTGATCATCACATTCCAGATCAAGACGGGAATTCATTTTCACACGCCCGACCGGAGACAGATCATAACGTTCTGGGTCAAAAAATAGTGAGTCAAATAGCGCCTCGGCAGATTCAACCGTTGGCGGCTCACCCGGACGCATGACACGGTAAATATCAATCAGTGCCTCTTCCCGTGTATCGCATTTATCAATTTCCATTGTATTCCGGACGTAAGGTCCTACGTTCAGATGGTCAATAGCCAGAAGCGGAAGCTCTGAAACATTCATCTCGCTTAATGTAACAAGATCACCTGCTTCAATTTCATGGCCGGCATCAAAAAGGACCTGTCCGGTTTTTTCATCAAAAATATCAACGGCCAGATACTGGCCAATTAACTGCTCATCCTGAACAAGCATCTCTTTCAGACCTTTTTCAGCAAGTTCCTTGGCTTTGCGCATCGTAATTTTTTCACCGGCCTCAAGAACAATTTTGCCATTCTTTGCGTCAATCAGGTCGTAACTCAGCTTGACACCACGCAGGCGCTCTCCGTCAAAGGCTGTTTTCCAGCCTTTTTTATCACTGCTATAAACAATTTTATTATAAAAGACTCCAAGAATTTCCTCGTTGGACATTCCCTGAATCATCAGCGGATCAATTTCCTGATCATTTTCTTCACATTTGGCGCGATATGCCGCTGTTTCCGCAGAATCAAGAGCCCGCAACATTGTGGTCACCGGCAATTTACGGCGACGATCAATACGCACATTCATATGATCTTTGGCATCAAATTCAAAATCAAGCCAGGAACCACGGTAAGGAATCACACGCGATGTAAACAGATATTTGCCAGAGGCATGAGTTTTTCCGCCATCGTGATCAAAGAACACACCAGGAGACCGATGCATCTGCGATACAATCACCCGCTCGGTACCATTAACAATAAATGTCCCTTCATCCGTCATCAGGGGCATATCAACCATATAGACATCCTGCTCTTTAATATCACGGATTGAGCGCAAGCCCGTATCCTCATCAACATCAAAGACAGACAGGCGCAACGTAACGCGCAACGGCGCCGCATAGGTAATGCCCCGCTGACGACATTCGTCCGTATCATATTTCGGTGTTTCAAGCTCATATTTCACATAGTCAATTTCAGCCTTATCCGAGAAGTCCTTAATCGGAAAAACAGAAGTCAAAACTTCATGAAGACCCTGCATCTTACGATCATCTGCAGAGAGATCCGATTGAAGAAACAGCTCATAAGACTGGCGTTGCACTTCTATAAGATTTGGCATTTCGGCAACTTCACGGATTTTCCCGAAGGATCTACGAATCCGCTTGCGCCCCGTAAAGCTGTCGACATCATTTGCAGGCTTGAAAGCTTCGGGAGTCGATTTTTTATTTCCTGAGGCTTCCATGACGTCCTTATCCGCAGCTTTTGCTTTTGATGTTGATTTATCTTTTTTTGATGTGCTCATTTGTTTTTCCTACCTTCACCCAATCGGCCTTTATAAAGACCTGATTCAAATACGACTTTTAAACATGGCATTACCGCCTCAAGGTTCCCTGCTAAAGAACCGAAGCGGTAAAATTATGATCTTAAAGAATGATAAGACCCTATATGTGAAATAATTGCTGTCACACTCATCCCGGCTACAATTGCGTGTGTTATATGACGCAAAGATAACGCAATGTCAATATTTTTATTGCGCTTGCTTTTTATACGTACTTTTATACGTAGATTACATCACAAAGAACTCAAGGCCTGCCCCGGCAATAACCGGGACATCTTATGCCTTTAGACCTTTACTCCAAACAGTAAAAAACCGCAAAGAGTAAACATAGAGCTGATGACTTACTTCAGCTCGACTGTAGCGCCGACAGCTTCAAGCTGTGCTTTAAGTTTATCAGCTTCGTCCTTTTTCAGACCTTCTTTCAAAGGTTTCGGTGCGCCCTCAACCAGATCCTTGGCTTCTTTCAGACCTAGACCTGTAATCGCACGAACTTCTTTAATGACAGAAATTTTGTTTCCGCCAGCATTCGCAAGAATAACATCAAATGTGTCTTTTTCTTCCGCAGCCGCCGCGCCGCCTCCGGCAACAGCCGCAACAGCAACAGGTGCCGCAGCAGAAACACCCCATTTTTCTTCCAGCAATTTTGCCAGATCAGCGGCTTCCATCACCGTCAATGCCGACAAATCTTCAACGATTTTTTCAATATTAGCAGCCATAGTACTTCTCCTTTTTAATAGTAATAGCCTTTGTTAATCTTAAAACCCTTATTGACCCTTGGTCGCATACGCACTAACAACACGTGCCAGCTGCGCAGCAGGTGCAGAAACCACGCCCACAATTTTCTGTGCCGGAGCCTGAATCAGACCGATCAATGTTCCACGTAGTTCATCAAGGCTTGGCAGTTTCGCCAATTGCTCGACGGCCGCAGAATCCAGGATCTGAGCACCCATCGCACCACCGATAATAACCAATTTCTTATGAGTTTTGGCAAACTCATAAATCGCTTTCGCAACAGCCGGATCCTGTGAAGAGGCAATACCGACCGGCCCCACCAACATGCCGGATAAGCCAGCAATCTGCGTTCCTTCCAGAGCCCTTTTCGCAAGCTTGTTTTTGGCAACCTTGAATTTCGCGCCTGTTTCTCTGATCTTTATGCGCAATTCCGTCATCTCGGCAACAGTCAATCCTGAATACTGCGCGATGACAAAGATCTCGTTTCCAGCAAAATTCTGCTTATACCCTTCAACTTCATGCTCTTTTTGTACGCGGCTCATAGGCATCGCATATCTCCTCAAAAATCTTGTACGGCCATATAGAATGGCATTAAAAAAGGATGCTACCGCATCCGGTGCATCCTATCCAAAAACAAAAATAACCGCGCCTTAAAAAAGCTTTTGTTTTTCACTTGTCTATACAGGACTTATATCCGTTCATCACGGACACCTGTAGTCTTGGACAGGAACTACTGGCGTTTCTATAGAATGAAACCCTCACCGTCAAGCTTTTTTTTACAAAATTCGCATTGACAGCCCCACACACCCTATGTAACGATTTTTTCAATAATCACAATATTGACAAAGACTAGAATCAATGGTTACAAAACCTGTAGCAAAAGCAGAATATAATAAAAGCGCAAAAGCACAGGAAGCCGCAGCACAACTGCCAAAAATGGATCTGGATGCTCAAAATCTGGCTGGTTTAATCTACGGGCTACGCAAGAAAAATAAAGCAGGACATGGAACAGAATTTCATAAATTCAGACATTTCCAAAATGGCATTGATGATCCCCGTAAAATCGACTGGAAATCCTCTGCCAAAAACAGGGATCGTGATGGAAATGATATTCTTTTTCTGCGTAACAGGGAAATGGAAGTCGCGCAAAATATATATCTCTGGCGGGATGTAAGCGCTTCAATGGATTTTAAGGCTCCTGCTGAACTCTTTGCCAATCCCCCCGCTTATACAAAAAGAGAGGCTGCAGATATTCTGTTACTGGCCGCAGCCTATCTTGCTGTAAAAACCGGAGAGCATTTTGCGCTGCTTGGCGGAAATACAGCTCTCAACGGTAACAAACCTGCTATTGAGCGCATGAAACTTGAAATGGAGCATGGTTTAAGATCAGCAGACCCTCATGATATCCCGAAGCTCCCTATCCATCGGGGCAAACCTCTTCTTCCGGGTAGTCATGTTTTTATATTCAGCGACTTTCTATGTCCGCTTCAGGAGATTGCCGCCATGATCGACAACTTGCATTATTCCGGTCTTAAAGGTCATATGATTCAAATCCTTGATCCGGCTGAAATAGAGTTCCGCTATCAGGGGAAAGTTAATCTGAAGGGACTGGAAAATGAATCTCCCTGCCTTATCTCCAATGGCCAGACATCCCGACATGAAATAGAGCAGCGAATCCACCAGCATGTTCATGACATTGAACAGATGGTCAAGAACATCCCCGGCTGGAATTACAGCACTTACATTACCGACCAGCCACTTTATGAAGCCATGCTACCGCTCTATGGATTACGGGCATCGCGGATGCCAAAACCGACACAGAATTTCAGCACACCATCAAAGTCCTAAACCCATGTTGCAATAATCAATAACACGACCCCTGCTGCCACAAGCAGACCTGCCAGAGGTTTTGCCGTATCCTTCTCAAGCCGTAATTCATGATACCACATCAACCAGACAGGTACGAGCGCTGCCAGCAGACTTGTATAACCGGGATTAGGCGCAAAAACGACACTCACAACAAATGTGAGATACGCCATCGCCGAGAAAACACCGGTCATCGTGCCCGCTTTCATCATGGGTACAGCCACCAGCCCTGCATTTGCCCTGCCTTTAAGCAACAAAACAACACCAATAACAATTGTCATGACAATGTAATTCACCAGAACAAAAGACAGCGCAGCAGGCACAAGCTGGTTTACAGGAATAACCATTTTTGTAACCACCCCCGCCACCGCATAGGTAACCGCAACAGGCGCAACGACAAGAAAAACAGGCCAGGTCATATCAGAACGCCGCAAAAAGAAAAGAGCCGCAATAACCAGTGCAAAAGCGCTCATAACACCCACCGTCATCACCATATTCTGCGCATAATAGTCAATCATATACTCATTGACCGCGATCCAGATCAAGGCCGCAAATGTTGCCTCAAATGGAATTGAAATACCCGCAATACGCCCTTTATTCATCGAAGACAGATTGAGCTGGATAATGACGCCAACAGACAAAATCATGGCAACAAGAAATGCGGCCAGATAAAAATTAACGTCCGCCGGCCAATCCATAAAGGGTGTAAAAGGCAGCAGAACCAGAACTGCCACACTGGCATGCCAGAAAGAAAGTTGCCAGCCATCAACCTTATAAACCCGGTTGATCTCAGCAAAAAAAGCCCGAAATAGACTGTGAAAAATTCCGAAAATTGCCCAATACATTGTAAAAATCCTGTTTTGAAAAATAAAGACCCCCATTCTACACAGAACAGGGGTCTTTGAAAAACCGAAAACATCACTTTATTTGTTTTCAGGTAAAAATTAAATTTAGGCTGCTTTTTTATCCTGCGATGAAAAAGCCATCAGGTCGATTTTAATTCCGGCACCCATTGTCGAGCTTACAGTCACTTTTTTCATATAAGTTCCTTTAGCGCCCGAGGGTCTCACCCGCATAATTTCACGAACCAGAGCGACAATATTTTCTGATAATTTTTTATTATCAAAACTTGCCTTACCAACCCGCGCATGGATAATCCCTGCTTTCTCGGCACGATACTCAATGGCGCCGCCTTTAGCCGCTTCAACAGCTTTGGTAACATCCGGCGTGACAGTACCGAGCTTTGGATTTGGCATCAAACCCTTAGGACCCAGAATTTTACCAAGCTGACCCACAAGCGGCATCATATCCGGTGTGGCAATACAGCGGTCAAAATTCATTTCACCGCTTCTGATTTTTTCAGCTAGATCTTCTGCCCCGACGATATCAGCACCGGCAGCCTTGGCTTCCTTGGCTTTTTCGTCCTTGGCAAACACCGCCACACGGACAGTTGATCCTGTCCCATGGGGAAGAGCAAACATGCCACGAACAGCCTGATCGGCGTGACGGGGATCAACATTCAGATTAACGGCAATCTCGATTGTTTCATCAAATTTGCGCTGTTTTGCTGTCTCTTTCAGAATCTTGACGGCATCATCAACCGCATAAAATTTCTCTCGGTCAACTTTTGCGTAAGCATCTTTCATTTTTTTTGTTGTTTTCATCGTTTAACCCTCCAGCACTTCTACGCCCATGGAGCGTGCCGAGCCGACAATAATCCGTGCGGCCGCATCAATATCATGCGCATTCAAATCTTCCATTTTCTCTTCGGCAATCTGTCTGATCTGTTTCATTCCCAGCGTTGCAACCATATCGCGACCCGGCATTTTCGATCCTACCTTCAATTTGGCAGCTTTTTTAATGTAATAACTTGCCGGTGGTTTTTTACAGATAAAGTCGAAAGAGCGATCTTCATAAACAGTGATAATAACAGGAATAGGAATGCCCTTGCTGTCTTCTGTTTTTTTATTAAAGGCATTACAGAAATCCATAATTGCCACGCCTTTTTGCCCGAGAGCGGGACCCACAGGCGGGGAAGGATTTGCAGCACCTCCCGTAATCGTAAGTTTGATATAACCTTTTATTTTTTTTGCCATTTTTGGCCTCCGTTTACTTTTAAATGTGTCAGTATGAACGAGGATCGTGGTACAGCTCCGGCTGGTCTTAACCGGAAAGCCTCCCACAAATTTTCTTACAAGTGGCGCGGAAGATAGCGCCATATGCCCTTAAATACAAGCTTTTTCTTCATCTGTCAGAATACGACAAATAAATAGAATTAAGAACTGGCGGGCTGTTTATATGAATTATATAATAGGCATTAAAAAAAATGCACAAACCAGCGAATGAACGTGAAAGAACAAGACCATGTCCGCGCCCACAATCCTTGCTATTGATCAGGGAACCAGCAGCTCCCGCGCCATTATTTTTTCTAAAACAGGGGAAGCCCTTGCCATCCGGCAAAAGGAACTGTCACTGCATTACCCGCAAAATGGCTGGGTGGAGCAAAACCCTGATGATATCTGGAACGATACATTAGAGGTTTGTCGTGCGGTTATAGAGAGTGGCGGTGAACAAGCCGCTGCGATTGCCGCCATCGGTATCACCAACCAGCGTGAAACAACCATTCTATGGGATCGAAAAACCGGGAAGCCCGTCTATAATGCGATCGTCTGGCAGGATCGCCGGACGGCTGAAAAATGCAAACAACTCAAAGAATCCGGGCATGAGCCTCTAATAAGAGAACGCACCGGACTCTTGCTTGATCCCTATTTCTCGGCAACAAAAATAAGCTGGATTCTTGACAATATTGACGGCGCACGGAGCCGTGCCCAAAAAGGGGATCTGGCCTTTGGTACAGTAAATACATGGCTTCTCTGGAATCTGACGGGCGGAAAAATCCATGCCACCGATGCCACAAACGCCGCCCGGACAATGCTATTTAATATCAGAACACAGCAATGGGATCCGGACTTACTGGGCATATTCGATATTCCGCCGCAAATTCTGCCTGAAGTCAAAGACAATATCGCGGATTTCAGGCAAAGCCTTCCAGCCCTGCTCGGGCGCACTATTTCCATCGGCGGCATGGCAGGAGATCAACATGCGGCGCTGGCCGGGCAAGCCTGCTTTGAAAAGGGCATGGTCAAAGCCACCTACGGAACAGGTTGCTTTGCGCTGATGAATATCGGGCAGGAATTTCGTGAATCACAGAACCGTCTTCTGACAACGCCAGCCTATCGTATCAACGGCAAGACCACTTACGCCATTGAAGGCTCCATTTTTTCAGCAGGAACCGCCATCCAGTGGCTGCGCGACGGATTAGGGCTGCTTGAGAACGCAGCAGAGAGCGAAAACATGGCGAGTGCTGTTGCAGATAATAACGGCGTTTACTTTGTCCCGGCGTTTACCGGACTCGGCGCGCCCTATTGGAACCCCCATGCCCGTGCCATGATTTCCGGCCTAACAAGAGAAAGCAACGCCAGCCATATTGTTCGTGCCGCGCTAGAAGCGCAAGGCTTCCAGACAAGGGATTTAATGAAGGCTATGGAGGCCGATACGGGATTTGATGCCAACGTCATTCGCGCCGATGGTGGCCTGACCGCCAATCATTTTGTGTGCCAGTTTATCGCCGATATGATTGATAAACCTCTGGAAATTCCAGAAAACACGGAAACCACAGCCTGGGGGGCTGCCTGTCTTGCCGGATTACAGGCAGGAATTTTTCAGGATTTTGAAGACATAAAAAAACGATGGCGCTGCCACAGAGAATACACCCCGCAGCTTGACACAGAATCACAGGAAATTCTTTACGAGGGATGGCAAAAAGCGGTGGCGCGCTGCGTTCTCTAGGGCAAAAACACAGAAATTGAAATAAGAACGAGGAGTAACCCGGATCAAATGGTTTTTGCTCTAACGAACACAGCTCTGATTTGTATAATCATAAGAACAGGACGGCATCGTACAAAAATACTCTTCATATACCGTATTGAAATCTTTTCTTTCAACAGTAACGCCTGTTGGAATAATCTGGGAATCTGCACAATCTCCGGCGATAACGGGGATAATATGGGTAACAATCGGATCAACTTCGTACCGAACAGTATCAGCAGAATTAAATGTGATCGGATTCTCCGTATTTAACACATAATAATTGGGCTGCTGGTTATAGGCTTCCGCGATAGACGGCGTGATTTCTGCAGGCTGCACACAGGCCGCAAGCGTCGGCGGAAAAATACGGGGATCACCAAGCGCATAGGTCGGAAAATCATAAAATCCATCATAAGCTATGATATTGGGATCCTGCTCGTCCATAAAATTCATACAACGGGCGAGCTGCCAGACAAACCCCATGGCATCACAATTATAATCCCCGTAAACCGGGGGTGGCGTATTGGGCGCGGTTGTCCGTCCGCCAAGATACGTATGAATAAAATTGGACTGTAAATAATCAATCAGCGGAAAAAAGCTTGTCTGGATAATCGCAATATCAAGAGATGTCCCGCTATTACTGCTGATCGGCCCCCAATTGGGATAATCGGTTATTTCTGAAAATTCATGTCCTTCCCCGATAGCAACCTTCGCCAGAAGCTGGTCAAAGCAGCTATATTCAAGGACACTGTCGGGTCGGAAAACCAGACTGGCATTCTGTGCAACACGGCGCTGCCCCTGCAACCAGGCTTTTGATTCAATCGCATCCATAACCTGAGGATCACAGCTTGACTGTGCTTTCGCCAGTCCCGACAAAAAACAAATGCAAAACATGGCAATTACAGCATATTTTACAGAAAATACTTTCACAGCCCTTTATCCCGATTCTATCCTGATCACTCTCTTTATAGAATATTACTATATTCTTTTTATTGTAACAGTAATTTTGCTTCTTGAGAAATAAGCGCAATATTATCAATATTTTTCTTAAGAAAAAGCAGCCAGAAACTCAAATGCTTCCCATGTTCTTGGCTGCCAGATGTCTTTGCATACTCTCGATAACTCCAAGGCAGCCTTCACGGCGCACTATCTTGATTCATATCAGGTTCTGCAGGAATTTTCCAGAAGGATTATTTCCCGCTCAATCGGCAAGGACGACATCACCTATAAAAAATTATATTATGGATACTAAAGTGTCATGCGCCAAAAAAATAAAAAATTAGGCGGCCTTAGATTTTTTTCCGGCAACATCCATTACTGTCTCGACATGACCAGAAACTTTCACATTTCGCCATATTTCAAGAATCTTCCCTTCTTCATCAATCAGGAACGTCGAACGGTCAATGCCCATATACTTACGGCCATACATACTTTTTTCAACCCAGACACCGTATTTTTTACAAACATCTCCGCTTTCATCAGAAACCAGCGGAAAATTCAGATTATATTTTTCTTTGAATTTATCATGTTTTTGAGCGCTGTCTTTTGAAATTCCAATAATTTGTATATCCTGCTGACTGAACAAGATCATATTATCACGGAAATCACAGGATTCTTTAGTACAGCCTGGCGTATCATCCTTGGGATAAAAATACAGAACAACCTTCTTGCCCTTGAGGGCTGCGAGGCTTATTTCATGATTATGATCGGCAGGAAGGGTAAAATCAGGTGCTGGATCCCCCACTTTCAATTTGTCGCTTGCGCTGAATGCTGTCATTGTAGAAAAAACCTTTCTCTTCTTTTTTCAGAGATTAAAATGGATATTATAATAACCAAATCAAGATAAACAGCAGATTTTCATGAAAAAAAAGATAGCCACCCTATGTTCGCGGACAATGCTTGTCTTTCTTGAGGCTCTTGCCGCTCTTACCGGATTCATGTTTTTGATAGGCGGGATATTGATCTGGCGGTTAATGACCGGCTCTGTGGATGCCAGTTTTGCAAAAGACTATATCGAAAGCGCTTTGCATGACCCTGTAAATGGCTATAGCGTTTCATTGGAAAAAGTTCACGTAAACTGGCCGGATTTGCGGGGTCCTGTTCAGCTGAGCCTCTCCAATGTTGATCTTATAAAAAACAACGTCACGATTCTGGAGATTGAAAATCTTTCTCTGGGTCTTGCCACCCGTTATCTTTTTATAGGAGTCATAGAGCCTGTCACTATTGTGTTGCAACACCCAACGCTCAATTTAATACGAACTGAAAAAAATGAAATCCGGCTTAGTCTAGAAGAGAACACCCAACCTGAAAAAATAGAAGAATCTGTAGAAGATGAACAAGAACCTTTGGCACGGATTATCGCCCTCCTTTCCAAACCGGAAAAAAGTGTTGACAGGCGCTCTCCGCTAAATAAGCTGCAGACCTTGCAAATAAAAGAAGCAAAGATGGTGATGACGGACTATCGCCTCGGTGTCACATGGTTTCTATCGCCGCTGGATCTTCGTTTTTCTCGTGACGAACAGGGGCTGGCTGTCACAGCCAACGCCGAGATGTCCGGAACCGACAACCGCATTTCGCGTGTTCAGACAGACATTATCTATCGCCGGAAGCAAGAGGATTTTATTGCCAATATCCACTTACAGGATTTTGACCCCCGCATAGTATCCCGGAAAATCAGAAAACTATCCTGGTTTAATGACCAGAATACAATGCTAAACGGCAATGTTGAGCTGGTTTTTGATACAGATTTTCATATCCGTAAAGCTGCCATGTCCCTTTCTTCCATGGATGGGTTGCTTGTTTTAAAAGAAGTCTACGATGCTCCGCTTCCTTATGAAAATATTCTTCTGGAAGCATCCTATGACGAAGAACAAGGGATTGCGGCAGTTCAGGATCTCTCGATCAGAACAAAAGGGGTAACATTTTCAGTTTCCAGCACTGCAAAAATTGACGGGGAGGACTATAATATCCCTGTCACGATCAGAATTCCTAATTTACCGCAGGATCATATTTCACCGCTCTGGCCGGATTCTTTACGCGAAGATGGTGCCGCCATCTGGCTCACGCAGCATCTATCAAAGGGCAGACTCTATGATATTGTCGCGAATTTCAATGTCAGGGCAGAGAAAAAAGAAGATCTCTGGGCTCTTGATGTCAACCGGATTACAGGCGATTTTATGCTTGAAAATATGGATATAGATTACCGGAAGCCGCTCGCTCCCGTAATGGCGGCACACGGAAAAGGTCGATTTGAAAACGACACCCTTCGTATTGATTTAAATGATGGCATGATAAATGGCCTTACATTGGAAGAAGGGACGGTCATTCTTGACAAGATCATGGAGGGGAATGGCCATGCTAAAATAAATACAAAACTAAACGGATCGTTGCAAAATGTTCTGACCTTTATCGAGCCGGAGCCTATCGGCATGAACGAAGAAAAGCTCGGGTTAAAAATTGCTGATGTCAAAGGACAGGCACAACTTGATATTAATGTTTCATTTCCCACCATCAAGGACTTGCTGGCCGAACAGGTTGTTGTGAAAGTCGATGGAACACTGGATGATGTTTTATTACCAGATATTGTAAAGACCCTTGACCTCACTGGCGGCCCTCTTGACTTAAACGTTGCCGGCGGTGCCGCGCAAATCAGCGGTAAAGCAAAACTTGATGGCCGGAATATTGATTTCAAATGGAAAGAATATATCAGTCCCGAAGGCAAGGATTTTGCCAGTCAGGTCACAGCCGCTTTTATTGCCGATCCCGGACTACGCCAAAGTTTTGGCATCGGACTTGAGGACTGGCTTGAAGGCAGTTTCCCTGTCTCCATGACATATACAGAATATGGCAACGGGAAGGCTGTTGCCGATATCGCGGCGAGTCTCACAGCAGGAAACCTTATGATTGCGCCCCTGAATTATAAAAAGAAAATCGGCGAAAACGGCGTTGCAACCTGTAAAATTTTATTCCTGAACGGCCTTGTGCAGAACGTGCAGAATCTGGCCGTTAAAACAGCCCGCTTGCAGATTGATAACGCACAATTTAAATTTGATACAATCAAAAACGAAACTGCACTACGGCAAGGCGCCATCCCCCGATTTTCTCTTGATGAAAACAAACTGTCTATCGACTTTGAAATTGGGCAAAGCGATCTATTGAAATTATCTGTAAAAGGTCGTTTTTTTGACGCACGACCCTTCCTTGGTGACAAGAAGAAAAAAGAACCCCGTGACGGTTCGCCTTTGATTGTCTCTCTTAATGTTGACCAGATGCGTACCCATACAGGACAAACCGTCAGCAAAGTAAAAGCCTACCTGAATATGAACAGAAAAGGAGATGTTGACCGATTCGAGATGGATGCTGTTGCCGGTAACGGCGCAATTTACTTAAGACTCAAACCGGATGAGCGCGGCATTATGACGATTCAGCTTGAAGCGGATGATGCCGGAGCCGCCCTCAAAGCCTTCAATATGTATGAAAATATAAAAGGAGGAAAACTTGCTTTAAGTGGTGAGGCAACAGGCATTCACAATCGCAACCTCCTGAAAGGTTACACGGAATTAACAGATTTCCATGTTGTCAATGCCCCGGTTCTGGCACAGCTTGTCAGCGCCATCAGCCTGTTTGGTATCCAGCAGCTTCTTGGCGGCGAAGGCATTTATTTTTCACGTCTGGAATCAAACTTTCAATGGGTCATTAATCCCGACGGTGATCAATATGTCATTTCCAATGGAAGGACATCAGGATCAGCACTTGGATTAACTTTTGACGGAAAAATTGATAAAAGCATTGATTTCATAGATATAGAAGGCACGATTGTGCCTGTATCCATGGTCAACGAGCTTATCGGTGGCATCCCGTTGATCGGCGATATTCTCACAGGCGGCGGTGGCGGTATTATTGCCGCTACCTACAAAGTCCAGGGACCCATTAAAAAACCTGAAACCAGCGTCAATCCCTTATCCGCTTTAGCCCCCGGAATTTTACGGACAATATTATTTGAATAAGACTGCCATGTATCACGTGATTTTATTTTCAATTCTGCTATACTTCCCGAGACTTATTTTTAAAAGGAGTTTTAAACTATGAACGGATTTACCATTTTTATTATTATTCTTGGTATTCTCGCTGCTTTCATCATTTCCATTTATAACCGTCTGATTGCGCTGCGCCAGACACGGAAAAATGCTTTTGCCGATATCGATGTCCAGCTTAAATTACGCTACAATCTTGTGCCACAGCTTGTGGAAACCGTCAAAGGCTATGCCGCGCACGAAAAGAAACTTTTGAAAATATTACCGAAGCCCGCGCTGCCATTGGTCAGGCAAGTGCCGGACCGGGCGGCGACAGAATCAAGGCAGAAAATGCCCTTGCCGGTGCTTTGATGAATTTAATGGCCGTTGTGGAAAACTATCCCGACCTGAAAGCCGATCGGAATTTCCAGATTTTAATGAGCGAGCTTTCAGATATCGAGAATAAAATTGCCGCCTCACGCCGCTTCTTCAATAATGCCACGAATGAATTCAATACGGCAGTCCAGCAATTTCCAGCGAATTATATTGCAAAGCATTTTGGCTTTACCGAAGAAGCTTTCTTTGAAATTGAAGAAGATCTTGCCGTGGCTGTCCGAAAAGCACCCGAAATCAGTTTTACGGAGCCTAAAAAAAGCGTTACAAAGAAAGCCTCCTGAGGGCATAGGGGAAGACCGGGATGAGTGCCGTTGGTTTAAAAAGCCAGATCTGGAATAATAACGCCCGTTCTGTTCTTTTGCTCGCATCCTACCCTTTCTGATTGCGTTTATTGTCGGCGCCATCAGTTTTCTGATCGGCTGGGGGATGATGTCTTCCAGCGGACAGGGCGCAAATGAACTCGTTTGGCAACAAAGCCTTCACTTTAGTAAGGATATTCTACACCAGTGGTGGCCGGCGATTGGCACTTTTGTCCTGATCTGGTTTATGATTGCCTATTTTTTTCAGGCACGCATGATCCGTGCGCTCTCCCACGCCCATCCGGTGACACGCGACGAAGAACCGGATCTTTATAATTTACTCGAAAATCTTTGTATTTCACGCGGTATGACAATGCCACGGCTGGAAATTATTGAAACCCATGCCCGCAATGCCTTTGCCAGCGGCATTGATAACAGCAGCTACAGCATTACCGTCACACGCGGCCTGTTGCAATCCCTGCAAAAAGACGAGGTCGAGGCCGTGCTCGGGCATGAGCTGACCCATATCCGGCATGGCGATGTCCGGCTACTGATTATTTCAGTAATTTTTACCGGCATGATCTGTTTTTTTGCGCAAATGGCATGGAGCTCCATCCGTTACAGCCTTTATACTGGCGGACGAAGAAGACGCGATGGCCGCCTGATACTGGCGCTGCTTGCCATTGCCGCTATTCTCTGGATCGGGTATATGGCTACAATGTTTACGCGCTTTGCCCTGTCACGGCGGCGGGAATTTATGGCCGATGCCGGCTCAGTCGAACTCACCAAAAACCCCGAAGCGATGATGCGCGCTTTGCTGCGTATTTCCGGAAAAGATGCCATTCCCGAGGCCACAGATGATATTGCCCTGATGTGTATTGAAAACAGCCGAAAATTTTTTGGCCTGTTCCAGACCCACCCCCCGTTAATGGACAGAATACAGGCTATCTCTACAATAACCGGCACCCCCATTCCTGCTCTCAAACCCGGCTTCCGCGCCGAAGACCCCGAGCGTTTTAAAAATCCGGAAGACAATAACTTCCCCTGGCTTACCGCCCAGCGCAAACACCGCGCCAATCCATGGGTAAGAGACTCGAAAGAGTAAACGATTTTACAAAAAAATCTTTCTCTTGCATTACGAAAATATTTTCTTTAAAAATAATTTTTAATTATGTATTTGCAATATCGCCACTGAGAATGAAGGAGACTAAATTATGTCGTCCCAACCAGAAAATTTTAACGCCGCCGCCTCTGATAATCCCCTGATTAATCCTCCTGCTCTGCCCTATGGCGCCCCTGCTTTTGACAGGATCAAAACAGAACATCTGGAGCCTGCCATTGACTGGGCAATAGCGGAGCTTCAAAAAGAAATCGAAGACATTAAAAACAACCCGGATATGCCAAGCTTTGCCAACACAATAGAAGCACTGGAACATGCCGGAGAAAATCTGGATCGTGTTCTTTCTGTCTTTCATACTTTTTTAAATAGCAATACCAATAAAGATATACAGAATCTGCAAAAAATCATTAACAAGAAAATCACGCCAATAATGAGCGATATTAGCATGGATGACGTTTTTTTTGCCCGTATCAAAACAGTCTTTGATGCCAAAGATAAGCTTGGTCTTGCCAATGACCAGATGATGTTGCTGGAAAAAATGTATAAAAGCCGCGTACGCAGTGGTGCTTTACTCCCGCCTGAAAAGAAAGAGCGTCTGAAAGAAATCAATACGGAGCTTTCTCAAAAAACATCAATGTTTGGAGAAAATTTTCTTAAACACACCGCTTCTTTTGAATGGATTGTTACCAAAGATGAATTAAAAGGCGTTCCTGAAGACTCACTGGAAACCTATAAAGGAATAGCGGAAATGGCTGCGAACATGCCAGATACAACACCAGAACGTCAAAAAGAACTAAAAGACAACTATCTGATTGGCTTACAGCCTCCACCGATAGCCATTCTGGATCATTGCGAAAACAGGATCCTCAGAAAAGAAATTTTTACGGCTATGGAGAAACGTTGCCATGAAGGAGAGTTTGATAACAGCCAGCTTGTTCTTGACATCATCAAGCTTCGCCATGAAAGTGCACAAATTCTCGGGTATAGGAACCATGCCGATTTTGTCCTCTCGGATCGTATGGCAGGATCACCGGAAACTGTTGAAGTGTTTTTACAAAAAAATCTGGACATTTATAAACCGTCTGCCGAAAAACATTTTCACGAAATCAAAGAATATGCTGAAACAGTTCATAAAGTTACTGATTTCCAGCCTCATGATTTTTCATTCTATAATTCAAAATTCAAAGAGCAAAAATTTAATTTTGATTCAAAAAAACTTCGCCCTTATTTTGAAATTGGACGCGTTCTTGATGGATTTCATCAACATGTTGAAAAACTTTTTCATGTCAAAATGGTCGATTGCACCGATGATTACCCGGCTTACCGTGATGATGCCAAAGTCTATGAAGTTCAGGACGAAAATACGGGTGCTGTCAAAGCCTTGTTCTATGCCGATTATTTTGCCGATCCACAGGCAAAACGAGGCGGCGCCTGGATGAATGGCTTCAGATCTCGCGCTCTTGATAAACATGGCATTGATCAAATTCCGATTGTAACCAATAGCTGTAACTTTCAAAAACCGGCCAAAGATCAACCAAGCCTGCTCTCATTACGCGATGTCCAGACAATTTTTCATGAAGGGGGACACGGTTTCCACGACGCACTGACAAAAAGCCGTTACGGCTCTCTGGCTGGAACAAATGTGAAATTGGATTTTGTCGAACTTCCTTCACAGTTACAGGAAAACTGGGCAACAAAAACAGAAGTCCTGCAAACATATGCCCGTCACTATCAAACAGATGAAGTCATTCCCGATGCCTATATTGAAAAAATTCAGGAAATGGCCACTTATGGCGCGGCCATGCAGGGATTGAGACAGACAGGCCATGCCATGCTGGATATGCTCTCGCATACCACCGATCCTGCAGATATAGGCTCTATTGACGAGATCGAGGATGACATCCATGCCAGAACAAGTTTCTGGCCAGAGCGCACAGGGACAACCTCGACAGGTTTTGCACATATTTTCGCAGGCGGCTATGCCGCTGGCTATTACAGCTATAAATGGGCAGAGGTTCTGGATGCCGATGTATTCGAGGAATTTAAGAAAAACGGGCTATATGATGCAGAAACAAGCAAGCGCCTGCTCGAAACAATCTATGAAAAAGGCGGAAACGAGCCACCGATGGAACTGTTCCGGAAAATGATGGGGCGTGATCCCGATCCGGAAGCCCTCTTCCGTCGTGAGGGGTTGTTACCGGAAAAAGCTGTGGCGAAAGAAGCGCCCCGTCCGAATACGGATGCTCCAAAACCATCATAACGCGATACAATACGAACCGTACAAATGACCGGATGTCTGTAATACGGACATCCGGTCATGATTTTTACTCTAAACTCTATAAATCTTCCCAATGGACTTTATGAAAGCGCCCTCCGGTGACCGGATTCTTTCCTCCTGTCGTTGAGGGGAGGCTCAAAGGAAGCCTTAGAAATGACCGCACAGCCAGATAGGCAAACCCTTCAGCTTCCAGAGAATCTCCATTCCAGCCGAGTGTATCTACTGTTTCAACAGGGGCATTTAACATTTTCGCAAGCCTGTCCATCAGAACCGGATTATGTCTGCCTCCGCCTGTTACATACCATATTTCAGGCTGTGCGGGGAAATGCTCCTGCGCTTTCTTGATGGTCTGAATGGTCAGCTCAGATAACGTCGCCGCACCATCTGCCGCGCTTAATGTCTGGCAGTGTCCGGTATCCCAGTAATCGCGGTCAAGTGATTTGGGCGGGATTTTTGAGAAATAGGGATGGGCGAGATATAGTTCAAGAATATTCTGATGCACATTTCCTTGCCGTGCCAGCATTCCATTTTCATCAAAAGGACGATTGAGATGCTTTTTGACCCAGTCATCAAGCAGCGCATTGCCAGGGCCTGTATCAAACGCCAGAATAGCGCCGTTTGCCCCTAGCCATGTCACATTGGCTACGCCGCCAATATTTAAAATTGCGACAATCTGGCCAGATTTCCCCAGCCGCGCCTGATGATAAAGCGGCAACAACGGTGCCCCCTGCCCGCCTGCCGCAACATCGGCAGAGCGCATGTCATTGATAACATTGATACCCGTCAGACGTGCCAGCATCGCGCCATTGCCAAGCTGCCATGTAAAACCTGCTGCCGGATCATGGAAAAGGGTCTGGCCGTGGAAGCCGATCAGGTCAATATCCTGTGGATGATACCCCGCTTTTCCCAGAAGCCAGTCCACAGCGGCCGCATGGGCGCGGGTCATGGCAATTTCAATCATGCCAATGCGCCCGTCAGGATCCTCTTTTTTCCCCAGACACCCGCGCAGACTCTCGCGCAACTCATCCTCATAGGGGATCAGGACAGATTCGATATATTCCACATGATTATAGCCGTCTGTTTTTATCAGTGCGGCATCAATGCCATCCAGCGAAGTACCGGACATCAGGCCGATTGCGGTATAGACTTTTTTATGTTCCATGTTTATAAATTTCCTTATGAAATCGGAATTTCTTAAAATAATGCATGAACGCGGCTTTGTACACCAGTGCTCTGATCTGGACACTCTGGATGCGAAATTATGTGAAAGCGTACAGAGCGCCTATATCGGCTTTGATGCGACTGCGAAAAGCCTGCATATTGGCAATTTAACGGGCATCATGATGCTGTACTGGTTCCAGCAGTGCGGTCATAAGCCCATTACCCTGATGGGCGGCGGCACAAGCAAGATTGGCGACCCCTCCTTTAAAGACGAACAGCGCAAATTGCTTGATGATGAAACGATTGCAGCCAATATTCTCCATATCCAGAATAGCTGCTTTCAACAATTCCTGAAATATGGGGACGGAACCTCCGATGCGTTGATGGTCAATAATAATGACTGGCTGGACGGGCTGAAATATCTCGAGTTTTTGCGCGATTACGGGCGTTATTTTACGGTCAACCGCATGCTTTCTTTTGATTCTGTGAAAACAAGACTGGAGCGTGAAAGCCCGCTTTCCCTGCTGGAATTCAACTATATGGTCATGCAGGGTTATGATTTTCTGGAGATCTACCGCCGTCATGGCACAATTCTGCAAATGGGTGGCAGTGACCAGTGGGGCAACATCATTAATGGTGTTGATCTTGGGCATAAGGCAGATAAAATCCAGCTTTTTGCTTTTACCGCCCCGCTTTTAACAACACCGGACGGCAAGAAAATGGGCAAAACGGAACAAGGGGCGGTCTGGCTGAATGCCGCTATGTTGTCTGCCTATGATTATTATCAATGGTGGCGTAATAATGATGATGCCATCATCGGGACACTTTTGCGCCGCTTTACAATCCTGCCGATGGAGGAAATTGATCGTCTTGAAAAGCTTGAGGGCGCGGATATTAATGAAGCCAAGAAAATTCTGGCCTTTGAGGCTACAAAGCTTTGTCACGGGGAACAGGCCGCCATAGAAGCACAAGATACGGCACAGAAAGTCTTTGAACAAGGTGGTATCGGGGATGATCTGCCTTCGATAGAGGTCGCGAAATCCTGCTTGAATGACGGTATCCCGCTTCTTGATTTACTGGTTGAATCCGGTCTTTGTTCTTCAAAAGGGGAGGCTCGCAGGCTGATTCAAGGGGGCGGCGCCCGAATCAATGATGAACCTGTGGCCAGTGCCGAGCTTCTTCTTTCAAATGCTAATTTGACAGAAGAAAACTACATCAAACTCTCCGCCGGCAAGAAAAAACATATCATTATCAGAATTAATTCCTAACAAAGAAGAAATAATGCAAGAGTTCATCATAACCCATTATCTGGTTTTCAAAGCCCTGCATATTATCTCCGTGATCTCGTGGATGGTCGGAATGCTGTATCTGCCACGGCTTTTTGTCTATCATGCCGAGACTGAAAAAGGTTCTGATAAAAGCGAGACATTCAAGGTCATGGAACGGCGCTTGCTGCGCCTGATTCTCAATCCGGCGATGATTGCAGCTTTTATATTCGGGGGATTAATGCTCTGGGGCAATCCGACACTGCTACAAAGCGGCTGGATGCATGTAAAATTAACCGGCATTGTATTATTGGTTACACTGCACCATTTATATATACGCTGGCGCAAGGTTTTTTTTCGAGATGAAAATACCCATTCCGCCCGTTTTTATCGCTGGTGGAATGAAGCGCCTACTGTCATAATGGTTATTATTGTCTTCATGGCCGTTGTTAAGCCATTCTAAAAATTGATAAAATTATAAAAATAATTTCCATGACAGATTTTCTTGACTCTCTTTGCAGGGCTGGTTATAAAATTATGGTCTTTAAGAGAAAACTCCACGAAATTATGGAATTTTTTAAGTGTGCGGGGAACGGTGTCCCCAACAAATAGCCAGAAAGACTGGCAAGCAAGACACAAACAACTTTCATGGAAATATAACAGTGCCCTCCTTATCAACACAAAATCAAAATCCCAACACACCAAAAGAAGCATATCTTATGAATTTGCAGGAATTAAAAACACGCTCCCCCGGAGAGCTTCTGGCCTTCGCCGAAGAACTTGGCATTGAAAACTGTAGCGCCATGCGTAAGCAGGACATGATGTTCGCCATTTTGAAGGAACTCGCCGATCAGGGCGTTCCCATTTCCGGCACAGGGGTTCTGGAAGTTCTGCAGGATGGCTTTGGCTTTTTAAGAAGCCCCGAGGAAAATTATCTTCCCGGTCCGGATGATATTTATGTTTCTCCGTCACAGGTACGGCGCTTTGGATTGCGCACGGGTGATATTATAGAAGGAGAAATTCGCGCTCCCAAAGATTCGGAGCGTTATTTTGCGCTGCTGCGTGTAGGTTCCATTAACAACGAGACACCGGAGAAAATCCGCCACCGCATTAATTTTGATAATCTAACGCCCCTTTATCCGGATCGTAAGATAAATCTTGAAATTCTTGATCCCACCAAAAAAGCCATGACCCAGCGTATTATCGAGCTTGTTGCGCCGCTTGGTTTTGGCCAGCGCGCCCTGATCGTCGCGCCGCCACGGACAGGAAAAACAGTGATGCTCCAGGATATCGCCTCATCCATTGCGGCCAATCATCCTGAAGCCTATCTTATTGTTCTGCTGATTGACGAGCGTCCGGAAGAAGTGACAGATATGGCACGAAGCGTCCGGGGGGAGGTTATCTCCTCGACTTTTGACGAACCGGCCGCCCGTCACGTACAGGTTGCAGAAATGGTCATGGAAAAAGCAAAACGTCTGGTCGAACAAAAACGTGATGTGATTATTCTGCTGGATTCGATTACCCGTCTGGCGCGGGCTTATAATACAGTTGTACCAAGCTCCGGCAAGGTTCTGACGGGCGGTGTGGACGCCAATGCCCTGCAACGCCCGAAACGTTTCTTTGGTGCGGCGCGGAATATCGAGCAAGGCGGAAGTCTGACCATTATCGCCACAGCTCTGATTGAAACCGGTTCGCGCATGGACGAGGTTATCTTTGAAGAATTCAAAGGAACAGGAAACTCCGAGATTGTTCTTGATCGCAAAATCTCCGACAAGCGCGTCTTCCCCTCCATTGATATCCAGAAATCCGGTACAAGAAAAGAAGAGCTTCTGGTTGGCCCCGACTTACAAAAAATGTGGGTTCTGCGCCGTATTCTCAATCCGATGGGGACTGTGGATGCGGTTGAATTCCTTATCAGCAAATTGCGGGATACAAAATCAAACGAAGATTTCTATCACTCAATGAATCAGTAAGATTTAAAGACCAATTTCTGAAAACAACAAAAGCAGTATCCCCTGTAAAAACAGGGATCTCAAGTCATGCCGAAAAGAATTTCTGTCTGCGCATGAATATTACATAAATCATATAGTTTCTTAATTGAAAGGACAATATGATGATTAACGCGATGTTGAATGCGCGAAAATATCGGTTTCCAGCCATCCCGCAAGATCAAGTTCTGCACGGGCGGGAAGGAATTCAAAACATTTTTTTGCCAGATCTGTCCGGTTTTCACGTTTTAACATCTCATCAAGTTTTTCACGTAAGGCATGAAGATAAAAAACATCATTGGCGGCATAAGTTTGCTGCGCCGGAGTCAAATCGTTGGCGCCCCAATCCGAGGATTGCTGCTGCTTGCTCAGATCAACGTCTATCAACTCCCTGCATAGCTCTTTTAAGCCATGTTTATCCGTATAGGTGCGCACCAGCATAGAGGCTATTTTTGTGCAATATATCGGCTTACAGTCCACATCCAGATATTCCTTAAGAATCGCAATATCAAATCGCGCATAGTGGAAAATTTTTGTTATGTCCTGATTTTCCAGCAAAGCTCTTAAAATCGGCGCTTCAAATTTATCTTTCTCAAAACGCACCAAATGCGCTGTGCCATCCCCCGAAGAAAGCTGCACCAGACAAAGGCGGTCACGATAATTATTCAGCCCCATAGCTTCGGTATCAACGGCAATCGCATTGCCCCATTCAATACCTTGCGGGAGATCTCCCTGATGAAGTGTGATTGTCATGAATTTCACCTCTATATTAATGTGGAATTTACAGGATATTAAAGGAATGCCGACCTGTATGGCAAGAGGCTTTGCAAATAAGTCATAAGGCTCGTTTCAAAGCACAGAATCTTCACTTTATCATTTCCATTGGCAGTAAACTGATCTATGTTAAACAGAGAATAATATAAAATAAAACGATGCCATAAAATGACAGTGAAAATATCAAAACATCCCCGTCTCAAAAGCGTTCCCAAGGGACTGAGTGCCGACCATTTGTCAAAAAGCTATAAGAAACGTCCGGTCTTGCGGGATGTTTCTATTTCCGTGAAGCGGGGCGAGGCCGTAGCATTATTGGGTCCCAATGGTGCCGGAAAAACCACCTGTTTTTATATTATGACAGGACTGATCCGTGCCGACTCCGGTTATATTATGCTGGATGGACAGGATATCACGGCATTACCGATGTATCGCCGCGCCCGCCATGGCATTGGTTATCTGCCGCAAGAAGCTTCTATTTTTCGGGGTCTGTCGGTTGAGGACAATATCCGTGCCGTCTTACAGGGGCAGGATATCAGCCGTGAAAATCAGGAAATCTTTCTGGAAGAGCTTATGGCAGAATTTGCTATCGGCCATTTGCGTCGTACTTCCGCTGTAGCCCTCTCCGGTGGCGAGCGTCGCCGTGTCGAAATTGCCAGAGCCCTCGCCAGTCGTCCGCAATTCATTCTTCTTGATGAACCGCTGGCGGGTATCGACCCCATCGCCGTCGGGGAAATCCGTGAACTGATCAGTTATCTGAAAGTCAAAGGCATTGGCGTTCTCATAACCGACCATAATGTCCGCGATACGCTTGATATCGTGGATCGCGCCTATATTCTACATGATGGCCATGTCCTTCATCATGGCACGCCTGAGGATATTGTATCCCACGAAGGCGTCCGCCGTTTTTATCTTGGCGATAATTTCTCATTATAAAAGCAGACAGATCTCTCTATAATTTGTTACGCTCTAACAACAATCACCTTTTCCCGGCGTTGTACAATCTTCTTCGTCCATAGGCTCGGGTTCTTTATGATCGTGATGATAATCATGACCGTGCCCGCAACATCCTGCACCATGAACATGGTGATGTTGGCCGTGATCATGTGTATGTGTTGATACGCCTGAAGCAGGCGGCATTGCCGAAGATCCTTTTAGTCTATTTTTAATAAATTTCATGATATCACTCATTTTTATGTTCCTTTTATCTTCCCGATCTTATCCAGAGGGCACGCATTAAAGATATCATTTATATAGAATAGATTTTAACCGGAGGAAATAACATTTGAAAAATTCTTTTATCTAAAGAAATTACAAAAGTCTTTCCTCTTGTTTTTAAATGATTATTTTAAAAATTCATTAAAATTTTTACAAATAATTTAAAAATGATTCCATTTTATTTCAGTTATTTCCCTAAAAAACTTGACTCATTTCCATTTTTTTTTGTAGAGTCGAATCGTGTCATATAAATGACACATTGTATAAACCTTAAAAAAGGAGCTATTGTTATGTCTATGGGATTTCCTAAGCCAGCGATGGTTGAAGAGACACCTGCTGCACCAAAAGCAGCAACTGTTTCTCAAGCACCAGCAGCACCAGCACCAGCAAACAACTAATCTGGTTTTACAAAATTTTGCAGAGAGCCCCGGCACATTGTCGTGGCTCTTTGTTCGAATCCGCCTGAATTTTTCAACTATGGATAAACTTTATCCGCCCGACAATGTCGATGACATCATTCAAGTGAAACAAGTCAAGCTACATGCGCGGTGCCGCACGCGCAGCAATACCTTGTATTCCCTGATTAATAGGCCCAAGAGCCATTTGCGACCCCATAAAGGAGTACTGGACAAGTGTTGCCGCCGGATCACCGGTATGCTCACCAAAGGTAGAAACACTCGAACCAATCCAGCGCAGAATATTATTGGGAATCATATCCACCATCTTGAAAGAGGACATCGCCATCATATAAACAACGATAGCATACATAATGGTATAAAACAGCTTATCAGCCGCCCCGCGCAGATATTCGATACTGCCGACATCGGGGCCGGGCGCAATACCGGTATTTGTAGCAGAACAACTGGCCGGAGCCGCCGCTATTGCCGATGTATTGAATCCCATCACATTGGAAACGACCAGTTGCCAGATTTCATTTAAAACCTGTACCTGAGCGGTAAAAATGATAATTCCTGCCAATAAACCAAAAATAATCAGGATAGGTCTGATGAAAATTTCAAAAATCAGAAAATAACCATTCATCGCCGCAGGCCCTGGCAACCCTTCACCATCAATACGGATATGCGCAAGCGCCCAGAGTGGCAGCCCCACCATCGCTTCAAAGATACCCTTGATCCAGCCCCCTGCAGCAAAGAAGAAATAGATAAAAGGAAGAAACGGTAAAATATAATAAAGGATAAATCCGATAGAAAGGCCGATAATCGCCACCTGTCCGGCAAAACTGGACGCCGAAAGCGCAACACTTTCTACCAGACTTTCATCCAGTATATGGGCAATACCTCCGGCAATACCGGAACCGAAGGAAAAACCAAGATTGGTAATCGCACTTTCAACAAGACTACGCCCGACCCCGACAAGCTGGGCCAGAGGGTGGATATCCGTATTACACTGCATGTTCAAAAGACCATTCAGGCCAAAAATAGAGACAATCGTATCCTTGAAGGTATTTTTTGATGTGGTAACAGTCCCGGGCTCCCAAAGGCTCTGTGCATAAAAATATGCCAGCGCCATATACTGGTCCCTCTCGTTCTCCCATTCAATTTCCTTACCACTTGTAAGCAAGGGTTTAAAACGATCCGTACCTTTTACGAAGTTATTATCGGTTCGTTTCTGTAACTTTACATGCTCCATAATTTCCGGATAAAGATTAGGCGTTGGCAATCCATAGACTGAAGTATAGAGTCCTCCCGTATATTCGGCTATTTTCTGATACCATAAAGCCGCCCCTGCCCACCCCAGCGAAGTATAGTCATACTGCCAGTCTGCACCAATCTGGGCAGCTCTTGCATCATTAATGGATGTCTGCACGGCATTATTAAACCATGCAACTGTCGCCTCTATATAAGCGTTTGTTGGCATAAGTGCATAAGGATCTCTTGTGGAAACAGGCATATAGGCATCGGCAATATTTCTGGCAAAAGTATTATGCTGGCCATCCTGCCAAATTTCCTTAACGAGATTATAATAGTCTTCCTGTATTTTCAAAGCACCAGGCTGCGTTATATCTTTGGTATTAAAGGTAAACTCGCCACAAATCGGTTTGACATGGCCGGACATGGCTTCAAAATTCACATCATCAATAAAACCGAAACGAATGACAATATCCCCATTATTTGCATTGAGCAGCGCTGTATTAAAATCCGTCGTCATGAAAGGAGCCTTAATTGTATTGCCGTTTCCGGCATAGGCTGTGAACACCTGAAACGGCTCCATCGCCGGCTTATCACCCCCTTGCGTTGGCAAGCCGATAGCAGGAGCCTGGGATGTAATCGTATGACGATTTAAAAGAGCCTCGGAATAACGACAGGTCAAAGCCACAAATTCAAATTCAACCAGCGTATTAAATTGCGGCGGATTAGGACGTGCGACAAGAGAATCCGGTGTTGCAGGAGTCTGCTGTATAGGCAGATTATTAACATCCGTCACAAAAGCAGTCCAGCCGTTTGTTGCCAGACTTGAGCCCCATTTTGCAGCATACAGGGTCAGAAGCTGTGCCCCGTTCATTCCAAAAGTCAGCGGTGTTAATAAAGCAATCGCAATTACCAGCCTTATCGGCGCCCACATCCCGTTAAAACGCTTCCCGAAAGGTGTGCCTGATTGCGCTGTTTCTCCCACAATCGTGACGACCATATACATGGCAATCATGAAACCGACAACAAGAATCCCGATATTGTAAAAATGGAATAATGTATGAAGTGCCACATGGAACGGCGTCGGCAGATTATAAACAGGGCCGACCGGAACAAATGTCCCGCCGGGAATAAAGGCAAGCTGGCACTGGACTGCATTAATCGCACATGAATCGAAGATCGGCTTGGGATCTTTAAAACCGAATGTCAGATCCATCATGCGGAATGCCAGATCATATTCCGGATTGGCGGTTACAAAAAAACTTGCCAGATAAGCGCCCATGGCATTGGCAGGCGGTATAAAAATTCCTGCAAGAAGCATAAAAAACTGTAGAAAAAGAATCGTAATACCAATCAGTATTGCGAAGAATATAATGATCTGGTCAATATTTTCTCTTTTAAACACAAGATTACGGCGCGCTTCAAAAATAACATGAAAAATCCCGTAACGACCCGCATTGGCAGGGTTTAGATAAGGGTGTCCGGCAGGAAGGAGCTTCACTCCTTTATAGACATAGGCCATATAAAGGGCAATATGAGAGAAACCGGACATAAACAGATCCGCAATACGGGGAATAAAACCGGGTAACAAGGTATAACGCAGCGCTCTTCCTGTTGTTAAACGCATATCCTTCTACCCACCCTTTTTCCCGAACAGTTCACCAGCCGCTGCTGACCCTGCTCTACCGGCGCCTGTCAAGCCCCCTGCTGCCTGTTGTATAGGTCCGGAAACCATTCTTGTACCAATAAAGCTGTTCCGTACGAGATTCTGTGCCGGATCAGTATTCTGATCACCAAAGCTGGAGACATCCTGACCTAACCAGCGCAAAATATGATTAGGAATCTGATCAATCAGTTTAAAAGATGTCATTGCCAGCATGTAACAGATAATCGCATAGATCACGGTAAAGAAAAGCCTGTCCACCGCCCCGCGCGCATACTCAACACTCCCTGTCGCAGCAGCGGGCGTTGTACTGGCCACAACCGTATCAAAACCGGCAACATTTGAAACAACAAGCTGCCAGACTTCATTTAATATCTGCACCTGTGCCGTAAAAATAACCATGCTGGCAATAAATCCGAAAATCGTCAGGATGGGTCTTAAAAAAAGCTCGAGAATAAGATAATAGCCACCCATTGCCGCCTCGCCAGCCATACCGTTTCCATCAATACGGATATGGGCAAGCGCCCATAAAGGGACGCCAACCATCGCCTCGAAAATCCCTTTAATCCAGCCGCCAACGGCAAAAAAGAAATAAATAAACGGCAAAAGTGGAATAATATAAAACAGCACAAAACCAAGAGACATACCAATCATGGCAACCTGAAAAAAGAAGCTCGCTGCCGTACCGCCAAAATTCCCGATCTGGTGCTCCTGAAAAAGATTAGCCAGACCACCCCCAAGACCCGCCGCCGCCGAATACCCCATATTACGGATTGCAGAGTCAATAATTGAACGGCCAATAGAGGCAAGCTGCGCCAGAGGATGAATATTTTGATCCTCGTTTGTTGTAATACTGAAAAGCCCCTGTGTCCCGAATATAGTGTTGATCGCATCAATGAAAACACTGCTGCTCACAACAGAATCCGAACTATTATCATTCCAGAATGCCTCGGCCTTTTGCAGCGCTGTTGCAATGGAGGCCATTGCATGATCGTCCATCCGGATAGGATTATCCTCACTCTGATAGACCTGATGTGATTTCTGCCCGGACACGGCATTATCGCTCCCCGCCCGTTTCTTACGGATTTGTTCCATGACATACGGATACCGCTTGATTGTCGGCATACTATAAACAGCACTGACAAGACCGCCATTGAGCTGCGCAATTTTATTATACCAGATAGCAGCCCCCCCCCATCCCAGTTCGGTTAAACGCTCGGCCCATTCATTCGACCCCTGTTGCGCAATAACGGCTAGAGCAATCTGGTCGGTAATATATTGCTCGTAGCTTTTCCTGAGACTGATTAACTTAGCAGGCGTTGGCGTATTCGACGTCTCATCATTCAAGAGCGAGATGTGACGATCCGCCATTGCTTCACCGATATCATAAAATGTCGTTGTCGCCGCCGGAAAAATAGTCCCCAGCGTATTCGTATTACTATAAATATCATCCCATAACATATGAACCATATTGAAATACCGGGACAGCATATGCCACGATCCCGGCTCGACTGTTGTCGCGCCATGCTGCGGAGAGACAAAAGTCTGATCAAGGGTAATCTCGCCACACCATGGGGCAACATTCCCGTCCCATGCCTGACCACCATCATCTGCCGTTCTTAATTCACCAAAACGGATATGGATGGTACCGTAATTAAAATGCTCCAGTGCCGTAGGATAATCAGTGTCCAGAAAACGCAACGATGCAGCAACATTGGCGGAATTGACAAGCCAGGCATCAATATGCACCTGCGGACGTGTTGCCCTGTCATGATAAATCCGTTCGTAGGCAAATTTACATGTGGCCAGAACCGATGCGAATTTCAGAAACGTATTGACAGGAGGCGAATGGGGCGTAGCAATCACAGTATTTTTATTACCCAATAATGTACCCTCTGCTGCAAAGGCATTATTATAAATCACCCAGCCATTTGTTGCAAATGAAGATCCCCATTTTACGGCATACATCAAGATCCACTGTCCCGGATTAAGACCGTAAGTAATGGGAACCAGCAGACCAAAGGCCAGAACAATCCGGATGGGTGCCCAAAGACTGTTGAAACGCCGGCCAAAAGCTGTCCCTGTCTGGGCTGTTTCTGCGGCAATAACAAAGAAAAAGTAGCAAAAAATAAAAACGCCAATGACAAGAAGACCGACACTATAAACCTGAAGCATGCCACGTAGCGCCTCATGAAAAGGCCATGGGAAACCGATATCAATCAGTGTTCCTGCAGGTACCAGTCCGCTACTGACAAGCGCGACACTTGTATAAATTTCCCTGTCCGGAATAAATGTCCGTGTTGATGCCGAAGCCGGAAGACCCATAAAGCAGGGAATACCCTGCGCCACGCAGCTATAACCACCGCCGGCATCCATAAAAAAACTGCTATTTGCGGCTCCGGAAATACCCGGAATTCCGAAAATACGATCAAGGAGAACAAAAGCAATATCATGCGTTGCCTCCGGCGTTTTAAAATAAGTAAAAAAATCAAGCGGACTGCTGCTGCCATAAAGAAGACCGGCAAAAATATCGGGCGGTGCCGCATGAGCAATCTCGACAAATCCGGCCATCACAAGCATGGCAAACTGGCATAGCAATAACACCATACCAATAATTGTCATGAAATAAATAGCAATCTGGTCACTGTTTTCTTTTTTAAAAACAAGATTATTTCCGGCTTCGGCAATTACATGACGTACGCCAAAACGCCCCCTGTTGGAAGGATGAAGATAAGGATGCCCGTCCGGTAGAAGCTGAACGGCGCGATAGGTTTGCGCCATGAAAAAGGAAACATATGTAAATCCCGAATAAAACAGAACTGACAGACGCGGCATAAGCTGCGGGGTCAGAGTATATTTCAGAATTTTTTTTGTTTCTATCATCATCCTCTAGCCTTTAGGGGCCGTTAATTCACCAAGAGCCTTGCCGCCGCTGCTGGCAGCACCTTTCAGATTACTGATGGCGCCGCCCATAGGGCCTGTGACCATATTGGCGCCAATCGTGCTGTTACGGACAAGATTTTCTGCCGGGTCGCCACTCTGATCTCCAAAGCTTGAAATATTGGCACCAATCCAGCGCAGAATGTGGTTTGGAACCAGATCAATCATCTTAAAAGCCGACATGCCCAGCATATAAACCACGATGGCATAAATCACAGTAAAGAAAAATTTATCGATGGCGCCGCGAAGAAAACTGATCCCGCCTGTCTGATGGGGATCATAGACACCGCTCGTTGCGGCATCCACATCAAAGCCACTGGAATTAGAGACAACCAAAGGCCAGATCTCATGAAGAATCTGGACCTGTGCCGAGAAAATTGTAATGCTTGCCAGAAATCCGAATAAAATCAGAATCGGTCTTAGAAATATTTCAAGAATCAATTGATAGCCGCCCAGTGCCGCATCTCCCGGAAGACCATTGCCATCAATACGGATATGGGCAAGCGCCCACAAAGGGACACCAACCATCGCCTCGAAAATCCCTTTGATCCAACTACCTAACGCGAAGAAAAAGTAAATAAAGGGCAAAAGCGGAATAATATAAAATAGCACAAATCCTATCGTCAGGCCGGTAATCGCAATTTGTGAAAGAAACCCGCTGGCCACCATGGCAACCTGCCCGACCATATGCTCGCCGAACATATTGATAATACCGCCGCCAAGACCTGCCGCCGCCGAAAACCCGAGATTTCTGATGGCCGTATCAATAATTGAGCGGCCAATTGCCGAAAGCTGCGCCAGAGGGTGAACGCGCTGGTCGGCATTTTTTTGCATATCGAAAAGACCATTTGTACCGAAGATGGCATTGACAACATCAATCCAGATATTACCGCCTTTCTTTTGCTCAAAATAATGATCCTTCCATAATCTCTGGGCGTGATTCAAAGCCTCGGCAATCTGCTTTTCTTCTTCGTCACGGAAAACAACCGGAGTATCTGTGCTTTGGTAAACCTGATGCCGGGAAGTACCGGGCGTATCTTTATCTGCAGCGGCTTTTGTTTTTCTGATATATTCCATGACTTCAGGGTATTTCTTGATGGTTGGTAAATTATAAGCCGCCCCGATTAAAGAACCATTCATTTGCGCAACTTTATTATACCAGATCGCCGCCCCGCCCCAGCCAAGCGCGGTCAATTGTTCCAGCCATTCCGTAGAGTTCTGCTGGCGCAGCACACCCTCTGCAATAATATCAATTACAACCTGCTGATAGCTCTTGCGAATGGCATCCAGAACAGCGGCATCCGGTAAAGGTGCATTCGGATCATTCGCAATAGGAAGATAACGGTTGGAAACATTATACCCGATACAGCCCTGTTGCATCAATCCGAGCGTCGGAGTAGCCGTACTGGATATATAAGGACAGGAAATAAAACCACCTCTGGCATCCGCCCACAGTTGCTGTAATAAAGTATAATACCATGTCAGAATATAGCTGGCACCCGGATCCTGCTGGTTTGCGGCAGAGATATCTTCGGGCGGACTTGTCATTTGCAGTATAACCTCACCACATAAAGCGGAAACCCCGCCGTCATTGGTCTGATAATCCTTATTGGGATCAGCCTGCCCCCTTTTTTCACCAAAACGGACGGTAATATCGCCCTTATCAAAAAAATCGACAGCAGCGAGAAAAGGCGTTGTCGCAAAATCAAGCGGATCAGCAGATTTTTGTGGATTGACAAGCCAAGCCTGAATATCTGCCTGATCTCTATCATCCCGATCATGATACATCCGTTCATACGCAACTTTGCAGGTTGCCAGAATTGTAGCAAATTCAATCAGCGTATTCACGGGAGGCGCGCTTGGCAATGCCACCAGCGTATCCGTTGTCCCCAGTAACGTATCTGTACCGGAAATCGCGGCATTGTTAAATAAAACCCAGCCATTACTTGCCAGACCCGAGCCGAATTTTGCCGCATATAATAAAATATATTGTGCTGAATTCAGTCCATTTGTCATCGGAATTAACAAGCCAACAGCAGCCACAATTCGCAAGGGTGCCCAGACATGATTAAAACGACGGCCAAAAGGAGTCCCGCTTTGCGCCGTCTCGGCAACAACAGCAATGACAAAATACATAATGATAAATGTCGCAACAACGATCATCCCCATACTATAAGCGGCAAACATATCCTGCAAAGCACGATGGAAACCCCACGGCCATACATACCCGCCTAGCGTTGCAGTTCTGTCATAATTTGTATAAATTGTTAGATCCGGCGTTATTTCCCGTGATGACTGCCCGATATCAAAGCAGGGGATCCCCTGCACAACACACGTTGCTCCTCCTCCGGAATCGGTAAAAAGACCGGGAACACCAAAGACCCGGTCAAGCATCACGAAAGCCACATCATGGGTGGCATCCGGTAAAAGATAATAGGCCGCAAAAGTGGACGGCACCGGCCCGCCCAGATTAACAGTCCACGCCTTTGCCGATTGCACGGAAACAGCCAACATCAACATACATATTTGCGCAAAAAGAATGACCATCCCTATGATCATCATTATATAAATGATGATCTGGTCAATATTTTTCCGGCTCATGACAAGATTACTGCCCGCCTCGACAATAACGTGACGAATACCATACAAACCAACATTCGCAGGATTAAGATAAGGATGCCCCGATGGCAGAAGGCGTGCACCGCGATAAATCTGTGCCATGAAAAAAGCAACGTGAGAAAAACCGGAGAAAAAAAGATTTTTTATACGCGGCACAATTTGCGGAGTCAGCACATACCGGATAACTCCTTTCGTAATCTCTTTTTTTTTAGCCCCGCTCTCCATCTTTTTTTATTTTTTCATTGGCAATGTTGTTTTTGAAATACTTGCAGCCGCTCCAGCACCGCTGCCACTTTCAGCAAGTTTTGTCGCGGCATTTCTACCCGCCATAAGTCCAAACGGTAACCCCAGACCCTGACCCGCTGTTCTCGCGCCCTGCTGCAAGGCGTTTGATATTTGCCCCGCCATCTGCGCACCACCAAAGGCGGCATACTGAACCATACCACTCGCGGGATCATCACCCTGACCACTGAATGTCTGGACACCGGCACCCATCCAGCGCAGAATATTATTGGGTATCTGATCAATCATCTTGAACGAGGATGTTGCGAGCATATAAACCAGTATCGTATAAATAATTGTGAAGAAAAACTCGTCAATCACATTGCGCTTATACTCGATCCCGATAATTGTTGCCGTATTACAATCCGTACAATCAAATCCGGTCAGATTCTCGATGACCAGATCAAAAATCCCGTTCAGAGTTCGTGCCATTGCCGCAAAAATAGCCATCGCGGCAATAAGACCGAATACTGTGAGAATAGGCCGGACAAAAATTTCAAAAATCAGAAAATAACCATTCGAGGCCGCATCACCGGGCAAACCGTTCCCGTCAATCCGTAAATGCGCCAGCGCCCATAAAGGGACACCAACCATTGCTTCAAAAATCGTCTTGACCCAGCCACCCACGGCAAAGAAAAAATACATAAAGGGAAGAAAGGGAAGCACATAATAAAGAATGAATCCGATTGTCAGGCCAATACTCGTGAACGCGACAAACATAGAGCTGATAGAGTTCATCGCCGCGCCCAGATGCGTCCCGATAATTTCCCCCATCCCGCCCCCTGCCGAAAAAACCAGAGCTGTCATCAGGTTACGGATCGAACTTTCAATAATGCTTTTCCCCAAAGCAGAAAGCTGCGCCAGAGGATGGACATCATCATTGGTTCGCATGGTAAACAAACCGCCAATACCAAAAACCGCATTCAGCAGATCAAAAAATACGTTCCCGCTGGATTGCATATCACTGGGCAAACCCTTGCCATCTGTCTGCCAGTATTTGTAAGCATCATTCAAGGCCATTGCGATCTGCATGTCCAGATTTCCATCAACATTGGAAATGGCCTTTGTCCCCTGAATCGTGGGGTCGTAACGATTCTCCATATCAGAAGCCTGATTGTGCGATCGTCGTTCTTCCTCGATTTTTTTCATCACTTCAGGCATCAAGGAAGGCGTAGGTGAATTAATGGCCGCAGTAAAAAGCGCCCCGTTCCATTCGGCAATGTGATTATACCAGATTGCCGCCCCGCCCCAGCCACGATTGAGCAATTCCGGCGGAATATCATAAAACGCGCCGCCCAGTGAAACCATCTGGTTATACGCATCCATAACCCGTACATCATAAAGCGCCTTTGCCGCCGCCACAGCGGTTTGCTTCCAGTCCGCAGGGGGCAGGGAAGGAGGGCAGGCACCGGGAAGGCTTGCCCCGACAGAACAGGGATCATCGGGAATGCCGGTATGAGTGGCGGACACACGATCTCCAAAATCAACAAGATTTGTATCTGTCCAGAGCTGGTTAATCAGATCAAAATAGGCTTTCTGAATAAGCCACGGCCCCAGCCTTTGGTCTACAGGTGGTGCGCCCGAGGCATCAATGCCGCCGACATTGGTATGAATGGTGATCTGGCCGCAATAAGGACGGACATTTCCGGCAAAGTTTTTATTGGTTGCAATGGGATAATGCATGCCGAATGTAATCTTAACATCCTTATTGTCATAGAAAGCGAGTGCGTCCTGATAAGTCGATAATAAGGCTGCCTCAAGAAAGGGGCTAGGATGATTTTTTGCCAGCCAGGGACTAATCACAATATTATTAGGCGGGGCGCTATAAAGGTTCTGATAAGCGCGGTAGCAGGTTTTTACAATCGACATAAATGCCACAATATGCGTAAGATCCGCCATTTGTGGACGGGCAATCAGACTTTCCTGATGCGTTCCGATCGGTGTATCGGCGGCGGCAAGGGCATTATTGAAAATAATCCAGCCATTTGTGGCAAATCCCGATCCAAATTTGGCCGCATACAAAGTAATATACTGGGCGGAATTCAGACCATAATTCAGCGGAACCAGAAACCCCACAGCAATCACCAAACGCAGTGGCGCGTAAATATGATTAAAACGTCGGCCAAAAGGTGTGCCGCTCTGCGCCGTCTCCCCAACAATAACAATGACATAGTAGAGAAGAATCACAATACCGACAATCAGAATGGCATAACTGTAATATTGGAATAACTCTTGTAAAGCACGATTCATAACGGGAATATCGCCAAATGCCGTACCGGCAGGCGCAAATGCAGAATTAAATACACGTGGAACACCAAAAACCTTATCCAGAAGCATAAAAGCAATATCGGTACACTGGGCATTTTGCCCTAATGTCGTGCAATTCGGCGTAGTAAACATTCCGGCAAAGACTGACAAAGCGGCGGCAGGCTTGATAAAAAAGCCGACAATAATCGCTAGAAACTGTAAAACAAGAAGAATAAAGCCCAGTAATAATGTAAAAAAGATAATAATCTGGTCAATATTTTCTTTTTTAATCGTCAGATTATTCACCGCCTCAGTAATGACATGACGAATCCCGAATTTCCCCATATTCTGCGGATTTAGATAAGGGTGCCCATACGGTAACAAGCGAACACTGCTATAAACAATCGCCATTGTAAACGCCAGCCAGCCAAAGCCGGATTCAACAAAAGCATTAAGACGGGGAATAATCCCCGGCAATAACGCATATTTTGCAATATCTTTCGCCTTGACGCTCTGGATCGTCCACACCTTGCCAATACCTTCCAAATAGAGTCTTCGTCTTTATTATACTACAGGGATAAAGATAAAATTTTATTAAATTTTTCTTAACTCTCTCCTGTTTTTAAGAAATTTTACTTTTTGTAAAAAATATCCCCCGAAAGGGGGATATTTATATTTTATCAGAATTTTATCCGTTTAATAAGAGATGAGAAAAACAGAAACGACAAAATCATATTACGCGGCGGCTTTTTTCTGCTTTTCACGCATTGTTCGTGCCGCATCCACCATGTTTTTAAGCGCCGGCTCCACTTCTGCCCAGCCGCGTGTTTTCAACCCGCAATCAGGATTTACCCAGATAAGATCAGGATCCAGAACTTTTTTGGCTTTTACCAGAAGATCAACCATCTCTGCCGTATCCGGAATACGTGGACTGTGGATATCATAAACACCGGGTCCTATTTCATTGGGATATTTATAGGCAACAAACGCATCCAGCAATTCCATCTGGGAACGGCTGGTTTCAATTGAAATCACATCTGCATCCAGGGCTCCAACAGATTCAATGATATCATTGAACTCGGAGTAGCACATATGGGTATGAATTTGCGTTGTATCCTCCACGCAACAAACGGAAAGACGGAAACTCTCGACCGCCCACCGGAGATATAAATCCCAATCCGCACGGCGTAACGGCAAGCCTTCGCGAATCGCCGGCTCATCCATCTGGATAATTGTAATGCCTGCTTTTTCCAGATCAGCAACCTCATCCCGCAGCGCTAGAGCTATTTGCTTACAGCTTGTTTCGTAAGATACATCATCCCGTTTAAACGACCAGAATAAAATCGTAATCGGGCCCGTCAACATTCCTTTCATTGGCTTTTGAGTCAGACTTTGAGCATAAGTCGACCATTTCACTGTCATGGCACGGGGGCGCGAAACATCACCAAAGATAATCGGTGGCTTCACACCACGGCTGCCATAAGACTGCACCCACCCATGCTGGCTGAAAACATAACCGTCAAGCTGCTCGCCAAAATATTCAACCATATCATTACGCTCGGCCTCGCCATGAACAAGGACATCCATACCGATTTTTTCCTGATATTGCACCACATACGCAATTTCTTTTTTCATGGCCTCTTCATAGGAATTCCTGTCAAGATCACCCTTTTTAAAAGCGGCGCGGGCTTTACGGATTTCCGGCGTTTGCGGAAAAGACCCGATGGATGTTGTCGGAAATGTCGGCAGATGATATCTGGCACGCTGCGCCTGCTGCCGCAACGGAAACGCATTTTTACGTCTGGCCATTTCCGGTGTCACAGCGGCAAGACGATCCTGCACTATTTTATTGTGAATCCGGTCTGATATTTTACGATCCTGTACGATTTTATCACTCTGCGTTAATTCATTTTGAATCGCATCACGCCCCTTTTCCGCGCCTTTAGCAAGAACAGCAATCTCGGCAAGTTTTTGTGCAGCAAAGGCCATCCAGCTTTTAATCTGCGGATCCATCGCGGTTTCAAGATCAAGATCAATCGGACTGTGCAGCAGCGAGCAGGATGGCGCGACCATCACCCGGTCTGTACCAAGTTTAGCCACGGCTTTTTCAATCATGGCCAGAGATGCGGACAAATCATTTTTCCAGATATTGCGGCCATCAACCACGCCCAAAGACAACATCATGCCTTTCGGAATTTTGGCCAGAACGATGTCCAGTTGCTCCGGCGCACGGCGTAAATCAAGATGAAGCGCCTGCACAGGAAGCGAGAGCGCCAGATCAAGATTATCACGCAGCCCTTCAAAATAGGTTGTTGCAAGAATATTCAGTCCCGGCGCAGCTTTTGCCAGTTCTTTATAAGCCGCTTTGTAACCCTCTTTTGTGCCCTCACAAATATCCATGGCAAGATAAGGCTCATCAATCTGTACCCATGTTGCGCCGGCTTTCTGAAGTTTCTGCAAAATCTGCGCGTAAACAGGGATCAGTTTTTTTACCAAATCCTGATATTCAAGGCCTTCATCTTTCATTTTGCCAAGGGCAAGAAATGTGATGGGGCCAATCAGAACGGGGCGTGTTTCAATTCCTGCGGCCTTCGCCTCCTCAAATTCGTCAAAGATTTTCGTACTGGCGAGATTAAATGTCTGGCCTTTATAAAATTCCGGAACGATATAATGATAATTGGTATCAAACCATTTTGTCATTTCCATGGCGGGCGCTTTTTTACTGCCCCGCGCCATTGCAAAATAAGTCTCGATATCAACAGTGCCGCCTGACCAGCCATAGCGTTCCGGCACACATCCCAGAAGACAGCACATATCAAGAATTTGGTCATACAAAGAAAAATCATTGGAAGGAATATGATTAATTCCGGCATCCTTCTGCATACTCCAGTGGCGCAACCGCAGCTCTTTTGCCGTTTTGAACAGATCATTCAGGGAAAGTGTGCCCTTCCAGTAGCTTTCTGTTGCCTTTTTCAGTTCGCGCCCTGCGCCAAAACGTGGAAATCCGAGATTCGTTGCCAGAACCATAAGTCCCTCCTTTGTATGAAAATATAAAAATCGATCAAATAGCCCGACCATTAAACCGCAAGATATTCAGTCTTACAAGCAGAGATGACAGAGAGACAGGGGAAAGCAGGGATAAAAGATTTTTCTTTAAAAACACACAGAAAAAGCGGCGAAGAGTTCCTCCGTCGCCGCTCCTACTCTGCAAGGAGTAACCTGTACACAGACGAAGAGTCTGCCATGGTTGCGGAGGAATTCTCTCCATCCCGTTTATATTTTTGAACTTGATATAAAGTTTGGCACACAATCTTTCAGGAGAATCAAAATAAATCTTATGGTTAAAACCCACTCTTTAGAGCAAAAACTTTTGAACTGAATGTCTCCCGATTTATATTATTTTGAATAGGGATTTTTACTGGCACGTACCAGAAGCCGGACAGCAACGCCCGGGAGATCAAAATCCTTGCGAATATTATTGATAATATAGCGTTTATAAGCGGCTGGAATTTCTTTCGGACGGGAGACCCAGAGCGCAAATGTCGGGGGTCTGTTTTTGATTTGTGTAATATATTTCAAGCGGTTGGGTCTACCCTGCACCAGAGGTGCCGGATGCTGGCTTTCCATAGAAGCCAGCCAGCGATTCATCGGCGCGGTAGAGACGCGGCGGTTCCAGACTTCATAAATATCAAGAGCCGCATCCATCAATTTATCAATATTTCTGTTTTTCAGGGCAGAAATAGTAACGGTCGGGATATCCCTGACCTGCGCAAAGGAGGTTTCCAGTTTGTACTGGAGTTTTTCCAGTGCTTCTTCGCGGTTTTCTACCGCATCCCATTTATTAACGGCAATCACCAGCGCCCGCCCTTCTTCAATAACATGTTCGGCAATCTGCAAATCCTGTTTATCAAGGATCGCATTGCTATCCAGTACAAGAATAATGACCTGTGCCAGACGGATCGCACGCTTTGAATCCTCGGCGGACATTTTCTCGATCTTATCCATGACTTTGGCTTTCCGGCGTAAACCCGCTGTATCCACCAGTTTAAATTTCCGATCCTTGTAAACCCAGTCAATCGCAATGGCATCACGGGTAATCCCCGCCTCCGGCCCTGTCATAACGCGCTCTTCCCCGACCAGCGTATTCACCAGCGTTGATTTTCCAACATTGGGGCGGCCAACAATGGCAATTTTCACCGGCTTGCGAACATCAATTTCCTCAGCAATCGTGGCAAAATCAAAATCGGGATTATTTTCCAGCGCGTCCAGAGAGTCTTCGGAGAAAAGATCAGGATCATCCTCTTCACTTATCATATCCTCTTCCAGCGGAAAATGCGGTTTGAGAAGATAGTAAATATTTTCAATCCCCAACCCGTGCGCAGCAGAAATCGCCACGGGTTCACCCAGTCCCAGACCATAGGCTTCGGCATTACAGGATTGTGTAATTTTATCATTTTCGCATTTATTAACGCCCAGAATAACCGGAAGATTCTGTTTTCGCAGCCATCCGGCAAAATGTTTATCAAGCGGCGTAATACCACTGCGCCCATCCACAAGAAAGAGAATGACATCGGCCTGCTTAAGGGCGGCCTCGGTTTGTTTGCGCATTCGACCCCGAATTGAATCATCAAAACTTTCCTCAAGACCGGCGGTATCAATGATGCGAATGGTCTGGTCAAAGAAGACCCCTTCGGCTTCGCGCCAGTCGCGGGTTACACCCGGCGTGTCATCAACAATGGCAAGCTGTTTCCCGGCAAAACGATTAAATAATGTTGATTTACCGACATTCGGACGACCGACAATAGCGAGTGTAAACATTGGATCTACCTGAATGCCATTAATGTGCCGTCTTCGCCCAGAAGATATAAGGTTCCCCCTGCAACAATCGGACTGATGCGGATCGGCGCATCAATTTCCTGCTTGCGGATCACTTTTCCATCTGTGGGATCAATTTCGGCCATCCGGCCATCCGAACTCACCACAATCAGGCGCTCCCCGGCCAAAACAGGACCTGTCCAGAAAATGGTTCCCTTGCGATCCTTGGCATCCTTATAACGCGGCAATTGCGTCACCCAGCGAATAACACCGTTATCACGACCCAGCGCAACCAGCTCCCCCTCACTTGAAATCACAAACATATGATTTCCGGCAACCCACGGTGTTTCTGTGCCTCCTATTTCCCGCTGCCAAATGCGGGTTCCGGTACGTTCGTCAATGGCCATGATCCGCCCGCCAAAGCTAATGGCAATCACCAGCCCTTTATCAATCACCGGTAAACCGCGAATATCGGAAATGCCGGACAGACCGCCCGTGCGTCTAAAGGAAGACAGGTTTTCAGACCATGCAACCGAACCATTTTCAACCAACAAAGCAAATATTTCACCCGAAGAAAACGCCGGAATTACAATCTCGCGACTGGCGGCGGGACTCGCCGCGCCAATCAGACCCGAGTTTTCAGAAATACCGGCATACTCCCAGAGAACCTGCCCGTTTTCACTATCCATCGCAATCAGGCGGTTATCAAGTGTAATGACAAACATCCGGATGTCCATGATGGTCGGCGCCGCACGTGATGGCGCCGGCAAGTGAATGCGTTTGACAATATCGCCTGTTGCGGGCGTCACAATCAACAATTCGTCATAGCCGTTTGTGACATAGAGATTTCCGCGTGAATAGGAAACACCGCCGCTGATGACAGGATCATCCTCATCAGGATCACTGACATCAATCTGCCAGAGACGCTTGCCATTCGCGACATCAAAAGAAGATAAACGAAAATCCGTATCAAGCGTGAAAACCCGACCATCCACCACAATAGGCTGCGCCGTTAAAGGAAGCTGCCTGGTTGAACCTTTGCCAATTTTTGCTTTCCATGCAAGCTGCAACGTCCCCTCATTTAAAGCCAGATTTTGCATCGCATGATTAGGATAACCGCCTGCCTGGGGCCAGAATTCATTCCGCCATGGCGCAGGAGCAATAAAACCCTGCCCCTCCAGCGCCGCGCTATCTGGTTCAAGGTTTTTCTGCAATTCCAGAATAGAAATGCGCTCTCCTTCCAGAGGTTTATCCTTTTCATCGCCGAACAGGGATTCCATCGTTGAACACCCGGTTAAAATGGACAGCACAAAACACATCATTACCAGATTCCGGAGATATCTCATTCTTTTGAATCCTCTTTTGTCGTATCATCATTCGGTAAGGAAGACGCTGCCATTTTAAGATTATAAACATGATCCAGCGCCTGCGCCCGCTGGGTCAGGGTCGGCGGTACAGTTTCTGCCGTCATAATCACGGCCAGATGGTCACGCGCCTGCGCATAATCTTTAAAATCATGGGCAAGGATCATCGCCGCCTGCAAATGAGCCTGATATTGCCATGGGTTGCTTGAATCACTCCAGAGCGGTTGTAATTTCTCCAGCAAGTTACGCGCATCAGCTGGCGTGCTCTGTTCCCTGTCTCCTTCAAGCCGTACCGCCATTAAAAGTGCCAGATCCCGAAAAACAGGATCGACCTTACGGTCAGCGGCAACCGTTTGATAATGTTGCAAGGCGTCTTCTTTTTGATCCGCTTCAAGCAAAAGACCAGCCGCTGTCAATTCGGCAATAACACGACGACCCGGGCGCATATCATCCTTGATACTTTCCAGCGCCGCCGTTTTGTCCGTATCATCCAGCGCCTCAATAATAGCATCTGTCTGGGTTATATTGATTTTTGTATTCCAGCTGCGCCAGCCTGTAAGAAGAGCCGTCAACATGATCGTAAGAACAGCCGCTGCAATAATATAGGAGCCATACTCTTTCCAGAATCTTTCAAGACGATCCTGTGCGATGGCGTCCTTGATTTCGTGAATAAGTTCGTCTGCCATGAATTATTTCCTGCCTGTATTACAATATTGCCGCCATCATAGAGCAGATTATAACCAATTGAAACCATAAAATCACAAGGGAACGATTTGGGATATTGACTATAACTATCTAGAATAAAAGAATTTTCTATTCTTTACCGACAAGGGAGAAGAGAGTCCGGCCAAAGACGGTTTTAAATATTATGGAGCAGGTTTATCCGAAGCGCCCTTACAACGATAGCCCCTATATCCCCTCACCAATGTCGCCGGAAGTAATCCTGCCGAAGCATCGTCACGGGCTTTTCTAATGGTCATATGACAATAGCGCCCCTGCTGTCCACACACCAACCCGCATTTTTTTCTCTGTGTCCATTGTTTGTTCCCCTTGATATAATCCTTTTGACAGGCTTTACCTATCATAACAATAAACAGACTGGCAAGGACGCATCAATTGACCTTAGCAGATTCAACACAGAACACCCGTTCCAATGTACCGGAGATGTCGGTTTCCGAACTGGCTTTTTCGCTAAAGAAAACAATCGAGGATACTTATGGGCGCGTTCGCATTCGCGGCGAGCTTTCACGGGTCAAAATTCATACCTCCGGCCATATGTATTCCGATCTTAAGGATGACAGTGCTGTCATCAATGTTGTGTGCTGGAAAGGCACAGTCGCGCAATTATCCCTCACACCTGAAGAAGGGCTTGAGGTTATATGCACAGGACGTATTTCAACATACCCGGCAAGATCGAACTATCAGATGATTATTGACTCTATGGAGCTTGCCGGGGAAGGTGCGCTCCTTAAAATGCTTGAGGAGCGGAAAAAAAGACTGGCAGCCGAAGGACTTTTTTCTCCGGAACAAAAGAAAAAACTGCCCTTTCTCCCGCAACGTATCGGAGTTGTGACATCCCAGACCGGCGCGGTTTTCCGTGATATCATGCACCGCCTGAACGACCGTTTTCCGCGTCCTGTTCTGCTCTGGCCTGTTCCGGTTCAGGGGACAGGCGCAGCCGAACAGGTGGCAGCAGCCATTACCGGACTGAATTCCCTGCCCCCACATTTGCGTCCTGACTTGATTATTGTAGCGCGTGGCGGCGGCAGCCTTGAAGATCTTATGGCTTTTAACGAAGAGATCGTTGTCCGCGCCGCAGCAGAAAGCGCCATTCCTCTTATTTCAGCAATTGGCCATGAAACAGATACGACCTTGCTAGACTACGCCGCCGATTTACGCGCCCCGACCCCGACAGGCGCCGCCGAACTTGCTGTACCGCGCAGGATTGACCTGCACGCACAAATTCTGGAAAACGAGCAGCGCTTGACAAGCTGCGCCAGTCGCCTGATCCGGACCAATGATGACAAACTCAATCACATTGCCGCCCGGCTTGGTGAACCCAAAAGACTGCTTGAAATCAAGATTCAGGCGCTGGATCATTCAAGCCATAAAATTGTCCATTCTTTTCAGGCAGCCCTGACCCGAAAACAGGCACGCACAGCAGAGCTGGGAGCCATGCTCCGCCATCCTGCCGCTTTGATCGAAAATAAAAATAAAACACTTGCTTACCACACCGAGCGGCTCGCAGCACTAGAGGGCACACTGTTTAAAGACAGATTCAAAGAATTGCAGGCCTACGGACGCATGCTGGAAAGCCTGTCTTTCAAAAGTATTTTAAATCGCGGCTATGTTGTTGTCCGCGATAAAAACGGCATCCCTGTTACAGAAGCGGCACAAACATATGCAGGCCAGAATATACAGCTTACATTCAGGAATAACGAAAAAGTTGATGCTGTAATCGAAAAACCAGGCAAAGGCGACAGAACAGCAAGCCCCTCTCCGAATCAAGGAAAGCTTTTGTAGCCTTCATTTTTTACCTTCCTTATAAATTATAAATAATGTATATATAAAATATAGAGTTATCAGCACTCATATGCGGCTAACGAAACGAAGCGTATAGTAACATTCGTAGGTCAAAATTTAGCGCCGACTGAACTTGAATGCTGAAAAAATCTCGTAACCATTTTATGGCTATTTATAAAACAGGATAGAATTTATTATGCGGGTCTTGAAAAAAGAATTAATGGATAAACTCGGTGTTGGCTACGAACTTGGCGCGTATGATGCCTACCCTCTTTCTTATTATGATGGCGACAGTGGCCGGACATGCAACGCAGAAGTCCGTATGGATGCCGATGGTCAGGAACTCGAGGCGGAAATCCAGATGATGTATGACACACCGCCGGAAGGCAAAGCATCAATGGTGCAATGCTTCTGGATCAAGGCAAACGCCGTAGGCACCGCAGGAGAATGGGAGCTGACCGACATCAAATTACAGGACGAGCCCGAAGTGAAAGAGATCGGCAGATGGCAGGAAAAATCCTGTAAATTCTTCGGTGCCGTCATTCAGGAATTACAGACAGACACTATACCGGATATCGAGGATCTGATAGACCTTCATTTCCACAGCCGGGACAAGCTGGGAGACCAGCGTCAGGGCGGGGGTGGTAAATCTCCTAAAATCAAGGCAAACCAGCTTCTCAATATGAAAAAAATGTAAGACATAGTCACTCTTATGCTGCCTTTTGCGTCTCCTTCAGAAACTTGAGAATCTGGAATTCCAGATCAGCTTCAATAATGGGTTTTGGCAAATAGGCATTCATCCCGGCTTCAAGACATTTATCTTTGTCGCCAGCTGTTGCATGCGCGGTCATACCAATAATCGGGGTTTGCATACGCTTGTTTTCCGCTTCGTATTTACGAATTTCACGTGCTGCGGTCAAACCATCCATCTCCGGCATCTGGATATCCATCAAAATAAGATCGTAATGACCTTTTTTATAGTAATTTAAAGCTTCAACCCCTGTACGTGCAATATCAAATACACATTCCATACTTTCGAGAATATAGCTCAGCATGACAACATTCCCTTCGTAATCCTCCACCAGAAGAACTTTATTATTTTCGTCTACAGTTTGCCGCTCTTTTTTCTTTTTATTCTGCGACATAATTTCTTTATCTTTCAAAGCCTCTCGCTCTGAAACCGATTCATGGAGTGGGATAATCAGACTGAATGTCGAGCCTGCACCCAATTCACTATTCACGAGAATATCCCCTTTCATAAGCCGCGCCAGACTAAGGGAAATAGGTAGCCCCAAACCGGAACCACCAAATTTACGGGACACGGAGGAATCTGCCTGTTTAAACCGGTCAAAAATAAGCTCCATATTTTCTTGCGCAATACCAATGCCGGTATCCTCGATATCAATACGCAAACCGGAATTGGATTGCCATTTCACCTCATAAGCCTTTACATGAACATACCCCGATTCAGTGAACTTAACCGCATTCCCTATAAGGTTTATCAGGATCTGGCGTATCCGAACCTTATCACCAATAAATTGAATCTTCCTTACAGCATCAAAATCAAAATTGAAATCCAGTCCTTTTTCATTCGCTTTTACTGTGACAATACTGATGACCTGATCAAAGAGTTTTTCGAGAGCAAAAGATTCTTTTTCCAGATCAACCTGACCGCTTTCGATCTTTGAAAAATCCAGAATATCATTCACAAGATCGGTCAAGGATTCTGTGCTGCTCCTTAATGTTTTGACAAGTTTTTGCTGTCGCGGCTCGAAAATATGAATATTTTTTTCCAAAATCTCGGCAATACCACTGATCGCTGTTAGCGGCGTTCTGATTTCATGGCTCATATGAGCCAGAAAATCAGTCTTGGCCTGATTGGCAGCTTCCGCCTTCTCTTTTGCTTCTTTGAGTTTTTCTTCGTAAGCTTTGATATGATTGATGTCCATATGAGCGCCAACCATACGCTGTGGCTTTCCATTTTTATCGTAAACAGCCTTACCACGAGCATTAACCCATCCCCATTGGCCTGAATTATGCCGCATCCGGAAAGCAATGGAATATTCGGAAACAATACCATCAAGATAGCTTTGCGTTTGTTCTTCCACACGATTCAGATCGTCCGGATGAATTAAACTTTTATAACTATCATAGGAATTCTCGAATTCATCGGGTTTATATCCAAGCATCCGCCAGAACTGATCGGAATAGAGAGGTGGTCCTACTTTGTTGGACAGGTTGGCGGCGTTTTTAAGGTGGAATCCCGTTTCAACAATTATGCCGCCATTGCGTAAATTTCTTCTACATTTTCATGTCCTTTCTGTAAAGCCATACTTTC
>Ga0210044_10000556_pt1 | contig 56738 bp, 40 predicted proteins | sample CryGey13umfilter_2_FD_183959 | JGI IMG/M metagenome (GOLD analysis project Ga0210044, IMG submission 183959) | Groundwater microbial communities from aquifer in Utah, USA - Crystal Geyser 4/9/14 3 um filter (SPAdes) (version 2) | ecosystem: Environmental > Aquatic > Deep subsurface >...
CCTCATTGGCCTCACCGAAGTGGGGATCCTCACCCAGTACCCCAGGCGCCGTGACCTGGTGGACGCTGTCCTGGCATTGAGCAGCCAGTCCACCAAGAAGAAGCCCCGCGAGGAAGTGGCTCCCGACACCAGTGCAGTCGAGCTTCCGGCATGAGAAAGTGCCGCCCGTCGCAAGGAAGGCTCACTCAGGTCACCTGAGTAAGCCCTCCCCGCCGTCGGAGGAGCCTACTTAGGGACCAAAGTAAGGGTCGCCCGCCGTCAGAAGTGCCTACTCAGGTCACCTGAGTAGGCCTTCCCCGCCGTCGGAGGTGCCTACTCAGGGCCCAGAGTAGGGTTTGCTCGTGGTCGGCAGAGGTGACTTGGGTGACCCAAGTAGGCTCCACCTGCGGAGTGTGGGGGCTAGGTGGGCCTGTGTACCCGCTGGGGAACGCGTTTCAGTAGGCTTGGTCTCGTGCCACCATGAGCTCACGACGAGACAGCTCCTTATCTCAAACCCTCTGCGCCTCGGCCGCCCTCTGCGCCTCTGCGATAAGATCGAAGCAATATCGTTAACATACCGCTCGAACCCGGCGATTTTCATGGCAGTCATCTGAGACGCCCGGCCCGGAAAGGGCCGACCATACCAGCCCAGGGCAACGGCCTGGGGCTCGAGACTGCCTCCCTATCGACCAGCAACGAACGAAGCCACCCGGGGAGGGTGGCTTCGTTCGTTGGCTTTCAAGGATGAGCAGGAGCCGGCCAGATTGAATAATTCTTGGCGGGATTTTTGGTGTGAAGGGTGGTGAGGCGACTAGGCAGGATTTTGGACGGCCGGTCCCTGAACCAATCGGGTAGACAATGAGCAACGGTCGTGCCAACGAGGCACGTCCTTTCAGAATCGTCACGAACGACTGCTGCAGGCGAGGTTTCATCCTCGGCACTGCCGCGCTCGAAGTGATAAACACGTTCACCCGAGGGGCGAATGGTCTGGTGCCACTGTAATGGCCAACCCTTTGATCGCGCGGGGATAAGACCCTTCGAGGTGTTCGGGCTCCCGACGATGCCGCTGTCTTGGTGTCCTGTGTCGTGCTTGTGGACGCTCGAACGCTGGGCAGGCACGTCAGATGCTCGAGCCTCATCGACGCCCCCACTTCGAAGGTCAGTAGTGTCAAAGTGATTGTTCCGATGCGATACGGGTGTCTGCCAATGCGACATTCCGATCACGGGGTCGTGTACAACCATCGACAGGGTCAGGTTCGCAGACCTTGCTTTGTGGCCTGAAAGAGCATGGGGCCAATGCTCTCGAGGGGCATGACCTTGTTTGCCCCTCCTTGGCTGATCGCAGCAGCGGGCATTCCGAAGATCCTGCTGGTCTCTTTGTCTTGCGCGATGGTCAAGCCGCCGGCGAGTTTGATCTCGCGCAGTCCGACGGCGCCATCGGTCCCCATGCCGGTGAGCACGACCCCAATGCAGCGAGGCCCGAATGCTCGCGCCATCGACGAGAGCAAGACGTCCGCAGAGGGCTTGTAGACGGCGGCTCGAGGTTCGGGCGAGAGGAGCAGTTTTCCATCGCGGTCGACCACCAGATGAATTCCAGGTGGCGCGATGTAGACCGTTCCGGCGGTTGGCATCACGGGTCCGGACACGAGGGAGACGCCGAGCTCGAGTTTCTGCCTGAGCAGCCGGCAGTACTCTTCGCCGTCGCCCTCGCCCAAGTGCTGGGTGACGGCGATGGGGGTGCGAAAAGATTGTGGCAACGAGGCCAACACGGTCTCGACCGCGGCCAATCCTCCGGTAGAGGAGACGATTCCGACCAGTTGGTATTGTGACGCCGGGATGTGGCCCCGAGAGGGGTCGCTGACGAAGGCCGGCTCGTGCATCGTATCGAGGTCAGCGCTGGGTTGGCTGCTGCTCCAAGGACGTTTTTCGACGGGCACGACGCGTGTCGGCAAGCTGTTGAGTCCACCGACCTCTCCGAGCAGCGTGAGGAGGTGGATGATGCGTTCGAGGGGTCGCTCTTCGAGCTCGCCGCTCATCTTGATAGGGAAGCTCTGAGCGTGGAGGGCGCCCGCGCCGAGGGCTCCTTCGAGCAGGTTGGGCGTGGTATCTCCGAGTCCCAACACGACAACCCGTCCGCTCATTTTGACCAGCTTGCTGACGATTGTGGCGAGCGGCTCGCCGGACAACGACGCGGATAAGAGAATGAGCCTGGGCTTGTTCACGAACGCGGCGATCTCGGACACCAACTGCGCACAACTCTCGCAGCTGCCAACGAGTCGGAAGCGCGGATCTCCGGCCACCTTCTGGTTGATTTGTTGGGCCGCTCGAGAGCGCCCCAGCGCATTGAAGATGGTTACTTCCAAGGCGATCACCCCAGGAAACGTCTGACGCTTTCGAGAAACGTCCGCTGAGTGAAGGACTGTTTGGTAATGTAGGCATCGGCACCAGCGGAGAGCCCACGGCGCTTGTCCTCATCGGTGTCCCGACTGGTCACCAAGACGATTGGCACGTCGCGATAGGTGGGCATGGCCCGCAGACGGGACGCCAACTCGAAGCCGTTGAGCTCTGGCATGTCGACGTCCAACACACAGAGTTGGAAGGTATGCTCTCCGGCGAGTGAGAGCGCCTCCAGTCCGTTCGTTGCGGTCAGCACCTCGTAGCCTGCCGCAGTGAGGATGTTCTTCTCGAGGGTTCGGGTGGTCAGAGAGTCGTCGCAGACGAGAATCCGCAGGTGGGGAAGCGCGTCTGCGACCCAGCCGGTATGTTCGGTTCTGAGGGTCTGGCCCAGCGCGCTCTCCAGCAAGTCGTTGGGGTCGAGGATCACCATCACCTCACCACTCCAGGTCACTGTAGCCCCAGCCACATTCTTGATCTTGCCCAAGCTGCGCGGAATCTCTTTGACGACCATCTCACTCTCCCCGACGAACTCGTCGACGAGAAACGTGACCCTGCGCTCATTGGCTTGTACGACCGCCCCGAAGAGCATCGATTGCCTGGAGTGGTCGATGAAGTCGTCTTCGTCCCAGGTCCTCTCTTGCTCGACTTGGAAGTTGGGCGGGACCTCCAAGATGTCGCTGAGGGGCACGACTGAGACGTACTGCCCTTCGAAATCGACGACCGGTGCGCCTTCGACGGTGGTAATGGCTTGCCGGGGGAAGCGGATCAGTCGATCGAGCGAGTACATCGGCAGAGCAAAGTCGTGACCGAGCACTTTGATGATCACGCCCTGAACCGTCGCGAAGGTGAGTGGCATCGTCAGGCGGAAGGTGGTCCCGGCGTTCACAACGGTGCTGACGCTCACGGAGCCATGATTGAGGTGTACCGCCTGTCGTACGACATCCATTCCGATGCCTCGGCCAGAGACCATCCCGAGAGACGAGGCCGTGGAGAACCCAGGCAAGAAGATCACGTCAATGATCTCTCGGTCGCTCATGGCTTCGATGTGGGCATCCGGCATCAGGTTTCGGTCGCGAAGGCGATCGCGCAACAGCTTTGGATCGATCCCACGGCCGTCATCTTCGACTTCGATGTGCAGGGTGGCGCCGCGCCCCTCGACCTTGAGCTTGATCAGACCGGTCTTGCTCTTGCCCAGCGCCTCGCGTTCTTCCTCGGTCTCCACGCCGTGATCGACACTGTTGCGGAGCAAGTGCATGAGGGGGTCTCGAATGACGTCGAGGACGACCTGGTCGGCTTCGGTGTCCATTCCGACCAGCTCGAAGCGGAGCTGTTTTTTGCAGTGGCGTGAGGCGTCGCGAACGGTCCTTTTGAGGACATCTTCGAGCGTGGAAAAGGGCCTCATGCGAAGCCGCTTAATGTCCTCTGGGAGTCGTTCCGTCAGCAACCGCTCGGTCGTCGCCTCGTGGAGTGCCTGTCTATGGAACTCCATGAAGCGGCTCTCGAGCTTGTTGAGGCGCGCCTGGAAACTGTCCATCAGCTCGAGGCTGAGGATCGACGCGTGCCCAGACCGCTCGAGGGTAGCGCTGAGCCGATTCTTGACGTCTTGGAACTCGCGGACGAGCACACCGATGTTGTCGTCGATCTCACGGATGTCGCTGAGTCTCGCCTCGGACTTCATCCGGATTGTGATGATCTCGCTGATCTGATTGGTGAGCGCATCGAGCTTGTTGACGGCGATGCGCACGGTTCGCTGCGCCGAGCTCCCCGTGGAGTCAGCCTCGTCCTTCTTCTTCGGAGTTGCCTCGACAGGCGCGGCTGGTGTGGGCGGCGCTACGGGCGGGGATGACTCTGGAGGGTTCGGCGTTGGGGGCAACGGCGTTGCCGAAATGGGAGTGCGTCCGGTCGCTTCGACCGGTGCGGGGGAGACAGGCTCGGCGAGCGGCGGTGCTGGCGGCGCCGCGTTGAGCAAAACCTCGGCAGGAACGGGTTCTGGGGCGGGAGCTGCCACAATGGGAGGAGGAGGTGGCGCCGCAGGCTTCGACTCCATTAAATCCTTGAGGACCCGCAGTTTCTCTTCCAGCTCGACGCGAGGCTCAGGAGCCTCGCTGGTGGCCAATGCACGGATGGCATCGACCGCTTGGTAGAGGACGTCGAACACCACGGCAGTGGGGTGTTGACCGGTCCCCGCAATGGCGAGCAGCCCGTCTTCGAGGGCGTGACAGAGCGATTGGATCGCGCCGATCCCCGCGGCCCCGGCGGCGCCTTTGAGGTTGTGGGCGCGGCGAGCGAGGATGGAGTACTGCTCCTGCCGCTCGGCGTCGTGGGTCGCCTGCTCGAGGGCAAGCAGCGCACCCTCGAGGGCTTGTATCGTCTCTTTGACCTCCTCTGCGAAAGTCTCGAGAAGCAGTTTCTGGAAATCATCCATCAAGGCGAACTCTCATCGTCGGTTTGTGTCCTGGACCCCACGCGGGTTCGGGTCGGCATCAGCCTCCGATAATGTCGAAGTCAGCGAGGTTCTTCTTGCGATACTTGGCGACGAGCTTCTGCAGCTCCTCGCTGAGCGTCTGCAGGTCAACGGCGGAGTGCTCAATCTGCTGGGCGCCCTCGAGGCTGTCTTGAACAGACTGATGGATGGTGTCGATGGCCTCGATCATCTGGCTCATTCCCGAGACCTGCTGTCGAACGCTGGCGGCGATTTGGTGGGCCACGTCGCTGGAGCGCGCGATGGCTTCCGAGAGAATGAGCATGGCCTCTCCGGATTGACTGGCGAGGGCGACACCCGACTCCGCCTGCTTGCTCCCGGCCTCTGTGACGAGGACGGCTTTGTTCGCGCTGCTGAGGATCTCGTTGAGGATGCCACGGACTTGGTTCGTTGCCTGCTTCGACTGGGTGGACAGGGTTCGCATCTCGGAGGCGACGACGGCGAAGCCTCTGCCGTGCTCCCCCGCGCGGGCGGCCTCGATGGAGGCGTTGAGCGCAAGGAGCTTCGATTGCTCGGCGATGTCCTTGACGGTCGCGATGATGTCCCCAACCGCCTGGGTCTTTTCGGACAGCGCCAGAATCGTCTGAGCGATGGACTCCACCTGCTCGCGCAGCACGTTCATGCCCTTGATGGAATCTTCGACGGCGCGATGTCCCTCGTGGTAGGCGTGCTCAGACCGGCCCGCGACCTCGATGACCTCTTTGGTGCGCTGCTCGCTCTCGCGGGCCATCTGGGCCAGCTCGTGGATGGCAATGTTGGTCTGATTGACGCTGGAGGCCTGCTCGTTTGAGTTGTGCGCCTGCTGACGAGCGCCCACGACGAACTCTGTGGCCGCGCTAGACATGTGCGCAACGATGCTTTCGAGGCTGCCAAGCATCTCGAGGAAGGACTTGCGAAGCTCCTCGAGCCCTTGAACAATGGGAGCGATCTCGTCGCCTGCATCGAGGACGATTGGCCGGTCAAAATCGCCGGAGGTCATCCGGTCAATGATGGTGTGGACTTGCTCCACTTGCCTGGCCAACTCACGCCTTCGACGGGTTTGGTGATCTGTGAGGGTCTTTAGGCTGGTGCTCAGGAAACCGAAAGCATCGGCCAGCGGGATAAGCTGATCGGACTCGAGAACCAAGTTGACGTCGAAGTCTCCTGACGACATTCGGCTTACGGCGTCATAGACCCGCTCGAGATCGTGGGAAATCCGGGTTCGGAAATCGACGTGGTCGGTCCGCTCGCCTTCGAAGCGCTCGACAACTTCGTTGATGAGAAGCGCGAGCTTGTCGATGTCTTCCTCGGCGCCATCGACCTTGAGAGGGCTGTATTCCTCTCCTTCGTCGAGGTACGCGCTGAGGGATTCGACTAAGGTTTCGATGGTGAGTGGAGCAGAGGCGTCGAGTTTTTTCTTGGCCATTCGATTCACCTGACTTGGGATGACAGAAGCATGCAGAGGAGTAGCAACAATCGAGGTTCCCGACTAGCGATGCGGGTGTGAACTTGGCTCAGCCTCCCACGGCGAGGCGCGGGTGAGTCACCAACGCGTCAACGTCGAGCAGGAGGGACTTGCTGCTGGTGATGCCCCTCATCACCTCGCGCTCCGTGCGACTTACTGTGGCGGGGACTGTGCCCACCTCGGATTGGCCGATGGGTTGGACGTCGAAGAGCTGGTCGACCGCCAGCGCGAGGGTATAGCCGCGAGACTCAATGATCAGCAGGGTCGTCGGCTGTGGCAGGGCTTCAGTTCGCCTGAATCCAAAAAATTCGACCAGATCGACGACCGCAGAGATCTCCCCGTGCACCTGCACCAGGCCCAGCAGGAACTTCGGTGTGCAGGGAATCACGGCGATCTTCTCGACGATCCGAATCTCTTTGAGGTGCTTGAGATCGACGCAGTACTGTGTCTCGCCAACCCGAGCGGCGACAAAGTGATAGACGTCGCGGTCGGTGAGCTGATCGGAGAAATTCGCCGGGCGGGCGAGCAGCTCCGCGCGTTCGTCGAGCAGCTTCCGCTTTGCCTCGGGACCCAAGCGAAAGGCATGAATCTCCCCGCTTTTGGTTCGGCTGTTGGATGCAGGCAATGGAGTCCCCCTCGAGCGGTCAATGCTCATTTCCGGAACGAGTCCCAGTTTCGGTGCAAAAGGTACCGAATGTCGCCAGCGGTCACATTCGAAAGCAGCGGGACACGCGCATGGTCGTCAAGTCCGATGACCAGCCTGGAGAGGTGACGCATGGCCCACTGAGTACGGTCCCAAGCGATCCCCCAGTACCTTACGCCGACCAACCACCAAAGATAATAAGCGGTAAGGTTGTCAGGATCGCAATAGACTGCGCGCCGAAGAACCTCGATGGCTCCATCGGGATCTTCCCGCTCCAATCGCACCAGCGCCAGCAGGCAGTGGTGGTTGGGTTGCAGCGGCTCTTGGACGATCAACTCTTCGCAGGCCGCCTCGGCTTCATGCTTCTTCCCTGAGGCCAAGAGTGCGCGGATTCCGTCATAGACCGAGGAGACGGCCAAATGGGACAATGGATCGTCGAGCTGTGCCTTGGCTCTCGGGTTGAGTTCGGTGAACCGCTCGACTTTTGGCGGGTCGACTTTGGCTGGCTTCAGCGTTTGTGTGGGAAGAGGGTCGGAGGCTCTCGAGCGCGTGAGCCGCTTGGTTGCCTGCGCAGGTGGTTTGGCGAGAAGCGGCGCCGGCACTGGCGTTCCTGGCGCGGAGGTCGCTCGGAAGATGGGGTTATTGCTCGCCGCACCCAAACGCTCGAGGGCCTCCTCAAAGAACCGGGTTGACCAATCGCGGTCTTTCGTTCGGGTGTAGATCGTTGAGCCCAGCACGAACAATCGCTCCACCAAGCTCGCCGCACCGTCGATTCGCTCGACTTGTCCTGGAATCAGAAAACCATGGGGTGCCAGTCGTTTAGAGAGAACTTGGCCTGCCCGATTTCGGAAATCCTCACGGAGGTACATGAGGAGATTCCGGCACAGGATCAAATCGAAACCCTGTGGCGGGAAAGCGGGCAAGTCCCTGTCGACGGCGACATGGTGATAGACGAACGTGACCTTCTCGGTGATGGCAGGGTGAAGGGTCAGGTGCTTATTCTCGAGAGTGAAGTAACGACGCTGAATACTGTAGGGCGTTTGCCGAAAGGCCCACTCGCCGTAAGTGGCTCTCTTGGCTTGTTCCATCGCTTCGGCGTCGATGTCCGTGGCGACGATGTGAATCGGGAGCTCGTGGGCACGCGGGTCGAGGTCGCGCAACATGATGGCGAGGGTGTAGGGTTCTTCGCCTCGGGCACAGCCTGCGGACCAGATGTATACGGGTTGCTTCTGAGCGCGCGCGAGGAGCTCAGGGAAGATGACCTTGTGAAGGGTCTTCATGTGATTCGGGTTGCGGAAGAAGTACGACTCCCCAATGGTCATTCGACCGACAAAGCGAATCCAAAGTTGGGAGCCCTCGCTCTCTTTCTTCAAGGCGTCGGCGAGCTCGCCAATGCTCTGCATGGAGAGTTCTTGGGAGAGCTTGCGCGCCTGGCGAGCCATAAGGGTACGGAATTCGTTGGGCAGTTCGTAGCCAATCCGAGTGGAGAGCAAGAATCTGAGCTTTTCGACGGCGCTCAGCTCCTCGTGGCTCAGACTCACAGCACTTCCCTCGCCAGTCGCTTTGGGTCGACGACGGCGACCAGCTTGTGCTCGATCAGGGCGACGCCGCTGATAAACCCCCGCCTGAGGTTTAGCTCCTCGCGGTGTTGGTAGTTGTCGGGCGTCGTCTCGTAGATGTCCAAGACCTCGTCGACCACGACCGCGATTCGTGTGTCGCCCTCACTGAGCACAACGATCACCTGCTCGGGGTCGGCCTCTTGGACTCCCTTGCCCAAGAGGCAACGCAGATCCAAGACGGGGACGGCCTGTCCTCGGATGTCGATGAATCCTTGCAGCTCGGGCCTGGGGTCGAGGGCCTTGGAGAGGCTGACCATGCGGACGAGCTCCTGTAGGTCATGGGCGGAGAAGCCGATGTAGAGGTCGCCCAACTGAGCCAGCAGAAGGAGGCCTCCGCGTTGAGGTTCGACTGCAGGGGGTTGCGAGACCGAGTTGGAGTCGAGCTCGATGCCCAGCTCATTGCAGAGCACTCCAAGCTCGCCCAGAACGCTCTGGAGCCGGGACTCGAGTTGACGACGACGCTGTTCATCCAAAGGAGTGCTCGACTGTGACTGGGTTCGAAACGCTTCAGACTGGACTCTCTCATGGCTTAGAGAACCTCGTCAGCGCTGTCAACGACGCCCGGCCCGGCTCGTCATGAATCGGCTTTCGAATTTCATTCTGGCTTGCCGATGGTGTGTCCCTCGGAGATCGCCTGCTTGACGAGCGAAGCTCAAAGCCCATTATGCGGGCTCGGTCCACTGGGACTACGGCCAGGTGTGGAGCGGATTGCCGCAGTGCTCTAGCGCAGGATCTGGCGAGTCACAGAGCAAGAATATTTGCCCGAATCTCCAGACCAAACGAGGGTGGCCAGGGAAGTCGTTTCGACTGGCGTGATGCCGCACGAAATTTTCGCACCCCGCTCCGAAGTTGGCGAAAGTCCCGGACTCGATTGAGGTCCTGGCGATTCGAAACCCTGAAGATCTGCGCCGCCTCTGTTGCTTTCTTTGACGGCGTATCACCACAGAGAAGTTATGACGACTGCCGGTGGGCTGGCCCGAGGGATCATAAATTCCTTCTCCGCGACGACTGTCGCCTTGGTGCTCCTGATATTACTGGGTGGGATGGCGAGTGGCAGCCCAAGTCCCATGGAGGTTCGACGGCTCGACCGGCTGCTCGACGAAATCACCGGGGCAAACCCGCCAGAACTCGCCTACCCCATCCTGTTGAGCCTGGACACCTTCGAAGGTGCCTTGTCCACGGAGCGCCTCGAGGAGTCGTTGACCGCACTCACGCGCTCGTCGGCCCACCCAATGGTGCGGGCGTTGGCAGCCTGGCGCTTGGCAGCGCTGCACTCGAACCTCGGGCAGGTCGAATCCGCCCGGGAGGAATTGCGGTCGTTGGGAATGCTCGAGAGATGGCACATCATCGGTCCTTTCCCAAACGAGGGAATGGCGGGTTACGACACGGCCTACCTTCCAGAGGAGCGGATCGACGTCGGTGAAACCGTCGATGGCACTTTCCCCGAGCTTCGCTGGCGGAGCTTCGAGTCCAGGGGCCGAGGCGGTTATGTGCGGCTCTCTTCGGTGGTCGCCCCAACGAACAATTCGGTCAGCTACCTGGCCACTGTGTTGGAGTCCGACCGGCAACAGGACGCCGTCCTGTGGTTGACCATCGACGGCGCGTTCAAGGTGTGGGTCGCTGGGCAGCTCGCTGGAGAGCAGCGAGAAGATCAGGGAGGTGCTATCGACCGAGAGGGGTTCAAGGTCTCGCTGACAGCCGGGCCGAACCTGGTTCTTATCAAAGTTGCCAACGAAACTGGTTACGCTGGTGTCTACGCTCGGTTGACCCACACGGACCTCTCCCCGTTTCCCATGCCGCACGGCAACACCGCTCCCAGCCTCGAGGTCGCGCTCCCTGTGGTGGGTGAAGACCACCATGTTCAGGCCCCGCTCGACAGCCTGGAGGTCTTGGTCGACGCGATGGATCCTACGGCGCCAGGCTACGCCTCAGCGAAAGCCTGGCTGGCATACGGGTTCCACCGAGTCCGACCCGGCGAAGCCAACCGGCCTTGGGAGGGCTTGGTCCTCGAGGCGCTCGCCGTTGCGCCAAGTGACGTCGACATCGTGACCATCGCCAACGAGGTACTCGAGGAAGACTGGAGGCGAAGAGAGACCGTCGAGGCCGCTCTGCTCGTCGCGCCCGATGACCCCTGGCTTCTTTCCTTGCGACTCGAGCAACTCCTCAACGACTCTTCGTACAGCCGAGCCACCGAAATCACTACGATCCTCGAGACCCTTCGAGGCGCAGAGCCCGACTCCGTCGTCGTCGCCTTGAAGAGCATTCGACGAGAGGGTCTTGACGGCCTCAAGGAGAGCGCTCTGAACGAGATCATCGCGCTGGCCGAGAAGAACCCGAAGGTCCTCGACGTCACGGATGATCTCTACTGGCGAGCCAAGAAAGCCGGTCGCACCGACCTCGCCACCAAGGCCGTCGAGCAGCTGGTCGAGATTCGAGGTGATATCGAGACCAACCGAGAGGACCTCTGCGATCTACTCCTTCAACGTGGCGATGATGAGGAGGCTCTCGCCGTGCTCGACGAAGGGCTTCTCCACCGCCCTGATGGCTTCGCGCTGGCTATTCGGCGAGCCGAGGTGCTTGGCTCGCTCGGACGTCTTGACGAGGCGCGACAAGCCTTCGAGCAGATCATCGCTGAGACACCGACAGCAGCCAGCCTCTATGAACAGTATGGGGACTGGTTGCTCAGGCACGACGACACCCCAGCTGCGCTGGAGATGTTCAGGACGAGCCTGCGGTTCGAAGCGCAGAACGAGAGCCTGCGGCGCTTGGTTCGGTATCTGGATCCGTCGGCCGAGTCCTTCGAGAGTCCCTACGTCATCTCTGAGGTCGACGCCCTTCCGAGCTCCACCTCCACCACGGACGATTACGCAATCCTGCTGGAGCAGACCATCACTTTGGTCCACCCGAACGGGCTCTCTTCCGTCTTTACTCAGACGGTCTACGAGGTGCTCTCGGACGAGGGAGCCAGCGCTCTGAAACACATTCCCATCTATTACACGCCGAACGAGGAGGTCCTCGAGATCGCGCTCGTCCGGGTGCTGAAGCCTGACGGGAGCGTCCGGCAGGCCTACGAGCGCGATGAATACTCAGTCGCCGACGAATCCATCCGGATGTACTACGACTACCGCCAGGTCCAACTCACCATACCAGACTTGGACGTGGGCGACCGTTTGGAGCTCCAACACCGCAAGAGCCAGGTCTCGCAGAGCAACTACTTCGACAACTACTTCGGTGATCTCTGGTTCGTGCAGGACACGGTCCCGAAGAATTACACGCGCTATGTGCTCCTGACCCCGAAGGGCTGGGAGATGTTCTTCCACGTCCAGGAGCAAGGCCCTTCGACCGAGATCGAGAAGGCGCTCGTGGGCGACCACATGGTCTATACCATCGAGCGTTTCGAAGTGCCGAAGATAGAGTCCGAGCCCATGATGCCTGGCTTTTCGGAGGTGGCCGACCACGTGATTGTCTCCACGTTCTCGAGTTGGAGCCAGGTGGGCAAATGGTACTGGAACCTCGTCAAGGACCAGTGGCTTGTCGACAAGGAGATGAAAGAGGTCGTCAAGAAGTTAGTGGCTGGGGTCGACTCCCGTAGGGAGCGAGTCAGCATCATCCACAACTACGTCTTGAAGAACACGCGCTACGTCGCGCTGGAGTTTGGTGTCCACGGGTACAAGCCCTACCGGACCACGGTCTGCTTCAGGCGTAAGTTCGGTGACTGCAAGGACAAGGCGTCGTTGACCAAGGTGATGCTCGAAGAGGCCGGCATTCCAGCCGACATCGTCCTCGCTCGCACGCGACGCAACGGTAAGATCTCGCAGGACCCTCCAACCCTCTCCATCTTCGATCACGCCATCAGCTACGTGCCCGAGTTCGACCTCTTCCTCGACGGCACCGCCGAATTCAGTGGCACAAGCGAGCTGCCCGCCATGGACCAGGGTATCGACGTGCTGATCGTCAAGGCGCAAGGCGAGATAGAATCCCGAACGACGCCGATCTTCCCGCCCGAAAGTAACTCGATCGACAACCGCTACAAGCTCACGCTGTCCGCTACCGGCGAGGCCAAGATGCACGGAAAGGGCGTGATCACCGGTGAGTTCGCTCCGAGCTACCGGCAGCGCTACGAGTCCGTGGAGAAACGCCACGACGCCTTCGAAGACGAGCTTTCCAGGGAGTATCACGGAGCCGCGATCACCGCTCTCGAGTTCTTCGAGCTCGACGACCTAGAGAAGCCCGTCTCCTTCGAGTTCGACGCAGACATCGCCTCCCTGACAGAGAGCAGCGGCGAGCAGCTGGTATTCTATCCGCATGGGCACAAAGCAGACCTCGCAGATCGGCTCGCCCCCTCGGCGAAACGCAAGCAAGACCTCATGCTTCCCTTCATGTTCCACTTCGACAACCGCTTCGAGTACACGCTGCCCACTGGTTACACGATCGACTCCAAGCTGGAAGACGTCCACCTCGAAAGCGAGTTTGGGGACATGAGTATCCAGTTCGAGACTAGCGGACAGACCCTGACCGTAAAGAGCACGTTGACGCTCGCCCAGAGCCAGATCCCCGCCGACTCGTATGCGGCCTTCCAGGCTTTTGTTCTGCAGGTCGATCGCATTTTGAACACCCCAATCGCGCTCTCCCGCGTAAAGTAAGCCATCCATGACCAGCTCGCGTCTCGTCATACTCCTGGTGCTCGCCTCCGTGGTGGGCTGTAGCTCAGCGGCCGGCAGTCGCGGGGTTGAGTTCCTCGATGACAGCCGTCCGCTCGATTTTGGCCCGGTCGCCTACGGCTCGAGGCCGGTCGATGTGGCTTTTGGCGCCTGGTTTGCCGGCGATGTCGGGGCTGCCGACGTCGCTTTCTCGGCCCTCGCCGACGACAGCGCCCTGTCACTCCTCGGCAAGGCCGAGTGGCAGACTCTGCGCGGCGACTTCGAAGGTGCGGCAGCGGCCTACGCGCTCTTTTTCGAGGGTCACATGGACAACCCGTTGGCGGACTTCGCGGCGGTGCGACTCGAGTCTTTGCTGCCCTTGATCAGCGACGAGCTGCTCCTGTCCGGTGTCGCAACCGCCGATTGGGGCCCGTTGAGCGCCTCCGCCCGCATCGGTCTGACGCGTGTCGCTGCAAAGCTCGACGCGGAGCGCAACCAGCGAGCGGGGGGGCGCTCGGAGCTCGTGCGTTTCGGGCAGCTCGAGCAATGGGCCTGGGCCGGCCCTTTCGGCTTCTACGAGAACAGCCAGTTCGAAGTCGTCTATCCGCCTGAGACTCAACCCGAGCTCGAGCAGCATACTCAATACCAGAACCGCTCCGTGCCTCGCTGGGAGCAGCAGTTCGAGGATTTTGTCTCGCCGAGCTGGCCGAGCGGTGGCGTCTACTACTTCGAGTCCTTCTTCGAAGCGGACGGCAACGACCCGTTCACTGTGACCTTCAGAGGCAGCGGCAGCACCACGGTTTGGATCGACGGCGAGGAGATCCTCGAGCGGCACAATTGGGAGGCGCTCGCCCCCCATCAAATCAGCCGCGTCGTGGCGCTCAATCCGGGCAGGCACCGCACCCTGGTCAAATATGCGGTCGGCAACCGCAACGATCCCGGATTTCAACTGATGCTCACGCCGACCACTGGCAAGGCGCCTCCCTATGCCATTCGGGCTGTCGAACCTGGTGCCACGACTGGGGTCGAGCCTAGCGTCTTTCTGCGTGGGCGAGGTCCCTTGCCCGACGATCTTACGTTGATTGCGGGCGACCCTTTCTACCTCTGGCTCGCCGCGTATTTCGCCCTCGAGGTCGGCGAATTTTCCAGGGGACGGTTCGCCTTGCAGCTCGCCATGCCGTTGGCTGAGACCTTCGATTGCCTGCACCTTGCCGAAGGTGAGCTCTCGCAGACCGACGGCGAGCTCGATCCAACGTTGGCGACCAATCTCTCCATCGCGAGCTTCCTGAGGGCTCTGGAGATCGACCCGCTGGCCGGACTTCCTAGGCTCATGCTGGGTCGGATCCTCTACGACCAAGGCCAAATCGAAGAGGCCCTACAGCATTTCGATCTCCTAGCCAGCGCCTACCCCGAGTCCTTTCGGCCCAACTACTTTCGTTACTTGATTCTCAGCGATTTGGGCTGGCTGGCGCCTGCGGAGCTCGCGCTTCGAAAGGCCGCCCAGGACAAACCGACCAGTTGCACCATCGCGACCAACATCGCCGACCAAGAGCTCGCCGTCGGCCGATATCCGACGCCGGAATCCGTCGCGCAGCGGCCATCCGTCTGCACCAGCGTCGACGACCTGCTCATTGACTTCCACTACGTTCCGAGTGGCAAAGTCAAAGAGGCACTGGAGCTCGCTCAGGAGTTGGAGCGGCGAGATCCGACGAGCAACGAGTACCGAATCACCATCGCCTCACTGCTCGCGCACCTTGGGCGGGTGGATGAGGCCATCGCCGAGTATGCGCTCGCCGAGTCCGATGACACCTCGGACGCCCCCCTCTTCGTCGAAGAGCGTGTCGACCTGCTTTTGGCCGCCAACCGCGGAGATGAAGCCAAGGCTTTGCTCGAGGACGCGCTGGTTCGCGATCCATCGAACATTGCTTACCACGAGCTCATGCGACGATTTGGTGGCGAGGGCATCCTCGCCGACCTCAGAGTCGACGGTCTGGGGGTCGTTGCGGAGCACCTCGCTTCGGGCCAAGACACCAAGCAGTCGGCGTTCTACCTCCTCGATTACGCAGCTTTTCGCTACTTCCGCGACGGCTCCTCTCTCTCGGTCACGCACCAGATCATCCGGGTCCTGAACAAGGACGCCAAGAACCAGCATGGCGAGGTCAAGATCCCGGTCGGCGCCATAGTGCTCAACCTCCGGACCATCAAAGCCGACGGCGTCACCACGGTCGACCCCGAGGTGATCCCCAATAAGAACAGCATCTCGATGCCCAACCTCGAGATCGGTGACTTCATCGAGTTCGAGTACATCACGGCTTCCCGACCCAGGGTCGACGGAACGCCGAGCTTCCGAGCGCCACGTTGGTATTTCCAGATCTACGAGGCTCCGCTGATGTACTCCGAGCTCGTTGTCGAGGTGCCAGCCGAGCTCGAGATCCAGATCGACATCCGAGGGCCAGTTCCGCCCCCAACCATAACAGAACACGACGCTTTCAAGCGGTACACCTACCTAATGACCGAGATGATGGTGCCTAGGCCAGAGCCCGGCGCGCCGAACTCCCTCGAGATCGTTCCCTCGGTGCAGCTGGGCTACGACATCGACATAGAGCCGCTGAGAGATGGCATCCGCAACAGCGTCCTGGCCACGACCGTGCCGAGCGACTCCCTACGTGACGCGCTCGAGCTCGGCCGGGCTGGAGCGACCGAGCCGCGGGAGATCGCCAAGCGTCTCTTCCGCTTCGTCAAGGCCGAGATCACCGAGGACGCCGACACTTACTTCGGCTCGCCGGCTTCGTGGGTTTGGACCAGCCGTTCGGGAAGCCGTATGGCGCTCCTCACCACCCTGCTCGAAATGGCTGGTGTTCCTTGCGAAGTCGTGATTCTCAAGCCCTTTGGCGCGCCCGAGCAAGACAACGCGGTGCCCGACTTGAGCAACTACACGCAAGTAGTGCTGCGGGTGGACGTGGGAGATGAGCAAATGGTCTGGCTCGACCCCACGCAGACCCACGCCAAATTCGACTACCTCCCTCCTGAGCTGCAGGGACGCCCTGGCCTCGTGTTGTCACCAGCAGGGGAGTGGACCGTGAGCCGCAGCTACGACCCAGAGATCAACCGACAGCACCTCGAGTTCGAGTTGCTAATCGGCGAGGATGGTGCGGTCAACGGGGTCGGCCGGGAACGCAGCGATGGCGTGCACGGGACGCGGTTGCGCAACTTCGTCGGCCGTTTCCGAAGTGATCCCGATGAGATCAACAGTCGACTCTCCGAGTACCTCGTCCGCTACTTCGGCGACGTACGGGTCACCCACCACGACTTCTCAGACGTCGAGAGCGACGGTCCCGTCACGCTGGCTTACGATTTCGAGGCGAGCAACTTCGCGCGCGTGACCAATGCGGGTCTCGACATTCGCACGACGGTTTTCGCCGACGAGTTGTTGCAGCGCTTCGCGACTCTGCCGTCGAGGACGCAAGACCTGCTGGTCCCATTCCCGACCAACACCGAGCTCGACATCGTCATCAGCCTCCCCAGCGGGCTGACCCTGAGCAGCCTACCTGAGAACGTGGAGATCGTGACGGCCTTCGGCACCTATCGGCGCACCGTCGAAGCCAACGAACAGGACGTGCACCTGGTCGAGAGGCTCGACCTGCCGATGCAGCGCGTCACGCCAGCCCAGTACACCGACTTCCAGGACTTCTGTCGGCAGGTCGACAACGCTCAGATCATTCAGCTCTCGGGCCGACCTTGACGTCGACGAAGAGGCCATGGGGAACCGAGTGACTGATAGGGACGGGCCTCAGGAGGCCCGTCCCTGCACGCTTCGAGCAGTAATTGAAGGGGATCTCCCAGGACTCGAGCCCCAAATCGTGGCAGGAGCGCCAGAATTCGTAGGTGTCTCCACCGAATGCGGGCCGATTCACCGCGCGAACTGGGCCCCCTCCCTCGATCCACCAGCCGATCTCGGCTTCGACCCAGAAATTGCGCCGTTGCCCGTCCAGCCACCAGCGACTCGCGCCATCCAAGAGCAGTCCCCCTTCAGCCTGAGCGAGCAGCTGGCCGAGGCTGGAGTCGCCCACTGGGATGTCGACATTTGACATGCGAAGCGCTGGCGGTTGACTCGGCGAGCTGCTGCGCCATGCCCCGCTGCCATCCTCGCCAGTGAGGGGCGTGACCATCATCCCTTCCTGGACCAGGAGCCGACGCTCCGTACCGAACCCTGCCGCGTCGAATCCGTAGCTGCCAACTCGTCGACCGTCCGTCGGATCCGAGACAATGTTGATGCGTCCAGAAGCCACCCTACGGCCCGCGTCGGGGAGATCGCCCTCTCCCGTCTCAAAGATGTGCCCGAAGGTCTCGTGCAGCACGACGGCCAGCGTGTGCGGTGCCAGGACGACCGGGAAGGTTCCCTGCGGGCTTGGGTCAGCGGTCAGCAACTGTGAAGCTTCGGTGGCGATTCGTTGGGCTTCGGCGTGTAGGGGGACCGTTTGGGTCTGCTCCCAGCCTCCGAGCCAGGCAAACCCAGGCGAGCGCCTGGTCGCACGCACCTCGCCCGCACACGCCGTGGCGGACATAGAGACTGCGACTCGCCGCCAGGTTTGCTCCACGTCGACCCTGGATTGGGTCTGGTGGGTCTCGGAGCGTTGCTGTGTTCTGAGCTCAACGCGGCTGGCGCAGACATCGGGCTGGCTGCGCAGGGTCCTCTCAATGCCGCGCAGGAGCTCGAGTTTCGGGTCCAACCCGACCAGGAAGGGATCCTCACCCTGTTCGCTCTTCCAGTCGCCTTTGACGCGGTCGGCGAGAGGCAAGACAGGGTCTTCTCCGAGGGTGGAGTTCAAGGCCGCGTTGGCCCGTGCGACCTCGATGGCGGTCTGCGCCAAGGCGTCCATGGCCAGTCCTTGACCATCGGTGCCGGAGGCCGAGCCGTTCGCACCATTGACGGTGACCTGCACCTGAGTCACGACGCGCTCTTCGTCACACACCTCGAAGCGACCGTCAACGAGGAGCACCCTCTGTTCTCTGTTCTGCTCGAGGCGCGCGGACGCGGCGGTCGCCCCCGCCAGCGCGCAGAGCTGAAGTGCTCCTCGCAGGTTCGCATTACTCATCGGGGCCTGGGTCCTGCGGTTGCTCTGGGACTTCTCGAGTCCCGTTGTTGCCGACCTCGGGCGGGTCGAAGCGGATCGGGATCTTGACGACCGACAGCTCGGTGTTGCCCTCTGGCACCTCGAACGGCGTCATGTCCATCCCGTCTTCGACACAGGCCTGGAGCAGCTCACTGCCCGTGCTGTTCTCGACCGTCGAGACCGCAGAGATCTTGCCCTCGGGATCGAGGCTGAGTTGCACGATGACCGTCCCTGAGAGGGTGGGATTTCCTTCCTGTTCGCGTGCGTAACACAGCGCAAAGGGCTTTTGCAGCACTTGTAGGCCCTCGACGAGCGCACCGACCGAGACGGGGCCCATGATGCTGATGTCGTTGGGCGTGGGCATGGTCACCCCGAACTTCTGCGCCGCTGGTGCTGGGGCATCGGACAGACGATTCTCCGTAACGAAGACGCTCTCGAGCAGCCTCTCGGCGTCAACCCCTCGGCTGGGCTGTGCGGCGAGGAGCTCTGCGAGACTCGCGGTGCCCTTGGACCTGGGAAAGTCGAGGAGATTGAGCAAGTCGAGGAGGTCTGAGACGGTTGCGGTGTCGTCGAGGTCGACGAGAACACGGGAGATGCCTCGGTCCGCGAAGCGATCGTGGAGTGCCACGAAGGTGTCGCGAACGCTCGATCGGAGTGTGATGTGCTCGAACTGGCCAGGCGGATTGGGCTCGCTGAGCTTCACCATCGTCGCAGCGTGTACGCCTCCTGGGTTGATCCACAGGCTCACCCAAGCGGCGGACTGTTGGACCAGCGCGTCGGCTTCAGCGTCGGGGTTGGAGTCGATGGGCAGCCAGTGCAGCGCCCCTTCTTGGTCTTTGACGGCGAGGAACTTCTCATGGATGTCTACCGCCCGCACGGCTCTGAGGCCGGCCCGCAGGGTTCCCATCGAAGTCATCTTCGAGACGATAATGCCAACTCTGGAGGGGAACTTGGGCTGTAGGAAGGGCTGCAAGGTGCCTGGCGTGTTGAGAGTGATGCGGAAGAGCGCTCCGGAGGAGGATTTATGATGGAAGGGCGCGGGGTTGAGTTGGTTGTCCTCGAGCTGCTTGTGAGGCCAGACTCCGAAGCGGGCCTCTTCGGTGAGATCGAGAAGGTAGGTGACCTTCGCCAGCTCGTTGGTGAGGTGTGAGTAGCGCGGCGTCGAGTCGCTCAAGATGGGCCAATCGGCGGTGAGAACAAGGGTCTCGAGGTGCAGGTTAACGGCCTCGGTGACTTCGGTCTTGAGCGCGTTCTCCCCGCCCCAATCGAGAGTATCGATGCGCGCGTTGGCGTCGAGCACTTGTCCGAAGGCCATCAGACCGAGCAACGTGAGGGGCATCTCGAATTCCGGCCGGTTCAGGTTGCGGGTCGGGATGCTGGCGGTGGGGCAGTGTCCCAAAGTCTTGGTCAGTTCCGCAATGTTCGTAGCGGCGTCCACCTTGGGACAAGATGCCTGGCAGCGCCGAAGCTCGGCCATGGCGTCGATGTCTTGCGGCATGGAGCCAGCGGTGAGGGTGGCGAAGAGGTCGCCCTCGTGCCAGAGGGCGTCGGGACACACTAGGGCATTGGCGACACCGAACGCAGGTGAGCCCTCGGGGGCTGCGCCAGCCGCCAGGGCACGCAGACCGTGGGTGAGCTCGATGAGCGCGCCGATGAGCGCGATGTTGCTGTCGGTGCCGTGCAGCTCCTGGACCGCATCGGCAAAATCTCTGGGCTTGGTCTCGCCGATGGCGCCCTTGAGTGCATTGCTGATCAGGCGGGCATTCTTGGCTTTGCGGCCTCCCCGTTGCGTGTTGAGCTCGCCCTGCAATGCGCCGATGAGCTCACTAGCGAACTGCTCCGAGTCGACCTCGAGGCCCGCAAACGCCTTGGCGAGGCTGACGCGTTGTTGCTTGACGAGCTGCGCGTCGTGGCCGAGGGCTGATTCGAGGACCAGATAGGCGACCCCAGCGCGCACGGCACGGATGCTGTCCTGCCACTGCAAGTCGGTCTCAGCGGAGCCCGAGTTGTCGCCGGGGGATCCTGCCTGGTCGGGCGGCGCTGTGGCCTCGCCCTTGTCAGGGCTAGTTTTCTCGGGACTCTCTGCGGCCTCCTCGGGCTTGGGTCCCTTTTTGTCCCCGCAGGCGGTCGTGAAAGACGCGAGGAGCAAGGCGGCGATTAACAGAAAACGCGGTGTCTTCATCGGTGAACCTCCAAAACCACTTCTGTGGCGCAGAATATGAGAGGACGCCTACTTCTGCAAGACAACACGGGGTCCAGCCCCATCGTCGAGGCTGTCTCCAATCGCCACCGCTGCAGGTCGCGAGGTGACGACGGCGGGTGAAAGAGAATCGAACGTCTTCGTTCCTTGTGAGGTTCATCCCACTTGGGGTGTTGGGTGCTCGCGTGCCAGTCGCGGGAAAGGCGAGAACCCGGAGGCGGTGTCAACGTGCGGTGAGCCCGTCCTCAGCGGCGTGTCGAAACGGAGTGGTAGCGTGGATTCCTTGCGAAGCGGCAGCGTGGCAAGTATCCTCTGCGAAGTCTGCGCCGTCCCATGTCGACGTCGGATCCCTGTAAAAACCGCGAATTACTGCGGAGGAGTCATGTTGAGCAAAGGTAAAACCAAGGCGTACTCGAAAGTTGGGAAAGGGTGGAGACACGGCCTCGGAGGACTCGTCGTCTTGTCGTGCATCGCCTTGTTGCCCGTACTTTGCTGGGCCGGTGACGACGACTTCGACTTCAGCGACGAGGGTGGGGGCGAAGGCGGTGACGACTTTGACTTCAGCGACGAGGGTGGGGGCGAAGGCGGCGACGACTTTGACTTCAGTGACACCACGAACCCTGATGACAAGGGCAAGGCGGCTGCCAACGTCGTGATGCCAAGTGGAGACAAGCCGATCATTGCGGCTTTCTTCGATCCGGTCGACGAGACCGACCCTCGCGTCCTCGATCGGCTCTCGGACGCACTGTTGCAGCATCTCGCTGAGTTCGAGGATTTTGATACCGTCACCGGCATCATCGTCAAGTCCGAGCTCGACGGGATGGACGCCGAGAAGCGGGAGAGCTGCATCGCGGACCCAGCCTGCGTGAGCGGCTTGGCCAAGGAGTTCAGCCTAAGCAAGGTCGTCATCGGCCGCATCTCGACGGTTGGGCTCGAGCGTCCGCGCATCTCGCTCGACGTCATCGACGTCCCGACTGGCGCCATGGAGAACTTCATCGAGTTCGAGGCCTCGCCTCGCGTCAAAGGACAAGAGAAGGAGCTGCGCCCTGCGGCTTACAAGCTCTTCAATCGAAAACTGCCCTTGGATCCCGTGGCCGGAGACAGCAGTGGCAAGGGCAAGAAGTCAGAAGGCGGCGGCCTTCCCACTGGGCAGCTCATCGGTGCCATCGGTGCGGGCGTCGCTGGGATGGCCTTGGTCGGGGTGGGCGTCAAGTTTGGACTCGATGCCACTTCCATCGAGGACGAGATCACCAAGGGACGCGGCAACGGCATGACCCAAAAAGCGGCCCAGACCAAACTCGCTGAAGCGCAGGACGCCGCCGTGCTGTCCAATGTCTTCTACGGATTGGCTGGGGTAGCGGTGGCGACCGGCGTCGTGCTCATCCTCATTCGTCCCGGTGAGGAGCTCGCCGACGACCAGAACCAGCGCTCCGAAGTCGACTTCTGGGTCAATCCAGTGCTGAGCACCGAAGGCGCTGGCGTCATGGGTGGCGTACGCTTCTGATCTCTGTCATATCCATTTTTTTCAAGCCCTTCTGTGCTGCTGAAACGAGGTAACGGGCTCATGCGCATGTCGCCTTTCAAATCCCTGCTGCTCCTCTCGCTTCTGTTCGTTGGGTTCGCCTGCACCGTGAATGATCCGGGCGTTGAAACCGGCGACGTCTGGGAGTGCGGAACCACCGAAGATTGCATCTCTGGCTTCGAGTGCATCAACAGCGTCTGCGTCAAGAAGGCGGGGATCGACTTCCCCTGCAGGGACGAGGACAAAGACGACGCCTGGTTTGGGCCTGAGTGCGACCCCGCGACCCAGATGATCGACTGCGACGACGCCAACAACCAAATCCACCCGAACGCTACCGAGCTCTGCAACAACCAGGACGACAACTGCAACGACGAGACCGATGAGAACGTCGTTCTTGCGTGCCCGTTGACCACTGGCGTGTGCGCTGCGGCCAACGCGGTTCAGACCTGCCTCGATGGCAACCTCGTTCCCCCGACCTGCGACGCCGACTGTCCTGGGGCCACCTGCCTCTACGGCGTCGACTTCGTCCCCACCGAGGGCGTCGCAGAGTGCCACGACGGTCTAGACAACGACTGCGACTCCCTGACAGACAAAGCCGACGTTGCAAACTGCCCCACCTGCACACAGGGCGAGGCCTGCAACACGATCACTTGCCTTGGCTCCGGCGTTCCGGAAAATCAATGTGCCTGCAAGGTCGGAGCACGGGTCTGCAACCCAGATGGGACTGACTCTGGCTGCTTCCTCAACGACTCACCGGTGCTGCTGCCCTTCGGACAGGCCGAGGTTTGCGGAAACAGTATGGACGACAACTGCGACGGACAGATCGACGAGGGTTGCTAAACACTCGCCATCGCGGTCGTCAAGACAGCTTGACGTGCTGGCAACTAATTCGACACTTTCTAGACGGCCTAGGCCTCTCCTCTGAGAACGCCTGGGCCGTCTCGTTTCGAGCAAACCCGGTGCTGTCTGCTCGAGATCGGCGCCATGGCGGGCCGATATCCCTTTCCAAATGAGGAAACAGAGCTCGGCCTCATCCTCCACGATGGGGAACGGGAATGGCACTTCACTTGCTTTGCTCTAGTGTAGGTTTCGGCTTCCTCTCCTCATTCCTGGTCCACTGACGATGGCCTCTCAACCGACCACCTTGCGCCGACATGGACTGCGCCTCGCGTCGCACGCCTTGCTCTTCTGCCTCGTCAGCCTCCTCCTGCTCGTGGCCTGTAACGGCGTCGACCGAGAGGCATCCCTTCCTTTCGACCCTCCGCTGCTCAAGAACCGCGACACGGTCGATGTGATCGAGCACATCTACGGGCCCTACGAGCTCCCCTTCGAGGTCACCGGATTGGCTCCCAAGGGTGGCTTCGTCGGCTACTCCTTTTTTGCAGGTCCCGAGGAGTCGATCGAGATCGCGCTCCAAGCTGTGGACAGTAAATCCGCGCAGCTGGCCTTCGCGCTCTATGGGCCACGTTCGTCGTCAGGGGTTTGGGGCGAATCGCTGCTGGAGCGGGAGAGCTCCGACGGCAGCGCGGTGGCCCGTTCAAAGGTCACCGAGAGCGGCCGCTACCTCATCTTGCTCGGCGCGCTAGAGCGCAGCGACCAAGTGTTTTCGCTGGCCGTCTCGTGTGCAGACAACTGCTCGGGCACTCTCCCATCGACCTGTCCGGTCATTGAATGCGCCAAAGCCTGTCCCTTGGGGTTCGTTCTCGATTCCCAGGGCTGCGAGACCTGCACCTGCTTGGCGCAGTGTGTGACGGAATTCGACTGCCCCGATGGCATGATCTGCGGCTCAGACTATGTCTGCGTCGACGAGTGCCAATGCAACCAGCCGCTCAACGAAGTCTGCGGAGCCAACGGCGTAACCTACGCCAACCCCTGTGAGGCGAGTTGTGCCGGCGTCCCGGTCGTCGCCGATCGAGCGTGTGCGACCCAGTGCGGGGAGCTGCCCTGTGACTTGAGCTGTTCTAATGGCAACGCGACTGGGCCGGACGGTTGCCCGCTCTGTGAATGCGCTTCAAACTGTGCGTCGTGTAGCGCGGAGTGGAGGCCGGTCTGCTCCATGAACGGCCGCACTTTTGCGAACGATTGTGTCGCCAGATGTCAGGGCGAGATCATCGCCTATGTGGGAAGCTGCCGCGGGGAGTGCGCACCAATACATTGCTCTTTGGATTGCCCTGCCGGCTTCGCAGCAGACCCAACCGGCTGCCCAACTTGCCAATGTGCCGAGCCCAGCCTTTGCGTCGACCAAGGGCGCTTCTGCGGCAGTGACGGCGTCACGTACACCTCAGCCTGCGCTGCCGACGCGCTGGCGGTGAGCGTCGTGTTCGAAGGCAGCTGCCCTAGCTCCCAGTGCAGCAGCTCAGCGGACTGCCCTTTGGGGACGGGCTGCGTGACGCCACAGATGGGCGCCAACTGCCTGCCCAACGCAGGGTGTTTGGGCCTCTGCGTGCGCGACCAGACTTGCGATCCAGTGACCCCTGGCTCCTGCCCGGTCGGTTATGGCTGCATCAACGGGAAGTGTCGTGCTCCCTGCTCCTGTTCCGAGATCTTCGATCCGGTCTGCGGCGTGGATGGCCTCACGTATGACAACGCCTGTGTCGCAACATGCGCAAACACCCCCATCGCCAAAGGAGGACTTTGCTGCGAGGCGATCGATTGCGCGCTGGACTGCCCTATGGGCTTTGCGCTCGACAAGAACGAGTGCCCTTCGTGCCTGTGTCTCGCACAGGCTGCCTGTGACTGCAGCAACGTCGAAAGTCCCGTCTGTGCGTTCTCCCCTGATGGCAACGTCTTGACCTATCAGAATCGCTGCTGGGCCGAATGTGACGGATTCCTGGACATCCTCGATGGTCCATGCTGATGTTGGCGGTTGGCGCCCGCTGACAACGTTCGCTGCTGCGTTGCTCGTGACGGCAGTGGTGTGCACCGGCTGTGGGGGCGTCTACGAAGAGGTCGCGCCTCCCGAGAAACGCTCGGTGGCCCTCATCTTGGTTCCCGACTTCGTGCGAATCGGAGAAACGTCGAAGGAGATCGACGCTTTCGTCGACGTGGCAACAGTGGATGGCTTCGTCACCGAGATCAATTTGGGAGAGGGCCTGGAGATCGAAGCGTTCGACTCCCGCGGCGGTTGCGGCAACACGGCAACCCCTCAGGAGTTCGAGGGAAGAAAGGTCTTCAACCTCTGCATTTCGGTGGCCCAACAGCCCTCAATCAAAGTGGGCGAGCGCCGAGCGACGATCGAGGTGCGCACTGACAATGAGGCGGTGCTCGGCGAGACGGCGTTCTTCGTTCTGAGGGCGCTGGACTAGCTCGACCTAGGGGAGCTCGTCGTCCAGTGTCGGGTTGGCGGCGTCGCGCGGCGTGGGTCGGTGATTGACTCGCCTGAGGGCCCAAACGAAGCAGTCCCCCATGAGATCGATGGTCCCACCGCCCCCAGGGGGAGGATAGAGGGAGGACAGGGAGGGATCGTCGGGGTCGATCAAGACGGCAACTCGCATGTCCTCTTCATAGCGCAGGGTCATCCAGCGAGTGAGGCCTGTGGACTCGCTTTCCCAGCGGACCGCCTCACCCTCTTCGTCGAGTGACGTGACCTCGTACGAATAGCGAACGAGGTGTTGGGCTTCATCGTTCAGGCAGGCAGTGACGGTCCCTGTGACGATGTGTCCGCGGGCCCGAAGCTCCTCGACGGCGGAATTGGCTTGCATCGCCCGCCACGCCAGCCAGGCCCAGGCGCAAGCCGGAACGACGGACAGCCAAACGATGGCGCCCAATGGGAGGCTGAGTGCTCCGACGAGGAGCGCTCCCAGTGACCCCAGGAGCAGCAGCAAAAGCGCAGCGGTGTGCTCGAGGTTCGCCCCAACGGGTCGTATGGCCTCGGGCTTGAAGCGGGCACGTGGATGGCCTTCAGTGGACACGCTGGGGGTGTCTGGGCGCTCTGTGCTCATAGTTGCCCTCTCGCGACGAGGTCGCGAGACTTGGACTTGGTGTGGGTGAAAAACACAAAGACCGGCGATGGGCAGTGGCCCACGTCGGTCTTTGTGCTCAGGAATGCGCGCTCTATTCGTCGGCCTGGAAGGGCAGCAACGCAATGTGGCGTGCGCGCTTGATGGCCTTGGCGAGTTTGCGCTGGTACTTGGCGGAGACGCCCGTGATGCGCGAAGGCAGAATCTTCCCTCTGGGGGAGAGGAAACGCTTCAGCAGCTGGACATCTTTGTAGTCGATGACGGAGCCAGGGTCGGCCATGAAGGGGCAGACCTTCTTTCGGGGGCGACGGAAGCCCCGGCCGAGCAACCTTGCGCTTGGCGGCGCTTGGTCGCGATCTCCTCCACGGTCCCCTCGATCTCCCCGCTCTCCTCTATCACGTTCTCGGTGCATGAAATATCCTCTGGGTATTGCGGCAGAGCATTACCCCGCCGTAGGATTTGCATTGTTAGAATCGCCCCAGAACCAGAGCGAACTCCGGTTTCCAGGGGCCGAGAGACGGCGATCATCCACGCAGATTTTGCGTCGAGGAGCCGTCAGCCGCGTGTCGGAACCTCTGCCTCGCAGGTTCCACACACCCAGTACATACCACTGGGCTTGGTCTGTCGGACCATCTTGACGATGGACATCGGGGAGTCTTTGTCGTTGCTCTTGCACGATGGGCAGAGCTTGACGAATCCACCCTTTTTCTTTGTCGCGATCTTTGCCGGTCTACGAGCAGCCATCTCGCTTTCCTCGTTTCAAAACGCCAGATTTGGTGTGCCGGTCCTGTGTCCCAGAATCCCCGGCGACGGAACAGCGGGTGTTACCACGGGCGTGGGGGTGTGTCAATGTCCCTTTTCCCATTCGGGTGTTTCGCCTCACATTCGACGGGAGCCAGAACGGGCTGACTCTCATATTTCGTTCGTTGTTTCGGGGGTGGTACACTTCGGCTCGCCGGTCCAGGCTCGGACCAAGAGCCCATCCGTCCGCTTTCCGCCGGAAGCAGCGACTCCGGCATCGGCCTTTTTCGCTGGCAGTGGACGCAAAGACCTCTTGGGTCCTTGTGGTTTGGCCGCTGGGCGGGAGCGCTTGCCTCTGTATTCACTCGTTGATTTGGAGTCATCTTGAACCAGCCGAACGTCATCATCGGCGCCCGCAGTCAGTCTCGGGGTCGCTACCTCGAACGGCGACTGCGCGAGGGAGGTCGGCTGAGCGTCCTCGGCTTCTACACTGCCGTCGAACCCTTGGTCGAGGCGATGATGACCCACCCAACGGCGAATCTCGTCGTGGATTCTGAGCTCGAAGACGGCACGGGACTTGACGTCATGTACCGGGTCTTGGCGCGGCGTCCAGCGGGCGTCGTCGCGTTGGCCAGCAACGCCAGTGGCGAGTTCGTGGTCGAGGCCGTCACCGCTGGAGCTCGAGACTGCATAACCTGGTCCCTCGAGGAGGACGGAGCCTCTGAAGTCGAGGACGTGTTGAACCTCATGACCAGCGCCGCTGTCGAGCCCGTCCGTGTCATCACCTCCAGTTTGGTCGCCAGCAGCCGGCGCTCCCCCCCCGCGCGGTTCCCGTCGGGCCGGCTCGTCGTGCTGGTGGGCAGCCGGCGCGCGGCATTGCTCTGTGAGGCGGTGTCGTCCCTGCCAGGTTCCTTTCCTGGCGCGTTGATCTGTCAGCAGCCGTTGAGCGACTCATCGCTGGACAAGTTCGTGGCTCAGCTCGACCGAATTTCGGATCTGACGGTACAAAAAGCCAGCCCGACCAGCCTGGCGGACGGCCACGCCTATGTCCTCCAGGTCTCCGATATCCTCGCCTTGGACGACGACCCGAACTCCCATCGGCTCAACGTCGTCCACAAGGCGGCAGGCGGGAGGCAGGATCTGCGTTTGGATCTCGACGACGCGCGCTGGCTTAGCACGTTGGCGCGGGGCATCGAACGCAAACAGCTCAGCGTCGTCATCATCTCGAGCGGCGCCCTCTCAGGCCCGTTGTTGAGCATGGTGGGCCAACTCGTCGACACCGGAGCCGCATTGGCGCGCGCTTCGACTACGGGCTTCAAGATATTGTGGCCAGGCGCAGCCGACAGCCTGCGGATGGAAGCCAGGGAGTTCTGGACGCACCTGAGCAACAGAATAGTCTCGAGGGGTTTCCATGGCACGCTGGCGAACACCACCGTGGCGAAGGTCCCTGGTTCGAAGACTGCTGATTCGGACGAGGACGCCTCATGACCCTCTCCATCCCTTTGATCGACGCGCTCATCGAGCATACGCGGGGTCCGGAGCTCATGCGATTGCGGGTGCGCTCTGACGTCGAGAGCGGCGAGATCTACACCTCACGCGGGCGGATCGTCGCAGCGTTCAGCGGCCACCTCGTTGGACGTGAGGCGATCTTCGCGCTTCTTTTCGAGGCCGCCCGCTGTGTCGAGGCCAGCCAAGTCAATCAGGTGCCCGCCAGCGCAGCGGAACGACGTTTCGTGTCGCTGCCAACGGCGCTGATGGTGATGCAATTCAAGAACCTACTCAGACGCTGGACAGAGCTGCGCAAGAAAAAGCTGGTCGTCGCGCCCGAGCTCGACTCAGGGGACCTCGATGCAGCGTCCCAGGACCTGCTGATGTGGTTTGTGGACGTGATCGTCGCGGAGTCGGCACTCGATGCCGCAGGCGTGCGCATCGGTGGCACACTGGAGCGTCTGGCGAAGCTGGTTGACGACGGATTCCTTCAACCCGCCAAAGCGTCTCGCTCAAAAATGGGCAACGCGACGAGTCCGTTCATTCCCTCCATCACCCCCGAACTGTTGGCAGGGTTCATGGATGGCTTCACGCACGCGAAAACGCAGACCGAGGAGAAGGCTGTGAAGCCAAAGTCCTCGCGGTTCTTGGCGCGTGACGTCCGGCCGGCCGAGACCGAGGGGGCTGTCAAGACAACGCTCGCGAGCACTGACATCGAGCTGGTGTTCAGTGCCTCAAGAGAACGATGGGCCTCGGTTTCCGAGCGTCTGCAGTCGTTCCTCTCAGTAGGCAAGCGGCTGGCGTCCTTCGAGATGGCAGTTCCTCACGAGGCGTTGACCTTCGAAGTGGTTCCGACTCTGCTCTACACTGGCGACTGTGCGAAGATTGGCCTCGACACGTTGAAGCAGCTCATGCTCCTGTCCCCTCGCCCCGTCGCTTGGATGTACGGCGATGGTGAAGACAACGCCAGGATGGCGATCGAGGCGATGCGTCATGGGGCGGCCTTCGCTCTGCCGGACCGTGTCGATCGTTTGGCGCTGACGGAGCTCATTGGAGACCTTCGGAACCTTCCGAAGACTTGCGTCATTCGGCGACTCAAGCAGATTGGAAAGCCAGCGACGGCGCAGACTGGTGACCGCTTTGGGGTGGTGTGTGCGTCCCGATCAAGCGGGACCGCCCTGCTCGAAGTTCTCTGCAACACCACCCCGAATTCCGCTGCGCCTCTGCTGGTCGTCCACGCGCTGGCGACCGGCCTCCAAGCGTCATTGGAGGCCTTCATCAACACGAACAGCGTGTTCCGAGTGACCCCAGACGACAAGGTTAGGCGAGGACAGGTCAAACTGTTGCATGTGGCAGAGCCGCTTCCCGAGGTGGCCTGGAACGATGTCGGTGATGCGCTCGTCCTGCAGGGGGGTCGGGCACACCGTGTATGGGGATGGCTCAACCGCGTCGCGGCCCGCAACCCCAAGAAAGTAATCGGCCTCATTTTGGGTGAAGAGTTCGCTCTTGGACCGACCGACGATCCTGCTCCTTTCACTCGCCACCTGATCCGCTGGCAACGAGGTGAGGACATGATACCGACCCCCTTCGAGGATATCGCCAACTTCAAAGACCTCTCGACATCGTTCTCGGAGGCCTTTTTCAAGTGAACTCGCGGCCAGAGATGGCGGAGAGCCGTGTAAACCCGAAGGGTTGCGCGTCGGATGCGCGCAACAACTTCTTCACGCCTGCGCAAAGAGCGCTGGGCTGCCAATCGATGTAAGCTGCCGACGACATGACTGATGCTAGGCAAAACAAAGAGTTCCTCGACGAGGAAGTGGCCTTCGCCCTTCAGCGGCTAAAGGCCCTCAATGGGATGCTGAAGTCGTGGAGTGAGGGGGATCGCTCCACCGAGCTCAGAAACGAGGTCTGTGACACCATCGATGGGCTTCGGCTCGACCTCGGGTCGCTCGACACATTTCGCGCGTCGTTGGACGGCTTACAGGCGACCTTTGCCGAACTGTTGGCTGACTCCACAACCGTCGAAGAGGCCTTCCTGTCTCTGCGAAAGCTCGAGGCGAAACTCGAGAGGATGCAGGAAAAGGGCGGGGAAGAACCTCACGAGGAGATCTCGAACCGAATCTCGTTCAACGAAATTGGCAACGAGATCGAGCACGCCTTTGACCTCAGCTTTTTGACGCAGTCCGATGAATTCAGACGCCTTCGCTCTGGCCAACACCAGGCGCTCCGCGGTGCGTCGATGTACGAGGGCTTCGACGCGCTCGACCTGCGTTGGCTGGCCAGCGACGAGATGGAGGTCCTGGACAAGGAGATCGCCCGCGCGACTGAGGTGTCGGGGCTGCACGTCCTGCCCGACGGCACGGCCATCAAGGTGGCCGAAATTCCGGGCCTTCCGACGCAATTCGAGCGCACGCCCTCTGGACGAAAACGCCCCAAGATCGAGCGCACCGGCAGTGGGCTCCTTCCCACCTCCGGGGTGGAATTCGAGGACAGCGGGCTCTTCGCCATTTTCGTCGAAGAGCCCGAAGAGGCCGATGACGAACTCGAGTTCGACATCGACATCATCCCCCCTACTGCGCTCACTGACGCGGAGATGGCCTACCGCGAGTTCGTCCAGCACCTCAATCGCATAGTGCTGCGGATGTTCGAATCGTTGGAGCTAGTCCTCATCCACGAACGCTACGAAGAGCTTTTCGACGTATACAAGCAGCTCAACCGAACGGCCCGCCTCCTCGATTTCGTGGAGTTGGATGTCCAGCTGCCGCTGTTGGTCTACCTCCAAGAGCTGTTGCCCCTGTGTCGAGCCCAGTGGCTCCCTCGCCTCCAGCTAGAATTCCCACCTTGGGAGGTGGACACAGAAGAGCTGCCGACGTTCCTCGGCAACCGTGGAGAGGTACTCGACTGCCTGCTCTATCTCCTAGGGTTCTTGGTCTACGAGGTGCCAGGGATCGAAAGGGACACTTTCGAGGGTATATTCGTGGAGTTCTATGCTCGGCTCGAGATCACTCCCGGTGAGCCGAGCGAGTGGGCGCCATTAGGCCCGTACGGCCACGACGATGGTCTCAAGATCACCTCGAGGGCGAGGCGCAAATTGGCTCGCGGCCTCGACGACCAGTTTGCTCGAATGCTCGACGGCATTGAATCGTCGATGCTCTATGGCAAAGGGCGTGGCTATGTGCGCTCCCAAAACGCCTGTCTGGAGATCCTTCGGGAGACCGAGGATCTGGAGCTCTCCTACATCTCCGCCCCCATCGCCCAACTCAGCCGCCTTTTTGGGCGCCTGCGCGCACTGGAGCACCCTCCGCCCGAAGTAAAAGAGCTGCTCAGCGACGTGCTGCGCTCGTTCACGGAGATCCTGCCTCAGTTCAAGGGCACCGCCATCCTCGAGAGGCTGCGAGCGCTCGTCGAGCGCGTGTCGTTTAGTGAGCGTGCACGGACCGGAAAAGTCGTGGGGCTCTCGCCTTCGCCCCAATCCTCAGATTTCCGCAGTCGCTGGCCAAAGTTCCGGGAAGAAGCCGCGCCGCAGCTGGACGCGTTGCTCGGCGTTGCGCCGCTCGGCGGACTGGTGGACACACCACCGATGCAGGAGAGCCTCGCCCGGCTCAGAGATCTCGCCGCAAAGCACAAGATTCGGTTGCTCGATAGGCTCCTGGTGACTCTCCAAGAGTACTGGAATCAGGCGCCCCACGCCTGCTCGCACGTCCTGGAGGACTTGGCCGCCAGCATCCGTGCGCTCCCTATCGACGGCGCTCAGGAGACTCACCTCAAGGCCCTGGCTCAATCGGTTGTCGCCGATCTCATCGAAGGGCGCCGCAACTCGATTCGCACTCCGCGCCACAGCAGTGAGGAGGTCAGCACCGTCGTCTTGAAGATGGTGGCGAGGCTCGACGCGTTGACCAAGAAGGTGGCGTTCGCTGCGCGCTCGGACGACCCGTCCGTGGTCGCGGCGGAGCGAAAAGAGTCCCATGAGCTGGCCGAGTTGGCTCGCAGCCGAAGCGTGCACTCCGTCGCCTTGAGCTGTGAGGTGATCGCCGAGCTCGCAGGGATCTCGCTCAGTAAGAACAGCTTCGACCAAGAACTGCTGGTGAAAGCGCTCAGGGACACGAATGAGGCCATCGAAATCGTCCTGAACGATGTCGTCGAGAACATCGACAACTTGGACGAGTCGAGCAGCGGCGTCGAATCCATCGACGCGTTCTTTGCCCTGTGGAAGAAGGGGCACGGCAGCTCCAGCTGGTCCTTCGAGACGGCGCTGCGTTCAGCGGCCGCTCGGCTGCTCAAGGCCCTCGAGACCTTGTGGCGCGAGCGCGCGGACGGTCAGCTCTTCGACCGGCCAGCTGCTGAGACCTATCTCGTCCTGCTCGATGAGCTGCATCAGCTCACCTGGTACTGGGGGCGTGCGGAGCTCAACGCACAAGTCTCCCATCACCGCTCGCTCTTCTCATCGACTCACCACGCGCTCAATGGCATCGAGGCGCTGCGCCGCCAATTCGAGGTCCTTGTCGACGAGCTCGTGTCAGCGCTGCCCGAGCCCCGCACGCTCCCCTACAACGAAGGCGCTGAGCGCTTCCTCGAGCTCATGAAGCGGTGGTCCGTCGAGGTCACCGAGCTGCTCGACGACGGCTTCATCGAGAAGCCGCTGGGTCCCGAACGTTCGATGGGGCCGTGGGTCGGGCTCACGGCCGAGCGACTCGAGTCGATGGTCGAGGCCTCGAGAAAAAGCCTCTGCGCGCCGTACCTGGCGCTCGTCTGTGAGCTGCGAGACATCATGGTGCAAGCAGCCGGCGAGCGCTCAGGGCAGCGCTCTCTGGAACGGCTGCGGCTGCTCCTTTACTGGACTCGCACCTTCCTCTCCATCTTCGGTGACCGCAGAACCCAAGCCGAGGAGCTCACCCCCAAGACCTCCCCAATCCTCGCGCTGCGCTACGACGCGAGCGAGATCACGACCACGATGGAGCGCATCGAGAGCCTCTCCGCACAGGTCCAACACCTGGAATCACTCTTCGAAATGGGCCCCCTGACGTTCACCTCGAAGGTCGACAAAGAGACGCTCACGGAGCTGTGCGCCACCGTTTCCGCGATCTCGACTCGTATCGGGGGCGGCTCCCTCGAAGGCCGAATGCTGTCGATCGCCAAGCGTCTGGCTTATCGAGCCTCTTTTGCGGACTCGGTCATTCAGGTTCAGACAGGCCATTTCCCCGAGCTGGATCCTGTCGCCTTGCCTCCGCTGATTCAATCGATGCTGGCGTCGATCGTCGAAGAGCTTGGGGGAAGCATCATCGACATGGCTTTCGAGGGCACGCAGCATGGATTGCTTCGGCTCAATGGCCGCACCAGCGACAAGACGTTGAGCATACGGCTCGCCCACGACGGTCAAGTGCTCGACGCCATGACCATCTTCGAGTCGGCAGATGAGCAAGGACACTCCCCGACCAATGGCTCTCTCACGCTCGTCGGCGCTAGCAAGTCGAAATGGGAGCCGAAGGGCTTCCTCGGCTCGTTGTTGCTGCGTGTGGTCGAAAGCGCGCTCTTCAGCTTGAGCGGAGCGTTGCACATCAACGCCGCGGATGGCCTGACCAACTTCGTGATGGAGGTCCCGCTGCGCTCGACGGTGGAGGGCTCTGAGGCAAGCGATGAGCCGTCTTAGTGCTATGGTCCCGACGCACAGGGTCGATAGGTCACATTGACGGAAACCCGCGGTGCGTGGTAGCACGACCGACTGAGCCATCGGTGGCGACTTCGTTAGGGAACATCCTGTTGAGCCGTCGGTGGCGATGCTTGTCGAGGGACTCGGCGCCCGGCGGCGAGCCCATTCGGTTCGAAAGCCTGGGCTCCTAATTGGTCTCGGCAATTCGGCGACAGGGCGGTTCGCGAAAACATCCACGGTTGGAGGGTTCGACATGGGTCATTTGAGCGACCTGCTGGTATTCGCTGGGGAAGCCAAGCAGCTCGACATCGTCGAGTTGATGACCGGCGCCTCGTGGGTCGTCCTGGCCGTCTTGGGCGTCCTCGTGATCATGTCGCTGGTAAGCTGGTACATCATCGGATTCAAGGTCCTCTATCTAAGCCAGGCGCGACGGGAATCCGACAATTTCCTAGACACATTCTGGCGGTCGAAGCGACTCGACAACATCTACAAGAAGGCCGAGGACCTCAATCGCAGCCCCATCAGCCAGGTTTTCAAGGCGGGCTACGTCGAGTTGAGCAAACTCAAGAGCCAGTCAAAGGACGAAGACGGCAACACAATGAGCGGTCAGCTCACCGGCATCGAGAACATCGAACGGGCGCTCAGGCGGTCGACAGTGTCGGAGGTCACTCAGCTCGAGAGTATGGTTCCCTTCTTGGCGACGACGGGTGCGACCGCGCCCTTTATTGGGCTGTTTGGGACGGTCTGGGGCATCATGAACGCGTTTGTCGCGTTGGGCGGTGAGAACACCGCTGACATGGGGATCCAGGCGGTCGCTGGGCCGATTGCCGAGGCGCTGATCGCGACCGCCATCGGCCTCCTCGCGGCCATCCCATCGGTCATGGCGTTCAACTACTTCACTCAGAAGATCAAGGTCCTTTCTGCGGAGATGGACAACTTCTCCAACGACTTTCTAAACATCGTCAAGCGACATTTCTTCAAGTGATCGGCCCCTGTCGAGGCTCAGCGCCTCGACTTCGAGGCTCAGCGCCTCGACTTCGAGGCTCAGCGCCGCGACTTCGAAGCTCAACGCCGCGACTTCGAGGCTCAGCGCCTCGACTTCGAGGCTCAGCGCCGCGACTTCGAGGCTCAGCGCCTCGACTTCGAGGCTCGCAGGAGCTTCGGCCACGACAAGGCAGTCTGTATGGCCTTCTCCTCATCCCGAACCGGCGGCTCGATGGCCGAAATCAACGTCACGCCTCTTGTAGACGTCATGTTGGTGTTGCTGATCATCTTCATGGTGACCACGGTGGCGGTGGAGCAGGAAAAGACCGAGAAACAGAAGCAGGAGTCCATCAAAGACAAGACAGAGTCGCTCGTCGAGCTCAACCTGCCGGTAACTCCAGAGAATCCCTTGGTCGCCGATCCCGAGACAGACAAATTAGTGGTCGTCGTCGACCGAAATTTGCGGGTCTTCGTTGTGAAGGGGGTGACCGGTGCGGGAGGCGAGGACCCCATCGCCGACTGCTCCAATCAACTCAAGGCAACGGACAGTGCCGCTTGGCAAGGGTGTTTCGCTCTGGTCTTCGCAGCGCTCGACCGCAATCACCGCCTCTTGAAGAAGGGTCTTTACTTGGAGGCTGACGCCGATACGCCTTATGGTTTCGTCAGCGGAGTCCTCGAGACCGTCCGTGGAATAGGAGTTGAGTCGGTCGACATTGTCACTAATCCCAGCTTCGAAAACGTGCTTGAGAGCGACACAAGGTGAACTGACGATGCAGCAAGTGCACGGCTCCACTACTGGACTTACCCTCTTCGGGGTCCTCTTCGCCCTCGTCCTCAACGGGGGTCTTGGTGTGGGGATCATCGTGGCGACGCATTTCAAGAGCGACGCCATCGCTGCCCAAGTGCAGTCGGACGTGGCGGAGCTCTTCCAATGCCGCTATTTCGAGGGTGGGCGCCTGCATCAGCTCGAGGTCGAGGGGACGGACTGGCAAGACGCCGAGGAGAAGGTGTGTGGGGTTCAATACCGCGGCGTCAATGTTCCGCCGCTGCTGGCTCGCGGCTATTCGGCACTGATTCTGCGGCCCGACGACGATGCCCTCTTGATGGCGCAGCGGGAGAGCTGTTCCTGCAGCTCTGGTGAGCTGCCGCCGATCTTCGAGGACATTGGCATTGTCGAGGCCCCAATGTTGGGGACCTTGCCCAAACAAAAGACGCTGCCGCAGATCGTCAACAACCCCGAGCCGGCCGAGAAGAACGCCGTCAATCCTGACCTCTCAGTCCCGGACACGGCGCGTCCCAAGGACAAGAAAGACAAGAAGAGGGAGCCCGACCTCCACAAGCTGCTCGACGTCTCGTCCAACTTCGACGACGCCCGGCCAGCAAACGACCGGGAGTCGGTCGGCGATCCCGACGGGTCGAAAACCTCGACGAGCGCGACGGGAAAAGGCGACCCTTACTTGCAGAAGATCAAGGCGAAGCTCGACAACAACATGAACGCCCCTTCGACCATCCCGAAATCCACGTTGTCTGGGCTTGACGCCAAGCTGTGGATCAAGGTTGGCGGCAATGGCTCGGTCTGGGCCTGGGATTTCACCAGAAAGAGCGGCAACACGACGTTCGACAACATGATCGAGCGCACCATCAAGCGCTTCATGATTGGTGGGGACCTGAGCTTTCCTCCTCCTCCAGAAGACTGGACAGCAAAGCGGATCCCTATCCGGGTCGATGGCAGCCAAATTCGGTGAGCGCGTATGTGCTATCGGACAGTGGACGCTCGAGTCCAACTCGAAGAAACACTGCATCCGGAGAGTCACGCGCATTTGCGAGGAAATAATCGCTACCTCCGGGAGATTGAGGAGGGAGCGGACTTCACAAAGGCGGTATTCGGAATGATCAGGAAGATCGATGAGAGTCTACTGAGCCAAGCCTCGAAGGGATCGCGCGTGAACACGCAGTTGGCTCGCTTCGAGACAGCTCGAGGCCGAGCCGCGCGCGAGTTGTGGTTAATCGCAGGTGTGATGCTGCTGCTGATGCTGCTGTCCGCAGGCTCCGTCGTCGCCCAAGGGCTCGACGAAGAAGAGGGTGTCAACGTCGTGGTGAATGCTCAGGACAGAGTCCCGATCGCCGTCTCGGACGCCGTTGGGAAGGGCAGTGTGGACGCTCAGATCGGCAAGGACATTGCCGTCATCTTGAGGCGAGACTTCGAAATCAGCGGGGTCTTCGATGTCATTGACCCGACCGCGGTTCTCCCAGGGCTCGACGGCGAAACGTTGGTGAGCACCGACTACGCCAAGTGGTTCAGCTCTGGGGCCGAAGCCCTCGTCAAGGCCGAGTACTCGCTCAACGGCTCGTCATTGGAAATCGATTTCCGGCTCTACGACACGACCAAGGCCAAGGAGATCTCCATCACCTACGAGAAGCCAGCCGCGACCGCGGACAAATTCCGCATGGCGACCCACGCTTTTGCGAACGCGGTCGTCCAGTACTACACGGGGCAAGAGGGGATCTTCGGACAGACTCTGTTGGTGGTTCGAAAGGGCAAGGGCAGCAGCCATGTCTACCAAATCGGAACCGATGGGGCTGGGCTCACGAAAGTCTCCAGCGGTTCCGGCATCAACTTGCTGCCGGCCTGGGGTCCGGGAGGTGGAGTGCTGTTCACGAGCTACGACTCCGGAAATCCCGACCTCGTGCTCTCCTCTGGAAGCAGCACGAGCAGCCTATCGGGCCATTCAGGCCTCAACAGTGGCGCGGACTACTGCGCAAAATCTGGACGCATCGCGCTGACGTTGACCAAGGACGAAAACCCCGAGATCTACACCATCGGCTCGGACGGCAGCGGCCTGCAGCGATTGACTGACAACGCCTACATCGACACCTCCCCGTCATGGTCGGGCGACTGCTCGAAGCTCGCATTTGTCTCGAACCGTGGCGGCAGTGCGCAGATCTACGTGATGAATGCCGACGGCTCGGGAGCCACTCTCGTGACGAACGTCGGCACCTACAACACCTCTCCCTCTTGGGGCAAAGGGGGCAAAATCGCGTTCACCGCCAGAGACGAATACAATGTGTTCGACATTTTCGTAGTCGACCCCAATTCGGGGTACATGGAGCGGTTGACGCAGGATCAGGGAAACAACGAAGAACCCACCTGGAGCCCAGGGGGTGGTTATCTGGCCTTCACCTCGACGCGAGATGGAGGTTCCAAGTTGTTCATCATGACTTCTGACGGCCGCTTCCAAACCGCTGTCACGGATGGTGGCGGTTTTGAAACGCCCGCCTGGAGTCACTAACAGGCGCACACATGGAGTTGGGCGAGATGAAAAAGAGTGCACGGTTCTTCTCCTTGTTCGTCACGATGGCGCTTGCCGCGCTCATGGGCGCGTGCGGGGGGCCACCAACCGAGGCGATGGATGCGGCCGAGGATGCGTTGCTTAACGCAGCCTGGGCCGAGGACTGCGCCCAAGAGACCTTCCGCTCGGCCAAGAAGATGCTCGACGAGGCGAAACAAGCCTCGGCCGACGGCGACTACGACGAGGCCAAGCGCAAAGCCGAGGCCGCCTCGCGCCTAGCCGAGCAGGCGAGGAAAGACGCAGAGCTGGACCGCGAGGAGTGCGAGCGTCGCAAGTCGGCGATGAACCAAATCGACGACCGACTCGGAGACAAGGACGGCAGTCCCGGCGTCGACCGAACCGACGTCTTCTCGTTGGCGACCATCTACTTCCCCTTCAACGAGTTCGCGCTCTCCGACTCCTCGCAGACCGACCTCAGCCACAACGCGGCTTGGCTCCTGGACAACCAGGCGTTGCGCATCCGCATCGAAGGCCACACCGATGACCGCGGCTCGACAGAATACAATCTCGCGTTGAGCCAAAAGCGCGCCCAGGTCGTCAAGCGCTACCTGCAGACGCTCGGCGTCGACGCCAGTCGCATGACCATCATCCCCTACGGTGAGGAGAAGCCTGCGTCCTTTGGTGCGGGTGAGGGTGATCATGCCAAGAACCGTCGCGCAGAGTTCGTGACATTCTGATGGGATTTGAGCCAAAGCGAGGCGACCACAGGAGCTCTTCGTCGAGGCGAGGTCCTGTGGCTTACGTCCTGTCCCTGACACTGTCGGTCTTCCTTGCGTGCCTGTTGCCGTGCTTTGCCGCCTGGGCACAGGACGCCGCGCCTGACACGAGCGGGAACCCGTTTGCGCAGGCTGCGACCACGAGCGCCAAAGGGTCCGTCGAAGGGGGCATGAACGTGACAGAGGTCGATCCCCTGTTCGAGATCGTCATTCAGCCGGGCTTTGAGGCACGCACGGCCATGCACATCGTGGAGCCGACGAACATCGGCGACGGCGATGACAGCACAGGGGTGGCCTCCGAAGTGGCGGAAATCCTTCGCCGAGACTTCGAGATGAGCGGGCTCTTCGACGTGACGGCGGCCTCGACCTATCGTGCCCTGGTAGACCTGAAGCGAGATGGCTTCACGACCAGCACCATCGATTTCGAAGCCTGGGACACGGTCGCCGACAGTTCTGTCCTGGTGAAGGGAACTTACCGAGTCGATGGCGCCCAAGTCGAACTCGACCTGAAGCTCTTCGATGTCACCGCTGGCACCGAGTTCAAACTCGACTGGTCTCCCTCAATTACCCGCACTGCCCGTGTTCGCGATGTCGTCCACGATTTCGTCAACGCCGTCATCGAGGTCTACACCGGAGAGAAGGGAGTCTTCGGCACCCGTATCATCTTCTCAGGGTCGGACAGCGGGAACGACCGCAAAATCTACTCCATCGAAAACGACGGCTATGGGTTGACCAACTACGAGCTCCCCGCAGGAATCAACGTGTTGCCCACTTGGGGACCGGGCGGCTCCGTGATCTTCACCTCTCTGCGAGACGACGGCGACCACGTCTACTCGGTCAAGGACGGGGAGATGACGCAGCTGACCAACGGCGAAGGCTGGAGCAGCGGTGCAGATTACTGCTCGGGCGCCAACCTCGTCGCCCTCACGTTGGCCACAGAGGAGTCCCCTGAGATCTTCACGATGCGGCCAGACGGGACCGAGCTGACTCAGATTACCTTCGACACCGAGTCCATCGAGACCTCGCCAAGTTGGTCGCCTGGGTGCAAGAAAGTCGCTTTTGTCTCCAACCGCTCCGGCTACCCGCAAATCTACACCATGAGCGTGGATGGAAGTGATGTGAAGCGGGTCACCTGGCTCGGGAACTATAATACGACTCCCGAGTGGTCACCCAAAGGAGATCTGATCGCGTTCACAGCACGCGACGAGCGACGACGCTTTGACATCTTCACCGTCGATGCCAATAGCAGCGAGATCCGTAGGTTGACCCAAGACCAGGGGAACAATGAGGAGCCGAGCTGGGCTCCAGACGGCAACTACCTAACTTTTCAGTCTACCCGAGACGGACGACAGCCGCGATTGTACATGATGGACGACACTGGCCGGTGGCAGTTCCGCATCGCCGATTCACCTGGGTTTCAGACCCCCGTGTGGCAACGTTGAACAAATCTGCTGAAACGCACGTCTCTTTCCGGTATGACGGCGGTTCAGCTCACTGTAAGGTGTCGAACTCTCCGAGGAGGAGCGTTTGATTCTTTGCGTGTCAACGAATCGTCCGAAACTCAAGTCCATCAGGAACTGCCTACTGACGTCCGGTGCGATCGACCCAATAGGGTTGACGAGCGAACGGCCCTTTGATACCGCTTTACAACTCAGTCCGTAGGCAATCACAGAAGCCCCGAGGGAGGCGCTAGATGCTTCGACAGTCACTCACTCTAATCGTCGCCACATTGGTTACATTGGGCCTCGCCGGCGTTGCCCTGGCCCAGGATGCCCCAGCTCCCCACAAGAGCACAAAAGGCTATTCGATCCTGGCACCCACAGGATGGGAGGTCGTCTCTGGAGAGCTCGACCCACAGGAGCTCGAGAAGCTGCCCACCAGTGTGCGCGAACACTACGACCCGAAGACCACGGACGTCATGTTCATGGACCTCGCTTCCAACACCGAGATGAACGATTTCAAGGACAACTTGAACATCGTCGTTCTCGACGAGCCAGTGCCCATCAGTGACGAACTCATCGCAGAGCTGAAAGAGATCCTCACCGAGCAGTACAAGTCTCTCTTCGAAGGTTTCGCGCTCACAGTCTTCGAGAAGACCAAGTTTGGTGAGAACGATGCCATCAAGATCGAGGCCACGTACACCCTTCTGGGTTATGAGCTGGTGCTCTACCAGGCGCTGATGACCGGTCCGACCAAGGCACTCGTCATCACCTGTACGATGGAGCAGTCTCGCAAAGAAGACCGCGTCAAGATCTGCTCCGAGTCCTTCTCGAGCGTCTCGTTCCAATAGTCGAGTCTTAGGACAAGAGTTCTGCCCTTCATCACTCGAAACTCACGACCTCAGCGATGCCGACGACAAGAATGCGTTGCTCCGGGTCGTACGTCACCAAGGGGATGCGAATCCCTTGGGTCAGGGGCACGCGGTCGGTGAAGTTGGCAAAGATGCGATGCGTCCTCAGCTTCCCCACCCATGTGGTCGTGCGATGACGAGTGGGCGTCGAGAGCAGTTGTTTGCTGACGATGGTGACCTTGTACGAGGCGCCTAAGACGTGTGCGAATCCCTCCCAGTTGTCACAAACGGGTCCGGTTCGCCACTCGACGATGCCCTCGAAGGAGGTCGCGTTCGAGCAGACCGACGTCTCGGCCACGACCATACCCTTGGTCAGCCAAGTGCGTGCTGTGTTGTGGGCAGCGCAGTCGACCGCAATGGTGATCGAGGGAGGGCGGTGCTGTTGCCACCGGGTCGCGTTGGCGACTGGGGCTGACGCTTGCCAAATGGCTTCGATGGGGATGCGGTGGCCTCGCCCAACGATCTCGAGCTGGGGTAAGGGTAGGCGAGACTCCGCGTCGTTGCGCATCCAAGCCAACTCTGCCGAGGTCTCGAAGACGTGTTTCGCCGAAGGGTCGACTCGTCCAGAGCGCTGATTCGGATTCCTGACGGCGACCAAGGTGCCGACTTTTTTGCTCAAGTCGCGGTAGTCGGCCTCTGCCCACAGCATGTAGAGCAGTTCGTCATCGTAGATCTGCGTGATGGAGTCGATGACATCGGCCTGACCGTCGCCGTTGCGGTCGTGTCGTAGGATCGACAGGTCGAGCGCGATGGCTTCGAGGCAGTAGCTGTCTTTGGCCTCGTCGAAAACTCTCCGGACGATGTGCCACGAGCCCCTGTCCCACACCAACTTGGCACGATCGGCACTGCTCGCGACGATGCCGGTGTAGATGAGGTCGTCTTCCCAAGGGTTGGGGGCGTTCAGAGCGCGTTCTGGCGCGCTCATAGGATAGAGCGAGTAGGTCGGCTCCACGAATCGACGATTTGAGACCAAGGCCCACACGCGCCCATCGAAGTCTTTGGCGGTGTTCCTGACGTGATTGTAAGGGAAGTGCTCTTCTGCGTCCTTGAGCCGGACGTCGGAACGAACCACGACGTCCTCGCTCCAGGGTCCCCCCGTGATCCGCTTCCAGTGTAGATGGCAGGTTCCCTCCAAAGCATCGGCGGCGAGGTGTTTGGGCGTCGTCAGATAGGTGAGGAGCACTCGATCTTTGGCGAACTTGATCTCGGGCGCGAAAACCGTCCCCTGAAAGTGCGCCACCGAGGTGGGGTGTCGCCACGCGGCGTAGAGCTCTGGAGCCCTCGACCAGCGGACTGTCGAGCGTCCCTCGTTGCGCTCTTCGACCCAAGCACAGAACAACTGTCCCGTCCGCTCCTCTCTCTCGAGGGTGAAGTCGGTAACGTTGCCGACGGGGATAGGCACGGAGAAACGGCTGCCGACGGCCCAATGGTGGACCAAGTAGGGGGTACGGCTCATGCCTTTTGTGCGGCTTTCGCCGCCGCAGCATAGATTTCCATCATGAGCCCAAAAACTTCGCCGTCGGAGATCGGATTGCCCTTCTTCTCATACCAGCGACGCAAGGCGTCGATGGCCTCCTGCAACGGGTGTAGGAACTCTTGGTCGACCATGAACATCAGCGCGGCAAGGGGGGTGACCTCTTTGGGATGCGTGCCGTCCAAGACCCTCTTGACGATGCGCGCGAGATCGTCGCCTCGGTCGCGTTTGTAGGCCTCTTCCACCATGGACTCGAGCGTCCGCGCGAAGCTCTCGGGGTTAAGCATTGCTGCAGCCATTGTTATCCTCGGCTCGATCGTGACCCCAACGGGTGGGGGAGTGACTTCGGTAAATGAGAGAATACCCAGCGCTGATCCGCGGGGTCAACCGGCCACTTTGATGGATTAACGCGCTTCGTGGGGGGAGCTCTCGAGGAGCCGCTTGATGCGGGCGTCGTCGATGCGGATCGCCAGTGTCCTGCACTGCGATGGGAGCACCTTTCCTGCGGCTGCCCCCTTGGCGCGTCGGACGTACTTTTGCTGTGTGTAGAGCACTTCGATCGTGGTGTCTTTGCGCCCTCTACAGTAATGAGCTGCCAACATCGCCGCGTCGATAAGGGTCTCCCGCTCGACTTCGTGCCCAGTGTCACTGGGCACCGTAACATGGCTCCCTGGCCACCCCGACGCATGCAGCCACAGATCGTTGCCACGGCTGTACTTGAACGTCAGGGCGTCATTGGCCTTCGCGCTCTTGCCAACCCGGATCTCGAAGCCTCGCATGGAGCGGAAGACTCGGTAAGGCAGCGCAGGTGCATTGGCGGCTTTCGGCGTGCTGCCCTGCGGCAGCCGCACGCCCAGTGCCTCGGCTCGCTGGAGCCAGCTCTCATCGCTCCCATCGTTGACGGCCGAGATCTCCGCAAGCAGAGCGCCGAGGTCACGGCCACGTTGTTGGGCGGCTTCGAGCCGCTGCCGAATGGCATCAAGCGCTCGCGCGAAGCGCTTGTAAGCCTTGAAGCGGCGAGCGACGTTCTCCTGTGGAGACAGCGCCGGCTCCAGTGGGATGGCGACCAAGCGCATGTTGTCGCCGTAGTCCTCGACAATGACCTCACTTTGGCCACGTGTCAGGCGCCAGTAGTTGGCTTGCATGAGTTCCGCTTCATGCTTGAACCGCTCGGCTTGCGCAGCCTTGTCGAGATCGGTCTGCAGTTGCGCAGTGAGACGGTCGGTTTTCTTGATCGCGGTCCGCAGTCGACGCCTCAGCTCGATGCGGAGCCGATTCGCGTCGAACTCTGTGTCCTGCCGTTCGAGCCGCTCACGCAGGACCGCGCTGCGCCCCTCGAGCGGCGCCTTCCAGTCGAGGTCTTCAGGTTCCGCGAGAGTTGGGCTCCCTGATGGGGGCGGCCCGCAGAATGGCTCGCCCACGACATTGGCGGTGCCTCGGTTCACACCCAAGACGATGGAGTCGGCGCCCACGAGTGCTAGGTGTGCGCGCCCTGGAATCAGGTCCACGACCAAGGTCTTGAATTCGCCGCCTCGTTCCCAGACGAGGCGAAGCAGACGGTCCGCCGGCTGCTGCTCGATGGCGACCAGGCGCGCGCCAACTAGATGCTTCCTGAGGAGTTGAGTGAAGGCCTTTGGGGACGCAGGCGCCAGCGGCTTCTCGTCGAGCAGATAGAGCCTAGAGAAGGCGGAGGTCCAGAGCGAAAGTATGACGTCGCCAGCGTGGGTTCTCAGGACGAGCACGGTCCGCTCGACACCTAAATCCATCACCTTCCGCAGCCGTGCCTCACGCAGGCGGACCTGCAGCTCCTCAAGCACCCACTCGAGATGACGATGAGTAAAGCGTCCGCTCATTTCCCGACGAAGACCTCACCCTTTCTCGTGTAGACTCGCTTCTTCGGCGTGCTCCATGGCAGCAAGATCGACTCGTAGTTGTCGTGAAAACCGCCGTCCACGTCTGGATAGTCGTCCGCAGTCCAACCCGAGGACTTCCCAAGACTTACCGTCACGCTTTTCTTGCCGAACTCGACGTCGTTTTGGATGAACGCGTCGCCTCCGACGAGTCGATTCTCGATCTCGACGGCGAGGATGGGATCGCTGATGAATTCGCCAAAATCGAAGACCAACAGGAGGTGTTGTTCGATGATGTCCTTGCCGTTGTTGTAGCGCTGGACCGTGGTCAAGATGATCTCCTTGTCCTTGTCCCCGTCGAGGTCTTTGAGATGCAGGTCTTTGGCGCCGTCCTCGGGGCTCAGCTTTAGGTCAAACGCCTGCCAATCCCCTTTCGCGAGCCCCGCGCCCATCACAATCAGCTGTGCGCCTGCGAGCACCACCTCCTCCTCACGCAGATCCCCACCGATGTTGCCCACCACCGAGAGCGTCGGCTTCTCCGCCAGGTCGGGCATCTTGGCCAGGACACCCTGCCAGATATTCTCCCGCGTCTCCCATCGAATGACCCCCATGTCCGACACCTTGCGTTTGTTGGCTCGGGTGTCGAGTGGGCAGGTCGCCACACTCGCCTCGTCCTCTTCCTTGTCGTCTTGGTCCCAGTCTCGGATGACAACGCAGAAGGAGAGCGGCTGGAAGACAGGGGCAAGGTCGGCAAACTCAGAGAATGGCAGCTCGATCTCCACCTCGTAGCCATCATTGTTGAGCATGCCAGCGGTCTTTATGGCCTCGGTCTTGTCGTTGCGGCGCGCCTTGGGGACCTCCCACAGCACGTCGGGAGCCTGTTGCGTGAGAAGGTAGGACGGGTCGACACGGATCATCCGCATGGGGTCGCTCTTCACTCGTGCTCCGAGGTCGATCCAGAGCTCGATGGCATCCCCGCCCTGCTTCTTCGCCGGGGCTTTTAGGGCGTTATCGAGGACGTGCACCCCAATGAAAAGACTCTCGTCGTTGTACTGGACCTTCACCGTGGCGCTCAGGTCCCTCTCGCTGGTCCAATCGTACTCGTACTCGCCACTCGTCAACACGACGGCGGGCACCTCTTTCGTATCCGACCAATCAGAGAACGAGCCGTCAATTTGGGCACGTTGGCCTTGGAAGTAGTTCGCTTCGAAATCACCCTTGGGAGCGTCGCTGGGGACCCCCTTGCGCGGCTTCTCGGCGTACGCCGAGGTCGCCATGATCAGCCCCGCTAGGGCCAGTGCTGCCGCCATTGGTCGTGTTTTCGTGAAGAGCATCTTTCTCCTCCTTGAACTGACACCGCGCACCGTGCTCCGTGCTCCGATGAGCTTCGAAGTCAGCGCAACGGGCTGAGCTTGTCATAAAGGACGTCTTTGGATAGACCAAAGCTCATATTTCATTTGCCAAACCCACGGGCTGAGCAAAAGAACGTATGCCAGCTCGCAGTCAAGCTCGAGTTTGCTCGCCTCTGGCGCCAAAGACAATCCTCACCCTCCCCGCTCACCCAGTCGTTCCGCGACGGGTGCTCTGGAACTGGCCGCATGTCCTCGAATCGAAAGCCTCTCAACCTGGTTGCGCTCTCTGTCGCGCTGATCGCGGTGGCCATAGCCTTGGTTGTCGTGTTCCTTCTCAAGGTGAGACCGCCTTCAGCCAAAGAAGCCGCCTCGGCGGGGACGGAAACCACCGAAAAGGAAAAAGAGAGTCGCTCTGGACGAATCAGTGGCACCGTCTTCGAGGCGATGCGCGACGCTCCTGTCTCTGGTGCGCTCGTGAAGGTCGCGACTGAGCCCAACCTCGAAGTGGTCACCAACGCCGCCGGGAAATTCGACATCACGCTCCCTGCTGGCATTACCACACTCATTCCAGAGGCCGACGGGCTGCGCAGCGCAGGACGTGACGATCACGGCGTGACGGTAAAGGTCATCGGTGGGTCCGAGCTGACGGGAATCCAGCTCTTTCTCTATGAACCAGCGACCGTTGAGGGGTCCGTGATTGGGGACGAGCAACCGCTCGAAGCTACGGTCGAGGCTCACTACCTTCGTGACGCGTCGGAAGCGCTCGACACCGTCGCAGATGGGGTCGACACCGATGTCGACGGGCGCTTCCGGCTCGCCAACTTGCCGCCTGGTGATTTGGAGGTCATCGCTTCCGCCCCGGGCTTCGCGACTCTGGTCGTTCCAGTTGGCGAGATCTGGGCTGGCTCTTCGAGTGATGTCGGAGTGATCGAGCTGCGCAGGGGCGCTCGTGTGAGTGGCCGAGTGCTCGCCGGCGATGTGCCTACCGACGGAATCTCCCTACGCCTCGCCTCTCGTGTCGAGACCCTTCACGCAGCCAGCGCTGGGGGCGGGCGGTTCGAATTCTATGGTGTGGAGAAGGGCCTTTGGAGACTAACCGCTGGGGCCGTTGGCTATCGGGAGTTTGGTGAGGTGGTCGATGTGCCCGACGGGGGTGAGCTCGAAGTCGAGGTTGGTCTCACGGCACTCAGCGGCCTCATCGTTCGATTGCTCAACCCAGCTGGCGAAGCCACGAGCAGCCCGAAGGTGACGGTCATGGACCTCGGCTCGGGCCTTCTCGTGGAGACGTTTGCTGGTACGGGTGAAGACCACAGAGTCAACGTCCTCGCTGGCGGGCCTTTTCGCGTCGAGGCCATCGTCCCAGATTCGACCGACATCGTCGCCACCGAGGTTGCGCTGGGCTCCGTCGCCGTCCTCGTGCTCGGCGGTGATGGTGGAATCACTGGTCTTGTGCTCGACAGCTCTGGGAATCGAGCGGACACCGCTCAGGTGCAACTCATCCGAAACACTGAAGTGGGTACGACGGTCGCCGCTCCGTGGGCCGCGTGCGTTGAGGGTCACTTCCTGTTCGAACACCTCGCGCCAGGGACCTACCGGCTCGACGCCAAAGCCCCTGGCTACCGCGAGACACGGCTCGATGACGTCTTCGTCGAGGCTGGACGAGTGACTTCGCAGACCCTCAGGCTCTCCAGCGGGGGCATCCTCAAGGGGCGTGTGTTCGATGTCGAGACTCAAAACGGCGTACCCAACGCCCAAGTCAGCCTGGAGCTCGGCGAGGCGTCTACCGCCGCCGGACCGGACGGAACCTACGAACTGGCCGGGTTTCCCGAGGGCCGGCATACGGTCCGAGTTTCGGCTCCTGGCTTCGACAGTGAGCTCCTCAGTGGACTTCAGATCGACGACGGCCGCATCGAGGTGCGCGACGTCGGGCTAACGCCCGGCGTGGATGGCGAGCCCACCGAGACTCGCTTCGTTGGTGTGGGGATTCAGATTCGAAACCTGGATGGACAAGTCGTCATCGACCGCCCCATCGACGGCGGCGCAGGCTCAGAGGCTGGCTTGGAGGCCGGCGACATCATCGTCTCGGTCGATGGTCAAGACGCCGCAGAGCTCGGTTTCGTCGGTGTTCTCGAGTCGATCCGCGGCGAGCCAGACACGACAGTGCGCATCGGCGTGATGCGCAACGGCCAACGGCTCGAATTCCCTGTGGGGCGGCAAGAAGTCGTGGTCGAGCCGCATGGCCCCTGACCCCCGACACGCACTCCATTCGACAAGATCAACGGGCCCGGCCCCTCTCGTCGTAGCGTTCGGACGAGATCTCGGGGTGGTGCCCGTGACGGCGACGGAGCTGCATGACCTCGCTGGGCTCGAGCGCACCGATGACAGATTTGCCGAGGTGATACCGACAGAAAGTCATGCCTTTGATGAACCCGTAAGGTCCATCGCCACACACCTCACAGCGGTCAGCACCAATCGGACCCAATGGCCTGTGCCGCCCGTCGGGAGACGAGCTTCCTTCAGAGAGTGCGACTCGCGCCGCTTGGACACTCTCTGCGGCAGATTCTCGCACAGAGACCTCCGAGGGGGGAGTGGTCTCTCGCAAGGTGGAGTCACAGTCACCAACCAAAGAGTCCACCAGCTTGGAGTTGAAGACCTCATCGGGTGAGCAGCTCCAGCCGTGCGTCGGACGAGGGATAGAGGCCTGTTCGAGCGCCTTTTCCAGCAGCGAAATCCGGCGCTGGAAGGGGAGCGCGCTCGACATGTAGACCTCACGGCGCTCACGCACCATGAGAAAGGGCATCCCCTGTTCGTTGTGAAAGAAGACCTTGAGTCCGTGACTTTCTGCGTGTTTGACCAGCGCCGCGAATGCCTCCTCGACCATGTTGCTTCTCCGTCTATTGGTTCGTGTGCTCTATCTGATCGGCGGAAACGGGCGCGACCACACCCAGCTGCAGACGCCTGCGGCCGAGTCCTGTGATCACGCCGGCCAATCAGACCGTTGTCGGGCAAACGACAGAGAAGGTTTCCTGTTTTCTTGTGTGTTGCGTCGATTTCATCGAAGCACAAGGGCCTGGACGACTCAGACGCTGTATTTCTCTCTCTCGATAAAGTGCGCCGCGATCGCTCTCTTGGCTTTGATGAGGTCGATCCCCGGCCGCACTTTGAGGTGCTCGAGCTTCACATAGAGCTGACTCAGCTTGTCGTCCTTGGCGAGGCTCGGCAAAAGCGCGTCGACGGTATCGATCACTGAACGATACGACTCGGCGCACATGACGGAAGCCAAGAGCCTGTGAATCTCCTGAACCTTGCCGGCGGCCTGCATCTGCTTCACTCGCGCGACGGTCGAGTCCATCACGTAGAGCGACGTCACGAGGTCCGCCAGCGTCAAGAGCAACTGTTGCTGGTCTCGAAGGTTGGTCATGTACTTCTGGATGGCGACGTTTGCGGCCATCAAAAAGGTCTTCTTGGCCAGCTCGGTGAGCGCAACCTCCACCGCAAACGCTTCGTCGGCTTCAGGCAGCTCGACCTTCGGGCCAGCCAGCGCGGCCTCCACGGCTTGGATGGCCGCGAAGAGGTTGAGCTCCCCTTTAACCGTGCGCTTGAGGATGATCCCAGGGATCAACATTCGGTTGATCTCGTTGGTCCCCTCGAAGATGCGATTGACCCGAACATCACGGTAAACCTTCTCCACCGCATACTCGGCGCTGAAACCGAGGCCACCGTGAATCTGCACCCCTTGGTCGGCGACGAACGCGATCGCCTCCGAACCGAACACCTTGAGGATCGAAGCCTCGACGGCGAACTCTTCGATGCCAGCCATTGCCTTGGCGTTCCAATCTGGATCACTGGGATCGAGGGTGTGCAGCGTCTGGTCCATCGCGCCAGCGACCCGATAGGCCATGGCCTCGCCAGCGAAGATGAGCAACGCCATGTCGGCGATCTTCTGCTGAATCGCCCCAAAGGAAGCGATGGGCCGCTTGAACTGATGTCTCATGTTGGCGTAGCGCACCGACGTGTCAAAGACCGGCTTGGCGGCCCCAATCGAACCTGCGCCCAGCTTGAGACGACCCAAATTGAGGATGTTGAACGCGATCTTGTGGCCGCGGCCGATCTCGCCCAGCAAGTTCTCCTTGGGGATGTGCACGTCGTCGAGGAACAACATCCGCGTCGAGGAGCCCTTCAGCCCCATCTTCTTCTCTTCCTCACCGGTCGAGAAACCAGGGCGATTCGACTCGACAATGAACCCAGAGAAGTGCTCCCCATCGACCTTGGCGAACACGATGAAGATGTCGGCAAAGCCTGCGTTGGTAATCCAAATCTTCTGGCCGTTGAGAATCCACTCGCTGCCGTCCTCGCTCAAAACCGCCTGGGTCTTGGCTCCAAGGGCGTCCGAGCCACTATTGGGTTCGGTCAGTGCATATGCGGCGAGCAGCTCGCCGGTCGCCAGCTTGAGCAAATACCGCTGCTTCTGCGCATCGGTTCCAAAGAAGACGATCGGCAAAGTACCAATTCCCGTCGTCGCGCCAAAAGCGGTTCCGAACGAACCCTGGCGAGCCGTCTGCTCGCTGATCAAGGTCACAACGACCTTCTCGAGATCCAGCCCACCAAAAGCCTCAGGCACCTCCGCCATGAGCAATCCCGCCTCGCCCGCACGCTTGAGGAGCTTGGGCATCAGGCCTGGGACCATCGAGTCGATCTCCTCAGAGCGAGGGATCACCTCCCTCTCCATGAACTCCTGCGCAGCGGAGTAAAACATCATTTGATCGTCGGTGATCTGCTCCGGAGTAAAGACAGGCTGCGAGCCGACAGCTTCAACCAAGAACGAACAACCTTGGGGAGTAGAGGATGCAGCTTTGTCCACGACGATCTCCATGAGTTTGGTGGGCTCAAACGCCAAAAATGAATCATCATTCAGGCTAATTCAATGTAGTGAGCCAGTGAGATGCCGTCAACTTGACGAGTCGCTTCGTCAGTCCACTCGCGTCACTCTTTGACGTGCCTTCTTGCGTCCCCGAAGAAGGCAGATCAGTTGGTTCAGCGTCTCGCGCCAACGAGCCTCTTGTCCCTCGACGAAGCGCAACTGTTGCGAGGGTTTTCGCCTCTTTTGCACCGTGCGATCCTCGACCAGACCCCACTCGATGAAACGCCTCAGTGCGTTCTTGAAGGTGGGCATCGCCAAGGTCTCGACGTAGCGAACAACGCCCTCGTGGTAGCGAACCTGGCACGTCACCTTGAGGTGGTCGATGAAGTCCTTCTCGCCAACCCAACGTCCTTGAAGGTGGTCGAGCTCACCCGCCACCAACGTGTAGGTTTCTAGGAACGTCAGCACAATCCGGTGGAAGTACGTCAGTGCATCGATGGTCTCAGGCGTGATCATCACGGCCGCGTCTGGCTCTTCGGCCAATTGCAGCCAACCACGGGCCTCGAATTCCTTGAAGGTGCGCCAGAACACGTTTTTGAACTCCGCGCGCTCCTCGTAGAAGAACTCATGTTTGAAGAGCCGAGAGAGGAGGAGGGTCCTCTCCATCAGAGGCTCGACCTCGATTCGCGGTTCGCCAGGCTCCAATAGTGCGGTCGCAAGAAGCGCGTCCGGAACGAGGTTATGGACGATCGTGTTCTTGTAATAAGAGAGCTCGCCTCTTCCTTTTTCGGGCACACCGTAGAAGAAGTTCAGGTCGGACTGGGAGCCTTTGACGGTCGTGAACTCGACCAGATTCCCATCGGAAAATCCCTTGATGGCCTCATCGATGTACTCGGCTACCGCCTGCCCGAGCTTCGCAAAAACCCCAGAAGGAGAGGCGTTCGACGAGCCACTCAAAAATGTTGAGTCGAACTCTTGCTCGTCGACGGTCTCGGCCTTGAGCTGCGCCCGTTTACTCGCCAGCGCGGTCTGTAACGAAGGGGACAAACGAACGCCCTTACGCAGCAGCATATCGAGAGTGAACCCAATGGCCGCCAACAGACGTGGCCTGCTTATCCTGCGCCCTTCGAGCGTCAGGAGGGCGAGGCTGGCGAGGGCGCTTGGCGTCGCCGTCCCGGCCTGGTTGATTTCGTAGATGAGGCGATACCCCAAACGTTGCGTGAGCGCGTGCTGCTGCTCTGGAGGACTCACCGGCTCGACTTCGTAGCGCTTCATGTATTCTCCGAGGTCGAGAATCTCACCGAACGTGACGTAGAGCCGTCCGTTCTTGCTGGTCAGCACCTTGGTCGAGCGCAGCAATGCACCGAGATGTTCTTGCTTCTTCGGGGCACCTTGAACTTCGGCCTGATGGCTGCGGCCCTCGATGACTCGCTCGTAGGTCACGGCGCAGGGGACGATCTTGACCTTGTCGACCGTACCTTCTCCGAACGCATCGACGATCATGCGCAGCATCCCGAAGCGCGGCGCCATGAGCTTTCCAGTTCGGCTGCGGCCACCTTCGATAAAGAACTCGAGCCCATGCCCTTCTGAGAGGATCTTGGCGAGGTAGAGCCGTAGACAGAGTTTGTAGAGTGGATCGTCCTTGATCTGCCTACGGATAAAAAACGCCCCTGCTCGCCGAAAGAGACTGCCAATCGGGGGGAAGTCCAGGTTGTCGCCCGCCGCGATGTGAGGTGGGACCAGTCCATACTGAAAAAAGATGTAGGAGATGATGAGGTAGTCGATGTGGCTCTTGTGGCTCGGCACGACGACGATGCTGCTGTCGCGCGCCGCGGTGCGCACACGGTCCAAACCTTCCTCATCGACCTCGAGGCCATCGTAGATGTTCTGCCAGACTGGGGTCAGTGCCGCAGCCATCAACTTGACGGTGAGCATGGAGAAATCTGCGGCGATCTCGTTCAGATTCTCACGGGCGACTCGTGTGATCTCTTCCAGGGAGCGACTGTCGGTCTCCTTGAGGCGAGCGAGCGAGGACTGGACCGACTCATCGGCCAGTATTTCGCGTTTGATCACCGCTCCTTTTTTGAAGCGAGGACCAATGACCGTGGAGCGTTCTTGCTCGAGCTGGGCGAGAAGCTGAACCCTCAGCGCCTCGGCCCGTATTGACGCCTTCTCCCCAGTGCCCGGACGGAAGTCGGAGAGGGGAACCAGATCACAGACCTGAACGTGAGGTGCCCCCATCAGGAAGAACGGCTGCCAGAGGTTCTGTATCACGCCCAGGACTTTCCTGAGAAAACCAGGGTGCTGTCGCGTTCCGAAAGTGCCTGCCAGCAGTGATGGTCGAAACTCCTCGCTCCGCCGGTCCCAGACGATGAGCAGGGGGGCAACGACGATGCTCTCGAGAGAGTGCGCTTCGAGCTCGCAGAGTCTTTCCAGAAACCGCTGGCTGTATGCCCTGCTCTCTGACTCGCTCGCCGCCGGACGCTCGAGAAAGATCAGCGCGGCGTCGCCATTCGAAATCACCTCGGAGAGAGCATTTTCCTCGGAGAGAGAGCTTCTGCGCCGAAACAGCCGCCGCAAAAGGTGGAGCATAGGCATGAACCAGGTCGTGCTCGGGCCGTTCGACCATTTGGCGAGTGGCAGACGATGTTTGAGGAAGACATAGTTGAAGTAGAGGAGGTCGAATACGCTGCGGGTCTGCAGGACATAGACGAGTGTGCCGCGGGCCACCCCCTCTCGAAGCGCTGCCCCAAGCTTCGAGCCAAAATTGACCTTCGCGAAGAACCACCAAAGCGCTATTCGTAACCAAAGCGCGACGCGTTTGAGCATCGGCCTCATCGTTTGGTCTCGACGCCGGTCATTCATTCGAGTTCCTGGTTTGATCCCCAAAATCCGCGCGCGCGACCCATGTCGAGCGCGCCGACATATTGCGTTCGCGCAGCCCTGAAGACAACCGCGTTGGCAATTCTGCTGTGGATTGGGGCGACAAAACCAGTTCTTGACTCCAACCCTAGTATGGGGTACATGCCGATGCCCCGCTTTCGCGGGTGGCCATGGCCGCAATCGTTCTCGAGCATCATCGAGACAGACAGGGCATCGAGAGGACAGAGAAATGGCTGCGATCAGAGAGAAAATTCGCCTGGTTTCCGAAGCAGGGACCGGCTACTTCTACACGACCACGAAAAACAAGCGCACCACGCCGGACAAACTGCGCTTCAAGAAGTACGACCCCAAGGTGCGACAGCACGTTTGGTTCAAAGAAGCCAAAATCAAGTAGGCAAAGGATTCTCTTCCGGACCGTCGGCTACCGGACCTTTCGGGTCCGAATGGCTGGCGGAGGGGAGTATTCCTGGTGCTGATCCGGTCGGATTTCGCTCACATACTGGCACCGAACTCGGGGCGAGCGCTTCGGTGCTCACGATCGGCCATTGAAGGCTTGTCCTAGTCGTCTGTGACGGTCTCGTGGTCGGCCCCTGAAGTTCGCTCGGTTTCGGCCAGTGGCTGTCGTGGATCGTTTGTGGTGGCGCAGCCGCGCGCCTTTGTGCGCCTATGAAAGCGAACTCGGCATTGGGATTCGAACCCGATGGCGCCCTCGGCGTCTACGTTCACGTCCCGTTTTGCGACAGGCGTTGTGCATACTGCGATTTCGATATCGCCGTACGTCGCTCGATTCCGCATGCACCATACCTCGATGCGCTGTTGCGTGAACTCGCGTTGAGGGCGGCAGAATTCGAGGGCATGAGCGCCCGCAGCTTCTATGTTGGAGGAGGAACCCCATCGCTCTGGGACCCGAACTGCCTCGATGCATTGCTGCGGCGCCTCGAAGAGAGATTCGGAGTCCCCGAGGAAATCACTTGCGAAGCCAACCCAGAGAGCTTCGGCCTCGAGCTCGCCCACCGCTGGAAGGAGAGTGGAGTCAACAGAATCTCTCTTGGGATACAGAGTCTCTCGTCCTCCCTGCTCAAGCAGCTCAGGAGACACCACTCTCCCGAACAGGCCCTCGCTGCAGTGGAGGCTGCGCGAAGAGCCGGGTTCGAACACATCAGCGCCGATCTCATCTTCGGCCTGCCCAATCAACGCGTGGCCGATTTCGAACGAGATCTAGAGACTCTCTGTGCCAGCGGGATCGACCACCTGTCGACCTATGAGCTCACCATCGAACCTCAAACTCCCCTCTGGCGGCGTCGTGCGCGTGGGCACGTTGTCGCCGCCGGTGAGGACGAGACTTTGGTGATGTTCGAGCGTCTGGATGAGGCGCTCCCAGCTGGATTCCATCGTTATGAGGTCTCGAACTCCGCGAAGTGGGGGGGGTGGAGTCGGCACAACCTCTTGTACTGGCTCGGCGGCCAGTATCTGGGGCTGGGAATGGGAGCCCATTCTTTGAGTCGTACGCGGGGGGGGGCCAGTGTTCGGTCGGCGAACGGGCGAGATCTCAAACACTACCTTTCAGCCCCTTTCCCGACCTTCAAAGAAGACCTCTCACCCGCAGTCCACCTCGCTGAGAGGCTTTTTCTTCCTCTGCGGACCCACTTCTCAGTGGACTTGGACCGACTAGAGGCTGAGTTTGGAAAGCCTCTGGTCGAATCGTTCTCTAGCGCGCTGCACGCCCTCACGAAGGACGGGCTCATCGAATGGGAGTCGCCCCGTGAGCTGCTCAGCACGAAGAGAGGCAGAGCGTTGCACAACGCGCTCTCGGCGGTGATCTTCGACGCAGTACCTTAAGTGCACCTTAGGCGTCGTCAGGAAACAACCTGCCCATTTGAGCATCGCCAGAGGCGTGATGGCAGCGTCGGTCTGCTTCGACGATGCTGGGCATCGCCTGCATCGACCTCCTTGCCCTCCCACCTCTGACTTCGCCCAAATGCGCATTTTGTTCCCGGACGACGCCTTAGTACCCGTCTGCATGAAGACGTTAGGAGCTTCCCTACAAAACCTCGATGCCCAACCAAGTTTTGCGCCGGTTTCGTGGCTACCGAGTGCGCACTTTCGTTGCAGCAGAGTTTGACGGGGTCGTCGGTCCCCATGTACGTCGATTTAGGCGGGCTCATTGTGGAAGATTTTCGATAGGTTTCCACCGGCTGGACAAGCTGGCCTGCCCGCCTTCGTTACAAATTTCATTTTTATGTAATCATATGATCGACGCCCGACGCCAATGACCTCCCACGCTGCAGACATATCAGTGAGTTATCATAGTAGAACACTTGCAGGCCCTTTGATTAACTGCGAATTTGAATTTGCGAGACAAGCAGACGCGCAAGACCAAAAGGCACTGCAAGTGGAGTCCATCCAGTAGGGTGTGACGGAAACCCCGGTCATCGCGCCCGGGGGGTAGAGAGAGTCTACCTCAACGCTGCAAACGTCTCCTCGATTTCGAGAATAAATGTATCCCACGCCCGTGATTTTTACACGTTACCGCCCACGACCTCTGCCAGGAGGGCGGTTTCCGGGCGGGGCTTGGCCGGCGCCTTACTGACGTTCTGTGAGGCCGCGGTTGAAACCCCGGGCAACGTGCCCGGCGCTGCGCACCTGCGGCCCCCCCGACCTGAGGCTAATTTTCGGCGCAGCTTGTACTTCTGCCATGCCGGGCGCGGATGCCCAGGTTCTGGACGCGGTTTCGGGGTGGCAACGTCGATCATGGGCGACTGCCACTCGCTGTCGGTCCCGAACGCTATGGGGCATGGGAGCAACAATTGTCGGTCCTCAGGGCTCGAGCAGCGCGTCGGAATCGAGGGCGGTCGGACGCGGTTCCTCGAAGCGGGTTCGGGCGGTCGGACGCGGTTCCTCGAAGCGGGTTCGGGCGGTCGGACGCAGTTCGGGCGGTCGGACGCAGTTCGGGCCGTCGCACGCGCGGCCCAGCGCTCCGTACTGGACTACTTCTGGGAGCGCCCCTTCAGCGCGGCGGTCGGCGAATTCCGGGTGGTGCCTT
>Ga0210044_10000557_pt1 | contig 56675 bp, 45 predicted proteins | sample CryGey13umfilter_2_FD_183959 | JGI IMG/M metagenome (GOLD analysis project Ga0210044, IMG submission 183959) | Groundwater microbial communities from aquifer in Utah, USA - Crystal Geyser 4/9/14 3 um filter (SPAdes) (version 2) | ecosystem: Environmental > Aquatic > Deep subsurface >...
TTCTTTGATTTTTCTTCTTTGAAGAGCTAAATCTGCAAACGATATTTTATTATTCTTTTCCATGGAGCAAATTTACAAAAAAAATCAATACAATTATTTGATTACCAACATTATATCAACATTTTTTTGTTAATTTCCCTTGCAACGGTCTCAGTATATAAATAATTATCCTCTAATGACTATCTTTGCAGCCAATTAAATTAAATTTTTATGGCTGAGACAGACGACAAAAAGATTATTTTTTCGATGGTGAAAGTAAGCAAAGCTTACGAAAATGATAAACCCATACTCAAAGATATTTACCTTTCATTTTATTATGGCGCCAAAATCGGAGTTATTGGACTCAATGGCTCTGGCAAATCTACCTTACTAAAAATTATTGCTGGCCTTGAAGAAAAATACCAAGGCGAAGTAGTTTTTTCGCCAGGTTATAGCGTCGGATATCTTGCACAAGAACCATATTTAGATGATAATAAAACTGTTAGACAAGTAATTGAGGAAGGAGTTCAGGAAACTATAGACATCATAAAAGAATATGAAGCAATAAATAATAAGTTTGCCGAACCCATGACTGATGATGAAATGACAAAACTTATTGAGCGGCAAGGGGAGCTTACCGAATTGATTGACCATAGGAATGCATGGGAAATTGATTCGCAACTGGAAAGAGCCATGGATGCCATGCGTTGTCCCGAAGGAACAGAATCAGTAAAACATCTCTCTGGAGGAGAGCGCCGTCGTGTGGCACTTACAAGATTGCTGCTTTCAGAACCCGACATTTTACTCCTTGACGAACCTACAAATCATCTTGATGCTGAGTCCATTGAATGGCTCGAACATCATTTACAACAATATAAAGGAACGGTGATTGCCGTTACCCACGACCGCTATTTCTTGGATAATGCTGCTGGTTGGATTTTAGAACTCGATAGAGGTGAGGGAATTCCGTGGAAAGGCAATTATTCTTCATGGCTCGACCAAAAATCTAAACGTTTGGCTATGGAAGAAAAGACAGAAAGCAAACGCAGAAAGACTCTTGAACATGAACTTGAATGGGTTAGAATGAATCCAAAAGCTCGCCATGCGAAATCTAAAGCCCGACTAAATGCCTACGACCAACTTTTAAGTCAAGATAGCAAAGATACCATTGAACGTCTGGAAATATTCATCCCTAATGGCCCTCGATTGGGCAGTAAGGTTATTGAAGCTCAGGGAGTTTCAAAAGCTTTCGGCGATAAGCTCCTTTTCGAAAATCTAGAATTTCATCTTCCACCTAATGGTATTGTTGGAATTATTGGAGCCAATGGCGCTGGAAAAACTACTCTTTTTAGAATGATTATGGGACTTGAGAGTGCTGATTCTGGCGAGTTTACCGTAGGAGAAACTGTAAAAATTGGTTATGTTGACCAACAGCATGCAAATATTGACCCTCAGAAAAGTATCTTCGATGTAGTTTCCGAAGGCAACGAAATCATTTCCTTGGGCAACAGAACTATGAATTCACGAGCATATATTTCGCGTTTTAACTTTAGTGGCAAAGACCAAAGTAAAAAAGCTGGAACTCTTTCTGGTGGCGAAAGAAATAGACTTCATCTGGCACTTACTCTTAAACAGGAAGCCAATGTTTTGCTTCTTGATGAACCTACTAATGATATTGATATCAACACCTTAAGAGCTTTGGAAGAAGGACTTGAAAATTTTGCTGGCTGCGCCGTTGTAATCTCCCACGACCGCTGGTTTCTTGACAGAATTGCTACTCATATTTTGGCTTTTGAAGGCGATTCGCAAGTTTATTATTTCGAAGGAGGATATTCCGATTATGAAGAAAATCGAAAAAAACGCCTCGGCGAAATTGAGCCAAAAAGAATTAGATATAGAAAAATTAAAATGGACTAAACCTCTAAATCCCAATTGCTTTCGGAATTAATTTATAACTTATAACTTCAATGCAATATATTCTAACATTTGACCAAGGAACAAGCAGCTCAAGATCAATAATATTTGATAAAAAAGCTAAAATTGTGTCAATGGCACAGCAAGAAAATCTTCAGATTTATCCATCTAAAAACCTTGTAGAACAAGACCCAGAAGAGATTTTTAAAAGTCAAATTGATACAGCCAAGAAAGCAATATTTGTTGCAAAGATTGGCGCTGCTGATATTGTTGGCATAGGAATTACCAACCAGCGGGAGTCAATCATTATTTGGGACAAAGCCACTGGAAACCCAATTTATAATGCAATAATTTGGCAAGATAAACGCACAAGAAAATACTGTAAAGAACTTCGCAAAGCACATTCAGATGTGGTTCGCAACAAGACCGGACTTTTTATCGACCCATATTTTTCGGCAACAAAAATTCGCTGGATACTTGATAATGTGGATGGCGCAAGAGAGAGAGCCGAGCGGGGAGAATTGCTTTTTGGCACCATCGACACTTGGCTGGTTTGGAAGCTCACTAAAGGTAGACTCCATATTACCGATGTTTCAAACGCTTCACGAACTATGGTTTTCAATATCAATAGTTTACAATGGGATAACGACTTGCTAAAGTTATTTAATATTCCCAAAAATATGCTGCCAGAAATTAAATCTTCATCGGAAATTTATGGTGTTACCGACAAGGAAATTTTTGGAATTGAAATTTCTATTGCTGCCATCGCTGGAGACCAACAAGCGGCTCTTTTTGGCCAATTGGCTATTGAAAAAGGTATGATGAAAAACACTTTTGGTACCGGCTGCTTTATGCTTATGAATACTGGCAATAAACCTCATTTCTCAAATAACAGATTGCTTACCACTGTTGCTTGGAAAATTGACGAAAAAACTACCTATGCCCTTGAAGGAAATGTCTTTATTGCAGGTGCAGCAATAAAATGGTTGCGCGATAAAGTGAATATGATTGATAGCACTCTAGAGACCGAAACGCTTGCCAAATCTGTTAGCGATAGTTCTCAAGTTTTTGTCATACCTACTCTCTCTGGACTTGGTGCTCCTTATTGGAAAAGCAAGATGAACGGTGCTATTTTCGGTCTTACTTTGAACACTACCAAAGCCCATATCGTTAGAGCAACTCTCGAATCTATCGCTTTTCGCTCTAAAGACATTATCAAATTAATGAAAAAAGATTCTATGCTAAAAATAACATCTCTTTCGGTTGATGGCGGTGCTTCCGCTAATAACTTTCTGATGCAATTTTTATCCGACTTGCTAAATATTCCTGTAAAACGACCAGAGGTTGTAGAAACTACCGCCCTTGGAGTAGCATATCTTGCTGGACTTTCGACAAAGTTTTGGACAATGAAAGAAATAAAAGAAAATCACCAACAAAACATGATATTTTTCCCTTCTGAAAATTCAGCAATTGCCAATAAAAGTTACAGGAAATGGAAGAAATTGGTAAAAAAAATGATTCAATAATTTTAGGTATTTTTGTTTTGAAATTCTTGAAATTTCATACACCATAAAAAATTTAATTTTTGCCTTCTATTATTTTTATTTCTTCTTCCATTAATTCATACAGCTTGTAAACCAATTCCTCTTAACCCATCATTAAATCTAAAATGATTAAAAATTTTGATATACAAGCACTTTATTTTTATGAAATATTTTTATGCTAATTTTTTTGGGCTTGCCAAAAAATATCTTTTTGCTTTGAAAGCCAATAGATTAGCAATTGCTATGGATTCGTCGAATTGAGTTAGTTTACCTTAAGCCTGTCGAAAGGAAATTTAGTTCAAAAGTTTCGAGTTAGGCAAAGGTGGCGATTTTCAGCATCCCGAAAGCTTTCTGGATTGATGCGGTGCGCTAAACTCCAACTTTTGCCAGACTGCTTTTAAGCTTTCTTTCTTTTTTTCGTCAGTTGTTGTCCGTGTCGATTTAAATTATAAATTTGTAACCATTGTATAAGGTTAAACTACTTGGTTATGAATAAATATTTAACGCTCTCCGAAGCCTCTGAACTCATAGGCAAAAGCAAAGAAACGCTCAGACGTTGGGATAGAGAAGGTAAACTGTCTGCTGTGCGCGAACCAATGAGTAATTACCGAGTTTATAAACGAGAACAAGTTGAAATGCTGTTTGCGGACTTTGTTAATCACGATACCGAAGATGTTGTAACCAACTATATTGAACCTCACAATAGCTATTCTATTATAGAATTGTTTGCCGGTGCAGGTGGATTGGCCGTCGGAATGGAGAAAGCAGGTTTGAAATGTGTTGCATTGAATGAAATAGATAAATGGGCTTGTCAAACGTTGCGAAAAAATCGTCCAAATTGGAACGTTTTGGAAGGAGATATTAAAGCATTTGATTTTATGGAGTATCATAATAAAGTTGATGTCGTTACTGGCGGATTTCCTTGTCAAGCATTTAGTTATGCTGGAAAAAAGTTAGGTCTTGCCGATGCAAGAGGCACTTTGTTTTATGAGTTTGCAAGAGTTATCAAAGAGGTAAACCCACCAATTTGTATTGGTGAAAATGTCCGTGGTTTGTTAAGTCACGAAAACGGGAAAACCTTGCAGGGAATGATTTCAATTTTAGATGAAATTGGTTACAATGTTGTTCCAGTTCAAGTTTTGAAAGCCATACACTATAGAGTTCCTCAAAAAAGGGAACGCTTAATTTTAGTAGGAATTAGAAAAGATATTGATTTACAATATGAATACCCAAAACCACACAAGAAAATATACAATTTAAAAGATGCTTTGAAAAAAAGCGAATTGTTTGATACAAATGTTCCCAAGTCAACTGGTGCAAAATATCCTCAAAGCAAAAAAGCTGTTTTAGATTTGGTCCCGCAAAAAGGTTACTGGCGTGATTTACCACTTGAAATTCAAAAAGAATTTATGGGTGGTAGCTTTCATTTAGGTGGTGGAAAAACAGGAATAGCAAGGCGAATTGGTTGGGACGAACCTTGTTTAACGCTTACTTGTAGCCCTGCACAAAAGCAAACTGAAAGATGTCATCCCGATGAAACGCGTCCGTTTACCGTTCGTGAATATGCCCGAATACAAACCTTTCCCGATGATTGGAAATTTGAGGGTTCAATGGCTCATCAATACAAACAAATCGGTAATGCAGTTCCCGTTAATTTAGGAAAAGAAGTTGGCTACTCTATTGTGAAGTTTTTGAACCAATACTACAACCTGTCAAAGCCAAGATAGTAGCTGTAATTTTCAAAGGTAATTTGGTCTAAAATACTTCTCTTACTCTTTTTAGTTTTTGATTTTATTTCGTCCAAGGCAGAATTTTCTGCAATTTCTTTTTTTTGGTCGGCAGAGGTCAAGTAGTCTTTTATGGCAATAGGCAGCGCCTTGTAAAGTTGAAACATTGCATCTTCTTGTTCTGAAAGTAAAGCGTAAAATTGGTCGCCTGAAATTTTGTAAACTCTGCTATGGCTGTACTCTTTGCCATTGATGTTGCCACTCCATAACTCACAAAAACTTCTTTTTGCCAAAATCTGAACCCAATAACATTTTGCTTTTTTGTAGTCGTTTGCGTAACGTGCTAATTTTTGAAACAATGCTTCGGCCGCACTACTGTTCATTGTGTTGTGCTTGTTCTTGATGTCTGCAAACAAAGTATCATCTTGGGCTTTAATGTCATAGCCACTTAAATTGCCCGCTTCAAAACCTTTTATACCGCCCAAAATTTGTTCGTGAAAAGTCCCGATAGAATTGTTGATTGATTTATCAATTTGCCTCAAAATCTCTGATTGAATGAGGCTTTCTTCGTCTATGTTGTTAAACTTTGCATCAAAAGTCAGTTTAATAGTATCAACTTTATTTGAGTAAAATTCTTTTTCGTAATGTTGTTTTTAGCGTTCAAATAGGCTTTGTGCAAGTTGCCGATACACTCCAATAAATGGTCGTCTGAGATGAAGTTTACGTAATTGTTTTTCATTCTATTCAATCAAATTTGTATGCCTTAAAGGCAGTATTAAAAATTAATTTTTGGTTAGTTTCTATAATGTTGAACTGTCGCCAAAGAAGAGGCATAACTGCAGACCTTTCATCAAATCCGTGACATTTGTCTAATAATCCCTCCTTCAATTCCAAATGATTAAAAAACTGCAATGCTAAAATAGTAATTATATTTGATAAAAGAGCGCTTGATTTTTATGGAATATTTTTATGTTTATTTTTTGCGGCTTGCCAAAAAAAATCTTTTTGCTTTGAAAGCCAATAGATTAGCAATTGCTATGGATTCGTCGAATTGAGATAGTTTACCTTAAGCCTGTCGAAAGGAAATTTAGTTCAACACTCCATATACTTGGCTGGTCATTTTTAAAATTGGAGGAATCAAAAAAAATTAAAGAAATCAAAAAAATAACTTGCCGAATGAAGGTTAGTTACTATCAACAGTAATTATTTATCTATCAATATAAAAGGTAGATTTTCATTTTTTTCATACACACTTTTGAGCATTTTCTTCAAGTTCTAATTATTTCTCATTAAAAGAATCTAATTTTCTTCTTTTTTAATAAGTTTACCAAGGGAATCATAATATTCCCAAAGGCCAGTTTTTTCTGCTAATTTATAATTACCTTTGGATTGTATATTACCATTTTCATAATATTCAATCCATAAACCTGTTTCGCGGCAGTCGTAGTAATTTCCCTCTTTTTTTAGTTTTCCATTTGAATACCAGTATTTAGCTTCACCATATTTGAAATCGTCTTTGTAAGTTTCGGAGCTTAAAGGTTTTCCATTTTCAAAATAATAAATCAACTTGCCGTTATATTTGCTGTTGTAATATTCTGCCGACAATTTTATATTTCCATTTTCAAAGTAAGTTTTTTCGGTACCATTAATAAAACCATCTATGTAAGGGGTTTCCATAAATAATTTGCCCCTATTAGAATTCATAAATGCTGTGCCTGTGAAAGGAATATTGGAATCTTTTTGAAATGTAGTGTCGTTTCTTTTTTCTATTTGAGAATAATCAACTCTTTTGCCAGTGCAGAAGGCGATTTGCAAGGAGGAAGAGGAGATGAGAATGATGATGAGAATTTTTTTCATATTCAAATAAAGAAAAGCAATTCCCAAATTTTTTGGGAATTGCTTTTGTAAAAATTTATTGAGCTTCGGAGCTAAAAATCTGATAGTATTTCATAAATTCGTCGTTTGCTTTTTTTGCAATATCCGTCGCACCATATTTTGTGGCCGACATATTAACTTGTTGCAAAATCATCATAGCAGTACGTTTTTCGTTTATCAAAGTTTTTGCCCCCTGATGTTGCTTGTAATAAAATACCAAGTCATGTGTTTGAATGTCTATAAGTCTGTTCATAAGCTTATTAGCCATAGTTTTATCTCCCACGCGATAGTAACATTCGGCTAAAGGAGTTATAAAATAATCGAAGGAAACAGTTTTTTCGGGAAGTGTTTCCATAGCTTTTTCTAACACTTTTTTGGCTTTAGCATTTTTACCTTCGTCGATAAGAGCAGCGGCAAGTTTTGCAAAATTCGACCTATAATTTCTGATACTTCTCATGTGAGATTCATCGTAATATAATTTAGGGTCATTAAGTCCGTCGTATTCAAATTTGTTCATCAAATTGTCGTACAAAACATCGGTGTTGACGCGTCCATAAGTGCCAAGTTGCCCGCCATCGGCAGTTTTAATTGGCACAAGTCTGTAAGCCATTCCATCGAGCTGAAAGTATTCCATAAGGTCGAGATAAGCTTCGCTGCCAGTGGTTATTGCATAATAAATTGGTCTGTTCCAGTCGAAATTTGCCAGCATCTCAATCATCATCAAATTGTTTTTTTGCACCATGGAGTTATTTATCATCCAGCGTACTTTATCAACTATAAGGCTGCTATCTTTTGCAGCTACAGTGCCGTTTTCAATCACTTTTTTCTTATCCACAGGAATATAAAAATATTTTGTTGGGAAATAATTTATTTCCTCACCATAACCAGTTTTATATTTTGTCTCTTCGGCATCGCTAAAGAAAAATTTCTCCAAATCTTTGATATTATAATATTCTTTGTCGATTGCTAATGCTGGATTTGGAATAAAATAAGCCACATCATTGGTGCCTTGGATATATTTGTCGCGGCCAATTCCAAAAGGAATAGGTTCGGCATCATAAGTCTTTCTTACAGATTGATCTATATACCAGTCGGTATTGAAGAGGCTTAGATTCACAATTTTTATATCTGTACGGATACCTTCAACTTCTTGAGCATACCAAAGAGGGAAAGTGTCGTTGTCGCCATTGGTGAAGATAATTGCATTCTTTTCGCAAGAGTTTAGATAGTTTTTTGCTATATTCAGCGTATTGTATCTTCCGCTTCTATCATGGTCATCCCAGTTTTGCTGAGCCATAAGCATTGGTACAAATAGCAGTGTAACAAGCGATACCAATATTGCCGTTGCTTTAGGGTTCAAATATTTTCTAAGCAAATCGTAAAGAGCTATTACACCTATGCCAATCCAAATTGAAAAAGCATAGAAAGAGGCTACATAAGCATAATCTCGTTCGCGCGGTTGATATGGATATTGGTTTAGATAAATTATTATGGCAAAACCTGTCATCAAAAACAAAATAGTTACTACAAGTGCATCTTTGTAAGCTTTGGAAAAATGAAACCATAAACCTAAAAGCCCCAAAATCAATGGAAGCATAAAATATCTGTTATGCCCTTTATTGTTTTGCAATTCTATAGGCATATCATCCTGAGGGCCAAGGCGAGCTTCGTCGATAAAATTAATGCCGCTAATCCAATTTCCATGAATATTATCTCCAAAACCTTGATTATCATTCTGTCGTCCAGAGAAATTCCACATAAAATATCTCATATACATTTGACCAATCTGATAACTAAAGAAATAACTTAAGTTATCGCCAAAAGATGGAATAACTCTAACTTCACTTCTACCATCTTGTGTGGTGATAGTTTTTTTATTAGATTTATCTTTTATGAATTGCTGATAATATCCAGCATGATTGTTTCTTTGACTGGACCACATTCTGGGGAAAATTGTCATAAAATCCTTATCGTAAACAGGAATTCTGCTTTTCCTTTCATCGGTAATTACATAAGCTTGTTTTATGCTAAGTTGCGGATTATTAAGCTTTTGCAATTCTTTTTCGGCATCATCTTTATACTGAAAAATACTCACCAAACCTCTATCACCTAATTTTATTTTTGATGGATTTTGCAAATTATCTTTATCCACAATGGCATAAGATTTTGTGTAAACAGGTTTCTGGTCTTTGGCGTCAACAGTTGGAGCATTATAATATTGGCCATATAATATTGGCCAATCTCCATATTGTTCGCGGTTGAGGTAAGAAAGAAGCGATGTTGCATCTTCAGGATTGTTCTCATCAATTGGAGTATTTGCATTCGACCTTACTACCAAAACCAAAAACGACATATAGCCAATGGTGATAAATGTAAATGCTAAAATTATAGTATTTGCTAAAAGTTTTTTTGCTTTTTGTGTATGATAAAGCCCATAAACAATGCCGCCAACAAGCACAATGAAATAAACTATGGAGCCAGAATGGAATGGCAAGCCAAAATTATTGACAAATAATTTCTCGAACATCCCAGCAATAATAACCATCCAAGGAATAATTATATACATTACTCCAGCGAGAATAAAGATGGATATCACAAAAGTAAAAATCATACCTTTAACGCTGGGTTTATATTTTTTGAAATAATAAACAAATGTGATAGCTGGAATTGCCAATAAGTTCAGAAGATGGACGCCAACGGAAAGTCCCATAAGGTAGGAGATTAATATTACCCAACGCAAAGCATGGCTTGTGTCGTCGGCATCTTCCCATTTTAGAATTGCCCAAAAAACTATGGCTGTAAAGAATGATGATAATGCGTAAACTTCACCTTCAACAGCTGAAAACCAGAAAGAATCTGAAAATGTGTATGTTAAAGCTCCCACAACGCCAGCACCCAAAACAGCAATAAGATTTCCGCCATTTAGCTTTTCATCTTTTACAAAAAACTTACGAGCAATATGGGTAATAGACCAAAAAAGGAATAAGATTGAAAATCCACTTGCCAAGGCCGACATGGTGTTTACCATACGAGCTACAAGATGAACATTTGGAGCAAAAAGCGCAAAGAAATTTCCAAGAATTTGAAAAAATGGCGCTCCTGGAGGATGACCTACTTGCAATTTATAAGCGGTGGAAATGTATTCACCACAATCCCACAAGCTTCCTGTAGGCTCAGATGTAAGTATGTAAACAGTTGAAGCCACTGCAAATACCAGCCATCCGATAATGTTGTTAAGTTTTTTAAATTCAGTCATAATAAACTCTTGAATGTTTGTATTTAATTGTAAATTAGATAATTGATGCCAATTATGCTAATAATTTCAGTCCACGAATTTATAAAAAATATATCTACCAATAGCTTAAAAATAGTGAAAAGCAAATAATCGATGAATTTTAGAATCTTCCATCAAGAATGCCATTGCCAAAAAAAGGCGATTTAATAAAATTTTGATGCATTAAAAGTTCTAATTTTGTTTTACAAATTTCTATAGTATGATAAAGTTTATTTTGATTATATCTGTTTTTTGTTTGATGCCTTTTTTGGCTTATAATCAAAGTTTTAACGCAGGTTATCATTTTGGAATGACTGCCACTCAAGTTACTGGCGACAATCTTTCGGGCTACAACAAAGCTGGAATTTATGCAGGTGGATTTGTCAACAGAAACATTACCGACAGGGCAAAGATTCAGATGGAAATGAGTTTTATTCAAAAAGGAAGTCGCAAAAATGCCAAACCCAGTGATGGCATTTATGAATCGTATCTCATGAGGCTCAATTATGTGGAAGTACCTGTTTCTTACCAATTTGATTTAAAAAAATATTTAAGCCTGCATGCTGGTCTTTCTATGGCATATCTTATTATCTCTACTGAAAAGGATAATTATGGTGTAGTAGTTCCAGACCCAAATTTACCTTATTTTAAAAAAATTGATTTTGATATTTTTGCTGGTTTAACATATAATATCAATGACAAATGGAGCCTTTTGCTGCGCTATTCATATTCCATTCTTCCTATAAGAAATACTCCATTATTTTCGACCACTTACTATAATGAAGGGCAATATAATGATGTTATAACCACAGCTTTACAATATCACTTTGCTAAATAATGGCTAAAACACAGAAGAAATATTACGTCGTTTGGGAAGGATATAAACCAGGGATTTATCAAAATTGGGCCGACTGTATGAAGCAAGTAAATGGCTTCTCCAAACCAGTTTTCAAATCCTTCACCCGACATGATGTAGCCGAAAAGGCTTTCTCAGAATTTCCAGAAAAATACTTTAGCGAAAATTATTCGGAACCAATTATTTTCGCTGATAAGGCTATGGACTCTATAACTTTAGCAGAAATAAATACTAAGAAAAATACAGAAACTCCAATCATAAAAGCTCTTGCTGTGGATGCAGCATGTAGTGGAAACCCAGGAGTTTTAGAATATCAAGGAGTTGATGTAAGCACAAAAGAAATGGTTTTTCATCAGGGCCCTTTTGCGCTTGGAACTGTAAATATTGGAGAGTTTTTGGCTCTTGTGCATGGCCTTGCTTATTTAAAAAAAGAGGGGAAATCTTACACTCTTTACAGCGATTCTATAACTGCAATTTCATGGGTTCGGCGCAAAGCTATAAAGACTAACCTCCCAAGGAATGCAAAAACTGAGGAGCTTTTTAAACTTGTAGATAGAGCAATTGCATGGCTGCAAAACAACGAATGGAAGAATCCAATAGCAAAATGGAATACTAAAGAATGGGGAGAAATTCCTGCTGACTTTGGAAGAAAATAATGTTAGAATTTTTAAAGTGAATTTTAAAAAAATTCCACTACAAAGTTTTAATCATATCTTTTACCGACTCTTCGATAGGGTAATAATCAATGCCAAGCTCTACTTTACTTTTAGTGCTATTGATGGAGATATTATGACCCACATTTCTGGCAATAAACTTATTAGATAGTCCAAAAGCCCAGCCTACAAGAAAAAGAGAAAACTTAGGCGCCGTCATCAATGGCAATTTGAATTTTTTTGGGTAGGCATTTTCAATTATTTTAACAAGTTCTACCATTGAAAGTTCTTGTGCTGCAATTATAAATCGACCTTTAGTCTTTGTGTTTTCAGCAGCTAAAATATGAGCTTTAGCAACATCGCGCACATCCACAAAGCTAAATTCTAAATTAGGAGCGCCCATTCTGTATTTCCCGCTAATTAAGTCATTCATAAACTGCAAACTACCACTATTTGAAGATTTTTCAAGAGATGGTCCAATTACGAAGGAAGGGTTTATCACTACCAAACTCCATTGAGATTGCGATTTTTCCATTTCCCAAGCACGCTTCTCTGCCAAAGTTTTTGAATAAGAATATTGTTGATGGGTAGCCGAACTTGAAGTATTCCAATTTGCTTCTGTAAATTCTTTCAAGCCTTGTTCTTTCATATCAGCATTATCGCCAAAAATAGCAGCCACACTCGAAGTAAGCACAATTCTTTTTACGGTTTTAGATTTTGTTGCGGCATTTAGAACATTTTCTGTACCTTTCAATGCTGGCAAAATAAGTTCTTTTTCGGCATCGGAGAACTTCAAAATAAAAGGTGAAGCCAAATGATAAATCATATCACATCCGGCTGCAGCCTCATCAAAGCATCCTTCTTTGAGTAAGTCGGCTTCCCAGATTTCTAATTTGGCGCCACTCTTTATGGCTATGGATTCTAGAAATTCGTACTTAGCTTTATTGCCTTTGTTTCTAAGAGTTAACCTTACTGTATTACCCTCTTCGAGAAGATATTTCACTACCCAAGAGCCTATAAAACCTGTTCCTCCAGTTACTAAAATTGTTTTACTCATTTTGCTTTGCATTATTTGTACAACAAAGAAAACCAATATTTTAGATTAAAAATTATCGACTTTATTAAGGATTGTTAAATTGTTTTTATTTAACAAATTTGATAAGTTTCTGCATCTGAGATATAAAATTGACCACACTTATGCATGCCATCTTTCATCTTCATTTTCATTTCGGGAACTTTAAGTTTAGTGGCATCAGAGCCTATATATTTTATTCCAAGCTCTAATCCCCTAAGAATAAATAATAAGCCTTGATTACTACTACTAATGGGATAATTTTATTGATTAGATGTCTTAGCTTTATGCTGGCAAAATTGCCAATAAGCGAGACTGCAAAAATCATAGGAATTGTGCCTAAACCAAAAAGAACCATAAATAGTACTGCTCCAAATATGAATGATGGAAAGTTTATAATAATATATAAACCTTTTAGCTGCTTTAGGTAGAAAATAATACATTAATCCCAACAAAAAATAAATTGCATATATTGCGGACTTTCAAAGCACTATTGTTTCAATTTGCACAAATGGTTTTTCTTGTACAAATGTTTCAATCTACCACAAAAGCCCGCAATTATCGCATATTGCATATTAGCGGTATTTACTAACTTTCATATCTTAGTAATGTAGCAATTTTATTAGTAAACATGCGTCTCTGTTTTAATCTCCTGAATATCAATTTTCTTATTGTCAATAGAACGCCATGCATACCAAATGTAAGCAATAACAAACGGAACTAATAAGGAAACGTAACTCATAACTGTCAATGTATAAAAACTTGACGAACTGTTTTCTATTGTTAATGAACTTTGTAAATCGAATGTTGAAGGATAATAGGCTGTATTATTGAAACCTGCTAATAAAAATAGCGAAAATACGTTCAGAATTGTTCCAATGCCTGTTGCCCAAATCCCTTTTGTACTGCATTTTTCAAAACACATTAAAGGTCTTATAATTCCTATTAAAACCAATAAAACTCCAATTAAAAAAAGAATTGCCACTGCTGGCATTGCAATTAAATTATGCAAATATTTATAAGGTTCAATAAAAACTTCTTTTGTGGTTGGATTTACTGCAAATCCTTTTGAAAACAATAACCAAATTGTAAATGTCAAAAAGAATATTACAAAAGGTATTGCATTGTAAAGTAGTTGTTTTTTAACACGTTCCATGATTTTTGTATTATTAACTCTGTTCATGAAATAAAGCAAAGCTAAAACTCGTGCCAAGAAAAAAACTGTTAACCCTAATGAAAGATTTTGCAAATTAAATGCGGCTTCCAGGCCATGAGCCAAACCTGTCCATTCAGAAATTATTGGCATCTTATTGCCTGTAAGTAGAGTTAAATTCATTTTATTTACTGAAAATCCAGAGCCAGTAAAAAATGTTGCAACAGCTGTTCCTATTAGTATTGTACCAAGCAATCCGTTAATAAACAGTAATATTTCATATAGGCGTTTCCCAAAAAGATTATTAGGTTTTGTGCGGTATTCATAAGCCACTGCCTGAACGACAAATGCAATTAAGATTAATATCCAAACCCAATAAGCACCACCAAAACTTGTGGAATAAAATAATGGAAAAGAAGCGAAAAAAGCACCACCGAAAGTAACCAAAGTAGTAAATGTAAATTCCCATTTTCTACCTAAAAGATTTACCAAAACTGTTCGTTCATCTTCTGTTTTTCCAAGAGTGTAAATAAGTGTTTGTCCGCCTTGTACGAACATTAAAAAAACAAGGATTGCACCCAATAGGGAAACTATTATCCACCAGTATTGTTGCAATGTGATATATTGAAATGTTTCAAACATGACTTTTAATTTTAAAATTTGATTAATTTATTCTTATTTCGTTTTCGATAAGTTCAGTTTCTGGGCCTTTTTTTATTTGCGAAAGCATAATCTTAATTTCAGCAATAAGCAAACCAGTGAAAATGACAAAAAATAGCCAAAAGGTTATTTGAACCGATGTCGATTTAATTTGCGAAACGGCTGCAATGGTGGGCAAAATATCTTGAATAACCCAAGGTTGGCGACCAACTTCTGTAACAACCCAACCTAATTCGGAAGCAATGTAAGCCAAAGGAATTGACCAAAGTGCAGTATATAAAATAAATCGTTTCTTTTCCAGTTTATCTTTTTTTGCTAAAATCCAAACAACCAAAAACAAAGCGATAAAATGAAATCCTAAACCAACCATTATTCTAAATGAATAAAAAGTGAGCGGAATATTTGGAATTAATTCATTTACATTACGATTAGCATAATAACCATAACCAAAATGAGGATAGTTTTCATTTAATTTGGTAAGAGCTGCATTGGCAATACTATCGTTTCCTGTTTTTTTTGCGTTCTTATATTCCGCAAGTGATGTAATTGCTATTTTACCTTTATCGCTCCGTTCTTTGTACGACAATATATTATGCTCTGCATTACCATTTACCAAATCATGTATTCCGGGAACATAAGCGTTTGCATCTTGAAATGCCATGATTGAAAGTAAACTTGGAATTTCTATTTTTAGTGAAATATTTTGTTTATCTAAAATGGTATCAGTTTTATCTTTTTGTAAAAGTCCGATTACGGCAAGCGGTGCATTTTGTCGCCCTGTATAAAGATTTTCCATTGCTGCAAATTTCATGGGTTGATATTTTGCCATGTTCTTTGCAGAACCGTCTCCTGTTATGATTATCAAAAATGAGGTGACTAAACCAAAAATTGAGGCAACTATTATACTTTTTTTAGCAAACAATTGTTCTTTATTTTTTAATAAAAACCATGCACTAACACCTATTACAAATACCGCAGACAAAACATAAGACGATGTAACGGTATGGAAAAATTTATTCAGGGCTACAGGTGAAAATAAAACATCCCAAAAGTTAACCATTTCGTTTCGTGCCGTATCGGGATTAAATTTCATTCCTGCAGGATATTGCATCCATGCGTTGGCAACCAAAATCCATAATGCTGATAGATTTGAGCCAATTGCCACCAACCAAGTTGAAAGCAAATGAAATTTCTTACTTACTTTATTCCACCCAAAAAACATGACTGCAATAAATGTACTTTCTAAGAAAAAAGCCATAATACCTTCTATTGCAAGTGGTGCACCAAAAATATCACCTACAAACCAAGAATAATTCGACCAATTTGTTCCGAATTCAAATTCGAGAATAATTCCGGTTGCCACTCCAATTGCGAAGTTAACGCCAAAAAGTGTCATCCAAAATTTTGTAATCCGTTTCCATTCAGGATTGCCTGTGCGTACATATTGCGTTTCCATAAATGCAATAATAAACGAAAGCCCAAGCGTTAAGGGCACAAACAACCAATGATACAATGCTGTGAGTGCAAATTGTGCTCTGGACCAATCAACGAGCGAAAAATCTATATGTTCCATACATTAGCTATATTTAAATGTTAATACTTATTGAGTTAATTGTTTAATCACATAATTGCCACGATCTTCATCTGTTTTAAAATTCGATTTTAGAAAATTAGGAAAGAAAAAAATTTTCAAGATTAAAAACATAATTATTAATTTAATAGCAATAATCGCCCAAAGCTTTTTCCCTACCGTCATATTTTTAAAACCCTGGTAGTAAAATTGATATATATTTTTTATCATCTTCATTTTTATTTATTTAGTTTGTAAGTAATAATTATTCCCGCTGACACTGGGGTTGTAAGAAAAAATACAACAGCATTATGTCCGTACCACCATTGTATCATGGCATCTTGAATGCCTGCATAAATTGAATAGCTGTCCCAAAATGAGTAAGGAATTTCTAATGAATTTACTATATTTAATGCTGCAATTATTAATACAGTAGAGAAATAAAACCAAATTGATACATAATTATGTCGTGCTCTTCTTTTTGCAATAGTAGCAAACATATTCCAACCAAAAGTTACACAAACTAAGACAATCAAAATATCTATAGGCCATTGTAAATCTGCATACTCCTTGGATGTAGCATGCCCCAAGGCAAGACTAACCGCTGCTAAAACAACAATCAATCCTACTGCTGCCCATAATATGCTTACTGTAGCAAACATTCTTGTTATTTTGTTGTCATAAAAAAAAGTTTGCCTTTCCATAATATTTATTTTGAATTTTCAGTTTTAGTTGATACATCATCAAAAACAATACGCACAGATGGAGTATAATCGTCCTCAAATTGGTTGTTTTTTACTGCCCAAAGAAAACTAACAAGAAGCCCGGAGGCAATTATTAAACTTATGGTTATTAGTACAAATAGAGTAAACATAATATTGCAGTCATTTGAGATTCCAAAAGTAAATATAAAATTATTTAATTAAGTAATAAAATACTCGTTTAATAGAAATTTATATAGATTCTAAATAACAAAATTGGAACAAATCTGACTGTTAACTTATTTAAAATGCTGTATATTAAATTGATATACCATTGTTATTATCAAGTTTATAGAATATTTTTATTATAAATAGTAAAATTATCTTTCAACTTTGATTTTTCCAGCGAGTGCCGATGAAAACTCGCCAATTTGATAAAATTGTTCGTTTTTAGAGCTGGCAACTTTCATAAAAGCATTAATATTTTCCTTCGGTATGGCTAATAAAAGTCCGCCTGATGTTTGAGCATCATTCAAAATTATCTTATCTATTTTCGAAATGGAGCTATCATAATTGATATCTTTTTCAACCCAATTCATATTATTAATTGTGCCTCCAGGAATAATATTCGCCATAGCAAATTGGCGAGTTTCTGGTATTATTGGTATAGCTGCCATATTTATTTGCACTCCAATATCTGTGTTCAATACCATTTCGCGCAAATGACCCAAAAGTCCAAAACCAGAAACATCTGTACAAGCTGATGGATTGAAGTCGGAAGCAATTTCTGCAGCAGATTTATTCAAAGTGGACATAAGTTTCACAATATAATCAACTGTTATAGAAGATGTTAAACCACGTTTTGATGCTGTAGAAAGGATACCTGTGCCGATAGGTTTTGTGAGCACCAATTTATCACCATCATGTCCCCCAATATTTTTTAAAATATTTTTTGGGTTTATAATTCCACTTACTACCATACCAAATTTTGGTTCTGTGTCTTCAACAGTATGTCCGCCAATAATAGAAATTCCTGCTTCAGATGCTTTGTCGGCAGCACCTAAAAGTATATCTTCTAATACTTTGAGCGGGAGTCTTTTTTCGGGGAAACCCACAATATTTAATGCAAAAAGTGGCTTTGAACCCATAGCATAAATATCACTAAGAGCATTTGCAGCAGCAATGGCGCCAAAGGAATATGGATCATCTACTATGGGGGTGAAAAAATCTAAGGTTTGAACGATGGCAGTGTTTTCATCGATAAGATATACTGCCGCATCATCGGAAGTTTCGGCTCCTACTAAAACATTTTTATCAAAAATTTTAGGTAGATTTTTGAGTACTTTCTCTAAATCTTGAGGTCGCAATTTACAGGCGCAGCCAAGGCCATGTGTATAGTGAGTGAGTTTTATTCTATCGGTTGTAATTTGGTTGATTGTATCACTGTCTTCCCCACGGATTTGATTTACCTTTTCTATAAATATTTTCGCAGCCTCTTCAATTTCTTCACTTGTTGTTCCTCTGCCCGTAGAAAATCTGATGGTTCCCATGGCGTAATCGAGAGGCAATTTCATAGCTTCTAATACCGATGAAATATCAATAGAATCTGTATGGCAAGCAGCACCAGCTGAAGCAGCAACACCTTGAATTTCATCTAATAAAGTATTAGCTTCAATTTTAGGAATACTTACAGAAAGTGTGTTTGGAAGCCTTTCGGCATTCTTGCTATTTATTCTGATATCAGCAATGCCTATGCTGAGTTTTTCTTCGAGTAGATTACGCATTTTAGCATAATGAATCATGTTTTTGTCTAAATCGCGGCAGGCAATTTCGGCGGCTTTTCCAATTCCCGCAATCTCTAATATATTTTCAGTTCCCGCTCTATGGTTTCTTTCGTGATTAGCGCCATGGATAAGCTTTTCCAAAGTTATTCCGGTTTTAATAAAAAGAGCCCCAATACCTTTAGGCCCATAAAATTTATGAGCTGCTACTGACATCAGATCTACTCCAAGTTTCTGAACATCAGTATTTATCTTGCCTATCGATTGTGCAGCGTCCGTATGAAATATTGCGCCATGATTATGAGTTATTTCAGCAAGTTTTTCTATCGGTTCTACTACTCCAACCTCATTATTAGCATGCATCACACTCACCAATATTGTATCGTGGCGGAATGCTTTTTCAAGTGTTTCAGGATGAAGATATCCATTTTCATCAACAGGCAAATAGCTAATATCGAAACCATTTTTTTCGAGGTATCTACATACTTCTATAACGGCAGGATGTTCCACTGCTGAAGTTATGATATGCTTTCCTTTATGGCTGTTGGCAAAAGCTACTCCTTTGATTGCATAGTTATTAGATTCGCTGCCACCACTTGTAAAAACTATTTCTTCACTTTTGCAATTCAGTAGTTGAGCAAGTTGAGCTCTTGCATTTTCAACAGCTATTTTAGCTTCCAAACCATATTTATGATTGCTCGAGGGATTTCCAAAATAGATATCCAAAAATGGGTGCATCTCTTGGGCAACCTCTGCATCAATAGGTGTTGTGGCGTTATAATCAAGATAAATCAGCTTGTCCATAATTTTACATTAAGATGTGATATTTGAGAAATCAAAAGTAGAAATATTATACCAATTGTTAATATAAAATAGTCCAAAGGACATTGTATATTTTACAATGGTTAATGCCCATACACAATATTAATAATACAATTTATTTGACTATAATACATTGGTAATCGGTATTATTTGTAATTCGATTTTTTATAAGCTAAACTTAAATACAAAAAAGAGGCTGTCATTTAAAAACAGCCTCTTTGAGTAAACTCTTATGGTTTTTTAATTCATGCTTCAATAGCAGCTAAATGTTTCTTTGCTGCATGGAGCATTCTAATAAATTTATTTTACAATCAAGGTGCCAGTATAAACTGCTTTTGAATCATCGATAATTCTAAAAATGTAAGTGCCAGCATCCACATTGTTTCTTTCAATTTCTATTCCTTTATTATTAATTCTATAATTGATAGAAATTTCTCTGCCTGCCATATCGAATAGTTTAAGAGAAACTGCTCCAGTATTTTTATTCAACATTTCAATTATTGCGTTGTCGCTCATAGGGTTAGGATAGATTTTAATGTTGATTGCATTTCCATTTTCATCAAATCCAGCACCTACTGCGAGAACTACATTTTTGCATATTACATTTCCATTTCCATTGATGCTTGAAGCAGTAAGACAAACATTATAAGTGCCACCAACAGCAGGGAAAGTATGTGCAGGATTTTGAGTGTTTGAAGTAGCTCCATTATCATTAAAATCCCAATACCAAATTGTTGGACTATTGGATGAACCATCGGTAAAATTAACCGTTGGATCGCCAGCAATATTAAATGTAAAATCAGATACTGGTACTGGATAAGTGCCAATAGTTACATTATTACACACTGAATCTGATCCTGTGGCATTGGTAGCTTTTAAGCAAACATTAAAAACTCCATTATTAGCAAAAGTATGTGTGGTATTTTGGGTGGTAATAAAAGGGCTGCCATCGCCAAAGTTCCATCGATAAGTCAAAGAATTAGAGGAAGTATTGGTGAAACTTACTAATGGATCTGCCGATGCGTTATAACTAAAGTTTGCAATAGGAAGTTGGGCTATGCCAGTAGTAACAACTCTAAAATGGTAATCGGAACCTGAATATGCTGCCCAGCCAGAACTGCTTTTCTTAAAAGACCGGGCAACTGTACTTGGCTGTGTGATAGTTGTCCAAGCACCTCCAACGGGCACAGTATACCCAATAAACACATCGCCAGTAAGATTAGATAATTGTGCTGAATAAGCGCGTAAATCAACATAAGTCATGGGGCTGGTATTTTGTTGTGTAGCTGCTGGAAATATTTTTACTGGAGTAATTTTATCAACTCCAGGCAAGCCTAAAGAGCTCGTCCATACATGCACTAAAATACTATCATTTAATCTATTAGGGTCTGTATAGTTTCTTATTAAAACAGCAGCAATTGTTGTAGGGCCAGAAAGTGTCATACGCATAGCCGCGCCGGCGGCAATGCCAATACTGTCAACAAAATCGACCTGCCCAGGATTATAAAAAAGATGCTGCCCAGCAATATATCTGTTGATTGATGTTGAAATAGAATTTGCAGCAATGGATGAATCTTTTGCATAAAAATAATATTTTACTGAAGCCCCTGCCTGTACTGTAGGAATTACAAAAATATATGTGTTTCCTGATATTGAAGAGGCTAATAGAGTATCATAAAGCCCTCCATCAACTGAATAACGCAGCTCAGCTTTAGCTACCCCAGAAATATCTATGATATCTGCAACTATTGAATCGGTGAAAAGTCTGCCTTCATAAAAATCGCGGGGAGTATGAATCACCAAAGGTGGGGAAACATCAACATCAGTAGTAATAATTTTAAAGTCGTCGATATACATTCCATCGTAATTTACATAACCGTCACTTACAAACTTGAAGCGAACTTTCACATTAGAATTGCCAACATAACCGCCAAGGCTAAAACTAAAATTCGTCCAAACGGATAAAGTATCATCAAAACTGTGTATAGTGTTCCAAGTATTTCCTCCATTAGCTGAAACTTGCAGATACATATAATCGAAGCCTCCTTCAATGTTGTAAATAGACCAAAACGAAACTGTTGCTGAAAGAGCTGTCGCCATATTTACTCCAGAAGCCATAGTTGCATAAGAAGTTTGATTGTCGGTGTAATTTCCAACAGGGCTTTCAGAAAGCGCATGCGATGAAGAATGATAATGAGCTGTTGACAAACCCCACGAATTTGTCAAAGTCCAGTTGGTAGTGCCGTTTTCAAAATTATCGCTAAAAACTGTTATTTGTGCATACGACATAGATGATACCGTAAGCAACATCATAAAAAGGTAAATTTTCTTCATAATTATTAATTTAAAGATTGTTGTGTTTGAGTAGTGTAAAGATATATTAAAAAATGAAAGAAATTATAAAATTATTATCAAATAAAACCAACAAACAATTTTTATAATTTAGCGCAAATTAATTGATATGAATTTTTTCTCAAGTTTTGGTAAATATTTGCAACTGCTCTACTTCTCCTTAGGAAAGCCTCAGAGTTGGAAATATTTTCGAAAACAGCTTATTGATGAGATTGCTCTTATAGGCTTGGATTCACTTGGTATAGTTATGATAATTTCGGTATTTATGGGAGCTGTTTTAGTGATTCAAGCGGGCTATAATATTGAAAATCCACTGATTCCAAAATATACTATTGGCTATGGGGTGAGGGAATCTTTGATTTTAGAGTTTTCGCCAACAATAGTTTGTTTGATATTGGCGGGTAAAATTGGCTCAAGTATTTCTTCACAAATTGGCTCTATGCGTGTTACTGAACAAATTGATGCTTTGGATATTATGGGAATTAATTCGGCTTCACATATAATTCTTCCAAAATTGATTGCCTCTTTAATTTCTTTTCCTTTCCTAATTATTATTAGCATGATGACAGGAATGCTTGGTGGATATGGCGCTGCGGTCATTTGGAATATAGTAAGTGCGTCTGATTTTATTGCTGGCATGCATTATTATTTCTACCCATTTGAAATATTTTATGCCGTATTTAAAACAATAGTTTTCGCTTTTATTATTGTAACTGTATCAGCTTATTGGGGTTATAATGTTCAAGGAGGAGCTTTGGCTGTTGGCCGTGCAAGCACTAAAGCTGTTGTCTACAGCTCAATTTCTATTTTATTATCGAATTTGATTTTGACAAAAATGATTTTAGGAGGTTAATATGATAGAAGCGAGAAAAATATTCAAATCTTACGAAAATAAAGATGTGCTTTACGACATTAACATAATTTTTGAGCGTGGCAAAATCAATCAGATTATTGGACAAAGTGGCTCTGGCAAAACTGTTTTAATGAAATGCCTTGTGGGACTTGACGAAGTTACTTCAGGAGATGTGTTTTACGACGAAAGGAATTTCACTAAAATGTCCATGAAAGAACGAAAAATTTTACGTCAAGAGTTAGGAATGGTTTTTCAAGCAGGTGCTCTTTTTGATTCTATGCCCTTGATGGACAACATAATGTTTCCTTTGCAAATGTTTTCAAAAATGTCGCAAGCTGATATGATTAAAAGAGCAGAGTTTTGTTTGGATAGAGTTGGGCTTTCTGATGCTGGAAATGTTCTCCCTGATGAGCTTAGTGGTGGAATGCAAAAACGCGCCTCCATCGCTCGTGCCATTGCCCTTAATCCAAAATATCTATTCTGCGACGAGCCAAATTCGGGTCTCGACCCAAAAACCGGTGTTAAAATTGATGATTTGATTGAAGAAATTACCTTGGAATTCGGTATAACAACAGTGATAAATACTCACGATATGAATTCAGTAATTCAACATGGTGATAATATAAATTATATTGCTGAAGGAAAAGTGGAATGGCAAGGTAATAAAAATGATTTCCTAACTTCAAGGAACATCAAACTTAATGATTTTATCTATTCCACAGAACTATTAAAACGCATAAAAGCTCGTCAATGAATTTAATAGATATCATCTTGCTGATTCCCCTTTTATGGTTTGCCTACAAAGGTTTTTCAAAAGGATTTATCATAGAACTTTCTACTTTAATAGCTTTATTATTGGGTATTTACATTGCTACTCAATTTTCCAATTACACTTCTGATTTTATGATAAGAAAATTTAATCTTACTGGAGAATATATTAGAATTATTTCTTTCATAATAACATTTTTGGGGGTTATAATTTTGGTAATGTTGTTTGGCAAAAGTCTCGAGAAAGTAATAAAAGTATTTCAACTAAGTGCATTAAATAAAATTGCTGGAGCAATGTTTAGCATGGCCAAAACAGCATTTATTTTAAGTGTTATCATCTACATTTTCGCTAAGCTCAGTATTGAGGATATTTTTATAAAACCAGAATATAAAGATAAATCACTCATTTACAACTCAATAAAGAAAATCGCTCCTGCTGTTTTTCCTATCATAAAGGAAAATAAAGAAAAAGTAATTAAAAAGATTGAGAATTGAGATTCAATTTGATTTTGGTTTTCCAAAGCAAAAATCAATGCCAATTCCAGAATAATTATTTCCGATTACAGGCCTGATGTTCAGGTTGTATTTTTGATGTTTTACCACATAAGTTCCAATCGCATAGCCTAAAGCTGAGGCAATCATCACATCAGAAGACCAATGTTTATTTATATACATGCGCGCTACACCTTCCATAGTAGCGAGAGAATAAACTGTAATTGGAATCCATAATTTGTTTTGATAATGAGTTGCTAAAACTGATGCAAAAGTCCAGCTCATAATTGTGTGCCCCGAGGGAAATGAATTGTGGCTCCAATTTGAAGAATTTGGCCCATCCCAAATATATGGATTCAAGGAAATAGTTTGAAATGGTCTGCTTCTATGAGCTACATTTTTTATTACAGAAACAATAATTGCCGAATATAAAGAAGCTTTCACAAAATCCATGGCCACAGCTTTTGGTTTGTTTTTTTTTGACATAACACCGTATAAATAAAACGAACCCATAAATGCCGCTGTATAATACATCTTGCCAAAAGGGTCAAAGAAATACTTGTCGAGATTATCAAGATTCTGAGTTCTATTTCTTTGAAAAAATTCTGCAATTTGTTTGTCCTGCGAATATAAAATGGCTGCGGAGGCAAGCACTCCACCAGCAGCAAAAGCTTCTCCTTTTGACCAATGTAAAGGGCTAATAACCACACCTTTAAAATCTGTCCAATACGATTTTAAATACTGTTTATCAATTCTTAAAGTGCTATCATTATTAGCAGCAGATTGCGAAAAACCTGCGACACTTATTGCTGAAAAAGCAATAAAAAAGAACGCCTTTTTAATCGCATATTTAAATAATGAAATTTGTAAATAACTCATGTTTATAAATTTAAAACGTTATTTTTGGCTTTCTATACTTTAAGCTGGCTAATAAATTTACAAAATAACTTTGGCAAAAAAATACATTTCAGCCGTCGTCAAAAATCTAAGCTTTGGATTCTCATCCATCTTATATTTGGGTATTTTAATCAAATTTTTTAGCTTCTTCCCAAAATACATCCATTTCTGCAAGGTTCATATCTTTTAAATGCTTGCCAATCTTGTCAGCTTCATTTTCAAGATATTTAAATCTTTTGATGAATTTCAGATTTGTTTTTTCTAAAGCGTCGTCAGCATTTACGCCAATAAATCTACCATAATTGACAAGTGCAAAAATTAGGTCTCCGAATTCTTCTTCAGTTTTTTTGAGGTTGCCTTTATTTATTTCGGACTTCATTTCCTCAATTTCTTCTTCCACCTTTTCCCACACTTGTTCGGGTCTCTCCCAATCGAAACCTACGCCTCTTACTTTCTCTTGAATGCGGAAAGCTTTCACCAAGGGAGGAATAGATTTAGGGACACCCTCGAGAACCGATTTTTTCCCTTCTTTAAGTTTTAGATTCTCCCAATTTTCTTTCACTTCTTTGGCGTTCAAAACTTTTACATCTCCATAAATATGTGGATGTCGGTAAATCAATTTCTCACAAATTTTATTCAGCACGTCGGTAATATTGAAAGCGCCTTTTTCAGAACCTATTTTAGCATAAAAGACCAAATGAAGCATAATATCTCCAACTTCCTCCTTAATTTCTTCTAAATCATTGTTTAAAATAGCTTCCGAAAGTTCGTAAGTTTCTTCAATAGTCAAATGACGAAGGGATTCTAAAGTTTGTTCTTTATCCCAAGGACAGCCAGCTCTTAGCTCGTCCATTATATCCAACAGTCGCTTAAAAGCTTCTAATCTTTTGTCCATTTCTTAATAAGCTTTAGCAAAAAGAACTCTTCCCTTTGAGGGTTTTCCCGTAAAAATACATTTACCAGCTTCCTCATTTTCGCCATAGTCTAAAGGCAGAAGTCGCAGAGTAGCCTTAGTTTCTTCTTTAATTTTCAATTCTGTTTCAGAAGTTCCATCCCAATGAGCTGAAACAAAACCCCCTTTGTTTTCGATGATATCTTTAAATTCGTCCCAGCTATTAGCTTCATAGGTATTTTCATCTCTAAATTTCAAAGCTTTATTGAATAGGTTAGATTGAATGGTATTCAATAAATCAATAACAATATTTTCAATTCCGTCGATAGAAATAATTTCTTTGGTAAGTGTATCTCTACGAGCAATTTCTACAGTGTTATTTTCTAAATCTCTTGGTCCTAATGCCAATCTTATAGGCACTCCTTTGAACTCATGTTCAGCAAATTTAAATCCAGGTTTCTGAGTATCTCTATCATCAAGTTTAACTCTTATTCCATGTTTTACCAGTAAATCTTTCAGCTTTTTAGCACTTTGAACCACAGAAAGCATTTGTTCATCATCTCTATAGATAGGAATTATTACCACTTGAAAAGGAGCAAGTTTAGGAGGGAGCACAAGTCCGCTATCGTCAGAATGGGCCATAATTAAAGCGCCAATTAATCGAGTGGAAACTCCCCAAGAAGTAGCCCAAACATATTCCAATTTATTCTCTTTACTTAAAAATTTTACATCGAAAGCTTTAGCAAAATTCTGTCCCAAAAAATGAGAAGTACCCGCTTGAAGAGCTTTTCCATCTTGCATCAAGGCCTCTATACAATAAGTATTTTCTGCGCCAGCAAATCTTTCGTTTTCACTTTTCACTCCCCTACGAACAGGCAAAGCCATAAAATTTTCGACAAACTCAGCATAAACGTCAAGCATTTTTCGCGCTTCTTGTTCCGCTTCAATTTTTGTTGCGTGAGCAGTGTGCCCTTCTTGCCAAAGAAATTCGGCAGTTCTAAGAAATAATCTCGTGCGCATTTCCCAGCGAACAACATTTGCCCATTGGTTAATTAAAAGCGGCAAGTCGCGATATGATTGAACCCATTTGCGATATGTATCCCAAATTATTGTCTCTGATGTAGGTCTTACAATCAGCTCTTCCTCAAGTTTGGCGTCAGGATCCACTATAATTCCACCGCCATTTTCATCATTTTTTAATCGATAATGAGTTACTACAGCGCATTCTTTGGCAAAGCCCTTTACATGATTGGCTTCTTTGCTGAAGAATGATTTAGGAATAAATAGAGGGAAGTATGCATTAACATGACCAGTATCCTTAAACATCTTATCCAAAGCAGCTTGCATCATCTCCCAAATGGCATAACCATAAGGTTTTATAACCATGCATCCCCTAACAGCAGAGGTTTCTGCCATATCCGCTTTTATCACAATGTCGTTGTACCACTGTGAATAATCTTCATCTCTTGTTACAAAGTTTTTTGCCATAAGTTTTTGGTATAGTGTTTGCTAAAATGCAAACGTTCTTAATTTATGCAAAAGTATAAATATTTTGAAATATTGAATTATTAAATAAACCCATAAAATAGGGAGGAATCGATATGAAAACAATAACAAAATTTTTCGGGATAATGTTGATAATCAGCATTATAGCTTCATGTAGCGCTACTTACAATACAGCAGCTTACCAAGATGATGTTTATTACAATCCTTATAAGTCTGACAGGGTGGTTGAAAATCAAAATCGCCCAGAGAAACATGAGAATAATTTTTCACAAAATGAGGAGACAAGTTCGAGTGATGATGCTTATTATCAAGATAATGACGGCAATGAAAGAAAAGGGAAAGACCATTCTTCTACAGTTTATGTAGATGATAATGGTGATCAATATTCTTACGGTGACGATGATGATGATTATTACGACTATTCCTACTCATCACGCATACGTAGATTTCATAATAATTCTTATTATCAAGGAGGATATTACGATAATTATTATGTAGATCCTTATTATTATGACGGTAATTATTTTGGTTCAAACATTTATATTTCAAGCGTTTACTCCCCTTATTCATATTATAGATATCCAAGCTGGGGTTGGTCCTTTGGATGGTCTTGCGGTTACAATTATTATAGCCCTTTTTATCATTCTACAATTTATATAGGCAATCCTTATTGGGGCTTTGGCTATGGTTATGGTGGATATGGAAATGGTTATTGGTCTGGCTATAATAATGGTTATTATGATGGTTATAATAATGGTTATTGGGATAATTCATATTATAGTAGCAACTACTACAATAATGGCTACAACAAAAATTACTACGGCAAAAATTATGGGAGTGGTTCATCTTATGGTCATCGCGGAAGTGGCGGAAGCAGCAATGGCGGTGTAGGCGACCGTAATGTTGTCGACAATTCTCGCCCTGGTATTGGCGCCAAAACAAGCGGAAATGTTGGCTCAAGAACTAACGCATCCAACGCAACTTCAACTAACCAAGTTGTAAATGCAGGAAATAGAACCGTGGAATCGAAAGATGCCTCTGTAAATATTTCAAAAAATGCTACTCGCCCAGGTGAACCTTCAAACGTTGGAAACACTGACTCAAGAGGTAAAACCATCAACAGTGGAGAAATAATAACAAAAACCAATAATTCTGAGAGTGGTAATTCTGGTAATTCAAACACAAATGTTACAAGAACTAATGAAATCCCTTCAGTCAAAACTGTAAAACCTGGTCAAGGAGCTGATAGAGTTTCTACCGAAGGTAACTCAGTGCCTGATGGCTCTAACAGAACTACTGTAAAACAGGAATATACTCTCGTAAAAACAGAGACATCTACAAGGACAAATAATATCCCAAGCAAGAGATATACTAAACCAGAAGTAGGAGTTGAAAGGCCAAGCAATGGTAATGCTTATGCCCCAAAAAACCAAGGCGGAGCCCAAAGAACTTATGAAATTCCCGAATCAAGAAATTCGGGTAATACAAAAACTTATACTCCAAGAAGTTCCACTGAAAGCGGAAATAATAATAGGCCAAGCAATAACAACAGAAATAATAATGTACAACCCGCTACCAGAGTTTATACACCATCAAGAACACCAGAGAATTCAGGTTCATCGAATCGTGGAAACTATACTCCTTCAAGTCCAAGCAGAAACAATACTCCAGCACCATCTTCTAACACAAGAAGTTATACTCCAGCAAGAACTAGCTCTCCATCAGTTAGCAGACCTTCAAGCTCTGGCAATTCTGGCGGCAGAAGTTCCTCTCCAGCTTCTTCTTCATCAAGCAATAGCAAACCTGGGAAAAGATAATTGAATAGCTGCGAAACAATATTTTTGGAATCATAATTATAAAATTTTTAAAAATGAAAAAACTAAATATCATACTCGTTTTACTCTTGGCAGCGATTACAACTATCGGGCAAAATAGCGTGGATGTTCTTAGATATTCTCAATTCTATAATGGAGGCACAGCTCGCTATATGAGTATGGGAGGAGCTTTTGCAGCTCTTGGTGCCGACTTCTCCACACTTTCTTCAAATCCTGCTGGCATTGCAATTTATAAGAAAAGCGAATTTACCTTTACTCCAGCAATTTACTTTTCAAAATCAGCCTCCAATACAAATAATTTTGAAGGAAGAGGAAATAAAGACAACCTTAATATCAACAATTTTGGATTGGTTATGGTTCAAAATATGAATGAAGATAACGATGGTTGGAAAAGTTTCCAATTTGGCGTAGGACTTAATAGAAGAAATAATTTTAATCGTGAGGTAAACATTGTTAATCATAATCATTTCTCATCATTAATATCTGATTATCAAGATCAGAGCTATGGTTTATATCCAAGTGATTTAGATGCTTTTTCGACAGATTTAGCTTGGAAGACCTTCCTCTTTAATGACACTATAAGAGTAAATAGTGGAGCTTTGGCCTACACTTCTGCCTTAAATAAAGGAGGAGCAAAACAAACCGAAAGAATACTTCAATGGGGTTCGGTGAATGAAATGGTATTTGCTTTGGGGGGTTCGTATAATGATCAGTTTTATATTGGTGGCTCAATAGGATTTCCTCGCTCACGCTACTTTGAACAATTGCAACATACTGAAATAGACGATGCCGATACCATAGTAGGATTCAAATCTTTTACTATGAACCGTTATTTAGAAACTAAAGGAAGTGGAGTGAATTTTAAATTCGGTATGATTTTCAGACCTACAGACATTCTTAGATTCGGATTAGCTTTTGAATCTCCAACTTGGTACAGCATGAGTGATTACTATTATAACGACATGAAACAAATTTATGAAAATGGGCAATCGGCAACAGCAAAATCACCAAACGGCAATTTCGATTATGGTCTTACAACACCTATGAAATTAAATGGAAGCATTGCTGTAATAATTGATAAAATGATGATTGTAAGCACGGAGGCCGAATATATTAATTACGCATCTGGATATCTTAATAGCAGAGTTTATAATTTTAGTAACGAGAATATGGATGTTGAAAATAAATACCAATCTGCATTTAATGTCAAAGGTGGATTTGAAATAAGAATGAGCCCATTTGCTTTCCGATTAGGAACAGCTTATTATGGAAATCCATATCAAAGTGGTGTGAACCAAAGCCATAAATTGCAACTCTCTGGAGGTATTGGCTACCGCGATGGCAATTTCTTTATTGACATGGCCTACGTTTATTCCAAAAGTAGTGAGAATTATTATATGTACGACCCAATTTTTGTTGATGCATCTTTAATTAATTATAATGACCATCAGATTTTGATGACTTTTGGAATGAAACTTTAAGTCTTGATACACATTTTTTATTCATAATACTTTATTTACTGAAAAAATTGTAGCCAAATAAGCTTTGTCTTATACATTAATTCATTTTTAAGATTGTCTAAATACAATCATATCCAAAAATAAATTAATTAGGCTTGTGAAATTTATTGCATAAAATGTATATTTGCAATCTAAATAATTCGCTAAATTCTGTAATATGAAGCCATTAAAAATTTTTATATCATTTTTATTAATATCTTTTGCAGCTCAATCTCAAAACCTTAAAAGTGCTTTTAAATATATTAGCAGCAACAATTTCGATAGAGCCAAAGTTGTATTTGAGGAGGCTAAAAACAACCCAAGTCTTTCATCCATTGCAAACTATGGTATAGCCATAATCTATTCAAACGATGGATATCGCTCGAAAGATTACTACAGAGCTTTCGAGGCTATTAACATATCCATAAGCGATTTTGGCAGAGTAGATGCTTCTCAAATGGGAAAACTTAGCGATTTTTTAACTGGCATAGAAGATATAAAAAGAAAACGAAATGAAATTGATGATAAATTGGTTTCTGAAGTAAAAGCAGCAAATACAATTGAGGCGAGCGAGAAATTTCTTGCCCAAGCAAAATTGTCATCATCTTATAAAGAGGTCAGTTCGATTTATTCTTTGCAAAGATATAAACAAGCCTCCGACTACAATACCATCAACGCGTTTCAGGATTTTATAAAAGAATTTCCTGAAGCAAGAGAGGTTAAAAGTGCACAAGAAAATATTTATATTCTAGCCTACAAAGAAGCTGTAAATGCTGATAATTTGGAGAGATATTCGTATTTTGTAAAAATTTATCCAGAAGCCCCACAGGTGATAGAAATTCAGGATAAAATGATAGACAAGGAATATGAAATGGTACTTTTGACTGGCACCGATGATGCTTTTGATAATTTTATTGACAAATATCCCGACACAAAACAAAGCGACGACCTAAAAAATAAACAGCTGCAAATGAATTATTTACAAGCAAAACAGCTTAACACTTTGTCGGTTTATAACAATTTTATTCGCAAATTTCCTATCTCACCATATACAGCAGAATTTACCGAAATTAGAGATTCATTGGCATTTTTGGAAGCAAAAAAAATCAATACTGTTGAGTCTTATAAAGATTTTGTAAATAATTATCCCAATGCCAAGCAAACTGCAACAGTATTGAAATTTCAAAAAGATTTGAGTTATTCCAAAGCAGAACTTGCCTACATAAAAGAAAAAGAAAAATACGCCTCTAAAAACATAAAAATTGTTGAATATTTGAAACTTGACAAAAAAGACTCTACCATAAAACAACTTTTTAAAACCATAGAATTTGATGAATTTGGCAATGTAATTAGGGAAATTGAAACCTCTGCCACAGGAGCCAAAATTACAACCATAAGAAATTTCTCGAAAAATGGACGTCAGCTTCTTGAAGAAATGAGCACACAAAATAATGATCTTATTTATAAAGTAAAATACTCGTATAACAACAAAGGACTTCTTGATTCTGCACAAAAAACCTATGCAGATAATTGCAAAGACGATTTGCCTGTTGGAACTTACACCATAAAATATAGATATGACAATTCAAGAAATTTGGCGGAAAAAAGTTTAGCGACTTATGATAATATTTCAAGCAGCAAACATTCATATACCTACAACAATCAAAATCTTGTAGCTCAGGAGTTTATCGAGACTAACTTGTCTGGAAAAATTTCTAAAATAAAGGTAAATTATCAGTATGATTTTTATGAAAACCTGATACAGAAAACTGTCTTTAGCGATGAGAATGCGATAAGTTCCGTTGAGACATACTTCTACGATAAGGCTGGAAATATGACAAAATTTTCGATGTACGATGCTTTTGGAAAAATTAAAAAAGCCTATAAATTTAACGAAAATGGATTGCCAATTTCCACCGTAGTAGAATTTCCTAACGATACTTCACAGAATTATAAAATGGTTTATAATTATATTCTTAGAAAATAGTATATTAAAATAACTCTGGGTATAAAAACGTGTTACTAATATTGATTATATATTTTGAATTTACTTTAAGATTATCCAAAAAATTATAACATTGGTGCATGATTTAACTATTCTTCCCCAATTAAAATTTTAAGGATAAGAACTCTTAAACAACCAATAAACATTAAATGAGCTTAATTGATGAATAAGAAAAATGAAAATATGAATTTGGTTAGCCTCTACAATGAGTTAAGAGCTTATACAACTAAAATTTGCGCGCCATTAAAAACAGAAGACTTTATTCCTCAACCTGCAATTTTTGCCAGTCCAATAAAATGGCACCTTGCTCATACAACTTGGTTTTTTGAGACTTTTATATTGATGAAATTTCTGCCGAACTATAAAATATTTAACTCAAAATTCTCATTCCTATTCAACTCCTATTATAATAACGCGGGCGAAAGATTGAAAAGAGTAAATCGTGGACTTTTAACACGACCATTGGTTTCAGAAGTTTTTGAATACAGAATGTATGTAGATATTGCTATTAATCAGTTGCTTAATGATGCTTCTCTTATGAATAAAAATATAAGTGATTTAATAATTTTAGGAATTAATCATGAGCAACAGCATCAAGAATTGATGTGGACTGATCTTAAATATCTTTTTAGCTGTAGTCCACTTTTACCAGTTTACGAAGCGGATTTACCTTTCACAAAATCTATTTACCAAACAAAACAAGAATTTATAAAGATTGAAACTGATACTTATAATATTGGAAATATTGGCAATGATTTTTGCTACGACAACGAAAAGGCTTTTCACAAAGTTTATTTGAATGAATTTGAAATTTCAAATATGCTAGTAACTAAATCCGAGTTTGCTGAATTTGTAAATGATGGGGGATATAATAATTTCAATCTTTGGCATGATGATGCTTGGCATTGGTTAAATAATGAAAAGATAAAATCACCAATCTACTGGCACGAAATCGACAATAAATGGTATGAATATACTTTGAAAGGGCTTTTACCAATTGCACAAAATGAGGCAATGAATCATATAAGTTATTATGAGGCTTTTGCCTATGCCGAATGGAAAGGAATGCGACTGCCAACAGAGTTTGAATGGGAGGTGGCTTCCGATAAATTTGAATGGGGGGATGTCTGGGAATGGACTTCATCAGCGTATTTGCCTTATCCAAATTTTATTAAAGCCGAAGGTGCTATTGGCGAATATAATGGAAAATTTATGGTAAATCAGCATGTGTGTAGAGGCGCATCAGTGGCAACTTCAAGAAATCATAGTAGGAATACCTACAGAAATTTCTTCTCTCCCGAAATGCGCTGGCAATTTACTGGTTTACGAATCATTAAAAAATAGATATGGAAACTTTAACACAACTCTCTCAATTTGCCCAGGATATATTAGAAGGATTAAAAAAAACTAATAAGTCCATTAATTCAAAATATCTATACGATAAAATTGGTGATTCAATATTTCAAAAGATAATGGAAATGCCAGAATATTATCTTACCAGAAGTGAATTCGAAATTTTAACAACCAAATCCAAAGAGATAGTAGGATTATTATCAAAAGATAAAAGAGACATAAATCTTATAGAGTTAGGTGCTGGCGACGGTATTAAAACCAAAATATTACTCGAAGAAATGCTAAAAAAAGGCTTAAATATTGAGTATTTCCCTATTGATATATCTAATAACATTCTTCAAGAACTTCAAAAATCCTTATTAATTGAGTTTCCAAAGCTAAAAGTATCGCCAATAAATATGGATTATTTTAAAGCATTGAAATATATTAACACTAAAAGTAATCAAAGAAATATAATACTTTTCTTGGGTTCAAATGTTGGAAACTTTACTTATTCTGGTGCAGCAATCATTTTAGCTCAAATCGCTCATTTTAATAAATCAGGCGATTTACTGTTATTAGGCATTGACTTAAAAAAAGACCCACGAATCATACAAAATGCCTATGATGATAAAGATGGAATTTCAGCAGAGTTCAATTTAAATGTTTTAAGAAGAATGAATACTGAACTTGGTGCGAATTTTAATTTAAATAATTTTAGTTATTACACATATTATGAGCCCTTTAGTGGAGAAGTTAGAAGTTTTATTCACTCCAAAATAAAACAAAAAATATTGCTCCGTAATTTGGACACAACAATTGAATTTGAAGCCAATGAGATAGTTCATACAGAAATATCTAAAAAATACTCATTAAAAGAACTTGAGAAATTAGCCAATGAAAGTGGATTCAAAGTTGAAAAGCATTATATCGATAAAGCATCTTATTTTACCGATAGCCTTTGGAAAATAGTTTAAAAACAAATAAAAATATAAAATTATGAAAGCAATATGGAATGGCAAAATTTTGGCCGAAAGCAAAAACACCATAAGTTTAGAAGGAAATAAATATTTCCCAAAAGACAGTATCAACAATGAATTCTTTGATGAAAGCAATCATCATACTACTTGTCCTTGGAAGGGAGAAGCATCATACTACAGCATTAATGCTGAGGGAAAGCAGAATGAAAATGCTGCTTGGTATTATCCAAATCCAAAATATGCTGCAAAAGAAATTAAAGATTTTGTAGCCTTTTGGAAAGGCGTGGAAATAGTAGAAGATTGACCTTTATCCTCTCAAAAATATCAACATATTGCCATTGCTTTGCCTTTCAGAAAAGAAGTAACCTTGACTATCGAATAGCTTTAATTCTTCTGGATTCTTTAATTGGTTTTTAATGATAAATTTAGCCATTGAACCCCTTGCTTGTTTGGCAAATGAGCTTATAATCTTGTATTGGCCATTGCTATTGTCTTTAAAAACCGGAGTAATAATTTTAGCATGAATTCTGCTTAAATCCAAGGTTTTGAAATATTCTTCAGAAGCAAGATTTATCAAATAATCATCTTTTTGGGAATCTAAATCACAATGTACTGCTAAAGAAATTTTCTTCTTCCAAAAATCATAAAGCGATTTATGCTTTTTCATTGTGAATTTCGTTCTCATATCAATCCTATAGGCTTTTATTAAGTCGAGTGGCCTTATTACTCCATACATAGCGGATAAAATTCTTAAATGTTCCTGAGCGAAAATCATATCGTCATCATCGAAAGATTGTGCATTTAAACCACTAAAAGCATCTCCATTAAAAGCATAGATAGATTGCCGAGAATTTTGCAGAGTAAAAGGCAAGCTCCAGTTTTGGAATCTCTCATAATTCAAATTTGCCAATGGCTCACTCAAATCCATAAGCTGCGAAAGTTCGACTGGAGAATATTTTCTTAAAGTGCAAATTATTGTTTCAGCTTCTTTCAGAAATCTGTTTTCTGTGTAAATTTCATATTGGCTGTTAGTTGTGAAATTGAGTTTCTTGGCTGGCGAAATAATAATCAGCATACAAGAAAAAAATTAGGAAGCTTTAAGCTTGGTGGCAATTTCTACTGATAGATGTCTTTCTGCATATTCTTTTGTGATATGAAGTTTGTTAAGCTTTGGTTGCGAAGGAGAATTATACATAGCCTCGGTTAAAATAGCTTCTACAATAGATCGTAATCCGCGCGCTCCCAACTTGAATTCGATAGCTTTATCGACAATATATTCGAAGGCCAAATCATCAAAACTAAGCTTAATGCCATCAATTTCAAAAAGCTTTTGGAACTGTTTTGTAAGGGCATTTTTAGGCTCTTTCAAAATTCTTATAAGACTTTCTTTAGAAAGAGGTTGCAAGTATGAGAGCAAGGGAAGTCGGCCAACAATTTCAGGGATCAAACCATAAGCATGCACATCTTGAGGAGAAATATATTGCAGAAGATTTCCTTCATCAATTCTATCGCTGATAATTTTATTGTATCCAATCACATTGGTATTTAATCTTTTGGCGATTTTTTTCTGAATGCCATCGAAAGCTCCACCGGCAATAAATAAAATGTTTTGGGTGTTAACTTGAATCATGCTTTGCTCAGGATGTTTTCGTCCACCTTTTGGCGGAACATTAACCACTGTACCTTCGAGCAACTTCAATAAAGCTTGCTGAACACCTTCGCCAGAAACATCACGCGTGATGGAAGGATTGTCGCTTTTGCGTGCAATTTTATCAATTTCATCGATAAAAACAATGCCTTGCTCGGCAGATTCAACATTATAATTGGCTGCTTGAAGAAGTTTAACAAGCACATTTTCAACATCTTCGCCCACATAACCAGCTTCTGTAAGAACAGTGGCATCTGCTATACAAAAAGGTACATCTAGCATTTTGGCAATTGTACGAGCCATCAAAGTTTTTCCTGTTCCCGTTTCTCCAACCATCAGAATATTTGACTTCTCTATTTCAATATCGCTGCCGTCATTTTTTTGATGAAGGTTGTAATTTATCCTTTTGTAATGGTTGTACACTGCTACCGAAAGAATCACCTTAGCTTCATCTTGACCAATAACATATTGGTCGAGATATTCTTTTATTTCAGTAGGTTTTTTTAGTTTAACAGGCCCAGATTTGCCTTTTACTGAGCCAATTTCCTCTACAATTATATTCTTAGCTTGATCCACACAGTTTTCACAAATCTGTCCGTCGATGCCACTGATAAGCATTTTTACTTCATTTCGTCCTCGACCACAGAAGGAACATCTATCATTTTTATTTGACATAAATTTATTTTTTCTGTCCTAAAATTTCGTCAATCATACCATATTCAAGGGCCTCAGAGGAGGTCATCCAATAGTCGCGGTCGGCATCTTTCCATATTTGTTTGTATGAGCGTTTGGAGTGTTTTGCAATAATCTCATAGAGCTCTTGTTTCAATTTTTGGATTTCTTTAGCAGTGATTTCGATATCGCTTGCTTGTCCGCTTGCTCCGCCCATAGGCTGATGAATAAGAATCCGAGAATGAGGAAGTGCTGAACGTTTTCCACTGTCGCCAGCACAAAGCAAAACAGCGCCCATTGATGCAGCCATACCAGTACAAATTGTTGCTATAGAAGGATTAATATATTGCATGGTGTCATAAATTCCTAAACCAGCGTAAACTGAGCCACCAGGTGTATTTAGATAAATTTGAATATCTTTATTTGCATCTACAGACTCCAAAAAAAGAAGCTGTGCTTGAATAATATTTGCCACATAATCATCTATTGGAACGCCAAGAAAAATGATTCTATCCATCATCAAACGCGAAAAAACATCCATTGATGCCACGTTCAACTGGCGCTCTTCGATAATCATTGGCGAAATATTGGTAACAGCTGTATTAAATCTATCTAATGTTAAACTACTAATGCCCATGTGTTTAGTAGCATATTTTCTAAATTCGTTATGATCCATATCTTAAATTTTATAGAATTTTAATAATGTTACAAAGTTAATGTTTTCAGCAAAGCGCGAAGATAATATTTTGTATTTTTGGTAGATGATAAACAATGACCTACTCCATAACATGAAATTAACTTATCCACCTTACTTTGAACCTAAGCTTATTGAAGAAATTGAGGGCTCTAAATTTTTGTCTGCAGAGAAAGGCTTTACTTTGTTAAATACTGGAGAAGATATATTTGGAATCCCATTGGTTATTAGTGGTAAATTGCTCTTAGTGTCGGAAGATGAATCTGGCAAACAACTACTTTTATATGAAATAAATCCTGGCGAAAGTTGTATTTTATCCATCACGGCTTCTCTAAATCACAAGCCCAGCGAAGCTCGTGCAATTTTGAGTGAAGATAGCGAAATGATAATTTTAGATTCGCGCGCTGTAAAAGATTGGGTGAATAAATATGAAGGTTTCCGAAAATTTATTTTTGAACTTTATCAAAAAAGACTTTCAGATTTGCTACATCTTGTTGATGCAATAAGTTTTAAAAATATCGACAGTCGCCTCGAAGAATATCTGCATCAAAAAGCCGACAAAAATCTTGAAATTAATAGAACTCATCAACAAATTGCTGATAGCTTAGGAACAGCAAGAGAAGTGATTTCCAGACTTTTAAAAGAAATGGAAAATAAAAAATTGATAAAACTCACCCGAGGAAAAATTATTCTAATTCATTAAAATATTTATTATCAAAAAAAATATTATGACTATTGAAGAAGTTCAGAAAGAGGTGGATGATTGGATAAAAACTTATGGAGTAAGATATTTTAATGAGCTCACTAATATGGCTATTCTTACCGAAGAAGTGGGAGAGTTAGCAAGAATTATTGCTCGAAAATATGGCGAGCAATCTTTTAAAGAAGGCGAAAGTAATTTGAATCTTGGTGACGAAATAGCTGATATTTTTTGGGTTTTGGTTTGTATTGCCAACCAAACTGGAGTTGACCTTACCGAAGCATTAAGGCAAAATATTGAAAAGAAAACAAATCGAGATGGAAATCGTCATAAGAATAATATTAAGCTTTAATAAATTATGGTTTCAAGAATCTTCGCCTCTATTTTTTTGCTCTTTATTATTTCCAACCTTGGATTTTCACAAAAAATTAATGGCAAAATTATTGACTCTGACACAAAAAAACCATTGGCATTTGTAAATATAAGATTTGTTGATAATTTAAATGGTACCACCAGCGATATTGATGGCCGATTTTCGGTGGATATAAAAGAAGAAAAATTGCGCCTGATTTTTAGCTATGTTGGGTATTTCGACACCACAATTGTCTTGAACAAATATTCATCTAATTTTCTGGTTGTCAAAATGATACCTAAAATTATTAATCTTACTGAAGTCGAAATATTGCCTCAAGAGAATCCTGCTCATCGCATAATAAAAAGAGCCATAGAAAACAGAAAGTTTAATAATCCCGAAAATCTTAAATCATTTTCTTATAACTCATACAATAAAATGATATTTACTGCCGACCAAAATACTTCGCAGCTAAACGACAGCCTTAATCCAGACAGTTCACAAATAAAGACTCGAAAATTTATCGAAAAACAAAACATTTTTATGATGGAGTCGGTAAGTAAGAGATATTTCAAAGAAAACAAAAATTATGAGGAAGTTCTTGGAAGCAGAGTTTCTGGCTTGAACGATCCATTTTTTGCAATTTTGGCAACGCAATTTCAGTCCTTCTCTTTCTACGATCCTTTCTTCAATCTTTTAGGAAAAAATTATGTGAATCCGATAAGCCCAGCAAGCACTAACAAATACTTTTTTTTGATTCAGGATACTATCTATCAACAAAATGACAGTATTTTCATAATTTCATTTCGACCACAAAAGAATACAAATTTTGATGCTTTATCTGGCCTGATTTATATAAATAGCGATGGTTATGCTGTGCAAAATGTGGTGGCTGAACCCAACGAAAAGGATTCAGTTTATGGAATTAAAATTATGCAGATGTATAAAAAAATTAATGGCCAAGCTTGGTTTCCAATTCAACTCAATACCACCATTAAGCTAAATACAATTGAAATAGATCACATGCCATTTCTGGGAATTGGCACCACATATTTGGACAGTATAAAAATTAATCCAGAGATAGAAAATAGAGTTTTTAGGAAAAATCTTAAAGTTGAGATAAACAAAGAAGCTGGCAAAAAACCAGAGTCTTACTGGGATTTATTTCGCGTTGATTCGCTTACTCTCAGGGAAATAAATACCTATAAAAGCATCGATAGTATTGGGAAAGTTGAACATTTAGATGCAAAATTAAAAAGTCTTAAAATTCTTGCAAATGGTAGTATTCCTTTAGGCATTATCAGTTTCCCGCTTAACAGATTTGTTGCTTTTAATTCTTATGAAAAATTTAGATTAGGTCTTGGAATATTCACCAATGAAAGAATATCTCGCTATTTTAATTTAGGAATATTTGGAGCTTATGGCACTGGCGACAAAAATTATAAATATGGTGTTAATGTGATAGTTACACCATGGCCAAATACGGATTTCAAGATTAATTTGATTTACAAAAACGACATTGAAGAATCCGCCAAGCAACAAGTTTTTGGAAAACATTCGCTTTTTTCGTCTCAAAACTTCAGAAATTATCTGGTAAATAAGATGAATGGGATTGAATCTTTTAGAGGAGAGGTGAAGTTTAGAGCCTTTAAGCATTTTGTATGGAATATTGGAGCAGAATATTCTAACAAAATTGGCTTGGATGATTACAGATTTGTGCTAAAGTCCAATGAAGGTGTAGAAGTAAGTGCAAATAATTTTTCATTCGGGGAAGTTTTTTTAGGAGCTCGCTTTGCTTTCAGAGAAAAATTAATTCGCAACCAATACAGCCAAGTTTCTATGGGTACAAAATTTCCAATTTTATACTTCCAAATCAGCCAGGCTTCCAAGCTATTGGGAAGCGATTTCAAATATCAAAGATTAGATATACAAGTCGATAAAATTTTCAGAATAAGATATTTAGGCAATACAAATTTGACATTAAAAGCTGGATATATCAATTCATCCTTGCCATGGTATCAATTGTATAATGGAAATGGCAGCTATTTGAAATTTTATGTTTTCTCCGAAAAAACTTATGGAACTATGGGAGTTAATGAATTTCTGTCAGACAAATATATATCGCTATTTTGGGAACATAATTTTGGAAAATTACCTTTTAAAAACAAATATTTTGCACCCAATATTAAACTTGAAAACAATTTTGGGTGGGGAAGTATGAGCTCTAAATGGCGACACAAGAATTTGAATTTCAACACTATGGAAAAAGGTTTTTTTGAAACTGGGATTATTTTAGCCAATATTTTGAAATCAAAAATAAGCAGCATAGGTTTTGGAGCTTTCTATCGCTATGGTCCATATTCATTGCCAAAAGTCAAAGATAATTTCGCTTATAAAATCAATATAGGATATTTATTTTAAAGATATTTTCCTTGTATAATTTTCCCAAATAAGAGCATAAAAAATAAAATTTCTACAAAACCTAAATTTCTGATAAATAAAATTTTAGGTATGATTTGGCTTAAATATTTGTTTATCTTTGCCGCCTCAAATTTTAACATAGAAAGACCAAAGTTTTGGTCTATAATTTTTCCTTTATGACAGATTTTAAAACAATGGATTTGTTGCCCAACATTAGCAAAGCGCTTGATGAAATGGGATTTATTGAACCAACACCAATCCAACAAGAGTGTATCCCTTTTATTTTAAACACAAAAGAAGATTTAGTTGCCAACGCACAAACAGGCACAGGCAAAACAGCAGCTTTCAGCTTGCCAATACTAAATCAAATCGATTATGAATCCAAGTCAGTTCAATGCTTAATTCTATCACCTACCCGAGAGCTGGCACTTCAAATCAAAAGCGACATTGATAAATTTTCTAAATATTTAGACAAATTTAAGTCGGTAGCAGTTTATGGTGGAGCGAGCATCGAAAATCAAATAAAAGGCCTCAAAAGGGGCGCTCATCTTGTAGTTGGAACTCCTGGAAGAATCCTCGACTTGGTGAAAAGAAACAAATTAATTGTCAACGATATTAAATGGCTTATACTCGATGAAGCCGATGAAATGTTGAATATGGGTTTCAAAGAAGATTTAGATTCTATACTTGAAACCACTCCTGAAAGCCGCCAAACTTTATTGTTTTCGGCAACAATTCCTAAAGAAATTATGAGAATTGCCAATAATTACATGAGAAAACCTCATGAAATTTCTGTAGGTAAAAAGAATCAAGGTGCTGATAATGTGGAACATTTCTTCTATCTTGTAAATGCAAGAGATAAATATGCAGCACTCAAAAGAATTGTTGATGTGGCTCCTTTAGTTTACGGAATAGTTTTCTGTAGAACTCGCCGTGAGACTCAAGAAATTTCGGAAAAGCTAATAAAAGATGGATATAATACCGACTCTCTTCATGGCGATTTGTCGCAAGCTCAACGAGATAATGTGATGAATAGATTTCGTTCTAAAACATTGCAATTGCTTGTTGCCACAGATGTTGCAGCGAGAGGACTTGATGTAAATGAACTTACTCACGTAATAAATTTCAGCCTTCCAGATGATCCCGAAGTATATGTTCATCGTAGTGGAAGAACTGGAAGGGCAGGCAAAGAAGGCGTTTCTGTTTCTATAATTCATTCAAGAGAAAAAGGAAAAGTTAGGGATATTGAAAGAATTCTTGGCAAGAAAATCACTTATGCAGAGGTGCCGAATGGTAAACAAATTTGCGAGAAACAACTTTTTAATCTTATTACCAAGATGGAAAATGTTGAAGTCAATAACGACCAGATAGATAGTTTTATGGATGTTATTTATGCTAAATTAGAAGTGCTTTCTCGTGAGGATATTATTAAAAAATTCGTTTCTTTGGAGTTTAATCGCTTTCTCGAATATTACAAAAATGCTCAAGACATTAATCTAAATAACTATCCTGAACGCGACAGAAGAGATAGAGGCGAAAGAAGAGAAAGAGGTGATAGACCCGAAAGAGGTAGCAGAGGCGAAAGAAGCGAAAGAGAGGATAGAGGCAGCAGATCTGAAAATAGAAGAGGTAATAATGGAACAAATTTCAAAAGAATATTTATAAATATTGGCTCCAAAGACAGTGTTAGGCCTAACGAACTCATTGGAATTGTAAACGAAAACAATCCTCAACTTAGCATAGAAGTTGGAAAAATCGACATTCTTAAAAGCTTTTCTTTTTTTGAAGTTGACGAAAAATATGCCGACGATATGATTAAAAGTTTTGAAGGGAAAGAATTTAAAGGCAGACCAATAGTTTCTGAAATCGCTGAATCTAAAGGCCGTCAGGAATCAAGTCGCTCCTTTGAAAGAAAACCAAGAACAACTTATGGCAACGAGGGTGGCGGAAGCTATAAAGGAAAATCGGAAAGATCAAGTAGTAGAAGTAGCAGCAGAGAGAGAAGTAGCGACAGAAAAAGCGGCTACAAAAGCAGTGAAAGAAGAAGCGATAAAAGTGGTGATGGCGCCAGTAGATCGATTAGCCGTAGAAGCAGACCAAGAATTTAACATTCTCTCATACAATATTTTACTTCATTTCAAAGCTATCAAAAATAGCTTCGAGATGAAGTAAAATATCTCTTTTATCTTTTTTTGGTGCTTTTATATAGCCATCTAAAGTTATAATTTTGTTAGAAATGGTGTCCACAAAAGTGTAAGATATAAATGGACCTCCCATGGCGTAACCCTCCACATCCCACCATGAACGTAAGAGCGTAGAATAATTTCCTTTAAAATCTACATTTTCATAATAGGCTGGAAAAACGCTTGATGTTTTCATGTACGAACCATTGACTGGCCCTGGAATATATGCCTTTGTGATGGAATCGCGGTGAGCAATTATATTTTTTACAGCAAAAGCCATAGTGTCGGTGTAAGGTTTAATATAAATGAAAACACCTTCTTCTACATCAGCATCAACTCGTCTCAACCAAGCAAAACCAGCAGTATCAGCGGCCAAATAATATCCTCGTGGGAAAGTCATTTTAAATCCAAATCTCTTTTGTATTTCTGTTGAAAGACTATCAGTTCTAATTCCATAAAAAACATTTTTTAATCTTTCCAATTCATTTTTCCTAAATAACTCATTGATTTTTTTGTTGTTTTCCGCAAAAAAATCATAAAAATCAGATGTATTTTTACTTCTTATCTCAATGATAGTTTGTGGTTTAGCATAAACATTATTCACTACTCTCATCGAACTTTTTTCAAAATCGTTTCTTATTTTCACAATCAGAATATTACGATATTTAGTATAAAGGTCTTTAAAAATATTTTCAGGAATATGGTCAAGGTCAAAATATGGTTCGCTTTGAACGAGCCAAGGTTCAGACTCGCTAAGATAACTTTTTATGGTATCACCTACAGATGATTTCCATAAATCATTGTCAATAACGACAAGTGCTTCCGAAGTTTTGCCCGCAGATGTAAATAAGAAATTCTTGTTATTTTTACTTTTATTATTGCAAGCTGAAGCGCCCGCAATTAGCAGGGAAATAATTAATATATGGCCAAAATTTTTCATGAATTTAATATTTAATTTGGAATTCAAAAATAAGTAGATTGTAGATAACAAAAACAATAGCTTTTGCTAAGTGAATTATTTTATTGAAAATTTGAAAAAATATGTTGAAGTATAACAAATAATTGTACTTTTGTACCTCGATTTAAGGGAGTTTAGCTCAGCTGGTTCAGAGCATCTGCCCTACAAGCAGAGGGTCACTGGTTCGAATCCAGTAACTCCCACCAAAAAGCCGCAATTGAGCGGCTTTTTTTTTAAATATTTTTGAAGTCGAAAAATTTATTCTACTGAGCTTGTGGAAGTTTGATATAAAAAGTTGTTCCTACATTTTTTCTGCTATCAACAGAAATTTCACCATTGTTGAGTCTAACAAATTCATAAACAAGTTTTAACCCCAGACCTGTGCCGCTTTCATTATTAGTTCCGTAGCTCGAAACAAATTTTTCATTATCTAATATTTCTTCAAGTTGATTTTCAGTCATTCCAATGCCATTATCGCTGATAATCAATTCTATGTCGTTACCATTTTTATAAAGAGCTATAGAAATTTCTCCACCTTTATTTGTAAATTTTATTGCATTATTTATCAAATTTCTAACAATGGTTTTTGTCATATTTTCATCAGCAAAAACCATTATACTTCCATCGTATTTAAACTTCAAATTTATTGATTTGTTTTTAGTAGATTCTGCAAAGAGATTTATAGAGTCATTAATTGATTTTGAAATATCAAAATTTAATGGTTCAAATTGAATATTTCCTCCTTTTAATCTTGACCATGTGAGAAGGTTTAGCATTAAAGAATAGGTATCATTCAGTGATTTATTGCACATATTCAGATACTTATCGGAGTCAGTTTTATTCATATCTGATTTTAACACCAAATCGAGCATATTAATTACACTACCTAAAGGCCCTTTTAAATCGTGAGCGATAATAGAATATGTGCGGTTTAAATGATGTTGGGCAATGCGCAAATCTTGATTTAATATTTTAAGTCTTGCAAGATTTTTGCGACTTCGGGCTCTACCAACATAAGCAATAACTAGAATAAATGAAGTTAAAACAATAATAACTATGAGTGAAATATTTAAAATTCTCTGTTTATACCTTTTGTTGGCAAAATCAGATTGCTCTATCTTGCGTTCTTTTATCTCACTTTCCAGTTGGAAACGAGATTCATTATTGTCAATTTTTTGGTTTAATATTTTAACTAATTCATTGTAGAAGTAAGGAGTTTGGGATTTCTTCCCTGCCTTTTCCATAGCAGAAATTGTGTTAATAATTGACCGCTCAGCCATGGCAAGATTTTTTGATTTCAGAGCGTTTTCAGAGGAAATAATAAAATAGTATAAGGCCGAGTCCAGATTTTTTGTTTTCAAATAGCTTAATCCAATTACGTTAGAAGCCATTGCAATTAATTCTGATACATCATTTTTTTTAGCAATTTTATATGCTTTTATATTTATATCTATACCTTCTTTATTTCTGCCAGTTTCTGTCAAAAAATTTCCATAGGCCATCAAAGAAAAAACCAAGTTAGTTGATTCCCCTACTTTTTTGTCGTTTTGCACACATTTTAGATAGTAATATTCAGCGCTATCAAGATTATTTGTGTTAAAATAAAGTTCTGCTATCATTAAATATAGCATAGAATAATTAGCAATTTGATTATCTTTTATTCTTTCGTTAAGCGATAGTCTGTAATATTTTAATGCCAATTGGGACGATTTTTTCGTTTTGGCAATCATTCCAAAGTTTTGGTAGCATACTGAGTTTCCAGAGTGTAAAGTTAACCCTGTGGTATGTTTGGAGAAAACTTCTTGTGCTATAACATAATAATTTTTTGCTTTATCTAAAAGATTTCCATAAAAATATACATTACCAATATCAACTAAAGCCCAGCCATAAGCCCCCCAATCTTTATCTTTTTTAAATTTTTCCGCATCTTCAACGTAAATCTTAAGAGCTTTTTCCGTTTGCCCATTCTTTTCATAGAGTTTGCCCAGATCGTGATTGATTATAGATTCTTCTGCTTTATAACCATATTTATTGCAGTCGTTAATGCATTCATCAAAAATTTTTACTGCTTTTGTAAAATCTTTCTCTGATATTTCACGTGCTAAGTTAGATTTGGCAATAAGGTATGCTTTAGTTTTTTTCTGTTTAGGATTACATTTCACAAGCATTACTTCAAAGTCTGCAAGCTTTTTAAAAAAAACGCTGTCTTTGCCGTTGAAGTCGCGAATTTTAATTAGCTCATCTAACTCTTTATTAATATATGCGTCATTTACTTGGGGATAGCCCGAAAGAGGCACAAGTGATAAAAGAAATAAAATAATTAATTGTAACAGTTTCATATTTAATGAATCTTATTAGCAGCAAATATAAATAATTAATTTAATAAGTATTTAAATATGTAAATATTTTATTTAAAGAGTACAATTATTTCTCTACTAAATTTAGATTTTTAAACCTTCCTTGTATCTTTCTAATGCTCTTTTTCTTGCAAAATCGTGCTCTACCATAGGCAAAGGATATTCATGAGAGTTCAATTCTGGGATCCATTTATTTATATAAATTAATTGTTTGTCAAATTTTTTAAGTTGTTCTGAAGGGTTAAATATTCTGAAATATGGTGCTGAATCGCAACCTGTTCCTGCGGCCCATTGCCAATTGCCATTATTAGAGGAAAGTTCAAAGTCTAATAATTTCTTGGCGAAATATGTTTCCCCCCAACGCCAATCTATCAGCAAATGTTTACATAAAAATCCAGCGGTTATCATTCTCACTCGATTATGCATATATCCAGTGGCATTAAGTTCTCTCATACCTGCGTCAACTATCGGATAACCAGTGGCTCCAATGCACCATTTATCAAATTCTTCTTTATTATTTCTCCACAAAATATTGTCATATTTCGATTTAAAATTTTTATTTATCACCTTAGGGAAGTGAAACAATATTTGCATAAAAAATTCCCGCCAAATCAGCTCATTTAAAAAAGGTTCATTGTGTTTTACCTTATTCACTATTCTGCGAATGCTTATAGTTCCAAATCTTAGGTGTGGACTCAAATTGCTCGTGCCATCCACACTTGGAATATTTCTATAAAGCTCGTAATCATTCAGTTTATCAATGTTATAAGGTTTAATTTGGATATCAGAATATTTAAATGAAAGAGAATTTAAGCTTGGTAAATCTTTACGAAATTTGAAGAAGTTAGATTTTTTAGCATTAGAATAATCTTTTAAGTCGGCATTTATAAACTCCGATAACCAACAATTTTTATAAGGAGTGAAAACTGTGTATGGCTCATTATTGCTTTTTAAGACCTCATTTTCTTCAAAAATAACCTGGTCTTTGTACAGATTAAGAGGAATATTATTTTGGGAAAGAAGTTCACCGATTTCCTTATCACGCTGAATAGCATAAGGTTCGTAATCTTTATTGGCAAAAACTGAAGCAATTTCAAATTCATTAATAAGTTGCTTCCAAACTTCGATTGGCTTTCCCTTCAAACAATACAAAGCTGAATTATAATCGGCCAAAGTTGAATGAATTGCTTTAAGATTGTTGTAGATAAATGATATTCTACCGTCATTAGCATCCAATTCTAAAATAATATTGTTATCGAATATAAAAATTGGAAGCACTGGAAAACCTGACTGTTGAGCAAAAAACAGAGCTTTATTATCCTCCAAACGCAAATCACGTCGAAACCAAATTATTGATACTTTATCTGTTTTTTGCATGCCTGTAGAATTAGTTTTTAAGGAATTACATATATAGCTTTAAATATACAAAAGAAAGGAAAATTTAGATAAATAAAAATTAATTAGTTTTGAGAATATTTTTTGATTAGCAATTGATGCAAGAATTTTTTTACTTTTGCCCTAATAATTTTTTAGGTGCTCATGCACTATTCTCCGAGCTCTTTTACCTTCCCTTTATGGTGGTAAAAAAGTCTGGGATAAGTTGGAAACGACTTATCCTCCCGCGCCAGCAAATTCTGGCAAATTGGAAAGGAGGTGATTAATAAAAGCTTAGAGTTTATTCTCTGGCTGTTTTATCCGTCTCCTATTTTGTATAATTTAATATTAAAAAATATGGCGGATTTTATGTTTTTTGGCGGTATTTTTATTCTTGCTTTTCTCTATTCTTCTGTAGGCCACGGTGGTGCAAGCGGTTATCTGGCTTTGATGGCTGTGTTTAGCTTTTCTCCCGAATTTATGCGACCCACTGCCCTAATAATGAATATTTTCGTTTCCTCAATAGCTTTATTATCATATTATCGTGGTGGACACTTCCGTTTCAAACTCTTGCTACCTTTCATCATAAGTTCCGTGCCTTTTGCTTTTCTTGGAGGCACAATAAATGTTCACCCGAAAGTTTATAAAATCATTCTGGGAATTTTCTTAATAATCTCAATTTTAAGAATGTTGTTCCGTCCAAAAAATGAAAATGTCGAAAATAAAAATGTAAATTTTACTTTGGCACTATTTATTGGAATTTTACTCGGATTCTTTAGCGGTCTTATTGGTATCGGCGGAGGCATTATTTTGAGCCCAATAATAATACTTCTGAAATGGGGCAATATGAAACAAACCGCAGCAGTTTCAGCGGCTTTTATTTTGCTAAATTCTATTGCAGGTATAATTGGCCAGCTAACAGATGGTATTCATCTCGCTCCTGAAACTGCTGCTATGCTTGCATTTGCAGTTGGTGGTGGCTTTTTTGGTTCTTGGCTTGGAAGCCATAAATTAACAAATCTCGCTCTCAAATATACATTGGCTTTGGTGCTTTCTTTCGCAAGTTTTAAACTTTTATTTTTTTAACTTTTATATGAGTACTTATTCTGAAATACAACAAAAAATTCTCAATTTAAAACCAGATTTCATAACAGAAACCGTTAGTCTGAACAATAGTTTTAATAGAATTTTGCAGCAAGATATCTTGGCGGATATGGACATGCCACCTTATGATAAATCCTCGATGGATGGATATGCATGCCGTCTTCAAGATATAGAAAATGAGCTTGAGATGCTTGAAATAATTCAGGCAGGAAAACTTTCCACATATAAAATTGGTAAAAATCAGTGTTCCAAAATTATGACTGGAGCTGCTGTTCCAGAAAATGCCGATTGTGTTTTTAAGATAGAAGAATCGACAACTTTAAGTAGTGGAAAAATCCGCTGTTTAAATTTGAATACCAAGAAAAATATTTGCTATAAAGCCGAAGATTATGCATTAAATCAGATACTTATTAAAAAAGGTAGTATTATTCAAAGTCCGCAAATAGCAGTTTTGGCTGGCGCTGGATATTCAAATGTGGAAGTGAGCCTCCCACCAAAAATCGCCCTCATAAGCACAGGAAGCGAATTAGTAGAGCCACACATAAAACCTCCCAAAGGAATGATTAGGAACAGCAACTCAAGCCAGATTAATTCGCAGCTTCAAAGGATGAATTTATCTGCCAAATATGTGGGCTTGTTTGGCGACGATTTCAACAAGCTTAGCTCTATTTTTCAGCAAGTTTCAGAAAATTATGATTATATAATTTTCACTGGAGGCGCTTCCAATGGCGATTTCGACTTTATTCCCAAAATATTAGAATCTCATGATTTTGAAATATTTTGGCAAACCACAGGAATAAAACCAGGAAATCCAATGACTTTTGCTAAAAAAGGCAATAAATATTGCTTCGGACTTTCTGGCAATCCTGTATCTTCCATGGTGCAATTTGAATTTCTCGTGAAGCCTATTATTTATAAACTTTTGGGAGCTTCGTATAATGCTTTCCGTGTAAAAGCAACTTTGGAACCCCATTATAAACGCAGTATTAACGGACGTTTTGGAGTAGAACCTGTGATTATTAATTCCAAAGGTTTGGTAGAAATCATTCCCTTTCATGGCTCCGCAAATATTAATGCTCTTATCTATGCAAATGCTTTTATGGAGGTGCCTGAAGATATTTCAGAATTTAAAAATGGAGACCAAGTGTATGTTAGACCAATTTAATAGAAAGCTGAGTTATCTGAGGATTTCAGTTACCGACCGCTGTAACTTTCGCTGTATTTATTGCATGCCTGCCGAAGGAGTTGAATTGAAAAGCCATGATGATATCCTTTCATACCTTGAAATAGCAGAAGTAGTGAAGGTTGGAGTGAGATTGGGTATCACAAAAATAAGACTTACAGGAGGAGAGCCTCTGGTGAGAAAAGATATTGTTCAGCTCGTAAAAATGATTTCTCAGATTAATGGAATAGAAGAAATTGGGATGACTACCAACGGAGTTTTTCTGTCAAAATACGCCAAAGAACTTAAATCTGCTGGACTTAATCGCGTCAATATAAGCCTTGATACTGTTGACCCTGTGAAATTTAGAAAAATTTCGAGAGTTGGAAATCTTCAGGATGTGCTCCAAGGAATTGATGCTGCTATAGAGGCCGAATTGCTTCCCGTAAAAATTAATTTTGTGCGAATAAAGGACCAAAATTTAGAAGATGAAATTGCCGTGGCAAACTTCTGCAAGCAGAAAGGACTTCAACTTAGATTTATTCGCCAGATGAATCTGAAAACTGGCGAATTTTTTCCAGTAGAAGGTGGCGATGGTGGAATTTGCAATATCTGCAATCGTTTACGACTTACCGCAGATGGATATATTGTGCCTTGTCTTCACTCAGGTGAAAGATTTAGCATAAAAGAATTGGGTATTGAGCAAGCATTTATCATGGCGGCTAAGCTCAAACCTGCTAAAGGGACTGGAACAGAAACACATGTTTTTTCAAATATTGGAGGATAAAATTATGAATGAATTATCACATTTAAATCAAGACGGAAAAGCCAATATGGTGGATGTTGGAGACAAACCCGAACAAATTAGAACTGCCAAAGCAACGGGATTTATTGCTCTACAAGCCGAAACAATTAGGCTTATAAATGAAAATCTGATAAAAAAAGGCGATGTTCTAACTGTCGCTGAGATTGCTGGTATTCAGGCAGCTAAAGAAACTTCGCGCTTGATTCCACTTTGCCACAATCTTATGATTACTAAAGTTGAAGTGAAAGCAACAGTAGAAAAAAATGGCGTTCGTATAAATTCCATGGCAAAATGTGTAGGGAAAACTGGTGTTGAAATGGAAGCTCTCACTGCCGTAAGCATTGCTCTATTAACAATTTATGATATGTGTAAAGCTGTAGATAAGACTATGATTTTGGGAGAAATATTTTTGGTAAGCAAAGAAAAAATTTAAACTATGAAAACCTTAGAAATATTGTCGGTAAACATTTCCGAAAAAAAAGGTGTGATAAAAAAACCTGTGGAAAAAATATGCCTTTGTGAAACAGGCATTATTGGCGATGCTCATGCTGGCAATTGGCATCGCCAAGTAAGCTTATTGGCTCAGGAAAGTATCGATAAGGCAGAAGAAAAGACTGGAAGAAAATTCCCTCCTGGAACATTTGCCGAAAACCTTACTACCAGAGGTGTGGAGGTACATAAAACCGCCATGTTCGACCGATTTGAAAATGAAGATGTGGAACTGGAAGTTACGCAAATAGGCAAAAAATGTCATTCCACTTGCGCCATCGGAAAGCAAATCGGCAACTGCATCATGCCTTTGGAAGGAATATTCTGCCGCGTTATTCGTGGAGGCAATATTATAGCAGGAAGCGTATTCGAATATAAGCCAAGATACATAAAAACTAAAGTTATAACTTTGAGCGACAGAGCTTTTAGAGGAGTTTATGAAGATTTGAGCGGACCAAAAATTACAGAATCTCTTACCAAACATTTCGACTCTATAAATCGCCATTATAAAATTGAAAACCTTATAATACCTGATGAAAAAGAGCAACTCGAGCTGGAAATTCATAAAGCTCTTGTGGAAAATACCGACATAATTATCACTACTGGTGGCACTGGTATTGGTGCACGAGATATTACTCCCGATGTGATAAAACCTATGCTCGAAAAGGAAATTACTGGCATCATGGAGCTCGTGAGAGTAAAGTATGGCATGGTAAATCCCAATGCAGTTATCAGTCGCTCAGTTGCTGGTACCATAGGCAACAGCTTGATTTATTGCCTACCAGGTAGCCTAAAAGCCACCGAAGAATATCTTGCAGAGATTTTGCCAACAATTGAGCATTCTCTCCGTATGATTTATGGTATCGACAGTCATTAAAAAAATTTGCAAGTCAAAATTATTAAGCTCAAATTACAACCTATTCTATTATTTGCCAGCTTTTTAGAATAGCTAATTTTCTAAGTTTTTTGTCGGGAGATACACAAACAGGATGCCCGACAGTTTCCAAAGCATACTTATCGGTGTGATTATCGCCGTAGTAAAAAGCATCTTGCAAAGTAAATTGTTTCTCGCTGCAAAATTCTTTAAGCCTAACGACTTTTTGCTTGTCGATACAAATTTTTCCCGAAACTTTTCCAGTATAATTTCCTTGAAATATTTCCAGTTTTGTGCTTATAACATAATTAATATCAAGATGTTGAGCCAGAGGTTCGCAAATAAAATCAGGAGCGGCAGAAAGAATGACAATTTCGGCATTATTGCTTCGGTGTCGTTTTATTTCTTGAATTATTGATGGTCGAATATTCGGAATAAGCTTTTCATCAACTATAAGATTTACAAAATCTTCAATCTGCTGGGTGGAAAATCCTTTAAGCCATAGTGTCATCGACTCAATGATTCGTGTTTGATTGCCCAAATTAATTTTATGAAGTATCGACAAAATAATGCCTTTTATTAAGGAGAAAAAAGGCATCAGACCACTTTTAAAAGCCACTTTTACTATTACTTTTCCACTGTTGACAGATAATAAAGTATTATCTAAATCGAAAAATACCACATATTTAGCTTGTTGATTCATGGAATTTTATTTAACAAGATGAAAGATAATGATTGCCTTTTGGAAAATAAATAAACCTGAGCTTATGTTTCAAAATGTCAATATCAAAATCAGTATCGAAAAATAATTCGCCATCTAAATGGTAAGCAACTTTTTTATCAACTTTAATTTTCAATTTATCTGCTTGATAATAATTCACTTTTGGGTGCGAAAGATGAGTGCCTTTTGGAACTTTAAGTAAGATAGAAACTCTTTGGAAGAGGTTCAATTTTTTTACCATGCAAATGTCAAAAAGTCCGTCATCGGCGAAGGCTTTGGGAGTGAGAAAGAATCCGCCAGCATATCTTCTTCCGATGGATATTGTATGAATAAAACAAGTTTCTTTCATTTGTTTGCCTTCAAGGTCAATAATCATATTTTGCTCCTTAAAGAAAAATAGGTTTTTAAGAATATGGCCAATATATTTGTTGGCGCCGCCTTTTTTTACTTCATCTGGCGAGATATAATTTTCGACTGCAACTTGAGCATCAAATCCCAAACCCATTCCATTGAAGAATAGATTTCCATTGCATCTACCCACATCCACTTTGCAGATGTGAGCATCGAAAAAGGTATTCCAATCGGCATTCTTAAAAGATTTTGGAAGGGCAAGAATCTGGGCAAAATCATTTCCAGTTCCAGCAGGAATCAATCCTAAAATTATATCAGGAAAATTTACTAAAGCTTTGGCAGTTTCGTTAAGGGTGCCATCGCCGCCAACAGCCACAATAAAGTTGAAGTCTCTTTTGGCAAAATTTTCAGCGAGTTCGCTTGCATGATTTTTTCTCTCGGTGAGTGCAATTTCCGCATTTAAATTTCTCTTTTCTATTTCAATTTTAAGCTGTTTTTCAACTACTAAGGATTTCCCATTTCCTGCCACAGGATTTACGATAAATGCCCAACGTGGATTTGTAGTTTCATTCATAATTATTGTATTTAGCAGTTGTTTAATATTTTAGCTGTTGTTTTATTGGTGATTTTATTTTCTTTTGCAGAATCTCTATAATCTCATTATCTTCAAAATCTTTAATATCTTCAAATTTAATTGGCGGATGAATCACTGCTGTGAGCTTACTGGAATAATTAAAATAGAACCGATTTTTGGGCTTAAAGTCAAAAAAACCACACAAAGTTACTGGCAAAATAGTTAGTTCGGTGGCTTTAAGAACATGAAGAAAACCCTTGTGAAACCTATTCATTTCACCAGTCTCGGTGCGTGTTCCTTCTGGAAATATTGCGATTGTTCGGTTCTCAGTTACACTAATAAGTTGTTCAAGCATCAACTTAGTATTTCTTAGATTTGTGGTTTGCATGGGCACGTATTTTATGCTTTTTAGCAATTTGCCAAAAAGTGGAACTTCTATCAAATAGGCTCTGCCAAACCACGACACATTGGGATAAATCCACATGATTGCCATTATATCGAATAGGCTGCTATGATTGGCCATTAAGATATATTTTTCTTCTGGATTCATATTTTCTTTTCCTATAATATTAAGAGATTTGCCCATAATAAAAAACGTAGCTCTTGCCCAAATGCCAACATTTTTACTTACAAGGTTATTCAGTTTTAAGCTATTTAATATGAGCCCTATAAAAACAAAAAGCGCCGTAACTGGAAATAAAAAAAGATATCCAATTAATGTATAAAAAATTGAAAAAATAAGCTTCATCCTAAATCCTGTTTAATGGATTAATTCAAAAGCAAAGTAAACTTTTTTTATTATCCATAAAAACAATTATTTGTAGTGCGCGAAAGTCGATAATTTCTTTATTTAAAAATCAATCATCTAATCTAAAAGTCAACTAATAATCTATGTTTTTCAAAATCATTTATATTCAATTTTGTTCGTATTTTCGCAAGCTCATTTTTAATTAACTTTTGAATATAAGATTGATGGAAATAGAAGCAAAATATAACCCAAAAAGTATAGAAGATAAATGGTTTGCTCATTGGATGGAAAAGAAATATTTTCATTCACAACCCGATGAACGTGAGCCATATACCATAGTTATACCTCCACCTAATGTAACAGGCGTTTTGCACATGGGACACATGCTTAATAATACTATTCAGGATGTGCTTATTCGTCGTGCACGCATGCAAGGCAAAAATGCTTGCTGGGTTCCAGGAACAGACCATGCTTCCATTGCCACAGAGGCCAAAGTAGTTGCTAAACTGCGAGCAGAAGGAATTAACAAAACAGATCTATCTCGCGATGAATTTCTAAATCATGCTTGGGACTGGACGCACAAACATGGTGGAATTATTCTTGAACAGCTAAAAAAATTGGGTGCAAGTTGCGACTGGGACCGAACGAAATTTACCATGGACGACGATATGTCGGAGTCTGTAATTCAGGTATTTATCGACCTTTATAAAAAGGGGAAAATCTATCGCGGTTTCCGAATGGTAAATTGGGATCCTGAAGCAAAAACTACCGTTTCTGATGAAGAAGTTATTTATAAAGAAAAAAATGGGAAACTCTATTTTCTACGCTATCAAATTGAAGGCGAAAATGAATTTGTAAATATTGCTACCACTCGGCCTGAGACAATTCTTGGCGACACTGCCATCTGTTATAACCCTAATGATGAAAGATTTAAACATTTAAAAGGGAAAAGAGCCATAGTTCCAATTGCCAACAGAAGCATTCCAATTATTGAAGACGAGTATGTGGAAATGGATTTTGGAACAGGCTGCCTTAAAATTACACCAGCACACGATATCAACGACAAAGAAATTGGCGAGAGACATAATCTCGAAGTAATAGATATTTTTAACGACGATGCCACCCTAAACGAGCATGGTCTTCAATATCAAGGACTCGATAGATTTAAGTGTAGAAGCGTGATTGTGAAAGACTTGGAAGCTTTAGGCAGCATAATAAAAATTGAAGACTATCAAAATAAAATTGGAACTTCCGAACGTACTGGAGCCATAATCGAGCCCAAACTTTCATATCAGTGGTTTCTTTCGATGAAGGAGCTTAGCGAGCCCGCTCTGAAAGCTGTAATGGATGACACAGTAAAGATAATTCCTGCCAAATTTAAAAACACCTACAGCCATTGGATGGAGAATGTGCGCGATTGGAATATTTCTCGACAACTTTGGTGGGGACATCGCATTCCTGCATATTTTTATGGCGATGGAATGAACGATTTTGTG
>Ga0210044_10000558_pt1 | contig 56665 bp, 68 predicted proteins | sample CryGey13umfilter_2_FD_183959 | JGI IMG/M metagenome (GOLD analysis project Ga0210044, IMG submission 183959) | Groundwater microbial communities from aquifer in Utah, USA - Crystal Geyser 4/9/14 3 um filter (SPAdes) (version 2) | ecosystem: Environmental > Aquatic > Deep subsurface >...
TCGACCGATTCGTTCAGGCACCATAATTATTAATGGAACGGAGTATCAAGCGGAGCCGGAAATTCCTAAAGATATCCACAATTTACTACAAAAACTGGAGTCAGGACACTAATTTGCGAAAGTCGGGTTTTAAATAAGTGTCAAACGTCCAACGTTTGACACTTATTGTGTGAATTCTTTTAGGCTTCCGATGGTGTTGAAGTTGTGTTTGATAAATTCCATATTTAGTAATTTATTATCCTTTAAATCTATGTATACGGGCCATGAAGACCATATATATTTGTGTAGATTTTCCTTTTCAATTAACTCGGCAACTAATGGATTAAGATGAATGTATCTAATTAATTGAATTAGTTGCTCATCTGTTAGAACAATGACTGACTTTGCATTGCTTTCGAATACAGATCCCTTGAAATCATGTTTAGTATTTAGGTACTTTGAGTAACTTGTTAGCAGTCTGTGAATGTATTCTGATATGCCATCGTCTCTAAGCTGTTTAAGTACTAAGTGAAAATGGTTTGGCATTTCAACATATGCTAGAATATCAACTGGCGCAGATTTATATTTGTTGTTATGTTCGTATTTCTCCATTATTTCCTCTTCTGTACGACCTAATTTTTTACCCCGGTTTACTTCGCGTATAAATAAACTATATGAATAGTCGTAGGTCTTACACCAGAATAAAAGTTTCTCCCAGCGTTGATAGTCAGCATTGTTCATATATATTAGTGATTTGCGCACTCCACGACTGTATATGTGATAGATCTGATCAGTTATAAATTCATTTTTATGTTGCATATTAATTAAAACATTATCATTAAATGTGTCAAACGTCCAGCGTTTGACACTATATATTGTTATAATGTAGCTGATGTTTGGTAATAGAATAGGTATTGTGGGTGGGGGACAATTAGGGAGGATGCTGGGATTTGCTGCTAAGAAAATGGGGTTTTATGTTATGGTAACTGATCCAACTCCCAATAGCCCTGCGGGGCAGGTAGTAGATCATCAGATAGTTGCGAATTATCAGGACGAGAAAGCTATTAGAGAGTTAGGAGAAAACTCGGATTTTCTTACTTTTGAGATAGAGCTAGCAAATGCAGAAATATTAAAAGAGCTATCAGATAAAGGTTTACAGATTAATCCATCTGCAAAAACATTGGGTATTATAAAAGATAAGCTGGAGCAGAAAAAATTTCTACAAAAAGCAAAAGTACCAACAGCTAAGTTTATGGAAGTTAAATCTCGGGAAGATATTATTAAGGCAGGAGCGAAATTTGGTTATCCACTGATGCTGAAAGCTAGATTTGATGCCTATGATGGAAGAGGCAACGCAGTTATAAAAACAAAGGAAAATATTAATCAAGCTCTGATAAAACTTGATGGTCGCAGATTATATGTGGAGGCCTGGGTGAAGTTTGAGAAAGAGTTGGCTGTAATGGTAGCAAGATCAACTAGTGGTGATATAAAATCATTCCCTGTTGTAGAAACTCTGCATAAGAATAATATTTGTCACTTAGTGTTTGCACCTGCGCAAGTGAAGGGAAAAATAATAAAAAACGCCCAGAAACTGGCTAAAAATGTTATGAAAAGTTTAGGAGGAGCTGGAGTGTTTGGGATAGAGATGTTTTTGACAGATAAAGGGCAAGTGCTAATTAATGAATTAGCTCCCAGAGTTCATAACTCGGGTCACTATACTATGGAAGGATGTGCGACTTCCCAGTTTGAGCAGCATATTAGAGCAATTACAGGAATGCCCTTGGGAGATACTAAACTTATTCATCCAGCTGTAGTAATGATAAACATTCTTGGTGAAAGAGAAGGCATTGCCCAACCCGATGGGCTGCATATGGTTCATAAGTTACCTGGTACCTCTGTGCATATATATGGAAAACTTGAGACAAGACCTGAGCGGAAAATGGGCCACATTACGGTAGTTGCAGATGATATAAATACTGCACATAAACTAGCACTAAAAGCTCGTAAATTTGTTAAAATATAAGAAATAATGAAAAGTAAAAAAACTTGCTTAATAGGAATAATTATGGGAAGTGATTCAGATCTTCTCGTAATGAGAGAGGCAGCACTTGTGCTAGAAGAGTTGGGAGTAGGGTATGAGTTAACTATAGTCTCTGCGCATAGAACACCAAGTAGAATGACTGAGTATGCCGCAGGTGCTGCAAAGCGCAATATAAAAGTAATAATTGCTGGAGCTGGAGGAGCGGCACACTTACCTGGAATGACTGCTGCCATAACTACACTACCAGTAATAGGGGTTCCTATTAAGACAAGTACACTGAACGGTATTGATTCACTATATTCAATTGTGCAAATGCCAAAAGGTATACCGGTTGCAACAGTTGCAATCAATGGGGCAAAGAATGCGGGTATTTTAGCGGCACAAATTATTGCAACTGGAGATAAAAAACTACATAATTTGATTGGGAAATTTAGAAAAGCCCAAGAGGATGAAGTTCTTGTAAAAGCAGAAAGACTAGAGAGGGTAGGGTTTAAGGAGTATGAGTAAAATACAAGATTCGATTCCGAATATTTTAGAAACAGTAAATATTAAAGGTGTGGGTAGCAAACATTCTGGTAAAGTTCGGGACTTTTATATATTAGGAGATAGGCGTATTTTGATTACAACAGATCGCCAGTCTGCATTTAACTATAACTTAGGATTAGTGCCATACAAGGGAGCGGTATTAAATCAGCTGTCTAAGTTTTGGTTTGATAGATCGCAGAATATTATTCCTAACCACATGATAGCAATTCCGGACCCTAATGTGATGATCGCTAAAAACTGTAAACCCATACCTATCGAGATGGTTGTTAGGGGATATATGAGTGGAGTGACCATTACCTCTATTTGGCATTCTTATCAAAAGGGTGAGAGAAATATTTATGGGATAGACTTTCCAAATGGTTTAAATAAGAATGAAAAACTTTCTAAACCAATGCTTACGCCTACAACTCATCCTGATCCCGAGAGTGGTAGCCACGATGATGAGAGACTAACTAGAGCTGAGATACTAGACAAGCAAATTATACCTACAGAGCAGTATCTCCAGATGGAGAAGGTGGCCTTAGAATTATTTAAGCTTGGTTCGGATGTATGTAAAAAAAGTGGATTAATACTAGTAGATACTAAATATGAGTTTGGAATCTATGAAGACAAGTTAATTCAGATTGATGAGATGCATACGCCTGATTCTTCGCGCTTCTGGATTGCAGATACTTATGAGGAGCGAATTAGTAAAGGCGAGGAACCAGATAACTTTGACAAGGAATTCTTAAGGCTCTATTACACCACTAAACTTGGTTATAAGGGAACAGGAGAGCCACAACAAATGCCAGAAGAGCTAACTATAGACTTGGCACAGAGATATATAGATGTGTACGAGAAGCAAACAGGTGAAAAATTTGAACTATTTGACTACCCAATAGAAGATAGAATTAGAGAAAATGTAGCTAAGTATTTAGCTAATAATCCTTAGGTGTCAACTCAACCCACTCCAGGAGTGGGTTTTAGGGAGTGTAGATTATATTTTTTGGTTCGATGATAACCTGCTTTTTGCCCTTTTTTACGTATCCCATATTAAGAAGATTAATTTTATGTTTTTTACAGATACGACTCATTCTGGTTTCTACATCTGTTGGTGCAAAGATAACAAACCCTAATCCCATGTTCCAGGTCTCATAAGCTTCCTCTTCTGACATATTTTCTAGCGCCTGCATATAAGCTAATACGCGAGGCTTTTTTGGCAGCTTGTTTATTAAGTAGGTGTAGCTCTTTTTATTGCGCATGACTTTTCTGAATGCACTACCGGAAATATTGCTCATGTAGTGAATATCTACTCCTGATTTCAGCATCTCTAGAACTGGTTTTACGTAGATTTGAGTTGGTTTTAGCAGCTCTTCTCCAAGCGTCTTATTGCCGAACCTAGTAAAGTATCCTTGAGGCAGTTTCTCAACTATACGCCTTGCGAGAGATAAGCCATTTGTATGAATTCCACTAGCTGTTAGTGCATAGATTCTATCTCCAGATTTCAGTTTTTTACCAAAAATTGCTGCTGATTTAGGCTTAATCATACCAATGGCAGAACCAGTGATACTGGATGTCTTAGGCGATATTATATCTGTCAAAGTAGGTGATTCACCACTGGGAATAGCTATTCCTGCCTCCATGCAGCCTTTACGTAATCCTTTGAATAATCCAGAAATGAATTCCTTGTCAGTGAATTTTTTATAATTACCCGCTGCTATTTCATCAGATAAGGCGATTGGTGTTGCACCTAGGCAGATCATGTCATTCATATTGGAAGCAATAAGATCTATTCCTAGTCCTTGATACAGTGTTGAAATTCGACCTTTGAATTTTCTCTTATCAGAGCGTATATCCTGAGCCATGTTATCTGCAATAAGACTTTTGGTGCCGATACCGTCTGTTTTAAAAGCGAGATAGAAGTCGTAATCTTTAAAATCCAATAATGCTGCGGGCTCCCCCAGACTTTCAGTAACTATATTAATCTTATTTTTTGCTAAATTATGCTGCGTTGCATTGAGAAGATCTATGAATCCTTGCTTAAATGGATCCTTTTTTTCAAAGCCTTCTATGTCTTTGTATCTTGTCATCGCGCTAATATTAAGCTTTTCTCATAGACATGTCAATCCAGTGATGATAAAATCAGTCAATCATGTCAATATTTGCACAGCACAATGATATTCAGTTTGCAGTAGGAGATACCATAAGGGTTAACTATAAAATTATAGAGAGAGTAAAAAAGGTTGGTACTGCAAAAAGAGAAGTAAAGGAAGAAGTTCACGAACGTATTCAACCATTTGAAGGGATCGTGGTAGGAATTAAAGGTGGAAGTGCAACGAAATCGTTTACTATACGCAAAATTGCAAGTTATAATGTTGCAGTTGAGAGAATTATTCCAATTTCTTCACCTTGGTTAAAAAGTATTGAAATTGTAAGCCAAGGTAAAGTAAGAAGAGGGAAGCTAGGGTACCTTCGAACCCGCACGGGAAAATCTGCTACATATATTAAACCAAAAGTTGTTGAAGAAAAGAAAATAGTTAAGAAAGCTAAATCTACAAAAGTTGCTAAAACAGCAAAAAAGAAATAAGGTAAATTATTCTACAGCTAAGAGTTCTACTTCAAAGAGTAATGGTGAGTTTGGAGGAATTGGCCCTTGACCAGTCTCTCCGTATGCAAGATCTGAAGGTATTGTTAGCTTGCGCGTTCCTCCTACTTTCATACCCTGAACCCCTTGATCCCATCCTGGAATTACCTGGCCTACGCCAAGAGTAAAGCTAAATGGAGCTCCTCGATCCAGTGAACTATCAAACTTGGTTCCATTAAGTAGTCTTCCAGTGTAATGTACAGAAATTGTAGCTCCGGAAGTTGCTTCCGCACCACTGCCAACTACAATATCTTCTGCTAGTAATTCTGTAACGACTGCGGTATTGGAGTCATCTGGGCTTGTGGAAACTGGTTGTGATTCAGAGATTGCTTGAGGTACGCTGAGACCAATATCCACCTGTTTGTCTGTATTTGTATTCTTTTTCATTATATATAATCCCCCAATAATAACTACTATGATAATGAGTATTGTTATACGCAAACCAAACTTATCATCATCCATTATTTTGTTATTTTAACACACATAGCTCTAAATGATATGGTATACTTTGTTTTGTAGTATGAACGTACAAACACTTCAGGTTTATTCCAAGGAGAATGATGGCGAACTTTTTCAGGTTATTGAAAGTTTAGCTATGGCTGGCAAAAAAATAGCTAAAGATATAAATAGAGCTGGCTTGATAGATTTGTTAGGTCTAACGGGAGAGGTAAATGTTCAAGGTGAAGAAGTTAAAAAATTAGATGAGTTTTCTAATAAAGTATTTGAAGAAGAGCTAGGCAAATCTGGAGCTGTAGCAGGGTATGCTTCTGAGGAAAACGAGGGTGTTGTGGACTATAGTAATAGTGGGCAATATATAGTAAGTGTTGACCCACTGGATGGATCTTCCAATATTGATGCAAATGTTAGCGTAGGTAGTATATTTTCAGTTTTGAAAAGAATAAGTAGAGATAAGGTTAGTGAGGTTGATTTCTTGCAAAAGGGGAGTGAGCAAGTTATGGCAGGGTATTTCCTATATGGGTCGAGCACAATGCTAGTGTATTCTACAGGTAGTAGGGTAAATGGCTTTACCAAGGACCCGGATACTGGCGATTTTATACTATCACATGAAAACATTAAAACCCCAGAGGAAGGCATTGTATATAGTATTAATGAAAGTTATTCGCTAAATTGGGATAGTAAGTTAACAAAATATATTGAACTTCTGAAAGGTAAGAAATATAAAGCAAGATACATTGGATCTTTGGTTTCGGACTTTCATCGCAATTTATTATATGGAGGAATATACGTATACCCAGCTGATAGTAAAAATGTTGACGGAAAGTTAAGACTTGTTTATGAATGCAATCCTATAGCGTTTGTAGTTACTCAAGCTGGGGGGAGAGCAACTAATGGTGATGAAGATATTTTAGATATAATCCCTACAAAAGTTCATCAAAGAACACCATTTTATGTAGGAAGTAAGGGAGATATTGAATTATGGAAGGAGGTAGATCAAAAGTAAACATGGATAAACAGAAATTAGAAGATATAGCAAAAAAAATAGTAGCAAAGAGTAAAGGAATTTTAGCAGCAGATGAAAGCTCTGGTACCATTAAAAAAAGATTAGATAGCATTAATGTGGAGTCTACTGAAGATAGCCGCAGAAACTACAGACAACTTTTGTTTGAAGCTTCTGGAATTGAGAACTATATTAGCGGTGTGATTCTTTTTGACGAAACAATAAGACAACAAACAGATGCTGGAAAGAAACTGATTGAGATTTTGAGTGATAAAAACATAATCGCTGGTATTAAAGTAGATATGGGGGCAAAAGATTTAGCTTTCTATCCTGGTGAAAAAATAACTGAGGGTTTAACTGGTTTGAGAGAAAGATTAGCTGAATATAGTGAATTGGGAGCTGGTTTTTCCAAATGGAGAGCTGTTATTGAACTGGGAGACGGCATTCCAACCGACGCGTGTATAGATGCTAATACTCATGCACTAGCAAGATATGCAGCTTTATCACAAGAAGCAGGCATAGTTCCCGTTGTGGAACCAGAGGTTCTAATGACTGGAACTCACACAATTGAGGAGCACGCTGAAATAACAAAAAAAACACTACAGATAGTGTTTAAGGAGCTTAATAAGTATAGGGTACATATTCCAGGAATGCTTTTAAAGCCAAATATGATAGCAACTGGCCTTGATGGAGATATACAGTCGACGTCTCAGGAAGTAGCAGAGGCAACTTTAGCAGTCTTTAAGGAAGTTTTACCAGATGAATTACCAGGAATAGTATTTTTATCAGGGGGTTTATCTCCGGATAGTGCAACTGCGCATTTGGCAGCAATTAACTCAAGAGGAGATCAGCCATGGGAATTAAGTTATTCGTTTGGAAGAGCGCTGCAGGGAGAAGCATTAGATGTGTGGCAAGGTAAATCAGAAAATACTGAAGCTGCACAAAAAGCATTAATTGAGAGAGCAAAAAAAGTGTCTCAGGCACGAGACGGTATTTAGGTAGTCTTCTTTTAGAGATAGCTTATTGATTTAGGTGTGGTGCTCTAGTAAAATGAGCTTATGTTTGGGTCGCTAGCTCGTTTGGCAGATCCGCCAGCTGGCGGACTTTAAGCTATGTTCTATGTATACGTTGCTAGAAACATATCTACAGGTAAGAAGTATATTGGTCAAACAATAGATCCTGCCAGTCGTTTAAAAAGGCATAATAAGAGCCTTTCTTCCAAGAAAAGTGGTTACATTTATAAAAACAGGGGACCTTGGGTGATAGTATACGCGGAAATGTATAAATCTAGAATGGAAGCGGTTACAAGAGAGAAGCAGTTAAAGACTTATAGAGGCAGAGAGTTCATTAAACGTGTTATAATTTGAACTCAATGGGTCGCTAGCTCAATGGCAGAGCAGTAGCCTTTTAAGCTATTGGTTCTGGGTTCGAGTCCCAGGCGACCCACAAATATTGGAGTTGTGGGGTCGCTAGCTCGTTTGGCAGATCCGCCAGCTGGCGGACTTTAAGCTATTGATTCTGGGTTTCCGCCGGTCGGCGGACAGGCGAGTTTTAAGGCGACCCACAAAAAATGAGTACATGGCGTGTTCGTCTAGTGGCCTAGGACGCTACCCTTTCAAGGTAGAGACCACGGGTTCGAATCCCGTACACGCCACAGATTCTTATTTTTTGTAGGATTTGTTGTAACAATTTTCAGCTTTTGTAAAGCCAGCTAGCTCTGCTTCTTTCTCTGAACAAAACCAGTTTTCACCCAAATCTAGCTCTACTACAGTGTTATTATATGGTGAGCAACCTGGGAAGTAATATAGCTTTGCACTTGCATTTCTTGAGCTTATATTTCCTTTAATTAAACATCCTTCTCTTGTTGAGGTTTTTTGAGTACATTTTCCGTGAATTCCAAGTTCTTGATCCTTGGCTACGTTCATTATTTGCCTCAACCTTTTAGCTTCGCTGGTATATTCACTATCAACACGAGCATAGCCTTCTTTGACAAGTATCTCGTTTATAAGCTTGCCGTCCTCATAAACCAGTGCTAATTGACGTTGGTTTGAGTCGCGTCTTTGGTCCATTAGTCTTATACGTTTTCCTTCTACTAGTTCCTCAAGTCTTTGTTTAGCTTTATCACCCAAGCATAGTCCTAGGGCTGGGGTGTCTATGTCAGCAAGTCTAACTTTAAGCTGTGTATCAAGCATGAATGTGTCTCCATCTATTACATCCTGCACAAGATAACTAGCTTCAAGTTTTGCCTGGTGTAGCTGGGTATTTAGCAGATAAACTGCTATGTATAAAGGAAGGGTACTTATTCCAAGTAGGATGATAATTTGCTTATATCTTTTATTAAGCATCTCTTTTGTATAGTATATCAAATTAAAGTAAAAATTGATGCGACTCTTCTGGGTAGATTGCTACAAAAAAATGGTGGCTGACCCCATTTCTCTAATTAAACCTATTTAGGCCGAGGTCTTTGCTGATAGTAAAGCTTCGCTTAAAATACCAGATACTTGCTGATAACCAGATTATGTTTAGTACGATGCTAGCTAGAATATAATGAACTGGAACAAAATGACCATTCAGGATTTCTCGCATAGATTCTAGGATGTATGTTGTGGGGATCATCCAGCTGACTGGTTGAATAAATGTAGGTAGCTTATCTACTGGGTAGAATATTGCGCTAAGTGGCAGAAGAAAACCTGGTAAAGTCCAGATTACAGTTTGTACTTTTGGTCCCCAGCGGAGCACTATTCCAGCAGAGATAAATCCGATACTCCAGCCGGTTATGGAAGCAAGTAGGTAAAAAATTGGTAACCACCAACCCAGCACTAAGACATTAACAGTATAAAGAAAAAGAACGGCTGGGATTATGAATGCTAATGTTATGAATGTTTTACCGACTGAGAGCAGGAGGACTGTGATAATCCATTCCAATACCGTAAGTGGGGTAGAGAATATATTTACGAGGTTATTATTCCATATCTCATCCATGAGATTTCGAGATATTTCTGCTTGGGATCGCCAGATTACATTCCAGAGCACCAGACCTAGAAGTATTGCAACAATTAGGTTTTGGGTGCCTGAAGTAGATGATAACCACTGACTTGTTACTCCCCAGAGCACAATATCTACCAATGGCCAATAGATCATGTCTGATAGAAGATCAAAGTCTCTTTTTAGCGGATAAAGGTGTCGAAGAGCTAGTCCTGAGATTCTAGTTAGTGAAATTTTCATGTTAGATACTTTTAGCTAAGAAATAATCCTCTAGTGTTGGCTTATCTATGCTTATCTGGGTATACTGAATTCCAGACTTTGCAAGCTTAGATAGGAATTCAGCGATCTGGGTCTCTTCTAGAGTAATAGCTACCTCACGATTGTCTGATTCAATTTCTAACCCTTGTTCCTTTGAAAAATTAATTGTTCTTTTAAGTCCATCTTTAATAACAAGATGCATTTTGCAAGTGGTAATGGTTTTAGCAAGATTTTCAGGTGTATCAGTAGCTATTATATTGCCTTGCTTTAAGAAGACAACTCTGGCGCAAAGATCAGTTACTTCTTCCATGTTGTGTGAAGTGTAGATTATACTCGTTCTAAATTCTTCCTGTTGCTTCCTAATAAAAAGCCTAACTTGATGAGCTATGTCTGGGTCAAGGGAGGCAGTTGGTTCATCTAGGAGAACTATTTTGGGATGTGGAATAAAAGCTTTTGCCAACATAATACGAGTAATTTGCCCAGCAGATAATTGATTCATGGTTTTGTTTTTTTGATTAAGAACTCCAAAGAACTTGAGGAAGCGTGTAGTGCGGTCATTAAATGTTGCTCCTGTTACTCCAAAAAGCCTGCCATAAACTTTAAGATTTTCCCAAACGGATAATCTCCAGGGGAAGCTAATATATGTACTAGCGAAGGTGACAGACTGGAGAATTTCACTGCGGCTTTGTGCAAAATCCTTGTCAAAATAACTAATTTCCCCACTGGTAGGAGTAAGTACACCTAATAACATTGCAATTGTGGTAGACTTGCCGGCTCCATTTGGTCCAAGCAATCCTAATATCTCACCATCTTGGAGCGAGAAACTAATTTTATTAACTGCACAGAAAGGTTTGCCTTTTTTTTCAGTAGGCTTGTACACTTTTGTCAGATTTTGGACATTAAGTACGTTTTGCATAACAGATAATTATATCATCGGTACCTTGCGTTTGAATAGTAGATAATATCTACGTGGATTTAGGAGAGGCCGTAGATATTAAGGTTGGAGTGTGAAAAAGTAAGCTGTTAGTTTTCTCCGAACCAGATGACTATTTCTCCCGCTGCGGCACCAAAGCCCAGTCCATTTCCTCTGACAAAGCCTGTGTCTAAGGCTCCGTCATCAAGAATTTTATCTATCATGATTATAGAACTTACACTGGAATTGCTCCTGTGCTATCTGATGAGTCTGTGCCTGGAGCATCGTCGTCAAAGACAACTGCACCCTCGAGAATACCGTCACTATCCAGATCATAGCCACCTATCCAGCCGATGTGACCTCCCCAGGTGTGCGCGTCCTGCCACTTTCCTGCATACGGACCATCCCAGCCGGCAACACCTATGTCTGTAGTAAATGGATTAAGCGCTGTTGTTAATCGGTAGTCTGGTGGCCATATTCCTGTATCTATTTGGTACCTCAGAGCCATGTCCCGAATTTCTCTAGCGTGGCTAATTCCTTGAGTTACTCTTCCTCTCTCCATCGCACTAGAGAATACAGCCAGTCCTGCAGCAGCTAGCAGACCAATAATAGCTATTACAACCAATAATTCTATTAGCGTAAACCCTCTATGAATAAATCTAGTCATAACTAAATGATAACAGATTGTTATTTGAATAGCATATAATTGCATCAATGGAACTTGAGGAAGCGGTGGATATTAAGGTTAGACTTGAGAATATTATAAAGACTTTGGCAATCGAGTATATTAATCCGGATAGGATTTTTTGCTTTAGAAGTCATAAGTCCAAAGCAAATGCTAGAGCGAGAATCTGGAGCATGCCGAGAATCTGGCAGATGGCCCTTAAGATCAAATCCTGCTATGTAATAGAGGTTTTATCTGAAAAATTTGACAATATTTCCTATGATGATCAGACAAAAATCCTTATACACGAGTTATTACATATACCTAAAACTTTCTCGGGAGCACTAAGACCTCATAAGGGCAGATATATGACTGTGGGCCATCGTGAAGTTGATAAATTATATAAGCTGTTCAAGAAAAACTTATGATTAGATTTATTCACGGAGATAACCAGTTAGAGTCAAGAAATAGACTTAGTGAGCTGATCCAAGAAGCAGGAAATAAAGAAGTGGTTAAGTTGAGAGAGGTTAATTTAACAACTATAAAACAAGCTCTTGAATCTAGTTCTTTGTTTGCTGAGGAAAGAGTTGTTGTAGTTGAGAATATAATTTCAGGAAGAGTTGATAAAAATGTTTTAGATTATCTAAAGAAAGGCTTGTTTGAAAGTGACCTTTTTATTTGGGAAGGCAAGAAAATGGACGCCAGAAAGTTAGGATGGGTAAAAAAGAAGGGAAGGTTAGAAGAATATAGTTACCCAAAAGTGTTATTCAAGCTGGTGGAGGTAGTCGGGGCTGTTAGTAAAGGCGAAGTACTTGAGCTATTTAATGAAACGACTAGTCGAATGCCTGTTGAGCTTGTGTATTTTATGTTAGTTAGGCAGCTAAGGTTATTATTGCTAATTTCTCATAATGGGGTTGATGCAGCTATTAAGGAAACAGCAAGTCTACAGAGCTGGATGATAGGTAAGTTTAAAGCTCAGGCAAGTTCGATAGGGCAAGAGAGATTAAAAAAACTATATAAGCAAATTTTATATATTGACTACCAGCAGAAAAGTGGTCAAGCAAATTTAAGCTTAAAGCAAACACTTGACATCTGGCTCTCGCAATTGTAATATTTTCATACATCATATGAAAGTACCAGATAACATCTTTCGTGGATACGATATCCGTGGACTTGCGAATACTGAACTTACCAATGAGAATGTTGTGGCAATTGCCCAAGGCTATGCAACTTATCTGATTGGTAGAAGAATTTACGATACTATTCTTGGAAGAGACTGCAGACTATCTAGTCCCAGGATACATGAAATCGTCGTTAGAGAGCTAATAGAGTCAGGAATAACAGTTTATGATATTGGAATGACTATTTCCCAGATGACATACTGGGCTAGCTATTATTTCCGAAGCAAGGGTCTAATGATGATTACCGCTTCCCACAATCCAAAAGAGTACAACGGCTTTAAGCTAGGAACTGGTTTTTCAGAGACCATGGTTACGGAGGAAATAATTGCTTTTAAAGATATTGTACAAAAAGGAAAATTTAAGAAGCTAGATAAAAAAGGTGAACATATAGAGAAAGATGTGTTCAAGGAGTATATGGAGGATTTATTTAGAAGAGTTCCACCGCATACAATTGGTAAATTTAAAGTAGTCGTGGATTCCTTAAGTGGTAGCACAGGGCCATTTTTACCTGAGATACTCCGGATGGCAGGGTGTGTGGTGGTAGAGAAAAATACAGTGCCAGATGGAAATTTTCCAACAGGAACACCAGATCCTACTGAAAGTGAGCATTTGGAAAGATTAGCTAAGGATGTTGTTAAAGAAGGAGCAGATTTGGGTTTTTCATATGATACAGATGGTGACCGAGTAGGGATAGTGGATAATAAGGGTAACCTGTTGTGGAATGATACATTGGTATCTATCTTCGCTCGTGATGTTTTGGAGTTTATGCCAGGGTCATCAATAGTGTTTAATACGCTTTGCTCAAAACAAGTTTCAGAAGTGATCGTATCTGATGGTGGAAAGCCGGTGATCTGGATGACAGGACATTCGTTTATTAAGGCAAAGGTAAGAGAAATTGGGGCGCCATTTGGTGGTGAGCTATCTGGTCACTTTTTCTTTATGGATAACTTCTATGGACACGATGATGGAGCGATTGCATCTTTAAGAGTATTGGCGTATTTGACTAGGAGAGAGAAATCGTTAGCGGAGGTTGTAGCTGAATTACCCCAGTATATCTCAAGTCCTGAGATTAAGTTGGGTTTGGCTGATAACATTAAATTTAAGCTAATAGAGAACGAAATCCAACAAGATATTAGGAAGCTCTATCCGGATGCAGAATATGTTACTATTGATGGAGTGCGAATGGATACTGAAGATCGGATGCTTATTATTCGCGCATCCCAGAATGGACCATACATAACTATAAAGTTTGAGGCTAAACACCAGGAAGATTATGACCAAATGAAGACACAAATTGAAACAATGTTAAAGAAATATGACCAAATAAAGTTTGATGAGGGTGTAAACATTCACGCATTTATGTAATGAATCTAGAAGAAAGAATAATAAAATACGATAAAGGGAATTCATTTGGATCACTAAAGGAGTTGCCAGACCAGTTTACTCAAACTTGGGAAGATATTCAAAGCTTAGATTATGGAGATAAATATAGAGATATAGATAATATTGTAATTGCAGGAATGGGAGGATCTGCCTATTGTTTTTATGTTGTCCAGTCTCTTTTTGGAAATCAGCTAAAGGTTCCTCTTATTTTATCCAACGACTATGGACTACCTAACTTCGTAAATGAGCGCTCACTGGTAATTGCTTCATCTTACTCTGGATCTACCGAGGAGACAGTAAGTGGTGCACAGGAAGCTTTAAAAAGAAAAGCAAAACTTACTTTTATTTCAAGTGGTGGCCAGCTTAAAAATATATCTTCGACTAATAATTTAACAGGATATTTCTTTGATCCTAAACATAATCCAGCTGGGCAACCTCGAATGGGTCAGGGATATATGCTCCTAGGCACAATTGGTATTTTATATAAAATGGGACTAATACAAGTAAATGATAAGGATATTAAAGACAGCATTCAGGGACTAAGAGAAAGTATGGCAGACTTATCTAAGCAAGCGACGGCTTTAGTAGATATGTTTAGACAGCAATATCTTCTTTACATTGGAGCAGAGCACTTAAGTGGCAATATACACATTATGAGAAACCAAACGAATGAAACAGCAAAACAATTTGCAATGTATGCTCTGATTCCAGAACTTAACCATCACCTTATGGAAGGACTGTTGTATCCAGAGAAAAATAAGCCATATTTTGTATTTTTTAACTCACAACATTATTCAGAGAGAATTAAAAAGCGTTTTTTGCTTACTGATGAAGTTGTAAAAAAGAATAACGCCAGTACTGTGAGTATATCAGTAGGAGGTGAATCGAAGATAGCTGAATTTATGAGAATGCTTGCATTTGGTGGATATCTGACTTTCTACCAAGCTATGGATTATGGTCTAGATCCGGCTAAAATTCCCTGGGTAGACTACTTCAAAGAAAAACTTGCTTGAGGTCTTTGCCTCTTGATCTTACTTAACCCTGTTATAGTGGATACATGACACATTCTCCAGCTGATTGATCTTAGTTTAGGAGGAGTTCACCATAGTTGGGAGGAAGATGATCAGAAGTATCCTCATGGAAATATCTTAGACATAGATCCTGAACATAATAGGATTGAATTTTTGCGTAGACTACCCAAAGTTCTTAATAATGGTGAAGAGGGGAAAGTAGTACAGCTTCTTAGTACAAATTATTATTGTATGAGTAAGTATGTAGTAAATAACCACTTCGAAAATAAATATACCAATACAGATGATAGTTTCCATCATTTGTTTGTTAAATTGGGCAAAGTTGATGTGCAGACGGTAGGAGGTAAAGTTACTGTTAGTGCTGGTCATTCTTATTTTATACCAGCTGCAGCTGGTAGCTATTCACTTGATTGCGGAGGAAAGTTGTCGGAAGTAATCGTTTCCTATATTAATTAACGTAACCATAAAATAGATTAAGTATGACTTTGGAGCTTGATTGAAAGGTTTTTGTAAGGTTAAGCCTTACTTGAAGCCTTACTTGAGTTTTATCAACACACCCTAGTTCCCTCTTGATCTTACTTACTTAACCCTGTTATAGTGGATACATGGCACATTCTCCATATGTTGTTTGGTTTGATGAAGTAGATAAAGGAGACATTAATTCTGTAGGTGGAAAAGGAGCTAACTTAGGCGAAATGACCAAAGCGGGTATTCCTGTTCCCACAGGTTTTATAGTTACCGCACAGGCATATTTTAAGTTTATCAAAGATGCAGGGATTAAAGAGGAGATAACTCACGAGTTAAAAAAGATTAACATCAATAACTCAAAAATCTTACAAAGTGGAGCAAAAAAAATAAGAGATATTATTAAAAAGGCAGACATACCAGAGGAAATAGTAAAGGATATATTTACTCATTACCACAAACTTCCTAAGCATCTAGGAAAGCGCAAGCTAACATTTAAAAGACTGGCAAAACAGTTGAAAGAGCCATTAGTAGCAGTAAGATCATCAGCCACGGCTGAAGACTTACCAGGAGCCTCATTTGCTGGTCAGCAAGAAACTTTTCTTAATGTGCAAGGAGACGCTAACCTAATATACACAGTAAGAAAAGCTTGGGCTTCTTTATTCACGGCTCGTGCCATTTTTTATAGAGAGGAAAAAAAGTTTGACCATATGAAAGTAGGTATTGCTTTACCTGTGCAAAAAATGATCGAGTCTAAGACTTCTGGAATTATGTTTACTCTTGACCCTATTACTAATAATAAAGAGCACGTTGTGATTGAGGCAATATATGGCTTGGGCGAGTTAATCGTGCAGGGAGCAGTTACTCCAGATCACTATATTATAAATAAAACTAACTTAGACATTATTGCTAAACACCTTGGAATACAAGAAGAAAAAATGGTTTTGAAAGGAAATAATAATGTTATTCAAAAATTAAAGAGTAGTGAAGGTGGTAAGCAAAAGATAACTGATGCCCAAATTAAAGCCATTGCCAAATATGGTAAAGAGCTGGAAAAGCATTATTATTTTCCTCAGGATGTTGAATGGGCTATTGAAGATGATCTAGTATTTATCTTACAAACCAGACCTGTAACTACATCTGGAGGTAAAAAACAAAAGGATAATTCAACATCTCTAGATGGTCTTAAAGAGTTATTAAGTGGTAGCCCAGCTTCTCCAGGTATTGGCTCGGGTAGAGTTGTAATTATTAAAGAGGCCAGTGAAATTAATAAAGTTAAGTCAGGAGATGTCCTTGTTTCAGAAATGACAGACCCAGACTTTGTTCCTGCAATGAGAAGAGCAAGTGGCGTAATTACAGATAAAGGTGGACGTACATCACATGCTGCAATTGTATCTAGGGAATTAGGAATTCCTGCAGTTGTTGGTACAAAGAATGCAACAAAAGAATTACATAATAACTTAACAGTGACTGTTGACGGGAGCACTGGCAAGGTGTATGAGGGCTCACCAGTAAGAGGAAAGATAGACTTATCTACTAAAGAAGTACGCCCAACTATGAAAATAAAGACAGCTACTCATGTCTACTGTAATCTGGCTACACCAGATAGAGTTGATGAAGTTGCTAACATGAACGTAGATGGAATCGGGCTACTAAGAGCTGAGTTTATGATTGCGAGCATAGGATATCATCCAAAATACTTGATCGAGCAAAAAAAGACAAAGTTATTTATAGATAAAATGACCGAGCAAATAAGCGAGTTTTGTAAACACTTTGGTCCAGATAGACCTGTTGTATATAGAGCTACTGACTTTAAAAGCAATGAATATCATAATCTTAAAGGTGGTAGTTCTTATGAAGCAAAAGAGGAAAACCCAATGTTAGGATTTAGGGGGGCATACAGGTATATATCTGATCCAAAAGTATTTCAACTTGAATTGAAGGTTATTAGAAACCTCAGGGATAAACTAGGGTATAGGAACTTGTGGTTAATGATTCCATTTGTTAGAACAGTTGAAGAATTGAAACTTGTTAAAAGGTTGATACAGGAAGCGGGTCTACATAGATCTGGATCCTTTAAGCTATGGATGATGGTAGAACTACCTTCAAATGTAATACTTATTGAAGATTTTATAGAGGCAGGAATTGATGGTGTATCGATTGGTTCCAATGATTTAACTCAACTAACCCTTGGTGTCGATCGTGATTCAGAAAAAGTAAGCAAGGAGTTTAATGAGCTAAACGGTGCAGTACTTTGGTCAATAGAGAGAGTTATTAAAGCTGCAGCAAAACACAAAATTACAGCTTCAATTTGCGGACAAGCAGCTAGTGACTATCCAGATTTAATTGAAAAGTTAGTTGAGTGGGGAACGACGTCTGTTTCAGTTAATCCAGATGCAGTTGACCAAACTAGAGAGCTGATTTATCAATGCGAAAATAGATTAATTTTAAAAAAAAGTAGAAGTTGATTTTTAAGTCTAAACAATGTTACTATTTAATAAATTATGCAGAGTAAAATAATTCCAGTTGTAGACAAAAAGTTAAGTTTCACTCCTAATCTTGTTAACTATGACGCTTCACATTCAAAATTTTCTTATAAAGATTATGAAAATGAACTAGATTGGTTTGATAAAGATCATATAAATGCTGGCTACAACGCAATTGATCGCAATGCATTTGGACCGAGAAAAAACAAAGTAGCCTTATACTGGGAGGGAGCGAACGGTAGTGAAATGCAGTTTACCTTCCTACAGATGTCTTTAGCTTCAAATAGATTTGCCAATATGCTTAAAAGTTTGGGAGTTGACAAGGGAGATCGAGTTTTCTTATTTTTACCAAGGATTCCTGAATTATTCATTTCTTTTATTGGAACGCTAAAAAGAGGAGCCATTGCGGGAACGCTTTTTGCAGCATTTGGACCACAGGCACTACAGGATAGATTGAGTAATAGTGGAGCAAAAGTAGTGATAACTACGCCAGAACTTAAATCAAGAATCGATGGAATCCGAGACAAGCTACCAGAACTTGAGCATGTGATTGTAGTAGATGGGAAAACCCGCAGATCTTTTTGGGAAGAGAAATACATATCAACTAGGAAGTCTGACTCATACTATGATCTATTTACGACAGCTAGTGAAAAATTTGCACCGATGCATACTTCATTGGATGATCCTGCTTTTATGCTTTATACGTCTGGGACCACTGGTAAACCTAAAGGGGTTGTTCATAGACATTATGCAATAGTTCATGAGTATTTAACAGCTAAATGGGTACTTGATCTAAAAGAAGATGATGTCTACTGGTGCACTGCGGATCCTGGTTGGGTTACTGGTATTGCATACGAAAACTTAGGCAACTGGGCTAATGGAGCATCCACACTAGTTTATGAGGGTAGATTTAGTCCTGAAAAGTGGTACTCACTAATTGAAGAGTATAAAGTTAATGTTTGGTATACAGCACCAACAGCTATAAGAATGTTAGCTGCGTCAGGAAAAGAGCTAGTAGATAAATATGATCTCTCAAGCCTTCGTCATCTATGTTCTGTTGGCGAGCCACTTAATCCCAAGGCGGTAAACTGGGGAAAAAAGGTGTTCGGGTATCCATTCCATGATAATTTTTGGCAGACTGAAACTGGAGGTATTGTAATCGCTAATTATCCATCTCTGCCAATTAAGCCAGGATCAATGGGTAAGCCAGTTCCAGGGGTATCCGCAAGTGTAGTGGATGATGAAGGAAAACCTGTACCAGTTGGAAAAGAGGGAGCATTAGTGTTGAAACCTGGTTGGGCTTCAATGATGCAAAAAATCTGGAAAAGACCAAAGAAATATGATAGTTACTTTAAAAATGGCTGGTATATTACCGGTGACCGAGCATTTATGGATGAGGATGGTTATTTCTGGTTTGTTGGGCGCGATGACGATGTTATAAAAACAGCGGGAGAGAGAGTCGGACCTTATGAGGTTGAGTCAGCGCTAGTCGAGCATGAAGCTGTTATTGAAGCTGGGGTTATAGGTATACCTGATGAAATGAGAGGGTCAATTATTAAAGCATTTGTTAAACTGAAACCTGGATATAAGGCAAGTGAAAAGTTAAAGGAGGACGTTGCTCAATATGTTAAAAAGCACCTGGCTGGACATGCTTATCCAAGAGAAATAGAATTTGTAGATAAATTGCCAAAGACTAGATCAGGAAAGATTATGAGAAGAGTGCTAAAAGCAAGAGAACTAGGCCAGGAAGTAGGCGATACCTCTACGCTACAAGAATACTAAATATACCCTTGACACTATCTGTATGATGATATATGATTTGATCATATGCTGAGGCTTGGCATTAATGGAGTTGGAAGGATTGGTCGAGCAGTAACACGGCTTGCACTTTTACGGGATGACCTACGGGTAGTTGCCATAAATAGTAAATCATCAGCAGATTCACATGCGTATTTACTTACATATGATTCTGTTCATGGAAGATTATCTAAGCGGGTAACAAGTAGTAAAAATAACATTATTATTGGAAATAAAATTATTAAGTGTTTTAGAGAAAATCAACCAAAGAATATCCCTTGGGGGCAAGAAAAAGTAGATATAGTCATAGAATCTAGCGGTGTTTTTAATGACAAGAATTCGGCGAGTGATCACTTAGGAAATAGTGTTAAAAAGGTTATTATTTCAGCACCATGCAACGATGCAGATAGGACTATAGTTATGGGTGTTAATGAGGAAGATTATGATCCTGATCAAGATCAGGTCATATCAAATGCGTCGTGTACAACTAACGCTCTTGCACCTATATGTAAAGTACTTGAAGAGAGTTTTGGTATTAATAAGGGAATGGCGACCACTATACACGCTGCAACTTCCACTCAATCAGTATTAGACAAATCAAGTAAAAAAGACTTTAGAAAAGGAAGATCAACTATGAATAATATAATTCCCTCAAGTACCGGTGCAGCTAAAGCCTTGGGTCAGGTTTTGCCTAACCTTTCAGGTAAAATTGATGCCATGGCAATGAGAGTGCCAGTTCTTAATGGTTCAGTTGTAGATCTGAAGGTTGAGTTAAAAAAAAATGTAACAAAGGATGAAGTACTATCTGCATTTACTAGCTCCAAAATGATTAATAATGGAATATTAGAGATTAGCTCCTCGCCACTTGTTTCACAGGATATTGTGGGGAACACAGCTTCATGTATAGTTGATAGTGAGTTTGTAAGCGTTATTGGAGGTAATTTAGTTACAGTTCTAGCTTGGTATGATAATGAAATGGGCTACTCAGCAAGGCTTTTAGACCTAGCAGCATACATAACTGCATGATATTAAATTCAATTTATGATGTTGATTTTCGCAATAAAAAAGTTTTTCTGCGAGTCGATTATAACGTCTCCCTAAATTCGGATAATAGTATTAGTAATGACACTAGAATCACTCAGACTTTACCGACCATAAAATATCTGATAGATAAGGGTGCTGGTTTAGTTTTAGCTTCTCACTTGGGAAGACCTGGTGGAAAGGTTGATAAAAGATACAGTATGAGTGCTGTTGCTATTCGTTTAGGTGAGCATTTGGGTAAAAAGATAAGAGTTATTCCAGATTACTGGAAAAGTAAAATAGTAGTTAAGCCAGGCGAAGTGGTTATGCTTGAAAACCTTCGTTTTCACAATGGAGAAGAGAGCAATGATCAAAAACTGGCTAAATATATTTCTAGTTTTGTGGATATCTATGTTAATGATGCCTTCGGCTCATCGCATAGAGCGCATATGTCTATAGTTGGAATCGCCAGTCATCTTCCGGCATATGCTGGTTTATTACTTCAGAAAGAAATTACATTAATAGACAAACTTCTGAATAAAAGGAAAGGTTCTTTAACAGTTGTTATTGGTGGAGCTAAAACGCCTGAGAAAATAGGAGTTATAAATAACTTATTAACTAAAGCAGATACAATATTGTTGGGTGGAGCAGTAGCTAATACCTTTTTATCTACGTGGGGAATAAAAACTGGAGTTTCTCTAGTTGACCATGAGATGACAGAAATGGCAAGGCAAATTATGTGGAAAGCCACACAATCAAATGTTAAGTTAATATTACCTGAGGATGTTGTAGTCTCTAATACAAAGCAAACTAGGGAGCCTGTAGAAATATCATATAAAGAAGTGCCAGGTCATTTAGCTATTTATGATATTGGATCTAAAGCAAGAAAAAAATATGCAGATGAAATACTATCTTCTGATTCTGTTATCTGGAATGGGCCAATGGGATTATTTGAAAAACCACAGTTTATAGCAGGAACTAAGTCTGTGATGGATGCAATGGTTAAGTGCAAAGGGACAACTGTTATTGGAGGAGGGGATACTTTGACTGCTCTGCAGGACAAAAAACAACTCAACCATATTACTCATATCTCCACAGGTGGAGGCGCGCTGCTTGAATATCTTGAAAAGGAATCGCTACCAGGGATAGATATTGTTAAAAATTCATAAGTAGTGGATAGACAAAGAATAACGATAACATTAAAGTCTGATTTACTTACAAAAGTGGATGAGAGTATAGACGGAACAACCATACGTAACCGGTCCCATGCTATCGAGTATTTATTAACAAAAGCAGTTGCCCCTCCAATTTCTCAGGCTGTTATTTTAGCAGGTGGGCTGGGCGTTAAAATGAGACCAGTTACCTATGAAATCCCTAAAGCTTTAATACCAGTTAAAGGCAAACCATTGCTTGAATATATGATTGAATCTTTGAGAGAAGCAGAAATAAGAGAGATTATATTAGCAATTGGACATTTAGGTAGCAAAATTAAAGATCACTTTGGAAATGGCTCGAAATTTGGAGTCAAGATTACTTATAGTGAAGAGAATAGTAATCTAGGAACAGCTGGAGCCTTAGCTAATTGTTATAGCCTGCTTGAGCAGAAACCTTTTGTTATATTGCATGGTGACATTCTTGTAGACCTAAACTTTAGAGAGCTTATTTCTTTTCATCAAAATAATAAACGAAATGTTGCCACCTTGGTTATCACCACCAAATCTGATCCTACGTCATACGGTAATGTCCAATTAGTAGGAACTAAAATTGTTGAATTTATTGAAAAACCCACTAAAAAACAGACATCTTCCCATTTAATTTCAGGTGGAGTTTATGTATGCGAACCTGAAATCTTTGACTTTATACCAGAAAAACACCCAGCAATGTTGGAGGACGTATTCCCACAGCTAGCGAAGCAAGGTAGGTTGTGTGGCTTTTTGTTTGCGGGAAAATGGTACGATGTTACTACTCCAAAAAACTACGAAAAAGCCATTTCTAACTGGAAAATTAGTAGCTCCGAATAACTAAAAGAGCTCTCCCATGTATTTGAACATTCTCCGTTAAAGTATTATTAATGGGGTTTATTGCAGATTCAAGTTTGTATGATTTTTCCTGTTGGTAAACTGTTCTTATGGTAGCAGTTCCATTGTTAATAACTACTAGATAAACTTTTCCATCTTCAACCACTTCGGTATATTGAAAGATTATAATGTCACCCGAGAGTAAGCCTTCTGAAATTAGCTGGGGTCCCCAAACTTCCAATGCATAACAGGTTTCTAGGTTAACTCCAGTTATTAATGAGCTAGATAGCTCAATAGACCCACGAGATGCGCCTCCTTCAACTAGTGGGGTGGTCCCTGTAATCTTACCAAGTACTTGGATAGTTATTGTTGAGGTACTTAGCTCATCTTCTTGGTTTAAAACAACCAAGCCACGTGTTACATTTCTCTGTTTTTGGATATAGCCTTTTTTTTCTAATGCCTTAATATGGTTATGGATAGTTGCAGTAGAAGAAAGCTTAACAGCTTTACCTATCTCTTCGTATGTTGGTGCATAGTCGTTCTGGGAAATATAGCTCTTAATAAAATCTAAAACCTGTTTTTGGCGTGGAGTAAGAGTTTTTTTTGTTGCGCTCGGCATACCGCTATGGTAGCAAATAAACTACGAAATTACAAATTTTTCATACCGGAGATTTTATCTCTAAGAAAACTTGCCTCTTCAAAGTTTAGTTCTCGGGCGGCAGTTTTCATCATTTTTGTGAGCTCTTTAATATATTTGATTTGCTCATTTGGTAGTAGTTGATTGTAGTCTTCGCGGATCATTACCTCTGCCTTCTGCTTTGAGTTTTTATCTTTTTTCGTTCTTTCGATAAGCTTATCTCTAATTGGTTTACTGATACCAGTTGGAGTGATACCATTGTTTATGTTGTACTGCTTTTGTACTTTACGCCTGCGACTAACTTCATCAATAGCTTTTTTCATGGAATTTGTAACTTTGTCTGCGTACATAATAACGTGACCATTTTCGTGGCGTGCTGCTCTACCCATTGTCTGAATAAGGCTAGTTTCGGAGCGAAGAAATCCCTCTTTGTCCGCATCTAGTATCGCTACCAGCGAAACTTCGGGTAGGTCTAATCCTTCTCTTAGCAAATTAATTCCAACTAATACATCATAAGTTCCAAGTCTCAAGTCATCCAAGATGTCTTGTCTGTCTAGGGTATCTACATCAGAATGTAAATATTGAACCTTTAAATTGAGTTTTTCAGCCTCTTGGGCTAGATCTTTATCTAGTCTTTGAAGTTCTTGATAATCACCAATAAATTTACTTAGGTCTTCGGCTATTTTTTTTGTAAAGGTGGTTACAAGAACTCTTTCTCCTTTTTGTTTTCGTATAAGAATCTCTGAGATTAGATCTCTGATCTGGTTCTTACTAGATCTTATTTCAATTTCAGGATCTAATAACCCAGTAGGTCGGACTAGTTGCTGAACGACCTGTTGCGAGAGGCTTTTTTCCCAGTCACTTGGGGTAGCTGATGTATAGATAGTCTGGTGTGTGCGCCGCAGGTATTCATCAAAACGAAGTGGTCTATTATCTATGGCAGCTGGTAAACGAAAACCATAATCTATAAGGGTTTTTTTTCTGGACATATCCCCCTTATACATACCTCTAATCTGGGGAATGGTCATATGGCTTTCGTCTATAACCAAGAGCCAGTTATTTTTGTAGCGATAATTAAAGTAATCCATCAGAGAGTAGGGTGGCTCGCCTGGAGCTCTGCCGTCAAAATATCGTGAGTAGTTTTCGATACCATTAACATACCCAAGCTCATTGAGCATTTCTAAGTCAAAGTTAACTCGCTGATTAAGGCGTTGCGCTTCGATTAGTTTATTTTCGTTCTTAAATTTGTTTACTTGTTCATGAAGATCTCTTCTGATAACTTTGAATGTTTCTTTTTGTTGATCTGGGTCTGCAATGTAGTGTTTAGCAGGAAATAACTCAAACTCGTTTAACTCAGTTTCCTGCATGCCAGTGAGGGGATCTAGTTCGACAATCTTGTAGATTATATTTCCCTTGAGCTGAATCCTATAGGCAATGTCTGTGTAGGCAGGGTAAATATCTATGGAATCACCACGAACTCGAAAGGTACCTCTTACAAATTCATAACTTCCTCTACTGTACTGAAGTTGAGTTAATTTAGAGAATAGGTCTATGCGATCAAGTTGATCTTTTACTTTAAGTTTAATGGCAAAATAGCCATATTTTTCGGGTGAGCCAATGTTATATATTGAGGAAACAGATGCAACAACTAATGTATCTGATCTGGTAAGAAGATTGGCAGTAGCTTTAAGCCTTAGCTTGTCTATCTCCTCATTTATAGCAGTCTCTTTTTCTATATATGTGTCTGAGTGAGGAATATATGCTTCAGGCTGGTAATAATCATAATAGGATACAAAATAGGAGATGGCATTCTCTGGAAAAAAATCCCTAAATTCTTGATATAGCTGACCAGCTAAAGTCTTGTTGTGAGAAATGACTAAAGTAGGTAGATTAAGCTTGTGAATTACATTGGCTACTGTAAAAGTCTTTCCACTACCTGTTACTCCCAGAAGAACCTGGTGCTTATGCTTGACTTTAATACCTTCTATTAGTTTATCTATTGCCTCTGGCTGATCACCAGTAGGCTTAAAGGATGATACTAGCTTAAATTTGTTCATCAACGCCCTATTTTAACAGGAAGTTGGTATGTTGCTACTGGAGCTTGTCCTGGCTCTATTAAAAACTGAGTTTTTAATAGATTGTTAAATTGGAACCCACTCCAGGAGTGGGTTAGGTTGACACCTCGGGAATATCGGGCGCTCAACCTAAAGCTAAGCCATTCATTGCATGAAAGGCTTAGCTTTGTTTCGCTTGGATTATGGCAGGAAGTTGATCTCCTGTTATAATTGTTAGCTTGTGGCAGATATAGTTATCAAAGGGGCGAGACAGCATAATTTAAAGGGAATAGATCTTACTATTCCTAAAAATAAGCTGATTGTATTTACTGGAGTTTCCGGAAGTGGAAAAAGCTCCTTAGCCTTTGATACCATCTACGCTGAGGGTCAGAGACGGTATGTGGAGTCTCTTTCTTCATATGCAAGGCAGTTCCTGGGAGTAATGGATAAACCGGATGTAGACACGATTGAAGGCTTATCTCCCTCAATATCTATTAGCCAAAAAAATGTATCACATAATCCAAGGTCTACAGTGGGAACAATTACGGAGATTTATGATTATTTAAGACTGTTATTTGCTAGAGTAGGTCACCCTCATTGCCCCAACTGTGGAAAAGAAATTCAGATGCAAGACATTGACCAGATCACTAATTCAGCTCATGAGTTGATTAAGTTGGCAACTAAAAAGGCGGGGAAAAGAGGTAGCAGGTGGATGATTTTAGCCCCTGTTGTAAGAGGTAGAAGGGGTGAATTTACCCAGTTATTTGATAACGTAAAAGCTAAAGGATTTACCTCGATTCGCATAGATGGAAGAGTATATGCGGTTGAAGATGATCTGGTTCTGATTAAAACTAATAGACATAATATCGAAGTTGTAGTAGATAGGTTTATTGTTGGTAAAAAAGATTTGGATTTAAATAGGTTTAAAGAAGGACTAGAGCAGGCTTTAGAATTATCAAATGGATTAGTCATTATTGCAGAGATAACTGACGCTTCATTTGAGTTACCGGAGAGACCTAAGGAGTTTGAAGATCACTTATTTTCAGAGCACTTTGCTTGCGCTGACTGCAATTTAAATATCGCAGAGATAGAGCCTAGACTTTTTAGCTTTAACACACCTCATGGAGCATGCAAAAAATGTAATGGTATTGGGAGAATCTTAAAGGTAAGGTCAGAAGTTGTTCTGAATGATAACTTAACAATTTCTGAAGGAGCAATTACTCCAATTGCTAGTCATTTTATTAATGATACTTGGCTGTCAAGACTCATTAAATCTGTATGTGAACAAAATGGCATTCCTTTTAGAGAACAAGTAAGTAGCTTGAGTGTTGCACAGAAAAAGCTATTGATCGAAGGAACTGGTAAAAAACTGTATCGGGTAATGGGTGAGAATAGATACGGTCAGACAACGTCAATCGAAGAGCAGTTCCTGGGCATAACAAATATCTTGGAAAAAAAACATGCAGAGACAGGCTCAAGCTACATGCGTGATCAGATCGAGAGATTCATGCATAGAGAAGTTTGCCCTGACTGTAATGGATCAAGACTTAAAATGGAAGCTCTATCAGTAACAATAGAGGGAATAAATATTGCGCAGTTAACAAATTTTACTATTAAAGATGCCTTTGACTGGATTAAAAGAGCTAAATTCTCTAATAAGGAACAGATAATTTCTAAACCAATTATTAGCGAATTGACAAGTAGATTGGGTTTTCTAAATTCAGTTGGCCTGAATTATCTCACACTGGCAAGAGAAGCGGGCACATTAGCTGGTGGGGAAACTCAAAGAATAGTTTTAGCAAGTCAGATTGGCTCTGGCTTGACCGGAGTGCTCTATGTATTAGATGAGCCATCAATTGGATTACATCAAAGAGATAATGCCAGACTTATAAAGACATTAAAACATCTTCGTGATTTAGATAATACTGTGGTTGTAGTTGAGCATGATCAAGAAACCATGGAAAGTTCTGACTGGATAGTAGACTTTGGACCTGGTGGTGGTAAACATGGTGGAGAGGTCGTTGCGGAAGGGACATATGAGCAGATCAAGAGAAATGATAATTCTCTAACTGGTAAATATTTATCTGGAAAACTTAGAGTTGAACACAAGTCAAAAGCTATAGATAAATCTAAACAAAAATACTTAACTATTACTAATTGTAGCCAGTTTAATCTGCAAAACATAGACGTAGAGTTGCCTTTAGGAAAACTTATCTGTATTACAGGTGTATCAGGAAGCGGTAAATCTACACTTGTTGTCGAAACACTGTATAGAGCACTTAAAAGCAAACTTAACCCCTACTATAAAGATACGCCTGGTAAGTATAAAGATATTTCTGGATATGAACAGACGAAAGCAGTTCAGCTTATAGACCAATCACCAATTGGTAGAACACCAAGATCTAACCCAGTGACATATACAAAGGCTTTTGACTATATTAGAGATGTATTTACAAATACCAAAACAGCTAAAATTCGCGGTTATTCTAAAGGAAGATTTTCTTTTAATGTAAAGGGTGGGCGCTGTGAAGCATGTGAGGGGCAAGGTGAAAATAAAATTGAGATGCAGTTTATGCCAGATGTCTATGTAAAATGCGAAGTTTGCAAAGGAAAAAGGTATAACTCACAGACACTCGATGTTTTGTATAAAGGTAAAAATATAGCCCAGGTACTTGAGATGACAGTTGAGGAGGGTGTTAAATTTTTTAAGGGATACTCGCAAATTAGTAGAAAATTAATAACCCTTGAAGAAGTAGGCCTTGGGTATATTGAACTTGGGCAGCCAGCGCCATTATTGTCTGGCGGAGAGGCACAAAGAGTAAAACTAGCTGCTGAACTATCGAAACATGGAGCTGGATCAACTATATATATACTTGATGAACCTACAACGGGTTTACACTTCCATGACCTAAAAAAGTTACTTTATGTGCTTCATAAGTTAGTAGAAAAAGGAAATACGGTTATCGTAATTGAGCACAATTTAGATATCATTAAAAATGCTGACTGGGTTATTGATCTAGGCCCTGAGGGAGGAGCAGCGGGCGGAAAAATCGTAGCAAAGGGAACACCTTTTGATGTAGCTAAGGTTAAAAGCTCTTATACTGGTCAATATCTAGCAAAACTCAAGTAAGATATAAAGTTTACATGTTAAAATATTTGTATGGAAGTTAAGCAAAATTCTTTAGCAATTTTTGAGAACTTTAAAATTCGTCGCCACTTCAATGAAAAAAGTGAAACATGGTATTTTTCTGTAATTGATATTATTGCAGTTTTAATAGGACAAAAAGACTTTAAGAGAGCAAAAAGTTATTGGACTACTTTAAAAAATCGCCTTAAAAATGAGGGAAATGAAGTGGTCACAAAATGTGACCGGTTGAAAATGTTAGCTAAAGACGGAAAGCTGCGCGAAACAGACGTGGCAAATGTAGAGACCATTCTTCGCTTAATACAGTCTGTTCCTAGCACCAAGGCTGAACCCATTAAACTGTGGCTTGCGAAAGTGGGTTACCAAAGAATGCAAGAAATGACTGATCCAGAGAGAGCCTTGAACAGATCCCGTGAATATTGGCAAAAACAGGGTAGAAGTCAAAAGTGGATTCAGCAAAGAATGATGGGACAGGAAACGCGAAACAAATTAACTGATTATTGGAGTGAACACGGAGTAAATCGGGGTAATGAGTTTGCAATATTAACAAATATTATTCATATAGAATGGAGTGAATTATCAGTGAAGCAGCACAAAAAATTAAAGAGGCTAAAGACACATAACTTACGCGATCATATGAGTGAAGAGGAATTAATTTTTACCGCACTAGCAGAGCTTTCTACAAGAAGAATTGCTGAAACTGATGAAACCGATGGGCTTGAGGAAAATAAAATCCCAGCTAAAAAGGGAGGTAGAATTGCAAAAAATGCGCGACTTGCCCTGGAACAGAAGACTGGTAGGAGTGTGACCACGGGGGAAAATTTTTTGCCTCCAAGTAAGTCAAAGAAAAGACTCAAATAATTTTTTTGTACTCAATTCTAGATAGGACCTGTAGACTGATATAATCTTCTAATGAAATTGTTCGTAAAACTGGTTTTGGTGATCATTATTTTGGTAGTTTCAATGGATAAAGCTTATGCAGAAAATAAATTTAGTAGTACTATAAAAACAGACTACTATCTTCAAGAGGATGGTACTGTAAAAGTTGATCAGAGAGTAATACTAAAAAATTTAACCCCAGATAGTTTTCCTACACAGTATGGAATGATCGTCTATACGGATGATTTAGAATCGGTGGTTGCCAGAGACGGACAAGGCGACATCTTGAAGGATTACCAAAAAGTTGCTGAACAAACTCAGATTAGCCTAAAATTTAATGAAGAGGTTGTTGGTATGGGTTCTGAGCTTAATTTTAGAGTTTCTTATAGTACTAACTCTCTAGTTACAGGCCAAGGAAGAATTAAAGAAGTAAACATTCCTGCCTCTCCTAATTCAGATTCAATAGAAGCGTACACGGCAGTATTACACATACCCGGTAGTTATAGCAAAATAAGAAATTACAAACCCCAGCCTAAACAGCTTGATGAAGAGACAGCTATATGGACCCAAAAAGAGCTGAATAAAACTGGAGCAGTAGTATTTATTGGTGAATCTCAGTATTATGAGGTAAAGCTTGAATATGACATAAAAAATGAAGGTCTAACTAGCATCATTCAAGAAATAACAATTCCTCCAGATACGGCATATCAGAGAGTTATCCTTGAGGATATCATGCCTATTCCAATGAATATTGAAGAAGATAGTGAGGGTAACTGGATAGCAAAATACGACCTTAATCCAAAGCAGGATGTACATATTATACTTAGACTTGCAGTTGAAACTTTTTTTCAACCCAGATCAGAATTTAGATATAAAATGCTGGAAAAAAAATCATATTTAACTGCCCATAAATATTGGGAAGTAAATGATAAAGAATTAAATAAAAAAGGAAATGAGCTAGCTACACCGGAAAACATCTATTTTTTTGTAAAAGATCATCTGACATATAACTATCATAAAATAGATAAAGAGGAAGATCGCTCTGGAGCTGTGGTAGCTTACGCCGATAGTAACAATGCTGTTTCCACAGAATTTACAGATTTATTTATTACATTAGCTAGAGCCGCAGGTATCCCGGCAAGAGAGGTTAATGGCTATGCATACGCAACTAACCCAGATACCCAGCCACAGTCCCTTATTCTTGACCAATTACATACGTGGCCAGAATACTACAATAGTGATCAGCAAATATGGGTGCCTATTGATCCAACTTGGGCAGACACCACAATTGGAGTTGACTATTTTACATCCTTAGATTTTAATCACATAGCTTTTGTTCAAAGAGGTCTATCTTCTACACAGCCACTGCCGGCAGGAATGTTTAGAAATGGAGATGAAACTAAATATATAAAAGTAGAGTTAATTGATGAATTACCAGATACTGAAATTAAAAAAATTAAATTAGAACTAGATATGCCCGAGCAAGCAGCGCTAGGAAGACTTGTTGAGGGTGACTTAATAATTACAAATCCTAATAATTTTGCTTTGTTGAATGTCCTAGTTATCCTTGAGTCACATCCAATAAAAATTAGTAAGCAGTTGCAGGAAATCACAATATTACCTCCTCTATCTAAGACTATAGTTCCATTTGAACTTACACCTTCTTATAGTCTAGATGCCGTAGATAATACAGTGAAAGCAAGCTACATGGGTCAGCATATTGAGCAAACAATCACAATAACCAACTTAAATGAACTAATAAAGCCATATTTAGTAGTAATAGGGATAGGATCTATGCTCTTATTATTAGTTATATATATTATTCGCAAGAAAACATGGAAGAAAAACTAAAAGAACTTCCCCAGAGCCCTGGTGTATATCTATTTCGTAATAAAAAAAAGCAGGTAATTTATGTTGGTAAAAGTGTTCACTTGAGAAGTAGAGTAAGGTCATACTTTCAGAAGAATACACTAGATATAAAAATACTAAGAATGGTTAAGCATATTAGTAGTGTTGATCATGTTGTAACTAATACAGAACTTGAAGCATTAATATTGGAGGCCTATCTTATAAAATCATACAAACCATTCTTCAATAGTATGTTAAAAGATGACAAGCGTTACTTATATATAAAAATTACAACAAATGAAGAGTACCCACGAATTCTCACTTCAAGAAAAGAGGATGACCCAGCATGCGTGTATTTTGGTCCATATCCTTCTTCAAGAGCAGTTGTAGATGTCTTAAAGATTATCAGAAAAGTATTTCCTTATTGTACACAGGGAGGCTCAGGGAAGAGGCGCTGCTTCTATGCACACTTATTATTATGTAACCCCTGTCCGGCAGACATTCAAAAACTTACAAGGGAAGAAAAAGATAAACAAAAAAGAAAATATCGAAGGAATATTAAAAATATTATAGATATTTTAAGTGGAAAAGGTAAAAAAGTAAAAAAAAGATTAGAAATATTAATGAAGTACTATGCTGTAAAAGAAGAATATGAGCAAGCTGGTGAAGCAAAGAGACAGTTGTTCCAGCTTAACTATATTAGTAAATACCAAAGTCAAGGAATTAGGAAGTACCTAGACTCAGTGGATCAAGATGATAATAAGCTATCTGCAGGGGAAGATCTAATTCAAATTCTTAAACCATTTTACCCTTTAACTGAGATATCTAGAATCGAGGGATATGACATCTCAAATACACAAGGTAAAAATCCAACAGGTTCGATGGTAGTATTTGAAAATAGTGAACCAAGTAAAAAAAACTACAGAAGATTTAAAATAACTGGAGGGAATACTCCAGATGATCCTAAAATGATGAGTGAAATGCTTGAGAGAAGATTGAGACATGTTGAATGGACTTATCCTGATGTATTGATGGTTGACGGAGGTAAGCCACAGGTTGGCGCAGCCTTTACACTGCTCAATAAGCTAAACATTAAGATACCAGTTGTAGGATTAGCAAAAAGATTTGAAAAGTTGGTTATTATGGATAAGGGAAAATTGAAAGAACTTGAAATACCTCTAACATCTTCGGCTCTACAACTATTACAACGTTTGAGAGATGAGGCACATAGATTTGCAAATACTTACCATAAGAAACTGCGAGCAAAATCCTATATAATAGAAAAGTGAAGAGATTGCTGCGAAATATTTTGGTGCATACAGTAATTCTGTACTATCTTGTGCAGGCTATTCCAGGAGTAGATCTAGATAATACTTTGCAGGCGGTTGTAGGAGGGGGAGCGATTTTAGCATTACTATTTACTTTTATTCGCCCAGTGTTAAAGATACTCTTTTTACCTATTAATCTTATAACTCTTGGCTTATTTTCAGGCCTTGTAAATGTATTAATCTTATATCTCTTCGATAGATACTATAGTGCTTTTAGTGTTAGTTCGTGGGATTTTGCTGGATATAGCTTTGATGGATTTGTTATCCCAGCAATTGATCTTAATGTTTTTTGGACTTATGTGCTAATTTCTCTTATAATCACATTTGTCAGTTCTTTTCTGAACTGGTTATGTAGTTAGATATTATGGCGATTGTACAATTGATTATTGCATTAATTCTGGCAGGATTGATCCTGTTGCAAGGTGGAGGAGCTGGACTTGGATCAAGCTGGGGAGGAAGTGGCGATTCTTCGTTCAGGTCGCGGCGTGGCATGGAGAAGTTTCTGCTATATCTCACAGCTGGCTTAGCATTTGCCTTTTTTATATCTTCGCTAATAAGCTTATTGCTGTAGTATGTGGAGAAGATTGAGATATATCTCTTGGTTTATGTCTGCTTTTTTTGCTAAACACAAAAATGCTCTTTTTTTAGGCGGTTTGGCATCTTTTCTAGTATTCCTCTTTGCTTGGAGATATAGTCAGGCAGCTTTGCAGATAATATTTAGGCAAAAACAGGTTATTGGAATTGTAGGACAATATACTCCCGCAACACTACCTAGATCAGTTCAAGAAAAAATTTCAGTGGGTTTAACTCAGGTATCTGTTGCTGGTGATGTCATACCAGCTGCAGCGGAATCTTGGGAAATTAGAGATGGTGGCAAAACGTATATCTTTAAGATGAAAAAAAACATTCTTTGGCACAATGGCGAGGAGTTTAAAGCAACAGATGTTAATTATGGATTTAGAGATGCAGATATTTCTTCCATTAATGCAGAGATATTAAGAATAACGCTCAATGAACCCTTTTCTCCTTTACCTTCTTTATTGTCAAAACCTCTATTTAGAGATGGCCTACAGGGACTTGGCCCGCATAGAGTAAGTAGAATTAAGTTTGAGGGGCAGTACATCTCTGAAATTAGATTAGAACCTCTAGATATTGATCTCGATCATCCAGAGATAATTAAATTCTATCCCACACTTTCCCAAGCAGTTACAGCATTTAAGCTGGGTCAAATTGATACATTTGAGACCCTAGAGGGTTCAAATGAATTATTAGACTGGGAAGACTACATTACTGTATCTAAAGAGCCTAATTATGGCCAATTTGTTGCCATTCTTTTTAATACAGATCACGCACCCTTCAATGAAAAGCAGTTTAGGCAGGCATTAGCCTATTCTATATCTGATAAGCTAACAGGTGGTCAGATTAAGAGCCCTATTCCGGACAAGTATTGGGCATATAACACTGCGCTTAAGAAGATAAGCTTTAATGAAGATAAAGCGTTAGAGCTGTTTGGTGAGAGAGCATCAGCTTCAGAGTCAGCTGTTACCTCATTTACTATTTATACTTTTACAGATCTACTGGATACAGCCCATCAATTAAGCGAGGACTGGAAGCTTTTGGGTCTGGAGTCTAATATTAAGTTAGTAAATACAGTTCCAGAGGATTTTGATGTTTTCTTAACTATCATAGAGATACCTGTTGACCCAGATCAATATTCACTCTGGCATTCTATTTCAAATGACACAAATTTAACAAGATATGAAAACCCCAAAATAGATAAGCTTTTAGAAGATGGTAGGAAAACAGTAAATTTACCTGAAAGGAAAGAGATATATGATGAGCTACAGAAATACCTGATGGATGAACTCCCAGCCATCTTCCTCTTCCACCCCACCAAATATACTTTTGAGAGATAAATACAACACCCACTCCAGGATAAATACAACACCCACTCCAGGAGTGGGTTGAGTTGACACCTAAGGATTTTTATTGTGCACCATCTGGGACGATGTTCGAACCTATTTGACCTCAACGATTGATCCGAAAGAGAAGTCTGCACTCATTGTTGCTATTTCTAGATTTAAAACAGATGGATGACTATTTGTTGTTATTATATGCAACAACAATGAAGAAAGCGCCGGAAAAAAGCATTACAATTCCACTAAACCATGCGTTGCTATCAGATCCACTTAACCACATATACATGCCAAATACGCCTGCTATTAACAAAAAGATGCCGAAAACCATTAATAATTTGCCAGTGTCCTTTTTTGAAAGTTGTTTCATATTATCGCGTCAGTTTAACAAAATTTTTGATTTTTGTCAAGTGGGATTTCAAAAATTTTGGTGCCGCGGAGAGGAGTTGAACCTCCACACCCTTTCGGGCACTACCACCTCAAGGTAGCGCGTCTACCATTTCGCCACCGCGGCATATTATGTTATGTGGCAGGACTCAGAGTCGAACTGAGATCTCATGTTTTTCAGACACGCGCCTTGACCACCTTGGCTACCCTGCCGTTGTGACCGCTAAAGGGCTCGAACCTTTGACCTTCTCGATGTAAGCGAGACGCTCTGCCAACTGAGCTAAGCGGTCTTGTGTGAAATTATACCATCAAGATTAATCTTTTAACTTAGATTTGTCTGTTGTAGCTTGGAGAATAATAGCAAGAAAAAGCGTTCCCCATCCAGTAATAAAAAATAGGAAAGGTAATATTTTATATAGCGCACGTTTTAGCCAAACCATAGCACCGCCCTGGGTAAGCGCCATTGAGTTAATAGTTTGCTCTTCAAGAGCACTAACAATATGCTTGTCGTATTCAAAAGCTATAAAAAGAATGATAAATGAAATGAGAAAGAGAACCGTATTGCGATTGGGTTTACCAAGTAGTAGAACTAGAGATATGATTATTCCTAAACCAAATGCAAAAGCATATTGGTTGTGCAGAAATGTGGCGAGCAAAGTACTTGCCGCTTGTTGTTTTAAAGTTACAGCTTCCATTATATACTAGGTTGGAAATTAGTTAGTTCAACCTGATCACCTGTTATTATATTATGCTTTTTTACATAACCCGCATTTACCTCTAAAACTCCGGTGACTGGCTTAGTGGGGGAGTAAATTGGTAATTGATTAATATCTACATTTTGCTCTGGTGGAGGTATGTTAGCTATGGTCTCAATTACCTTTCCATTGCTTATCCAAATAATATCTATAGGAAATAACATGTCTTTCATCCAAAACTTATAAATTGCTGGATTAGAATATACAAATAACATTCCGTGATTTTGGGGTAATGTGGAGCGACCAGATAAGCCCTGCTTCTGATCCTCTAGAGTTTGCATAATCTCAACCTCTAGCTGCTCGTCACCAATTTTAATGGTCTGCGTTGCTTGCTTTGTTGGTACAGGTGTTGCGTTGGGACCCATGGGTGAGTTATTAAAAATGATAGAGGTAAAGAAAGTTATAGCAAGAAATACTAAACCTGCAAGAAGTATAACAATACGGGTGATTAGCTTATTGCTCATTTCTGTTATCTTACCAGAATTTAGTAGCTAATTGTAAAATAGCTGGTACAATATATATAGAAAATGGAGGTGAATAATTAATGGCAATGAAACTTTTTGTAGGGGGCTTATCTTGGGATACCAATGATGACACCTTAAAACAATTTTTTGTAAAAGTAGGTCCTGTAGCTTCCGCATCGGTAATCACAGATAGATATACTGGCAAATCCAGAGGTTTTGGTTTTGTAGAAATGGAAAATGACGCTGATGCTAAAAAAGCTATAGAGGAACTTAATGGTAAAGAGCTAGATGGTCGAGCTATCAATGTAAATGAAGCTAAACCAAGGGAGCCAAGGAATGATTCTTTTAACCGCGGCGGTGGAGGCGGAGGAGGAAGAGATGATCGAAGAGGTGGAGGTGGGGGAGGACGAGATTCTAGAGATAGAAGATCTTCTTATTAACCACTCTTTTTAATTCAAGATATATTATCTTAAAGTAGAGAAAATTTTCATGTTAAATAATCGTGATGTTTTTTTGGTGGGAAAAAGTAAAAGTTTTAAAACCGGGTTTTAAAATAACTATGAAAGATTTATACAAAGGCAATGGGCGTTTGCGCCATGAGAGCCATTTTATTGAGCAGGGTCCGTTTCAAGCGATATCATTCGACTCTTACCAGTCAAAAGAAGTGAATCCTAAGCTTAAGCAAGGACTAAATGTCAGGGCGCTCTAGGGGACACCAGGAAGATGCAAGACGAGAGGCAGTTATTGAGTTTGTTAGGTGTTTACAAGGCAAAAAAGTAGCTCCAACGTCTGATTTATCTGATCATTATAAGTCTACAATGCTCTTGTATGGTGTGTATAAGTCTGCGGTGAATAGATATCTAAACAAGAATCCCTTGATTAATGTAGCTTTTTAAGTTCCAAGAGCAACAAAGATTTTAGTTTCATTATTTGTGTGTCGTTGTTCTTATTTTATCATCTAACTAGTATAATGTTCTCAAGCTAATGAATTTTAAGCTAGTTAATTCATACGAGAATGCGGGAGAGGCAGAGGGGTTGGTTGTTGTTATTGATGTTCTTCGAGCTTTTACTACTTCTTGTTTTATAATTAATAATAATGCAAGGCAACTTATTGCTGTTGATGACTCAGAGACTGCTTTAAAACTCAAGAAAAAATATCCGGAATATATACTAATAGGGGAGAGGAAGGGAATTAAGCCCGAGGGATTTGACCATGGTAATTCTCCACATGAGATAAAAGACATTGATTTTACTGGTAAAACAGTAGTACTTACTACAACAACAGGAACTAAGGGTGTAAATCGGTCTGTTAATGCGGATGAGGTTATAACGGGTAGTTTTGTAAATGCAAAAGCAATATCTAGTTACATACTTAAGACCAAGCCAAGAACTGTTTCTTTTGTCTGTACCGATGATAGTTATTTTGACAATGAAGATTTCTTATGTGCCTCTTACATTAAAAGCTTAATAGAGAAAAAATCGCTTAACTTTACAGAGATTAAAAGTTATATACAAAAACATCCTTGTTCCTATGGATATATAACTAAACCCTTAACCAAATATGCTAGGCAAGATTTTGCCTTTTCTTTAACTGTTGATACCTTTGATTTCATTCTTATGGCAAAGAATCCTAAATCTGAAAATATTATTCTTGAAAAAGTTAGTATAAATTAGTGTCCTTTATTCTGCTGAATAAAGGATCTCAAGCAACTTTTTGACTCTTTATCCTTTGCTCTGCTGATCAAAGGACCTCGTCAACGCTTTGACTCGGGCTGGCGGTTTACGAAAAATGTCGAACTTCATTTGATTAGCTCGTCTCGCCGGAGTTTATCCCGAGCGCAGTCGAAGGGCTATTTTTTGTGCGCGCGATTTTTGCTCGGCGAAGCCGGGCATTATCAAAGATCCCACTAATAGACTTTAACAGTATTTCTGGAGATATCCCCAAAATTTGTAAATTGCTGATTATCTTTTGTTTCAGTATTCAAACCAAATATGTCTCCGCTGTCATGGTTTACATAAATAATTGTTTTATCGTCCGACAACCACCCTTTTATCGTTCCACCATTAGCTCTTTCATCTTCATTCATTAACAACTGCTTTTGTTTACTTGTTGTGTCAAGAATATTAATGTCTAGATTACCTCCATCAAATACAAGTTTTCTACAATCTGATGACGGTATAATAAATCTCATAAACTCAGTCGTTTCATAAATTTGTTCCAATTTCTGAAGATCCCCATCCGTGATATAAATCTTCCTAGTAACTCCTTGTTTAAACGGTTCATAGCTTTCGATAACGGAGCAATTACTATTTAAACTAAAAGAAATGTAATTTGAATAATTAAGTACTGTCCAAAGAGTCGAAGAAGAGTCTTGCAGGTTAACTATTTTTATTATATCACCTGCATTATTTACTATTAATTTATCTGAACTTTTTGTAAAATATATCCATCCGCTCGCTTCACTTATGGCTGCCTTATAAATTATTAATGGTCCGTTTGTTTCTCCTGTTACTAAGTTAAGAACATATAAACCAAACTTTATATTAGGATTGCCTACCCTTTTCTCTTCTGGTCCAAAAATTCCAACTTCTTGAGAAGAAACTTCATATGCTAATAATTTTCCATCACTGGATATCGCAGCAGGTGATACTGATACCCCGAAAAATTTATCGTCCCCACCATTTCCAATCTGAGTAATTTGCTTCAGTTCACTCGTTTCAAAAGTGAATTTATACAGATTGAAGTTTTTACAAAAAATTGCAAATGCTCCATTGGGATCAACTTGAAAATTTTGATTGCAACCGTAATCGGCAGATTCTACATCAATAATTTTGTTAGTTGCTTTGGTATATGGATCGAGTTTCCATAATGAGAACTTATCATAAGTTGTCTCTAATGATCTTGTAAAATATACTAAATTGGGGGCAGATGTCAGTGATTCTGTGTTAGTGATCTGATTGGTAATTGATTTTTTATTAGTTTTCTCCTGTAACGACTGTTTATCTAAGAATTTTATGTAAATAAAAAATCCCAAAACTACCAACAAAATAAAACTACATATTGAAACCAAAATCATCCAATATTTTACCTTTGGTTTTTTTGGACTTATTACTGGTTGACTAATTGGATTTTGTTCGATTTGTTGGGTATTTTGATTCCCAATATTTATTTGATTCTCCATATGTAACTCCAAATGAAAGTATATCATATTTTGATGAGTCAAGTATGTTGCAAATAGGTAACCATTCACGAGTTTACAAAGGATTCAAAGCCGAGCTTTACATAAAATGGATAGCTTGGCTTTAGAATCGGATATAATCGCTTACTTAAGGCAAGACCTTCCATTTCATGAAGGGTCTCGCCTTGTTTCGCTCAGTTTGTTAAATCGTGAATGGTTACGCAAATAGGTATTGTTTTTGTCCTAAAAAATTTGTATATTGTAAGTGGACTCAACAGTTACGAAATTGCTTTTTTTAATGGCGTAATCGGACAACAGAAAGCAATTTCTTGTTGAGTCCACCGGTTACGCCATTTGAGTCAATAAAAAGTTCTTTCCTCCATAGGCGGACAAGTAAAAATTTTGCGTTTTTTCTTTTACGAGCCGACAGTCTTGGAGGCGCGGCGGGTGACCCGCTTCGCCGAATTGAGGAGGGTCATCTTGGAGTGTAAAAAGTTTTAAAACCGGGTTTTAAAATAAGTCAATTCTGATGAATTAGTTTATTTTTGTGTATATCCTTTTGACAATTTTTTTAATAATTCTAAGTCCCCAGTTATGAGTGCTTCTTTTTTGGCTCTTGACCAGCCTTTTATTTGCATTTCTCTGTTCATAGCTTTTTTACGTGTACTAAATGTTTCGTAAAAGACAGGTCTAAATACCTGATTATCTTTAACGTATTTTGCTGTTGGACTATAGCCCTGAGCTTGTCGAAGGGCTGGTGATCGTGGACGACGTTAGAACTAATATCCAGAGCCAAAGAGAGTATATCTATGTTCCAGATCTAAGAGAATACGCTAAGCTCTAGTTCTTTCTTCTCAGGCTAGTTTATTACATATTTACTATGTATTATAGTATAATATCGTCTATGCGTGAAAACAAAGGCGATCAATCTGTTTCAGACAAAGATGCATTATGGTTTGCAGATCAGCTTAATAAGGATCTTACGGGACAAGCTGTTGAACAACAGGACACATCAGATATGCAGTGGCGATTATTTCAATATCTGCAACAGGTGGCAAATAATAATGGCAAAGAGCCTTATTTAGGCAATGGGTAAATAACCATGGGAAAAGAGATAGAACCGATAGTAGATATTGCATCACTTGTTAAGGGGCAAGTGGATTTAACCGATCCCGCACAAGCCCATACAGTGTCGCAGGCAATACAGAAGTTAGGATATTGTCGGGAAACTATGGCAGTGTTAAACCAAAAGCTGACTGGTGAACCCTTTGCAGATATAAGAAACAATATGCAAAGACAGGTTGAAGATTAAGTTGCAACAATTTACCCCAGCCACTACTCATTATAGTTTAACTAAGTATTACACTAATTTTCTAGTTTGTTTGTGTGTTATTTAACGGAAAAAAGGTACTCACCATTTTGTCTTGAACTGAGAAACTAGAACTTGGTAAAACTATTATACTTATAACTAACTAGGTGTTTTTTATGAACTTTTAAGAAAATGTATTAGACAAATTACCTGCAATTTTAATTATGGTCAACACAATAGATACAGTTAAGCTTGATATAATTGTGTCTATTCCAATGTCATAAAATACTTCTTGATTAAAATCTGAAACCATAAACGTATCTCTTGAACCAAATCTATCTTTGTTTTTATATCTGTAATGTAATGAGTGTAGGGCTACATAGACTAGTAGAACCAATCTACCAAATCCATATCCTAATACATAAATGTGGATTATGCCTGATTCTGGGATTTCTCCTAGTTTGTTGAGCATGCCTGACTAGTACCTGTGCGACCTTATAGTATTTAAAACATTCCATTTTAGGCTTTTAATTAGTTCTGATTATTCCTTTTTTTCTCTCTAATGAATGCTTACGTATGCTTTTACAATTGCATCTTCAATTCTCTGTGCGAGAAATTGTGCATCCTCGTAGCTGTTAACTGATGTATTTCTATGTAGATCATAATGCAAAATATTATTCCTACACTCTTGATACACTGTATATATTAAAGGGGGAATTGATTTATCTCTTTTATTATCCTTTAATAAGCTACTTACTGAGTCGTGTTTTGGGTTGAAATATTTATTAACTGCAATATATGGATCTGTTACAAGAAGGGACTCTTTGACAAGTCCAAGATGTATGAGTAGTTTTTTTAAGAAACCTTCAAAACACTTAGCAAGTGGTAGAATGACAAACGAGTAATCAGTAAGATGAATACTATACATTGATTCTTCTCGAAGCAGTTTTTCTGTATCATGTCTAAGTTTTAACAGTCTATTACCCATAAAATAATCAAGCTTACCGCCATACCATGTATGATCTGTTGCGTTCTTTTTAAATCTGCCTTCAGTAAAGTATGCATAAATCGTCACTATTATTAGTATAAGTAAAATGATTACCGTAAAAAAATCCCAAATTTTCGATCTGAGGGCGTTTCTCCTACAAAAGTAAGTCCGATTCCGTACAAGGCCATTAGTAAATAACATCCTATTCCTACAACTACGATAGATGAACTTTTTACTTTTTCCATATTAATAGTAATGCCATAAATTGCAATCTATCTAGAACCTAACTTCTTATTACGGCCACCTATTCAGATCACAATACACCACGGTGAGGTGCTACTCTCATTCTAGTCCAATTATTCAGGGGGATTAGGATTTCCTACGTCATTTCATTCCTAGGATAAACTTCTCATCCTATCCCACAGCTTCGCTTCGCTCAGCTGCCGGGCTAGGATTCGAACCTAGATAAGCAGATCCAAAGTCTACTGTCCTACCATTGAACGACCCGGCAATAGATGTATTTTATCATTAGAGCATGCTTTGTGCTAAAATTATTCTGATTGATAGAATGGAAAATAAGCAATTTTTTCGACATCTATTGTCTATCGGAGCTTTAGGTGGAACCGGAGGTGCGACAGTTAGCATGTTCTTGGATGGTAATATTGATCCAACAAGAGTCGCTATAGCGCTTGTTGGTGTTGGAGCTGGTGCACTGGGATATAAATTATCCCTTGATAATGTTGATCCATTAGTCAGGGATGATATTGAAATCCATGCTCCAGACGATCATAGTTCTTTTCGTATTTAGCGAGACTTCCTGGTAATTTTTTTAAAGCTCACTAATTGGTGTATAATTGTACTTGCGCGGTGGTAGCTCAGTTGGTAGAGCATCTCGTTGCCAACGAGAAGGTCGAGGGTTCGAATCCCTTCCACCGCTCCATAAGTGACAGAAATCACCATAAAATGTACAGTAATTGACATAAGGTGATACAATAAAATCATGAAAAATACGAAAGCACTACTCAAGGCAATTGCATTTTTGATTGATAACTTCTTGATCTATCTGGTTTCCGGCCTGATATCAACCTTTATAAATCCCTATGCTTCTAGTTCAGAAAATCAGTTTAATTCTGTGCTGATTTACATCATCACACTACTTGTTTACATAACTTTTGTTGAATTTAAATTTAATACGACTATTGGTAAAAAGATTCTGAAGATAAATAATTAATCTTTCCCCTAAAATCGCAAAAAAGTTCCTTAACTATTTTGTCAGAAAATGTAAAAGCGTCGAAAACTGTCTCTCGATCAACAAACTTCTTAGCAAAACCCCAAAGCACCGGATTGTCCTCGGCTGGGATATCCAACTCCTGAACTTCTTGGGTATTTATGTCAATCTTTTTGACTTTGTTTGCAGCAACCTTTTTTGTGATTCTTTTTATATTGTAATGAAGATAAGGATTTCTGATGGTATTCTTAAAACTCTTTAGCGCCTCTCTTTGTGTATCTTCAATAATTCCCAGTTTTTTTGCTTCTACTATTGTTGGCCCAAGTTCCATATTTTCTAATCTATCCCATTCGGCCTTATCATAAACACCACCTTTATTTTTTCTAACAATAGCGTGCTTAAGTGAAAACTCTACAGAGGTCATTTGGTATTTCGAGTATAGCACTTATAAAAAACCTCATAACTTGGAACATTAAGATATTCTTTCAACTCATTAAGTTGTACAATCAACTCAGGAGTAATGTAGTACTGTAGACCGATATTGATAAAAGATGAAAATGGTAAATCTGGTTGAAGTAAATATTGTTTGATATATTCATCCAGGCTAAGTAGGTCTACGATCCTGAGCCAAGCCGAAGGATTCGAGCCAATTACGGTCACCAGCTCCAGACGGGATACCCGTGTTCTGAAATGATCGAATTGATTGATAAATCGGGCTAATTTCAAAAAACAGCTCGTCGATGCCTCATTTCTTTCTAATTAGCCCAAACATGACCTAGCCTCAAAATTGGTTCGATTCCCGTCTCCTCGGCACTTTTCCTTCTGAATTTCTCCATTTACATCCCGTTGACACATGTAAACTGAAACAGTTTACTACTTGCATGTACTAGTCAAAACATGCTTGACAATCGACTGATAATCGCCTATTATTTGACTAGATGTTTACTCCAAAATATACGATCACAGATCAGCTTCTTGCAAATATAACTCGTATCAACGGGCTTATTAAAGGTTTAAATGACCGTCGTTTCCCCAAGATCGTCTTAGTAGAATTTGAGAAAACTGCTCGGGAAGTCTCTACCTATGCTTCCACAAGCATTGAAGGGAATCCGCTTCCTTTAACTGAGGTGAAGAAAGTACTCAAATCAAAACCAGATAATATTCGAGATAGCGAAAAAGAAGTTATCAACTATAACCAAGCGCTAGAATCACTTAATCAGCTTTTGGGATCCAATCAGTTAGAATTGTCTGTCAGTCTGATTCTTGATATTCACAAACACGTAATTGAAGGATTACTTCCCGTTTCTGAAACAGGGAAACTCAGAAAACATCCTGTCGTAGTGAATGACCCAAGAACTGGAAAAATAGTTTATTTACCCCCTGAAGTAGAAAGGGTAAAAGAACTTATCAAAGACTTAATTCTCTATATCAACGTTAATGGTAATACCATTGATCCTTTAATCTTGGCCGGTATCTTTCATAAGCAAATGATTATCATCCATCCATTTATGGATGGCAATGGAAGAACCACTAGGTTAGCAACAAAAGTACTTTTGGCTAAAATGGGGTTGGACACCTTCAATTTATTTAGCTTCGAGAACTATTACAACCAAAATGTAACTAAATATTTCCAAATCGTAGGAGAATATGGAGATTATAATGATTTAGTAGATTCGATTGATTTCACGAACTGGCTAGAATATTTTACCAGCGGACTAATAGACGAACTTCTAAGAGTTAATAAACTCCTACCAAATATCGGTAACACTCCAGATACTAAACTTGAAATTCATCACATAAAAATACTTGGATACATCAAGTTGCATGGTTTTATAACAGATAAAAGTTATGCTCAACTTACAAACAGAGCCAGAGCAACGCGCACATTGGATTTTCAAAAACTCCTTGATTTAGGTTTGATAGAGCGTAAAGGCAAAGGTAGATCTACATACTATTCACTGAAAGATTCTACTTCCTCTGTCTGAGGTTGATATGACAACATCAAGTTGTTAAAATGCGATAAGAGTGGTTCAAATAGAAGTGCGTCTCCCGTTCCAAATGTACAGAAGTAAGTTGATATTCTTCTTGATAAAAAAGATAAGAACAATGTTTTCAAGCAGCTAAAAGAAAATGGATTTACTTTAGTTGAACAAAACAAAGTGGGTTTTCACTATACAGAAGCGAAAAAAGAAGGTCTCCTTAAAGTCCACAAAGTACAGATTTGAGGGAATTGAATTTGTAGGAATTCCAATCTCCTCTGCTATTGCTGGAATTAAAATGTCTTTTCGTTTCTGTACAATATTTATGGGGGTTTACGAGTGACTCTTGAAAAGAGATATGAAATTTGGGACTGAAAATCAGCAACTGTTGAAGTTCTTAATATTTAAATGGGCTTTTAAAGTATCTAATTGAAGCGTTAACTCTGGAGTGATATACTTAGATAAGTTCGAGCAAAGTACGATCACCAGCTCCATATCAGACTAGTTTTGCAACTTCTTCAAATTTAGCCTGAAGTTCAATAAATAGCCTGGTTCAAACCAAGTTTTTTCGTTTTTTGGAGTTAGCCTGGAAAAATTTGGACGGGTAACGAGAGTCGGACCTAGCTAATCTTTAAATAAGTTTTTAGGTAATTTCTTAGGACTTGGTTTTAAAATATTTCTTATAAATTTTTTATCATCCGGTGTAAGATCTGCATCTGATTTTGTCTCTTCATCTGACTTAACCATCATTGAGTTAAGGTAGGCATCTGTACTTTTAATGGCTTTACAAACAGATCTATAAGAAATGGCGAGTTCTTTACCTGAATTATTTTTTATTTTTTTTCCCAAATCATCCATTATCTGTGTCGCAGACTCATCCTTGCCATTGATTGACATTGCATACTGATGGATTCTAAGTTTCATTTCAAAGTCTGAGAGCACAATGCCTGAAGCTGAACGCAAAAACTTCATATTAGTATACGCAGTAGCTAAATCGTTAAAAACATCATCTTTTTTAAGATTTGTGATTACACTCGAAGAGACAAATGAGTCATAAACGGTAAATTTAAGAAAACCTGTATAAGAGTGAGTGCTAGAATATTTCAAATACATTATCTCTATGTTTTTTATATCGTCCATATAAAACTCATAATTCTCTATTAGAGTTTCTAATTGCACACGGTTATAACGTAATTCCTGCCAAATCATTCCTAAGAAGAATTTCAACTTCCTTCTTTCTTCTTGTGCTTTCACCTGCTCGCTAAGCCAAAATCCTAGATAAACACTTGAGAATGTGAATAGCCCCTGTTTCAGGTTGTTGTCTGAAACGACAAACCCAGTAACAAGTGTAATTATTAAAATTACAAATGACTTGCTCAGGATAAAGTATTTCCATTTATTGGGAATTTTGTCTCTAGTTAACTCGTAGGTTAAATATGATGCTAGGCCAAAAGCAACATAAATAACTAAGTTTGTTGGAATGTTTTTTGAGAATATGAGAATATCTGCATTCATATTTCCCCGAAGAGCGATCTCTGTGGCTAAGATGGATCACTTGTGTGCCATCAGTTCTCTAAAAGTAAGATACCTTCACCACAGGGATCATTCGGTAGCCATAGTATATCAATTCGGTTCGCCTTTTTCCTGTCTAAAAGGTAAAATAAAACTAGTATGATTCCATACTACATTCAACACAACACAACACACTATCTACTAACTGGACAAAATGGGAGGCCATAGGGACTATTGTTGCGGCTTTCTTATCTGTAGTTGCAGTTATCATATCTGTGATTACGTTACGTTTACTCCGAAAACAGCTGGAAAAAGAGCAAGAGCCATTCGTTGTGGTTCGAGACGATGTTTCTCCTAAGAATAAGAATCAGGAATCCTACTATATAAAACTAAAAAATGTAGGAAGAGGACCTGCTCTTAATATAACTGGATGTACAACTGCGAACATAGATAAACGCAACGATGCTTTCTTTACAGAAGGTCAGCCTCACAGCAAGCATTTTAGTGCAAATAATGCTGATAGTGAAAAAAATGAGAAAAATTGGTTGATTGATAAATCTGTTGTAGATTCGTTAGAGGAACTTAAAAATAATGATGAGATTTACAAAATTTTTTATCTTTTTTACGAAAGCCAGCTGGGCACTGTCTATTACACAGAAATTAAAATGAAAAAGAATCTAAATAAGTTTGTAGTAATGGACAACAAGCGAGTGAAATGCTGACCTCAGTTAGGTGGGGCGCCTCGGCGACAGGGTCGAGGGTTTCCTCCATATTTATCCACCTATGGCGGAGGCGGACAGGCTGAATCCCTTCCACCGCTCAAGAGGTTTTAGTTTAGTCTTAGGTATTGCAAGAAGAGAGCGGGTGTCATAATTGAAATATCAAGTTCGTTCTTAATCTTGTCTTTTTTAAAGTGTTTTAAGTTATAAGTAATCAGGTATTTTGAATTCCCTTTGTTTGCCCCTGCAACAATGTGGGCGTCACCTATGTCAACAACAAAATTCATATATTTTTGTTTAATGTCTTCCTGTGAGTTGTTTATTGTTAATACCTCAAACTTTTTATTTATAAGATCTTTTAGTTTGCTGGGTTCTATATTTAGGCGTTTTATTACAACTTTTAGTTCTTTATGTGAAATCGAAGAGATTAATAACTTAACTTGCGTCTGATGTATCAAGAAATGACTTGCTCCAGAAGATGAAAGAAGTGATGAAATGATAACATCTGAATCTAAAAATATGCGCATAGAGCTTATAAATTTTCTCTGGTCTTTGTTATCTCTTCCTCAACTTTCGTTAATAGCTTCCGATCTTCTTGATCAGCTTGATAAAGATCATAATCAAGTCCTGTAAAGAAAAATGAAAGAGAGGGCGCTGATATACGATATAACTTACCTATTTTTTTCGCCATAATTTCACCGCGATTTATAAGACCATAAACCGTATTTGTAGAAAGCTGTAACATCTGCGCAACTTGCTCAGGTGTGTAGGCTTTAGCTGTATTTAAGTTACTTAACATGACTAAATCATACTAAACATGACCAATTAAGTCAATATATGTCTTTTACTATCCTTTAACGTAGGAAACATAGCAATGGATTATAGTGTTGTGTTCTGCTAAAATTAGACAATATCATGGAACAACACACTGTGCTTAAGAAAACACTGGAGCAGATTGAGATGATAGGGCCCAATCTAAATTGGATGATGAGGGATTTGAGAAATATGAGAGTGAACTTTATAAATAATGGAGTAGACATTGATGAGATACTGGTAAATAAGGATGGATTAATTAAAGAGTTATGGAAGGTTGGAAAAGCGCATGAGTTATTTAACAAGGGTTTGTTAAATATTGATGGCTCATTAACAGGTAAAGCATTTGACTACCTAGACAGACAAAAAAATGGTGAGGTTCCATCTGGGATAGCCCTAGGTGACATGGCAATTGAGTTTTCAGTGCATAAGATAAAGCAGGGCTGACTTGCCGGGGTGGCGGAATGGTAGACGCGCAAGACTTAAAATCTTGTGACCTTAGGGTTGTGTGGGTTCGAGTCCCACCCTCGGCACTATAAAATGCTAGTATTAGGAATTGATCCTGGGATAGGAAAAGTTGGTTATGCAATAGTAGAAAAAATTAATGCTGCCGACCAGAAACTTATTACCTATGGATGCTTGACGACACCTACTAAAACACCTGTTTCAGATAGACTTGTAATTCTTCATAAGAAGCTAGAAGAAATTATCTCTAAATACAAGCCTGGTCTTTTGATAATTGAGAAATTATTTTTTAATACAAATGTAACTACAGCTATTACAGTTGGGCAAGCCATGGGAGTAATTATGTTAACCGGCGCACAGGCTGGGCTTTCTATCGTGGAAGTGACTCCACTACAGGTAAAAAGCACCTTAACTGGTTATGGGAGAGCTGAGAAAGGACAGGTCCAACGTATGGTCATGGCTCAGCTAGGACTTAAAAATAAGCCTACTCCCGATGACGCTGCAGATGCTATTGCCGTTGCTCTTTGCTACTGCTTGACCAACTACGCGCTGAGGGGATAGAATGAGGTCGTAGAAAAATGATTGGATATCTAGAAGGAAAAATTATTAAGGTCGTAGATGATTTCGTAATAGTACTAGTTGGAGGTGTGGGTTACAGAGTTCATTTGGTACCAAGTCTCGCAGGACAAGTCCAAGAGGGGAGCAATATTAAGTTATATACCCATACATATGTAAAGGAAGATGCGCTTTCCTTGTTCGGATTTAGTAAGTTTGAGGAACTAGAGGCATTTGAAGTGCTCATATCTATATCTGGTATTGGTCCTAAGTTAGGATTTAGTATTATTACTACAACTTCAATTGATGATTTAAAACAGGCAGTACTAAATACTGACGTTTCCGTATTAACAAGAATACCGGGGATTGGCAAGCGTTCGGCGGATAAAATAATGCTTGAGTTGAGTAGTAAGTTTAAAGTTAGTAGTAATTTGAAAAATATATTGTTTAGCCCTGAGGATGACTTGGCAATTAAGGCTCTTGAGCAACTTGGGTATACAGGAGATGAAGCTAGGAAAGCTATTAAAAAAGCTGGAGGTAAAGGAAGCTTAGAGGAGAAGATTATGACCGCACTTAAGGGGTTAAATGATAACAAATGACAGGAACTTTAAGACCACAGACACTTAATAAATACATAGGTCAAAGCAAGGTTGTAAGTGCCTTGTCTATATTTATTTCAGCTGCCAAAAAAAGAGGGACTGCACCTGAACATGTATTGTTCTATGGACCACCAGGAATAGGTAAAACTACCTTGGCTTATATATTAGCAAATGAGCTTGGAGGTGGTATCCGGATAACTTCTGGTCCGGCAGTTGAGCGAGCAGGGGACTTGGCAGCTATTTTAACAAGTCTGAAAGATAAGGATGTATTGTTTATTGACGAAATTCATCGTTTACCAAAAACTGTTGAAGAGGCTTTGTATCCAGTTATGGAAGAATCCGTGCTAGATATTATTATCGGCAAGGGTCCAGCAGCCAGAACTGTAAGATTGAACATACCCAACATAACAATTATTGGAGCTACGACTCGAGTTGGCTTATTATCTTCACCTCTTAGAGATCGATTTGGCTTAATCCAGAGATTGGATTTTTATTCAGACAAAAGCTTATCTGAAATAATTACAAAATCAGCTTTAGCCTTAAAACTTCCTCTAAACTCGACAGCAGCAGATGCAATATCCAGACGGGCAAGAAAGACGCCACGTATTGCAAATAGAATCCTAAAACGAGTGAGAGATTTTTATGAGGTGGGTGGATATAAAGAGATTAACGAGGATGTTGTAAATAAAACACTGCATGCTTTGGATATCGATGAACTGGGACTTGAACCAATTGATAAAAAATATTTATTGGCGGTTATTACGAAGTATGGAGGAGGTCCTGTGGGTATTGAGACGCTGGCCATGGCTCTATCTGAAGACACATTGAGTTTGGAGGACTATGTTGAACCATTTTTAATAAGAACTGGTCTTATAAAGAAAACTGCACGAGGGAGAATGGCAACTAAGATGGCTTATGAACACTTAGGTCTTAAGAAAAACAGTTAAAATTTTAGGATTATTTCATTAAACTTTTCTGATATCTTGGCTCTATAAAGATAACCCCCACCAATTAATATTATTCCAGCTAGCCCGCCAGCTATAAGCAAAATATCCATCGATACTAAGCCTGTAAAAAGAGAAAGTGCTGAAGCTAAAACTCCTCCAGTTATCAGTGGGCCAGTGCAACAAGTCATGGTCGGGGTAGCAGGGTTCGAACCTGCGACCTCACGCTCCCAAAGCGCGCGCGCTACCAACTGCGCCATACCCCGTATAATGTGATTTTATCACGCAGAAGCATATAAAGTATAATCACATGTATGAATAGTAAAGTGATACTTGTGGATGAAAACAATCAAGAGATCGGAATAACTGATAAGTTCTTGGTTCACACAGATAAAACACCACTGCATCGAGGATTGTCTGTGTTTTTGTTTAATGGTAAGAATGAACTATTGTTACAGCAGCGAGCAAAAAGTAAGTTAACATTTCCAGGAATTTGGTCAAACAGTTGTTGTGGTCATCCACGACCAGGAGAAGAAGGGATTGAGGCAGTAAGGCGCCATTTAGATAGTGAACTGGGAATTAAAGAAGCAGCTATTCATTTAGTATTGCCAGATTTTAGGTATACAGCGGAAATGAATGGAATAAGAGAAAATGAACTATGCCCTGTGTTTGTAGCATTTAGTAATGATGAGATAAGGGTTAATCCGCAAGAAGTAGAGAATATTAGGTGGGTAGATTGGGATGATTTTATTAGAGAAATTAAAGATAAACCCGGAACCTATTCTAAATGGGCAGAGGAAGAGGCCTTGCTGCTTGAAAAGAGTCTGGAATTTAACCAATACAGAAGCCTTAAGACAACAAATATCGCGTAAACGGCAGCAAGGAAAATCCAGTAATACCTTAGGGGATATGTATTAAGTAATGTACCAACTTTTGCCGCGTGAATAAATATTAATGCTAAGGACGGATAACTTAAATAATGTAGATATTTCCAAAGTTTATATGGAATTTTATTTCGCATCAGCGCGCTTGAAATCCAGACAAATAAATATAAATACAAGGCACTTCTTCCGAATGCAACATAAATCCCAAAGTTATTTGATAAATCAGGAAAAAAAAGAAAGGATATTTTTTCTCCATATACCAGAAGTTCCAAGATCGGATGAGTCATTATAAAGAAAAAACCGTAAGTTCCCATGAAGATATGCAACTTAATCGATGAAATGCGATATTGTGCAAGTTTTTTGACAACAATACGACTGCTTAATAACACCTGCCAAAGCATCAATACAGCTCCAATCAGACCAGAAATATTTGCAAATCTAGCTCCAAATCCACTAAGAGTGTCTGTTTTTGTTAATAATAATAAAAAAGGCAAAATTGTGAGTAATATGGATATATATATCAAGTAATTAGTGAATCCTGCCCCTTTTTTCATGCAACAGCTATTTTATCACTAGTGCACTAAAGCATGTGGAAAAGATAGATTTTGAGAACATATAAGGACCGTCTTTATATGTAAAAACGAATGAACCGTCACAATCCAATGCGACAGATTGCGCGCTCCCGCCCTATTTTTTCCTGTCTCAAAAGCCCCTCTGTCCATCCTGGGAGCGGGAGAAGGGGATCGAACCCTCGACCTTCAGTTTGGAAAACTGACGCTCTGACCAACTGAGCTACTCCCGCACTTAACATATATTTTATCATCAATATGCTACTACATCATCTTTTATAACTTTTTAGTGTTCTGGATTCCTTTTTTTAAGGGAATAACAAGACAGATGTAAATCTGAACTCAAAGGGTCAGACCCTGTGGGATATAAAGATCGGATCTTTCGTCTTTTTAAACCCCCGGGGTTTAGAAAGGGGTGTATTTGCAGTCCTTTGACAAAGTAGAGACTTTCTAATATTCTACAGGTATTATGACTGAGAAACCAGATTGTCCGTATTTTTATGGGCGTAAGTGCCCAGATACTTGTACTGAGCATGATCTTAATGGAGACATTGTTGAGATAGAGAGGCTTATCCAGCTATTTAGTGATAAAATGGCAGATGATTTAGATCATTACCTTGAACAGCTGGGTTTAGATAATCTTTCTCAATCTGATAGAAGAATGGTTAGGGGAAAAATATTAAATCTGGGGAGTCCAGATGTTGACGACGAGCCTGAAATTTCCAGTGACTGCTTTTATATATAAAGATCCGATCTTTATATTTTAATTACAAACCTAAAACACCCTTAGAACGTGGCTATCTCTGAATTAGGTCTTACTTACGGCATTATCTGAAGCTAAGCTTTTCATATTAAAGGCTTGGCCTTATACTCGCTTGCTTTGTTAAATCGTGAATGGTTACGACAGGACCAGACTATTTAGTGTTCTGGATTGACAAGATGGTCAAAAATTGAACTCAAAGGGTCAGACCCTGTGGGGTTTTAATGTAAATCCATTGACATAATTCAATTTATATATAATGTGTGCAATATGTGTTGTGAAAATTTAGCTGGCGCTCTGCAAGATTATGGACTGGAGCTCCAAGCCAATAATAACATAGAAGGAGCTTTAGATGCTTGGGAACTAAAAATGCAGCTTCAGGCAACATGTTTAGTAGCCAATGGAAGTAGTAATCATGGTCATGCGGATTCAGTGTTAGGCGGCAGGCAGATCGCTTCACCTCGAGAAAGGTGGGAAGATAAGGTACAAACTTCTCAGAACATGCTAGGTATCAGTATATAAAGATCCGATCTTTATATGTCAATTACATACTGCCCAGAGACCCTTGTTTAATTCCCGGGCTTGGTTGTGCGCATTCAGTAATCTACCGTTGTACTTTAAGTTGGGAGGTTGGGGAGTATTTCTAGCATAGCCCTCGGACACAATGCGCTCATTAATAAGCTGGTCATCAATCCAGACATAGCCAAGCACATTGCCATCTGGATCTAGCTCTGTGTGGTCTTTTTCAATTACAACCTGCTTTCCCTCAACTAAAACCTGATTAATCTTTGCAGCTGTACGATACATACATCGTTCTTTATCTGGAGCATCTATACCAATGTAGCGAATTGTACGCCCATCGGCAAGCTTAATAGTATCCCCACTAATAACAGACTCTACTGTAACAACTTCTTTAGTTTTATCTACCGCAGCTCGCACAGTTCCTATAGAGGACTTAATAACATCTAACTGGGCGATAGAATAGCCAGCGATGACTGTTATGATCAAAGTTAAACTGACTTCATGCAATATTTTCATTAAAATTTAGATTTACCAAATATAAGGTCCACTCCAGTGTCGCTTACCCCAATCCCAACATGGGTCCAGTCTGGGTTACGCTGATTCTTGTCATGCGGCTCATCTCCAGCAAATACCCACTCAATCAAATGCACCCCTGCCAGCTTATATCCATAACTAGCATTTTCACCGACACCTGCAAAACCCAAGCTTCGCATATTATCCTCATTATTAGTATACTCTATAAATCCAGCGTGTTGGTCAAGATCCTTAATTTGTGCAAAATAATCTGCGCGGGATTGGGAAAATTCGGCTAACTTGTCATTCCAGCTTAGAGAACCTGATCCATTTGTGTTTCTGTATTGGTTTAGTGCTTCCAGTATCTCTTGAGCAGTTGCCATAGCCTCATCTTGACCAACAAGAATCGTCCAGGTAACGTCATTAATTTGTTTTGCCACACCCCACTCTTTAGGTACAAGCTGTTGAATTGGAGCAGTCTGGGGCTTTTGCTGTATTTGGACTGGCTCTGGAGTTATTTCAATGATTACAACTCTCCGGATTGGGTTAGATAATTTAATCAGCTGATTGTATCCTTTGCTTGTAAATGCAAACCAGGAGATAAATATTAAATATACCAAGAGCCATACGAGCTGAGATGGGTAATAGTGTGGAATTTTGTGTTTATGAATCTGCATTAAATTGGACACAGGTAAAATTATAGCAGGGTTGGTATAATAAGACCTTAAGCCCTAGTAGCTCAGGGGATAGAGCATCCGACTTCTAATCGGAAGGTCGCAGGTTCGAATCCTGCCTGGGGCACTTTGTTTGGAAGGGCGTAGGTGGCTTTGCGTCCTGCTTGGGACACTTCATGAACCGTGTTGGTTGATTAATTCTAGGAGTTCAGATTTTAAAGATTCTATGGCTTTTACTATTTTCTTCTCAATATTAACTTTACTTTTTTCATTTAAAAATTTTAAGATTGTTTTATCATGGGGAGGGTTTTTGTAAGGCGCTCAAGAAAAGACTTGTGGTGTTCTTTGGGTAAGTGAGTCAGAATTATGTCTAAAACATGATGATACACAGTCTCATCAATAACCTCCAATGTTTGAAGAAATTCAGTGGTGATACAATGGTGTAGATGAAACATATATTGGTTATTTTATTACTTTTTGCGTTATTATTTGTTGTTTCTGGCGTTGAAGCAAAGTATGATCCAGTTATTACTTCTAATAACAAAGTAGGAATTCATATTTTAAATGAGAGTGATATATCTGAGGCAGCGGCGCTTGTTAACTCAAATGGGGGAGCTTGGGGGTATGTTACTCTGGTTATTAGGGAAGACGAGAGAGATGTTGGTCGCTGGGAGAGCTTTTTTAATCAACTTAAGGCTAAAAGATTAATACCAATTGTAAGACTGGCAACAAAAATGGAGAATGGAAACTGGGCAAAACCAGGTGAAGATTCTCCCCAAGCTTGGAAAAGTTTCTTAGATAAACTTCCGTGGCCCGTGCCTAATCGCTATGTTGTTGTGTTTAATGAGCCAAACCATAAAGGCGAGTGGGGAGGGGAGCTTGATCCGGGTGAGTATGCTTTGGTACTTGAAAGTTTTATTGAAGAATTTAATGATGATTATTTCGTGCTTCCAGCTGGGTTAGATCTGGCTGCTCCAAATTCCGCAAGCACCATGAACTCGATTACATACATGGAAATGATGAATAATGAGGTTCCAGGAATCTTTGAGAGGATAGATGGTTGGACTAGTCACTCATATCCTAATCCTGGTTTTTCAGGATCACCTTATGCTACTGGGAAAACTAGTATCAAAGGCTATGAGTGGGAGCTTGCATATTTGCAAACTAAGTTTGGGGTAGAGAATCTACCTGTTTTTATTACGGAAACAGGCTGGGCAAGATCAGATTGGTTAACTCCTGAAATAGTAGCAGAATACTATGACACTGCATTTGGCCAGATTTGGACTGATCCTCAAATTATTGCAGTAACTCCTTTTTTACTGCGTTATGATGACGCACAGTTTTCTAAATTTGCATTTGCAGTTGCCAAGGTAGAAGCTTCCTATTATCCGCAGTATGATACAGTTATGCGGATCCCTAAAAAAAATGGGCATCCTCTGGGATTATACAAGTCTCCTCTGGGTATTCTAACAGATGAAATCTATATCCGCAGAAACAGTAATTAATCACAGAATGTAACAATTACAGTTACTAATAAGGTTACAAATGATATGGTTATTTGCTGTATTGGGTCATAAAATGATCCCCATCAGTCTGGGTAAAAACTCTTTGGAGCCCTTAGCAACCTATGGCTATATTCAGTCAAATTCCATTGCTGAGCTATAGGGACTTCAAGCTCACAATCTCCAACAGTATAGTACCAATAAGGAAACAGACTAAATATTTAAGGACGGTCCTTAAATGTTAGTGTTTACTGGGTCACCAGATTTGGTAAATTATGTTATTATTCTTCTATGTCTCTAACTAAAAAAGACTTACAAGAAATTGGGAGATTGATTACTAATATCACTTCCGTACTCAATGAGGCCTTGGAGAGTAGACTTAATAATGATATATATAAATTTAAGGATGAGATATTGGGTGAGATTCAAAACCTTAGGGATGATATTCAAGTGACTAAAGGATATGGAGATAGAATTGAAGATCATGAGGAAAAAATTTCTGCTTTAGAACAACCAGCAGTAAATTAGTTACATAGGTCTATTAGCGTTTGTTAAGTTCGAACCTGACTTTCGCAAAACACCTATTTTCTCCATAAATTAGCTTCAATTATTCAAATTTCAGGACACTAACAGACTTCATTGAGTTAAAATATCTCTGTGGCATTTATTAGAAAAGTTAAAACTAAAAG
>Ga0210044_10000559_pt1 | contig 56654 bp, 52 predicted proteins | sample CryGey13umfilter_2_FD_183959 | JGI IMG/M metagenome (GOLD analysis project Ga0210044, IMG submission 183959) | Groundwater microbial communities from aquifer in Utah, USA - Crystal Geyser 4/9/14 3 um filter (SPAdes) (version 2) | ecosystem: Environmental > Aquatic > Deep subsurface >...
CACACGGACAAGCGTCATTACGCCCAACCTTGTGACCAGCGCCATCCTTCTTTTCTGATACATACGGGGTAGCTTGCCTTTCTTTGTCAGCACTGCCTTGTCCAGACATTGGACTTTGTTTGGACATTTCCTTTTCTGGAGCGGTATAAAGAACGTTCTTCTGTTGGTCCATGGCTGCGTTAGCTGCATTCATCATCACTTGTGCCTCACCCACCCGGAACACATTGGAAACAACCTCCTTTTGCATGCTGGCCAGGAGTGACTGAAACATTTGATATGACTCTCGTTTGTACTCAACTAGCGGATCGCGCTGCCCGTAACCACGTAAACCAATGGAGTCCCTCAAAAATGACATTTGATCGAGGTGCTCAATCCAGAGTATATCGATAGCTCGCAAGTACAAACCTCGCTCGATTTGATCTAGTGTTGACTGATCAGCTACAGACTTTGTCATCTGCTCATAAGCTTCGCTCGCTCGCTGAGTAAAATACTCAATAATTTTCGTACGTGACTCAGCCTCTTCGAGCTTACCCTCTCCACCGTTTTTCAACTCGGCAATAGCTTGTTCACAATCTGTTTGCGGAATTGGAAAAACAGCTTGCATAGCTGAACAAATTTCCTTAATGCTCCAATCTCGACTACCGTCGGCTGGCTCGCCGCTAGTATGAAAGGTAACGATCAACTCTACTTCAGATTCAATAACCTCAAGGATTAACAAGTGCATAGTAGCAGGATCTGATTCAAGAATTGCATTTCGACGACGGTAAACTGTATCGCGATGTTTGTTCATGACGTCGTCGTACTCAACGAGATGTTTTCTGATATCAAAATTACGGGCTTCAACCTTGCTTTGAGCAGACTCAATGGAACGACTAACCATTTTGTTTTCGATCGGCATGTCATCAGGAACTCCCATTCGATTCATAAATCCCTTCATGCGGTCTGATCCAAAAATGCGCATCAACTCATCGTCCATTGAAACAAAGAATTGAGAAGATCCTGGGTCGCCCTGACGGCCGGCTCGACCACGCAGTTGGTTGTCGATGCGGCGAGATTCGTGCCGCTCAGTACCAATCACGGCTAGTCCACCAATCTCTTTGATGGCTCGGGCTTCATCAATGTCAACAGGATTGCCACCAAGAATAATATCAACTCCACGACCAGCCATGTTGGTAGCCACCGTAACAGCGCCACGGCGACCAGCTTGGGCAATAATTTCAGCTTCCATTTCGTGCTGCTTGGCATTTAACACGTTGTGCGGCACATTGGCCTTGGTCAGAAGTTGGCTGAACATCTCATTCTGTTCAATTGAAATTGTTCCAACTAAAACTGGCCTACCCTCTTCGTACAATGATTTAATTTCCTGAATGACCGCTTCAAATTTTCCTGATCTATTTTTATAAACTCTATCGGAACGATCAACGCGAGTAATTTCTCGATGCGTTGGAATAACAATAACGTCTAGTCCATAAATCTTGTAAAACTCTTCAGACTCAGTCTCCGCTGTACCGGTCATGCCAGCCAGCTTGTCGTATAAGCGAAAAAGATTCTGTAAGGTAATCGTTGCTAGGGTGCGTGACTCCTGTTTTATCTCAAGTCGCTCCTTGGCTTCGATAGCCTGATGCAGACCCTCAGAGTATCGCCGTCCTTGCATCAGCCGCCCGGTAAACTCATCAACAATAACAACCTCGCCATCACGCACGACATAATCTTTATCAAGCGAGAACAAAGTACGAGCTTTCAGAGCCTGTTCAATATGATGAACGGTTCTCAGTCCCCCAGCGACATAAATATTATCAACCCCGAGTGATTTTTCCAGCGAGGCAATACCAGCATCAGTTAAAGTGGCTGAGCGCATTTTTTCGTCGACCACAAAGTGTTCCTCAGGAGTAAGGGCCTCAACCAACTGAGCAAACCGGAAATACTGATCAGTGGCTTTGGCGGCTGGCGCTGAAATAATCAAAGGAGTCCTGGCCTCATCAATCAAAATAGAATCAACTTCGTCAATGATGGCAAAATTCAATCCGCGCTGAACTTTGTCTTCTGGCTTTTGAACCATGTTGTCGCGCAGATAGTCAAAACCAAATTCGTTATTGGTGCCAAAAGTAATATCGCAAGCGTAAGCCTCCTGGCGCGTGACTGTCAGCATGTGTTGCATGTCAGCCGCGATTAAAGCCTCATAGCCATTACCCTCAGTTGATGGTGCGCCGGTTTCAGACGTAGCGACCTCATCAGCTTGTCGCCTGATGGCAGCCATATCGGCCTCATATTGATATGAAATGTTTTGACCTTGAATACAGCCAATTGTCAGTCCAAGAAAATGGTAGATCTGTCCCATCCAGTCAGCATCTCGACGAGCTAAATAATCATTTACTGTAATAATGTGAACTCCCTTATGAGACAAGGCATTTAGGTACACCGCGGTGGTAGCTGATAAGGTTTTACCCTCACCAGTTCTCATCTCAGCTATTTTACCTTCATGCAAAGTTAATCCGCCAATCAGCTGCACATCATAATGACGCTGGCCTAGAGTTCTTCTGGCAGCTTCACGTACAACCGCAAAAGCCTCGTGCTTGATATCATCGAGTGATTCTCCTGATTCGAGGCGTCCGGTGAATTCCTCTGTCTTTTGACGGAGTTCATCGTCTGATAATTGCTGAACGACTGGCTCTAGCGCGTTGATAGCGGCAATGTCACTTTCCAGCGTCTTCAGCTTCTTCTTATTTTGGTCCCCAAAAAGTTTTTCGACAAATTTAACTGTAGCCATAGCTCACCTACTCTACAACCTCAAACATACACCGTCAACCGAAGATTTGGGTCTAGTTTCTGGATATGAACTGACTGTGGCATGACCCGTAAAGAAACCAATGAATGGTCAGGAATATTGGTTTTTTCACCTGGAATTGGCTGGATAAACTCTGGATAGAGCCGAATTTCATCCCAACGCCCAACCCTAGTGTGAATAGCACTGCCACGGTCACGTAAAGCCGAGAGCTGAGCGGCAGTTAGAAAATAACGCTCCGGTAGATGGTGGCCTGATGAAGCTGCGATAGCTAGCTCCAGCTGAAATCCAGTTTGAGCCCTAACCCAAGGAATGGATAGTTCGTGATCAATTGGGTAGCGCTCCACCTGACGAGGTTCGTTAAACTGAATGTCGTAAATGTGACTCATCGGATCGTAGACATGAACAGTAGCAGGTAAACGATAATAGGCTAGGTGCTCACTCCCATCGCTATCGGTTTCCTGAACGGCGGCATGCAGAGGCTGGACATCACTGATCCACTGCGCTCGCTGTCCAAGAACCTCTCCACTTCCGGCGGTCCGTCGCATATCAGCCACTTCATTCCAAAAGGTATTCGAGGTGAGCGTGTCGCTGTCGTGAAACCTCCGTTGCAAGGTTTCAGAAGTACTCACAGACACAACGGCCGCAAAAAGCTTATACAAAAAATCAACGTTGGCCAGAGCGGCAAAAACTGACAGTTCGCGGTAAAGATCAGCTAAATCTTCTGGTACCCCGACGGCTGCGCGATACCTGTCGAGTGGATGTAAATTACTTGCCTCGATTGGATATAAGTCCCGGAGGCTATCTTGTTCTACCCATTCAGAGACAGATCGTACAAAACAAGGGCCGCGCTGCTTGAGAATATCGTTAATGTATGATACCGCACGATAATGAGCTGGGTGAACGCGGGTGCGAGCAATTTCTTGCACAGCGCCAAGTGGAGTGCTGGCAGGCAAATCAAACAAGAGACTGATAAGATCGGCCCTGTCTTGTTCAGATGGATCTCCTTGATCAGCCATCACAAAATGCAATTAAAAAACTAAGCTAGTCTCTCCGCCAAGGAGTTAATATAGACTTAAAGCTCCGCGCCGTTTTCCTAGCCTTACGAATTCTGCTTCCGTATTTTTCTTTTTGGTCTCGAAGTTGGCGATCAGCCTCCGCTGCCACCGTATCAATGGCGGCATACATATCGGACTTAGTTTCCTCCGCGTGTATAAGATGCTTGGGAACCTGGATGTTTATGCGGGCATGAAAAACCTCACCCTTGTTATGGTGCTGACTGACTTTGTCTAATTCTACATCTATCTGTGTAATTTTATCGTAATGACGAAAAAATGGATTTATCTTTTCCTCAACGTATTGTTTCATCGCTGGAGTTAGGTCTAGATTTTTTCCGGTAATGTTGAGAGACATGTTTTATAATGTGAATGTCAAATTTACTAAAGTGTATCACAAATTGTAGTTACTGAGAATCGCTTGACCTAACTTATAAATGTTGCTAAAACGCCCAAGCTGACACTGTGCACTTCCGTGCACGTGCTTACAGCGGAGGTCGAATGGCACTGCATCGATTGGAAGACCGCCCCGGCGTGCACGCTGGGTACTTCCTGCACCAGGGACCGGGCTTGCTCGGGATTCACCTGCCCTTGGGAGGTGGTCGGTTGCCTGGCGTCGACTGGCGAGCCGTCGCCGGTGAACACCAGCTCAGGCGAGCAGGCCTGACGCGGCCGCCGACTCAGGCTGAGGCGCGAGAGGAGTCGCGCAGGCAGCGGGTCCTGACCCTGGGGAGTCGGACTCAGGAGATCACGAACTGGCAGCACTACGAGGCACTTCCCAGCCAAAGCTTCGTGTCCACCTGCGGGGCCTGCCAGGGCTCCACGGTGCGCAGCTACGACAGCTGGCTGGCTGGCGGGTTGAGAAAGACGATCTACGGCTGTCAGAGCTGTGGTCGGATCTTCCGATCCGCCTACTGAACAAGCTGATCTCCCACCCCGCCCTCAGACGGTGCGTGGGATTCTTTTTTTAAAAACCAAGGTATTCTATCTCCTCCATTAGTTGGACTCCGGCTTTATCGCGAACCTGCTGTTTAACATAAGAGATTAATTGAACTACTTCGTCGGCGGTAGCGCCTCCGGTGTTTATAATAAAATTGGCATGGCGATCACTGACTTGAGCACCCCCAATACGCATGCCCTTCAGGCCAAGATCATCAATTAATTTGGCAGCCGCTATGTCTGTTTGCTCAGCTGGATTGCGAAAGACGCAGCCCGCACACTGCTGACTGACGTCTTGGGTGTCTTTGCGGATGGCGGCCAGCTCCTTGATTTTATTCTGCATCGTCACGACATCACCTGAAGCCAACTGAAAGGTGGCTTCTAAAATGGCATACTGCTCGTGCTTAAAAATGCTTTCACGATAGCTGAACTGACAATCTGCCTGGGACATTTCGATAACTTGACCGGTTGGTGTTAGCACCGTTGCGCTTAATAAAACATCGGCTATTTCACTGCCACGGGCGCCTAGATTTGCCCAAACCGCTCCGCCAACCGTAGCTGGCACTCCAATGGCAAACTCCAAACCGGTTAAACCATGACGAAAACACTGGTTAATGAGAGCATTAATCTGAACGCCTGACCCAGCTCTAACCTGTCTGAGTTTTTCATCAAAGATTATGTCACGCAGCTCAGATTTAATTACCAATCCCTTTACACCAGCATCAGCTACCAATAAATCCGAACCACCACCCAAAATATGCCAGGGAAGGTTAGCTGAAGAGGCCTCAGCTACGGCCGCTGATAGTTCTTCAGAGTTCTTTACAACAATAAAATACTCAGCTGGACCGCCAATTTTAAAGGTGGTGTAAGGAGCCAGAATGACGTCTTTTTGTAATCCCGGAATTGTCATGAGGTGAGCTCTTCAGCTAATTTATAGATATCTCCGGCTCCCATGATCAATAAGACATCGCCTGGCTCAATCGTTTCGTCTATTTCCTGGCGCGTAGCTGCGACATCCTCGGAAAATATGGCATACCGTCCCGCGGTTTCAATGGCGGAGACCAGTTGAGTTGAACTAATTGACTCCCCTTCTTCGCGACCAGCCACGTCATAGATCTCTTGAATAATAGAAAAATCAGCTTCATGAAAACTTTTGACAAATTCGTCAAAGAGTTTGGCGGTCCGAGATCTTTGATGTGGTTGAAAAACCACAACGACACGGTGGTCTGGATAAAACTCCTTGGCGGCCCTAACTGTACTTTGAATAGCCGTCGGATGATGGGCGTAGTCAGAAATTACTGTGGCGCCTCGGTATTGCCCCATAACTTCAAACCGGCGCCAAATACCTTGAAACGACTTTAGAGCTTTATCGATGTCAGTATCACCTACGCCTAGATGTCGCGCAGCACTAATGGCGGCTAAGGCGTTATAAACATTAAATTTACCGGGTTTTTTTATGGTGAATGTAGTTCCGTCGGCAACGAAAGTTTGTCCAAGCTTAGAAACATGAATATCCGTGGCCATTAAATCGGATGGTTCAACTAAACCATAAGTGACGACTGGACTATCACTGTTTAAGTCTTGACTCTCAGAGTCGTCAGAATTTTTAATCAGTAGGCCATCGGTAGGCAGTAAATTAATATACTTTTGAAAAGTAGCGACAATATGATCAAGGTCTCGGTAGTGATCAAGATGATCAGCCTCAATGTTTGTAAGCACAATGCACTGTGGGTGCAAGTTTAACATGTGCGCCTTGTGCTCACAGGCCTCAACCACTATATATTTTTTACCGCCAGCCCGAGCATTACTACCAAACTCTTTTACTATACTTCCAACAATTACCGTAGGATCAAGGCCGGCTTGTATCAAAATATTAGCAATCATCGCCGTGGTAGTTGACTTTCCATGTGTACCAGAGATAGCGATGGCGTATTCAAAATCAAGCATGTACTGACCAACCGCTTCAAAGTAGCTTAGGGTAGTAATTCCACGCTGCTGCGCCACAACTCGCTCCGGATGCGACTCAGGAAGAGCGTCAGAGTATATTAATAAGTCACATCTATCAGGCACAGCGGCTCCAGATTGATCTAGCTCGACATGAATCCCTTTGCGCTGCAAACTAGCCGTCACCTCACTGGATGAAAGGTCAGAACCGCTGAGGTGCTTGCCGTCACTAAGTAGTAGTTGCGCTAAGGCAGACATGCCGATGCCGCCGATCCCGGCAAAATATATATATTTTGATTCACTTACAGTCATGGATGGTCTTGATAAAAAGCTGATTGGCTCCGGTGGGTAGCAATTCTCCCATTGCCTGCGTCAGTTGCTGACGACGCTCTACATTGGTCAATAGTCTCTCTATCTGACCACGGAAGGAGACTTCAGTCAATCCCCTCTGATCTAGTACGATAGCGGCGTCTTTCTGTTTGAGTAATTGAGCATTGTCTTCTTGGTGAGTATTAGGCATGGGAATAATAATAGCGGGCATTCCTAAGCTAGCCAGCTCAGAAATGGTGCCGAGACCAGCTCGACAAACAACTAAATCAGCCTTGGCATATGCCTCCGCCATGGCGTCACCTAGTATTTCGAAGCTATGATAATGCGGATGGTTTATTGTCTTACCACCCCTCTCCCGTCCGGTAATATGAATAACGTTGGCGCTTTTACAAAGCTTGGCATCTACTAACTCATTAATGGCTTGAGCCCCTGTGCCACCACCAAATATAAAAACGGTTGGCAATGACTGATTTAAAATAATCTGATTGGTCGTCGGGGATAGATCGCGAACTGGATTGCCTATCCAACTAGTCTTGGCTGCTGAATAATCCGACAGGGAAGATTCAAAAGCTACTGTGATTTTAATAGCCAAGGGCGCTAGTAGTTTATTAGTTAAACCTGGACGAAGGTCTTGTTGATGCAGAATAGATGGGATCCCAAATAGTCGACCAACTAGAACCACAGGGAAAGCCACGTATCCCCCAGCTGAGACGATTGCTTGCGGTCTCAAACGCCTAAGCAAGCGGGCGGACTGGATCAGCCCAGCAGTAAGTTCAAATGGAATTAAAAGGTGGCGCAAACTAAAATATCGACGTAGCTTGGGGGCAATGATCTTATAAAAAGACACGCCTGATGCAGACACTAATTGCTCCTCCGCTCCGTGGCTTGTGCCAATAAAAAACAACTCATCTTTAGACTGAATTAGCTCTGGAACGATGGCAAGCAAAGGACTAACTGAACCGAGCGTGCCGCCGCCTGTCATGAGAATACGCATACCAGATCAATGTTTTGAATATCTAGAAATATTAGCAAGTAACCCAGCAGCCGCCAGCAAGGTAATCATGGATGAGCTACCATAGCTAATAAACGGTAGCGGAATACCGGTCAGCGGAAGCAGAGACAACATAGCGCCTACGTTTACAAAGGCTTGAAAGCCTATCCAAACAGCAATGCCAACTGCCACTAATTGTCCAAATCTATCGGAAGCGCCTTTGGCAACTCGCAGCGCCTGGATGGTGAAGGCTAAAAACAGGAGAACTAGAATAACCGCAAAGACAAAACCAAGCTCCTCAGCCACAATGGCAAATATAGAATCAGTTGCGACCTCAGGCAAATAGTTGAATTTTTGACGTGAATGTCCTAACCCTAATCCAAATAATCCACCAGATCCAATTGCCAGCAAGGCTTGGTTAACGTGGTAGCCAATACCTTGAGGGTCAACTTCTGGATTAAGAAAAACCGTGAGTCTAGCAGCTCGATATGGAGCGACCTTTATCAGAGCCGCCACTGCCATAAGGCCACCTAGACCAATTAAACCTAAATGGCGCCAAGGAGCACCCGCCACAAAGTACACAACAATAGAAATAACCGCGATAACAATAGTCGTTCCTAAATCGCGCTGCGCAACGGCAATAAGCAGCACTAGAGAGCCAAGCATTATTAAGAATGGCATTAAGCCAAAATTCGGATCAGTCACCTCTTTGCCTTGCTTTTCTAGCCAGGCTGCTAAATAGATTAAGAAGGTAAGTTTAACTACCTCAGATGGTTGAAACAAAAACCCACCCAAGTTGATCCAGCGCTTAGCACCTAGTAGCTCAACGCCCACGCCGGGTATAAATACAGCAAAAAGCAACAACATGGTAATTACCGCTATCGGAAAAGCGGATGACCGCCAGTAATGGTAATTAATTTTACTCATGGCATAAAAAGCAATGCCCCCTATCAAAAGTCCATAAAGCATTTGATGCTTTAGTAAGTAGTAACTATCACCATAATTTTGATAGGAAAGCACAGAACTAGCTGATGACAGCATTATCAAACCTAATACAAGAATGATTCCAAGAATTACCAACAACGTGGTGTCTGGCTTTGGCTCAGTGCGTCCAGAGGGACTGACTTGCCCTCTAACTACAGCGGGGCCAGAATTTGACTGTCTGGTCACCGCACTGGAAAAACGCTTCGACAATTTGCGTAATTTTCCCTTGCGGCGGTGGCGCCCAAGGTCTGGCTGACTAGGTCTTTTTGACATGGGAATAGTATAACAAAAAATCGGGCATTATACCCGATTTTTTAAGTTCCTTCCTAGAAAGGAAAGGATACGATCTGGACAATGTCTGCCAATAGCCGGTACAGATCTAACCTTGATCGTTGATCAAGGTGAGGAGAGAGATTTTGATCTGTCGTCTCTGTTGGCATGCCGGATCAGGTAGCCTTTCCTCCCCATGAAGGAACGGCTGTCTTTGGGAACTCTCTCCACGAAAAATGGGTCGATGCAAGTTGTTTATTCAACTCATTGCATCGTGGAGACATTCCGCCTGTGCATTCACAGGTTAAGTTGTCAATTTACCATTGGGACTCAGGCTAGCTGAGGATGATCCCATAGATGTCGAACGTGATCTTGATCTCAGGCGCCATGATCTTGACCGTTCCGATGAACAGTGCGCAGACCGTCAGCAGCGGAGTGAGGGCGGTGACCCGGATCGTCTCGACGAGCCCCTTCATGAGCGTCATGTCGTTCTCCTGCGTGTGCATGGTGGATTGTTCCCTAAGTGTCGTGTTGTTGTCGGCCATACACTTTTTTGGCCGACCCACACCAGTTAGTTAGACTGATGGGAGCGGAATTCAGGTCTAAGACCTGCCCTCTGTTCCCACAACCTTCCTGGACGAGCCGGATTATAGCACATTTTACCAAGGGTGTTAATAACTCCCAGAATGGTAGTGCCTCAACAACATATTGAGGAGGAGTCATATATTGGAAGCACCACCACTCTGGGCCGAATCTTCGATTCGGTAGCCACTTTAAATTTTAATCCTCCGTTCCCCCGGTCCTCCCAGTATTGTGATGTCGAGTAATATGTTGAGGAGGAGTCACACATTACCGACATCACAATACTGGGCAGCACTTTAAGTGCTGGAATTACGTTGTTTGCCCGGTAACACTGCTAAAGGCTACAAACGTAACGCGACACTATACATTACTGACCTTAAATGTCAAGCCATATCAAAAAAGGCTGTCCACATGGAAGGCAGCCTAATTGGCCAATATTAGCTATATTTTACTAGCGCTTGAGGATTGCCAGAAAAGCATCCTGGGGAATATCCACTTTTCCCTGTTGCATCATGCGTTTTTTACCCTTCTTTTGCTTCTCGAGCAACTTTCTTTTGCGCGTGACATCACCACCATATAAACCAGCGGTAACATCTTTTCTGATCGCGGAAACTCTCTCAGAAGCGACTATTTTTCCACCGACGGCTGCCTGAATCTTCAATTGAAACATTTGGCGAGGCAACAGATCTTTAAGAGCAGAGACTACTTTACGACCAACACTAGCAGCTGAGGCCCGGTAAACCATACTGGCCAGTGGGCCCACGATATCTTCTGCTACCAAAATATCCATTCTAACAATGTCAGCTTGCTTGTAACTCTTAAACTCGTAATTAAGTGACGCGTAACCTGAAGAAACATTTTTCAATTTGTCATAAAAATCAACAACCAGCCCGGAGAGTGGAACTGTGTAGTGTAAAATAACTCTCTCTTCATCGATGTATTCCATCTCGTTAGCAGCCGGCTCTCCACGGCGTTCGTTTAGCAGTTTGAGAATGCCTCCTATGTATTGCGCTGGGGTTACAATGTCGGTAGCCATAATTGGCTCTTCAATATGATCAATGAAGGTTGGGTCAGGCAGATCAAGAGGCGAAGAGATAATTACCCTATCTCCATTAGTTTTATATACTGTGTAGGCTACTGATGGAGTTGTTACAATAAGATCTAGATCAAACTCGCGGCGCAGGCGTTCACTGATAATATCTAAATGCAGCATTCCGAGAAACCCACACCGGAATCCAAAACCAAGAGCCACTGAGTGCTCAGCCTCATAGGCCAGTGCGGCGTCGTTTAGTTTTAGCCGACCCATCGCCTCACGAAGCACCTCATGCTTTGAAGAGTCCTTGGCATAGATTCCAGCGTACACCATCGGCATGACCTCCTTGTAGCCAGGAAGTGGCAATTCGGCCGGTTGGTTTTTGAGGGTCATGGTATCACCTACTCGAGCATCTTCAACTCCCTTAAACCCAGTTACTACGTAGCCAATCTGACCGGCCTCGAGGCTATTGGTTGGCAAAAAGGCCGGCTTGAGCACACCGACTTCTAAAGCCTCAGAACTGGTCCCCTTTTCCATCAGTAGAACCTTGTCGCCTTTTTTTAGAGACCCGTCAATCACTCGGACATAGGTAATTACACCGCGGTAGTCGTCGTAGACCGAATCAAAAATAAGCGCCCTCGTCGGGGCAGTTTCGTTACCGCGCGGACCAGGAATCCGATCAACAACGCTGTCAAGAATCTGTAATACGTTCTCTCCAGTTTTAGCAGATACGGAAATAATCTCCTCTTCTTTACATCCAAGCAAGGTGACTAACTCGTGAGTGCGGCGAGGAACGTCAGCGGCTGGCAGATCGATCTTATTGAGCACTGGAATGATTGTTAGGTCCTGCTCAATCGCTAAATAGAGATTGGCCAGCGTTTGGGCTTGGATACCCTGAGACGCATCAACTACTAAAATAGCGCCCTCACAAGCTTGGAGTGATCGGGACACTTCATAGGTGAAATCCACATGCCCTGGTGTATCTATCAAGTTTAAGGTGTATTCTTGGCCATCTTTTGTGTAGGCCATGCGAACCGGCTGCAGCTTAATGGTAATACCGCGCTCGCGCTCGAGGTCCATTTGATCTAGTAACTGCTCCTTCATTTCCCTATCCGCTACGGTTTTGGTCAACTCCAAAATCCGATCGGCCAGGGTCGACTTACCGTGGTCAATATGGGCAATAATACAAAAGTTCCGGATATTTTTCTGCATGGCAGCTAGCATACCGAAGCCAAGCCGAGTGCGCAAGGCCCTAGTCTTGCGACGGGGCTTTCCAGATTCTTGTCACCAAATTTGCCATGTCGCGAAGTTTGCGCGCTACCATCCTAGCCTCTTCGAATCTGAATAGATGAGCGATCATTATATAAACGACCCCACCTCCAATCATGGCACCTAGAGTCTGGGCAAAGATCCCCACAAAGGTCTGCATATTCACTAATGGAGCGATAACATATTTTAACCCTTGAATAACAACACCCATACCAATTGAGGCCACTACAATTTTCCAGGTTGACTCTATTAGATGATCATCGTCTAGATCACCATGTCGAAAGCGCAAGGTTGTTAGCAGCATTAACATTTGAACTATGGCCGCAATAGAGAATGATAACGCCAGTCCAATAACTCCGTACGGCTTCGCCAAAACAAAAGCCAATACGATATTTATCACCATGGCCACGGTACTAATTATGACTGGCGTTTTGGTGTCTTGCTTAGCAAAAAATGATCTGGCCAGCAGTGGAATAGCTGCCTGAGCAAACATCGACAAAGCGAAGATGCCAAGAGTCTGGGCAGTTAAAATTGTATGACTCCAAGTAAACTCACCGGCACCATAGACTAGCCTTACTATTTGAGCCCTTAGTAGCAAGGTAGTGATTGATACTGGGATAATGAAAAATAGAATACGCCTAAAGTTGTCGGAAAATAATTTCTTGAAACGCTCGATGTCATTTTCGGCAAAGGCTTCAGAAAAAACTGGAAAGACCGCTAGAGCTAAAGATACTCCGAATATATTTATGGGAAAGTGTTGTAGATTATCAGCAAATTGCCAAATTGACCTGGCGCCGTCATCTAAAGTCGAGGCAATCGCAAACAAGATAACGACATTTAGTTGCGTCAGACCTAGCGCGAAAGCTCGCGGTGGCATCAATTTTAAAATCTTACGCACCCCTGGGTTTGCTAAGTCGAGCACGAGCTTGTATCTAAAACCGCTTTTTAAAACAGCCGGAACCTGTACCGCAACGTGTAGAAATGAACCCAATACTACGCCCATGGGCAAACCAATTGAACCGAGAACTGGATAAAAAAAGATAATTCCAATAATAATTCCAACGTTATATAAGATAGGCGCGGCAGCATAAACAAAGAACCGTTTATAGGCATGAAGCAAACCGGCAAACACATTGGAGGCGCCAAAACAAATAAGCGCCACCAGCATTACACGAGTGAAGGCGACAGTCTGGATTTGCTGAGCAGGATCATCACCATAAGCCAGTAAACTAACTAGCTGAGGCGCGCCAATAAAACACAAAGCAGAAATGACTGTTAGTGATATCAATAGAAGGTTTAACACCGAGTTAGCTACACGCCAAGCATCGGCCTCTCCATTTTTTGCTAAGCGATCTATGAACACGGGGACAAAAGACGCCGACATAACACCTAAAACTAGAATATTGAAAACAAAATCTGGCACCTTAAAAGCTGTGAAGTAGCTATCCAGTACTGTGCCTGGCCCAAGGGTTGTTGAAAGCAAGCGATCACGTACTAATCCCAACACGCGACTAACAATCGAGGCGCCTCCGATAATCATTGCCCCACCAGCAACCGAAACCTGCAATTTTTGAATGATTAACTTCGACATTCTCTACGGAGCTTGCTGCAATACGACGCCCGTAAAATAATCTTCAGACAGCACAACATCTGCTGAGCCAGTAAAGGATTCGGGGTAGTATTCTATAGATTTCATATTATCGGGTAGCTTGATTGTGGTTGAGAGAAAATCACCAAAACTACCAGGCTGTTTTTGTACGAGCAGGGAATAATGATCCGCACTACTCCATAGCTGATCATTAACCAATGTAAATGGCAGTCGGTATTCTAAGCTTACCGTTGAACTTTCCCCTGGAGAAGTAACGACCCAACCACCAATTACCTGTTTGTTATATTCAACATTAAAATCAACATTTCTATCCTTATCATGAGTAATCTCTCCGGAAATACGTACCAACTCAGCATCAGCCTCTGCGTCTGCAGCCGGCTCCTTAAAGAGGGCTGGGTCAATTTTATCAAAACCACTAACCGATATCAGTTGTGATCCTTCCGGAATGTAAAAGCGGATGTATTCTGAATTATTTACCCCGGTAAACAAATCACCACTTTTACCTTTGTGAACACGCGTTAGTGTAACGTTATCAATGACGCTACCGTCTGACTGAATATTTGCCGTGTGACTAATGGCCTCCTCTACTACTCCGTCTGTTTTTCCACCAGCGATGTTGGCGTGAACTACATTCAGATAATCACGATCGGTATATTTAAGCTCGCCACTCCAATCCTGACCAGTGAACTTTTTCTGAATTTCCGAGTCGTTCATAAATACCAACATATCTTTCTCTTCAAGCGAAGTCCGAACTATCGAGAGAATACGCATTAATCCATCGGGATCCTCAGCGGTAGCAAATAACTGACTAAAGAGCAATGGGGTCATGTCTGCGATAATTTGCTTTGACTCCCGGGTCTCATCAAATTTCTCCTCAGCTTTAGTCTGAACAATCGAATAAAAATTAGTTTTATCAATAACAACCCCATGCTGACGCGATAGGTCAATCGGACCAGTGACGTCAAGCATTCGCTCGACTACGCTTGGCACTAAGGCAATAACACCATCAACTGCCTCTCCCCCACCTAATGTATAAAATTCCTCGGCCTTTTTAGCACTGGTTGGAAAATGAGCAAACCAATTTGAGTCCTGGAGATTCCAGCTGTCTGCAACTAGCAGTAGAGGTTCTGGCGGCAGAATGGCAGCTTTTACCTGACCTGAAACATCATAGACTCCACCACCTGGAATATTTAATCCGGTAACGACGCCCTGTTTCACATTAATAGCCGCAATAGTTCCAATAAAACCTCCGGACGGTCGCATCTCGTAGTTATTCTGGAATAAAACTAAGTAACTTTTTTCTGATTCGTGGCCTAAAAATGAAAGTAGTAACTCAGTAACTCCCAAACCCTGATCAACTGCTTCATAGATATCAGGTAAGGTTTCTTGCGCGGCCACAACCAGATCGCGTCGCTCGCTAGGGACGGAGCTTGGATTGACATTGTTTAAATGCTCAATAGCACTGGCTAGATGAGAAACTGTTGGGTCTAGAGCAGAGTGCACAACAAGCAATATCGATGTAAGTCCGGTGTCCTCATCTTTTGCAACAGCGCTGACATCTACGGTAGAAAGCACCTGCATGGCGGCAGCTAACTGCTCACCCGCCGCCGACAAATCTGCGCCGGCCTCAATTAATTCAGCTCCAGTGTATAATTGCTGTGGCTTTCCAGGAATGTACTTTGCTACTTCAATGATACTATCGTGAATTGTACCTACCTGCTGCTGAGCCTCCGCAAAAGAATCATTCGCCAAACCAAACTCTGCTTCAGCGCCGGCAAAATCCAGAGCCTTCATATCATCGCCAGCCTTTTGTAAGTGAAGAAATGCTTGCTCAGCGGCCTGTGCCACTCTATCTTCCAAGGGCACCGAAGGTTGTCGCGTCGCCTGGACTGTTGCTGGAACCACCACTAACAATGACACTATCGCAAAGGCGGATAGCGGTTTTAATACACCTTTCCAGGAAAAACCAAAAAATGGAAGTTGAGAGGAATCAAGATTTTCCCACTCTTCATTGGTGAGGCCATTGTCATCGACTGACTGTTTCCACTCAGACTTTGCTTTGAGTCTTTCAGACCGCTCTTCGCCATACTGAATGGCAATATGGTTCCAGCGGCTTTGCAAGGAGGCTCTCAATCTACCTGGGGTTTTAGTAGTTTTCTTCAAAGTCACCCTTGAAACCGGGACCTCACCAACCTCCGCAGCAGATGTTAACGAAGGTAGCAGCTCATCAATTCCGGTTATTGCGGCATCAGTGGCTGTAGCGTGGTACAAAGTGGCTGCCTTTTTTGCGGTCTCTGAAGCATCCTTGATGATGGCGGCAGTTTTAAGTTGGTTGGACTGGCTGTTGGCCAAACGAGAGACCCGCTTACTGCGGACAGCTGGCACTAGCTCGGAAACCTGACTGGCCTTAGCGCGAGATTCAAGTAAAGCAACGCCGCGCTGTAAGCGACGCTCTTTCTTTTCTAGCTGTTTTAACTCTCTATTTGTCTGACGTTCCTTAAAAGCACGCTCCTGTTCGATGTCGCGCAGCTCTTTTTTGACTGCGCGCTCCTTGAGCATACTGGCAAGCCAAGATTTTTTTGACTCAGCTGACTGATTTGAATCGACTATGGTAATGGCTGGAAGGGTCTCAGTTACTGGCGTAACTACAACGGCCTTAGCTTTGGCTTTTTGAAAAACTGGACTGTCGGCAACGCTCTCAAGCACCGGTGCAGGCGCCGGCTGGAATTCATTAACTGAAGAAATATTAACCTGCTCTGGCTCACTGTTAACCTTGGTGAATGCACGTTGCCACCAGTTACGCTTCTTGCTTTCAGCAAGCTCAGGAGCTAACGATTGCCTAAGGTCTCTAGCGCTGGCCTCGCGTTTAGCAACGATGCTTCGTAAATCAATAATATTCCCTTTGGGAACAGGGCCGTGATCCGATGATGACCCAAGTGCAATCTGAATGGCCTCAACGTTAGGTTTTTGCTTAGCTTTATTGTTTTGGTGTTTTGCCATAGGTCTGGTAGACCGCGATGGTCTGTTTCATCATTCGTTTCCAAGAGTAACGGTCGGCTTGAATTAGACCACGTTCAATTAGATTTTGCCTAGTAGCTGGCTCATCTATTACCTGCTGAATCGATTTTATTATACCAGAAATGTCGTTAGGATCAAAGTAAATTGCGGCATCACCAAGAATTTCTGGCAGACAAGAAGTGTTGGCGGCCAGCACTGGGGTGCCGTAGTGCATGGCCTCGAGCGGCGGAAGACCAAATCCCTCATAACGTGATGGAAATATATACGCCAAGGCTTCAGAATAGAGACTGGCTAATTCTTCATCTGGAACAAAGTCAGTAAAAATTACTCGGTCATCAATATTCATTGCCCAGGCCTCCTGTTTTAAGCGGGAGTAGAAATAGTCTTCCTTGCCCACCAAGACCAAACGAAAAGAAGGATCGGTTTCCCTGTCTTGCAATTGCTTCATTACTTGCAGTAGCACTTCCAAATTTTTGTGCGGATAGGCATTGCCTACATATAAAACGTAGAGTGACTTTATACCGTACTTCTTGAGAATAGCTATGGAGTTATCATTAGGCTTTGACCTGGTGGTGTGCTCAGCCGCCTCATAAGTCACAGTAATTTTGGAAGGGTCGATTTTATAGTACTCAGAAATATCACGTTTCGAAAATTCTGATACTGTAATAATATGCTGCGACCGCTTCACCGCATGCTGCATGACCCTGGAGCCAGCCCAGTGCTTAAATTTATACAACAATGGTCCAAGGGTGGTTGCCCGCTCAGTTGGAAAATGAATAATTATCAGATCGTGAATGGTAGCAATAAAGGGAGCACGATACAGCAAAGGAACGTTAAAGTGAGGAAAGTGCATAAAATCTACCTTGGCACGAAATATCTTCCACGGCATAAAGATCTGCTCTGCTATTGAATACCAATGATATGGCGCCTCAACTACTGTAAAGTTTGTGTTCTTAATATGCCACTGCGGCAGACTTTCTGGTTGCAAAAAAATCACGTACTCATTTTCTTGATCGTGCTCGGCCAAATACTCAATCAATTTTTGCGTATAGCGTCCCAATCCCTTTGATTGTTCGCCACCGAAAAATCGAGCATCAATGCCAATTCTCATGCGGATATGATATCACGAATTTCCTTCATAAACTGCATATAAAAATGAACGTTATGAACAGTGCACAGGCGAGCCGCTAATGGTTCATTTACAGTAAACAAATGTCTAATATAGGCGCGTGAATATGGAGCCAAGCAAGTCTGACAATGACAATCTGGATCTAGTGGTAATGAGTCAGAACTAAACTGTTCAGCTCGGATGTTAAGCTTGGAATAACGAGCCTCAGACAGATCTGCTTCTACTAACTTATCAGAGTGCTCGGTGCTGTGTATAAAGACATTTCCATGCCGGGCGTTACGCGTAGGAATTACACAATCGAACATATCAATCCCTCGCTTAATCGCTTCTAGGATTTGCTCAGGGGGCCCGACACCCATGAGATAGCGAGGCTTATCACCTGGCAGTAGAGGAGTGGTCATCTCTAAAACTTCGTAGAGCACATCGGCTGGCTCCCCCACCGCCAACCCACCAACAGCGTATCCATCGAAGTTTAAGGCTAATAATTGCTCGACACTGGCGCGCCGATGGTCAGAATAAGTAGAACCCTGGACAATACCAAAAAGTTGATGAGAACCGGCCGGCCTAGATTTCATATACTGCTTAAACCAATTCTGACAGCGAGACGCCCAAGCGGAAGTCCTGATCACGGACGCCTCTACCTGTTCAACGGTTGCTGGATAGCCAGGGAATTGATCAAAAGCCATCCAAATATCTGATCCGATAGCCGACTGTATTTCCATTGATCGTTCTGGGGTCATATGATGCAGACTACCGTCGCGATGCGACCTAAAATCAACACCATCATCAGAGATAGTTGCCATATTGGAAAGAGAAAATACTTGAAACCCACCAGAATCCGTGAGGACTGAGTGGGGCCAGTTCATTAATCCGTGAATACCTTCAAGCTCCTGCAGAATCTTCTCCCCTGGCTTTAGATAGAGATGATAGGTATTGCTTAAGAGAATCTGACCAGCCTCAGGATCTACCGAGGTTTGAATATCCTCCAGCTCATGGGGAGCCATGGTGCGAACCGCGCCCATTGTGGCAATCGGCATAAAGAATGGAGTCTTTAAAGTTCCACGACTAGTCGTTAGGCGACCGCCCCTGGCACCAGATCGATGAGTTGTTACCAACTCAAACATATTATGAACCCTCTACAACGCCCTTACCCTTAGCCCCCTCGTCATTAGGAAGATCAGTAGTTATGCGATCAAGCTGCTGTGAAATTTGCTCTCCTGTATAACTATCTGTTCCGGAAACCGCGGTTTCCTGAGTTAAAACTAGTAATTTATCGATATCATCGGTGGAGGGAGATACAGTGACAGAAAAATGGAAAGACTCTGAAGCATTAGCTTTTAACTTGTCAGTGCTATAAGACACTTGCCGGCTAGTTGAATTGTATGACAACGCGCTGCTAGCGACGTCTTCCCAAATTACTCCAGCCGGAAGTGTTGCGCTTACAGAAAAACTATCAACCGCATTGCTCCCGTTGGAAATTGTCCAGTAGATAACATAAGTGGTGTCCTGACTAACAACTGGTGGCAGCGGGCCAGTTCCAATCTTCTTTAAATTGTCATCAAAGTATCTCCCTTCGGCTGAAACCGATAGGTTGCCTTGAAGTTTTACGTCGGCTGTAGCCTCGTTGGAAAAAGTAACGTCTTTGCCCTCAACTTTTGCTTTAGTAATCACAGCCTTGATGCCAAGGGACTTTTCAGAGATGTTATCTGATTTTTTTACTGTTGTGGTGTAAGTCAATTCTTGCTGACCAAATGAGGTTAACTTTTCAATTGGATCAAAACCATAACTGCTGTCCTTTAGTAAGTCACCAGTAAAATCCAATCTTACTTTAAGGTCCCTGATCTCAGCCTCTGAAGTATTCTTCACCGAGACAGTGACGGTTAGCTCGCCTTCGGCTGTGACAATTTCTTGAGCAGATATAGATAATTCAATTTCTGGGTTTATAATCAGGATTAGTGATTTTTGCTGGCTCTGAACGGTAAAACTATTATCTATCTCAACAACTCCAAACTGAGCATTAAACTCCTTTGTGCTACCTGATTTACCTGTGAGAGTTCCGCGAATAGTGATCGACTCGGAGGCGCCAGCTGCTAGAGTATCGATTCTCCAATCATTATTACTGCCCCGCGGCTCCACATCAGCTCCGGTGTAGGTGAAGCCTTCTGGATAGGTCACGGATACTTTTGAGTTTTCTAGCGCCACCGCAGCCGTGTTTTTGAAAGTAATTTTATACTCCAGCTCCTGATCTGCCTGGACTTGTGCGGGAGCTTCAACTTGAAGTTCTATAATCGAACTTGAAACATGAACATCTGTCTCAGCGCTCGTTTGAAAATTAGTTGAGAAATTGGCTGGCTGATAGGTCAGTAAAGAGGAAAAATGCTTGTCATCACCCTTGGTTCCTACTAACTGACCAGTAATTTCAAGTTTACCACCTGCTCCGGCCTTTAGTTCACCAAGCTCAAAAACCCGGCCGCTGTCTGATTGAGAAGTTTTATTAGCACTCTTATAGTAGAAACCATCCGGATAAAAAACCTCTATCTGCGTAGAACGCAAATCAACTTTTTTTGTATTTTCGTATTTAATCTCAAGGGTAACCAAATCACCTGAAGCGGTATTATCTGGAGCCTTTATACTAATAGTCACCCCAGCGTCGCCAGTAGTATTTCCGAAATCACGACTAAAAACCCGATAGCCAAAGTAGGCCACAGCCATTAATAAAACCAAGAACAATCCGACGAAGGCAACCCACTTTCGACGCTGTGGAAGCTGATCCATCTTCGTCATGTCGATATCATCGTCGCTTAAGTCATACAGCTCACTAATGTCTGAGGGGCCGTTTTCAATTTCTACAACCATCTCTGAATCATCTTCATCGACACCTGTTATTTCTGAGTTGTCATCCTTGTGGTCTTCGTCGTCGCTTGACTTAACTTGACCACTGCTTGCTTTACTAACTGTCTCATGAGCCTCTGATTCGGAAGAATCTATCACTAAACCATCTACTTCTTCATCTATTGGAGGAGTAGACTCACCACCTTCCTGGCTGGTTGCAGCGCTGGTCGAAGTTATTACCTTTTTGGATTGAGTTTTACGTCTTTTTCGTGGCATGGGGTCTATAGTCAGTCTTTTTCTGAGTGACACGATACCACACTCCTAGCCCTAGAACAATCATTACAACTCCTACATATTGGGCTCCTGTCAAGCTAAAAAAACGAGCATCAGTATAACCGGGTATATCGTAAGCTCTAAAGAAATCTAAAAAGATCCTAACTGATCCATACCAGATTAGAAAAAAGGCTGTGTAAAAACCTGTCGGACGATCAGGTTTTTGTTTGTGTAAGGTGAAAAATATCAAAGCCATGATAGCTCCGTTGATGGAAAGATACAGACCATGATTATGGCGAGCTATGCCATCAGAATAATTTTGACCGAGAAAAAAATTAGTTATTTTACCTGGGTGATCAAAAATTAAAGCACAACCAAGTCGACCGATCATTAAGCCAACGGGCAGTCCAAACACGGCTACTTCGGCATATTCAAAAAATGAGAGATGTCTGATTTTTGAAAAAACTATAGCTGCTATTACCGCACCGATAAAACCCCCATTAATTGACATGCCGCCTTCCCAAATTCGGAATACGCCTATCGGATCGTCTGTGTAACGCCCTAGTTCTGTTAACACAAAAAACAGACGGGCGCCGATTAATGCCATAAGCACCGACCAGAAAGTCAGATCTAACAATGACTCAACATTAAGACCACGACGCTTTGTCTCTTTAACAGCAACCATCAGGCCAGCTAAGATTCCGGCGGCCACCAACAATCCCCAAACGTTAATGGGCACGGGACCTACTTCAAACTTTATCAGTTGAAAGTACGGAATCATTTTGCCTCAATGTGAATTGGCGCGTTGCGCTCGGTTCCGACCTCAGTATTGGCGCTCGGTTGGTCGATTGTGGCAGCTTGATTCTTAACAGTGGAATCGCTTTGTTGTTCATCAACCGCAGCTGCAGCATTTGACTCAATGGTTTCGGCGAGTGCTGAAGCGATAACTTTCTCACTCCAACTAACAATGGCCTCAAAAATATCAGTGAAGTCAGCATCTGACTCATCAGCGATGATGTCAACATCTTTCGCTATTAGTGTCAGATCTATTTTCGGATCTCCGACGATTGAAGTTTCTTCAACCGAATCAATGACCTCATTTGTAGGCTTGTTGGCATTTTCATCTACGACAGCGCCCTCCTCTGAATCAAGCGCCTTGGTTTGATCCGAGGGCGAAGCCACCTGAATATAGTACAGATCTTCATTTAGCAAAGCTGTGGCCACACCCAAAGATTGACTAATAGGATAATTGGGATGGTCCAAATGGTGAACAATGAGCAGCGACTTATTCAAATGAGACAGGCCTTGAGTAGCGCCGTCTTCAGTTAAGCAGAGATGCAAATCGGCCGCTGAACGACAACCGGCCGTATAGGCTAGGCTATCTCCACCACCTGGAACATTCTCCTCCTGATAATCGTAAAGATCTGACAGATCGGTAACGGGATTAATGGCGATAACGCCAGTTAAAGCAGATGAATACTGCTCCGCAGCTAGCAATGCGAGATAAGCTCCTTGGCCAACGCCAGCAATTAAAATAGGCTGGTTTTTGGATTCACTGCCACGACGAAACCAGTCTACCGCTGAAAGCACATCACTTAGATCTTCTTCACCTATGATACTGTCTCGCCAATTTACAGTAATAACAATGGCATTTAAGGAATCGCTGAGCCGTTGTCCAAGCATTCCGTGAAGGGCGTCCGTATCAGTTGCGCTGGAAGGAGCGTCGTGTACCAAAACAATGCCTGGAAATGGCCCAAAGCCCTCTGGCTTAGAAAGTAGGGCTGAAATTGGAATACCATCACGAGTTAGCAGGGAGATGTCTTCGGTAGCAACTGCTTCATAAGCCAGCCGTCTACCAAAAATATCTTCAATACTATCAACTGAAGGAGAAAATTCATCAAGAAAGTCCTCAATACTCTCAGCTTGAGGTACCACCTCCGGGTTGCCTTTCAACATTTGAGTGCCTTTCAACACACTGAAGGCTACTACCATCAATACCACCAAGGCCAAGCTAGTTGGACCTAGCGATCGCCCGGTTTCGACTGACGGATCGACTGATTTTTTTCTTTTAAATAGTGACATGGTATATCAGGATTCTACATGAGTTTTCGTCTACCGTCGACGCCTTGACCACACTTCAGGGTTTACAATAGTCTTGGGTTTTTTATTTGACAGAGCGTCTAGGATAGCAGTAGCAGCCAAAGTGGACATGGCGATACGAGCTTCATTGGTAGCTGAAGCAATATGAGGAGTCAACACCACGTTGTCCAAAACTTTCAATTCAAGCTGGTCGCTAGGGTCACAATCAATACTTGGCTCGCACTCAAACACGTCAATACCAGCGCCAAGAATTGCCTTTGATTTGAGGGCTCGCGTCAATGCCTTTTCAGAAACCACTGGCCCTCTAGAAGTATTGATTAGGATAGCTGTTTTTTTCATCTTCTTAAACTCAGCGGTGTCTATCAAGTGGGTAGTAGATGGCAGAAGTGGCACGTGAACAGAGATAACATCAGCCCGCTTTAATAGTTCGTTCATAGTAACCTTTTTGGCTCCCAGCTCTTTCTCTAGTTGTTTGTTTATTTGAAAATCTGTGTAAACAATATTCATTCCGAGCCCGTCGTGAACCATTTGAGCAAGGGTAGAGCCAATTCGTCCCATACCGATAATGCCCATAGTTTTTCCGCGCAACGATGGCCCTATGAAACCCATTGGCATCCAGGCTTTGTATTTTTCGGCACGAGTAAAGTGGTCTGCTTCTACCACGCGGCGACTGACAGCAAGAATTAGCGCCAGGGCGTGCTCAGCTACCGCTTCATCCATAACACCTGGAGTATTTGTAACAACTATGCCTCGCTGGGTAGCTGCCTCAACATCTATATTATCAAAGCCAACAGCGTAATTTGCAATGACCTTAAGATTAGGCGCGGCATCCATAACAGCGCCGTCTATCTTGTCGGTCAAGATAGATAGTAGGCCCTCGACTTTTCCCACGCCTTTTAGCAAATCTCTTCTAGAAATAACTGAATCAGCTCGCCTTAGTGTGACATTAGCTCGCTTTTTTAGAAGCGCAATCCCCTCTTCAGGTATTGGTCTGGTGATGAAAACTTTTGATTTTGATAGCATAAATTTATTTGTGAAGTATTTGTAAATTAATGAAACCGGTTTCTAGATTATTTCGCAAAACCTCCTCAAGGACATGCTCGGAACTAAAAGTTATAAATATCTGGTTCCAAACATCTTCGAACAGATGGTAGGTTTTTTGACTTTGACTGGCTACCGAAACAATGTTGTCAGCATAGTTAAGAGAAAACAACTGCCCATCGACTAGGTTACCAACTGAAAAGTTAGTATCCCAAATGTCTAGAATGCAACTACTATACGCGGGAGTATCGCACATCATATCACGCAGAAGTCGCCTGGCATTGTGCCAATGAATTGGCTCTGGCATAACGTGAGGCTCAAAAACCCTAGGGTCCGGGTGAGGTTTTTTTGTATAATACTGATGAGTAATTCTAACAGCACCTATTGAGAGCTGGTCTGTGCCAATGCCTCCTAAAATAACCTGCTTCAAAAGCTCACCAAATTCTTCTGGCTTTTCCTCGGCAATACGAATAAAATATTTTGAATAAAAACCAACCTCGTAGAGATAGTGAAACAGTAGCGTGATGAGAACCTTAAATACGGCAGTAGATTCAGCTGCCTTTGGATTTGGAATGACAAAAATAACTCCCATTTCCTTCAAGTGCGAAAAAGGATGCAGTTTTCCCTTCGCAAAATCCTCAGCCAGATCAAACCAATCATCGGATGACATAAGCACAAATGATATCTCTCGATGCTCAAAATCATCAGGAGTGAGGGTTAGGTAGCGCTCAAGCAGCGCATCGCCATATTCACGAGAGACAGCAAACCGAAAAGAGGCGAAGATTGTCTCTACCGAAAATCTTGCCAGCAGCTCATCCACTGTGGTTAATTTAAAATGCTCCAGCAATTCACTTGGCGGCAGCTCCTTCAGCAAACGCTTGGCTACATCGTGTTTTAAGAAAAAACCTAATCTATTTTCTGGCTTAAGTGTCTCTTTTACTTTTTCTATAACACCACTCCAACCAGACGCTGTCGACAGATTGGGTTCATGAAAAAATTCTCTTAGAGCGACATCTAGTTTTTCAATTTCCCGTTGCAGAGCTGATCTGATCTCCGCACTACCTGATTTTTCTGACAAACCCAGGGCACGCATAGCCACTCCCCAAGAGGCCAAATTCTGAACGGCCCACTGATCAATTGCTCGGGTATCGCCCGTGATATCTTCAAGGGTCTTGATGTAATTTTCAAGTATTTGCTGCTGCGGTTTTTTTAATCCGAGCAAATTAGTTAAGTGCGTACTAGTAGCAGAATTCATAAAGACATGATGGTTTTTAAAATATCTGCATGAATGTTGGCTGGAGCGAAAAAAACATTTTGATCACCGTTACGCCAGTCGATTGGCAGCTCATTAAAATCACTGACTATCAGACCAGCCTCTTCTGCTAGGACAATAAGCGCAGCGTAGTCCCACGGACAAAAATCGCTGCCAACATATAAATCATAATCTCCTCGTAACATGGCTAATATATTGGCGGCGCAAGAGCGCAAGCTTTCGGTTGTCATGCCGCGGGACTGCCATAACTTGCGCAACTTATCCAACCTCTCAGCTGTACTGGCATCGGGCCAATATCCAACCAATGGACTAAATGAACCATCAATGTTTTGTGGAATGACAACACGTTGACCGTTGAACCAAGCTCCGGCGCCTCGCTCTGCAACTCCGAGCTGTCCACTAACAGGATTGAAACTGACGCCAAGTTCAATTATGTGATCACGAGCACGAGCAATTAGCACGCCAAATTCTGGTTGATTGTTGGCAAAATTAAACGTTCCATCAAGCGGGTCAACTATCCAGGTGTACTCTGATCCGTGATCGACCCTTCCAGACTCTTCGGCCAGAATGTTATCCGTTGGATAGTGTTGCTTGATGGCTTTCAGAATATGAGCCTCAGAAGCCAGATCTGCTTCTGTGGCAAAACCCTCTTCACTTTTTTTTATATGACGAGTCAGTGGCTTGCCATAAAAACTAAGTAGGATTTCGCCGGCTTGAGTGGCCAGGTCGACAGCAAAGTCAGCCTCTGTCGTAAGCTGTGGCTGCTGGCTCATGATAATTATTCTTGGTTTACTGGCTCCTCTTCTTCGACAAATTCAAGGTCTAGCTTCAGACCGCCAAATTGCTCGGAAATTTTATTGTATACCATCAAAGAAACTCCAGTCGCAACGTACGCGGCTAGACCTATGACAAGTGGGACAATTATATAACCAAGCTCCTCAACTAACTCGTCTCCCGCTAGAGAATGAAGCTGATCGATATAGGCGAGGACTCCAGGAATCAACGCAATAATTGCTACAACTATACCAACATAACGCGCTGGAATCCAAGCATTAATGTGAGTTATTTCGTACATATATTGGATTTATTGTTTTAAACGCACCGACCAGTATCCGAGGTGTTCAGCCACGCGATTATACACCAGCGCGAAAACCAGACCTATGATTGTGCAGGTAACGATACTGGAAATTAGTGTGATCGCTACTGAGATTAGGATTCCAAGATAAACTCCTCCTGACTGACCGACGGATAGATGGCTATACATAAAAACATTTATCCCCAGAAAGACCAGTCCAATGAGAAATCCAATACCACCGATCACTGCGCCAATGATAGCTCCAAAGCGGACGGCTGAAAGAGGCTGAATCGAACGTACCCGGTACAGTGGGTCCATAGTTAAGTCGATCTATGATTAACCCGTCTCTGCAAGATAACCATTAGCATAGTGAAGATAGCTGCCAGGAATAATAGCACTAGATAGACACCTATATTTTTGTATTCGTCGAGGACGAAGCTCCCGACCTCAAAAACCAAGTGGATCATCATCCAAAAGGCAAACACCAAATATCCAACCACCACAATTTTTAATGGGCTATCTTCTTTTCGATACCAGATCCAAAAATAGACAACAAATAGAAACAAGAATACTGGAATGACAAAGGCAGCGTGAATCAGCATGCGAGTCAACCGATAGTCACTTTTATTTTCTCTTGGATAATAGACGCGCTCGCGTGAGACGGCCGACCGCTCAGAGGTGAGACTTGAAGAACCAAGCATCATATCCGAACCACTCATGTCGGCTTGCTCTGATTCAGAAATGGCATGGGGATTGAGAGCTGTATTAAGATCAAAAATGACACGTTCGCCCAGAATAATTAGCACGATTGAGAGTAGCATTCCTAACATTACAGCCACGAAGGAGATGCGATGTTTTTTTCTCTTGGCAGGAGTGGCCGAAGGTTGGCTAGCTGAGTTTTGTCGTAAAATGTCTTGAGTCATATAGTTGAATTAATCATTTTTCGTAATTGTTTTAGAATCTCGCGCCATCATCATTAGAGCGCCTAATAGTAATATGGTAACAACTATCGCTGCCCCAGCTAACCACCAGATACGAACGGTCCTAGCGTCGGAACGAACCCTGTCGTTAAGTAGCCCTGTGTTGTCCTCTTCACGCGGATAGAGGTCGTAGGTCATTTCACTGACAGGGAAAGATCGACTTAACCGTGTTAGCACATACTGTTCTTCCACATTTGCAGACATCAACGATTCACCGTCGGTACCGTAAGACAGATCGTTAACAGCTTGACCCGAAATAAATCCAGAATATCTTTGGGTGAATCCAGGAAGACTTCGTCGCTCCGGCGCGATTAGGTAAAGAGTAATGTCGACGTTATTTTTCAGCTTGGTTTTTGAGGTTGTAGTAGTGTCATTATAGAGCCTAGCTACCTGCGATAACTGTAGAGGAAATACCATTTTATCAGCGTCAAAACTGAAGTGCAGCGGTAGACTATCTCCTTTTGTCACGTCGCTGCTGGTGGCACTAGATAACTCGCTGGTATTTAATTTGACGGCGGTAAAATACCAACCAGCGTCGATATATTCATCCAGAATATACTCACCCTCAACCGGGTAATAGAAGCCATTGTCTGTAAACCAATCCTGCAACCCTTCTGTGGTACGGGCCTCAAGTACAGCAATGTCATAATAACCAACAGAAGTCCGTTCAATCTCAACTACAGCTGGCTCGGAAATGTAGTCGGCGGTAGAAAATGCGGAGTCGCCGAATCCACTGATAGTATAATCGTTCTGAGCTACAGTTGTAATTTGACGCAGGCCCACAAACATCTCCCAGCTGCCCCTGGTAACCTCAGGAATATTTGGAGTGGGGACTATCCAAGCAAATTCCTCAGCGTCTCCACGAAACGATGACGATACCATCATCTCCTCATGACCATTTTCGTAGTAAATGACAGCTTCCTGACCAGTCTCATAAACTGAGGTATTTGGCTGTGGGACCATGAGCCCATCTGCCATGACTACGCTCGGCCAAAACGCTATTCCTAACGCTAGAGTCGCAAGACTTGAAAAGATAGTTTTATGCATCATAAAATGTTTGTTAAACTTTTCGTTTTAGAACCTTGTTCACATGGTCAATGATGTTGTCAGGACCCATGCCAAAATGTTCCCATAACTCCATTGGACTGCCCGACTCACCGAAGCGGTCACAAACACCAACAAATTCCATGGGAGTAGGCAATTCTTTAGCCAACAGCTCGGCTACAGCACCACCTAGTCCGCCAGTGATTTGATGCTCTTCAACTGTCACAACGGCTCTAGTTTTTTTAACTGAACGAAGGATAGTAGCTTTATCAATTGGCTTAATTGTGTGCAGGTTAATAACCTCAACTGAGACCTTGCCTTTTAACATGTCCGCGGCTATCAAAGCTTCGTACAAGACTGGTCCGGCCCCAATAATTGTAACGTCTTTCCCGCTATAGTAAACATCTGCCTTACCAATTGTGAAAGGTGTTTTTGTAGTAGTGAATACAGGTGATTTTTCTCTGGCTAGACGTAAATAGGTTGGCTTAGGATCCTTAGCAATGGCCAAGGTGGCTTTGTGTGCTTGCTGATAATCGGCTGGAACAATTACTTGCATATTCGGTAGCACTCTCATTAAAGCAACGTCTTCAAGGGCTTGATGTGTAGCACCGTCAGGGCCAACTGATAGTCCAGCGTGAGAACCGACCACGATGACGGGTTGATTGTTGTAACAAATAGTCGTTCTAATCTGCTCCCAGTTACGACCTGGTGAAAAAGTAGCGTAGGATGACGTGAAAGGAATTTTACCCTCGTGAGCCATGCCGGAAGCGACTGTTACTAAATTCTGCTCGGCCACACCAATTTCTACGAAACGCTCTGGAAAAGCTTGAGCAAACCCCTCCATCCGAGTGGACTCTGTAAGGTCAGCGCAAAGGCCTACGATTTTATCGTTGTTTTTGGCAGCCTCCAGGAGGCCCTCACCAAAACCGTTGCGGACAGGAACCATTTCTAGCTTACTAGCATCAAGGAAAGTCTTCCTTAGATTAGCACTTGGAGTAATAGGCATGGGATGATGTTAGTATTCGTAAGTCCCCTCTTCAATTTGGGTACGCACAGCTTCAAGCTCCTCAAGAGCTGTTGCCAACTCTTCGTCACTTGGTGGTTTTCCGTGCCAGGTGTAGTCGTCTTCCATGTAACTAACACCCTTGCCTGGCACAGTAATGGCGTTGATTAAGATTGGCTTTCTCTTATAATTTTTGGCTTCAGTGACCGCGTCAATAATTTGAGAATAATTATGACCGTCAATTTCAATGACATGCCAATTAAAAGCCTCATATTTATCCTTAATTGGTTCCAGCGGCATAATGTCCTCCGTGTTACCGTCAATCTGAATAAAATTGCGGTCAATAATGTAAATAAGGTTGTCTAGCTTGTACTTGGCGGCCAGGAGCACCGCTTCCCAGACATTGCCCTCTTGCTGTTCGCCATCCGACCCACAGACGACGATGTGATGATTGACCCCGTCCATTTTAGCAGCCAGCGCCATACCGGCTCCTTGAGACAACCCAGAGCCAAGTGGGCCGCTGGTAGTTTCAAGACCAGGCAAAGCTGTACGGTGGGGATGACCCTGAAGTCTGGATCCGAGCTGACGCAAGGTAGTAAGCTCCTCTACAGGAAAATATCCAGCGTGCGCCATTGAGGCGTATAATACCGGGCAAATGTGGCCATTGGACAGCAAAATACGATCGCGATCTTCCCAATTTGGCTTGGCTGGATCATGCTTTAAAGCATTAAAATACAGACAAGTAAAAATATCTGCCATGCCCAGCGGCCCTCCGGAATGACCAGAGCCAGCCTTGTTAAGTGAAATTAGAATGTCTTTACGAATTTGGTTGGCCTTTAGGGCTAACGCCTTATGATCTTGAATTGGAGTCATTACTGCCATAGTTCTTATTTTGACTTTGGTACTGATTTCCAATCCTCAAGAAACTTTTCAATTCCCTGGTCCGTCAAGTGGTGTTTAAAAAGCTTGTGAAAAACTTCTCCGGGCATAGTCACTACATCGGCTCCAGCTAGAGCGGCCTGTTTAACGTGCAGGGAGTTTCTGATAGAGGCCGCTAGGATTTCGGTATCAAAGCCATACTGAGCAAACACAGCGCTGGTTTCAGCAATCATTTGTAAACCATCCTCACCAATGTCATCAAGGCGCCCAGCAAAAGGAGACACAAAGGCTGCTCCAGCTTTAGCGGCAATAATAGCCTGATTTAGATGAAATATCAGAGTTACGTTGACTTTGACACCCTGTTTGGACAAAGCAACGCAGGTAGTGATTCCAGCCTCAGTCATTGGAACTTTAATGGTGATATTTTCGTGTATTGCAATTAAGGGCTTAGCCTCTTCCATCATGCCAGCGTGGTCCATTGCGGTAACCTCAGCACTAATTGGACCGTCAACAATTGTGGTAATTTCTTTGACAACTTCCTCAAAGCTGCGGCCAGACTTGGCAATTAAGGACGGGTTGGTAGTAACACCATCAATGATACCTATTTCAGCGGCTCGCTTGATCTCACTAACGTCGGCAGAATCAATAAAAAATTTCATGGCTTGGGCAAATCTTACGATTTATACGGTCTCTACTATACCATTTTCTTAGCCAAAACAGCAACTACCCAGCCGCGTTTCGTCTTATTGATTTACCACTTACTTGAGATTTAGGAAGGCCAGGATCCGGTTTTTAGAAATTCAACGGCTGCGGCCGGTTTTTCGTTATTCCAAATGAAACTGGCAGAGGCAAGAATATCCGCTCCAGCTGTTACAATTGAGTTTCTGGTTGAGCCATTGACTCCTCCATCGACCTCAATTAGTAGCTCTGGTTTCCATTTTTTCAGCTCCTTAATCTTTTCTAACGCGTCTCGTTGAAATGACTGACCAGAAAATCCCGGAGTGACACCCATTACTAATACCATGTCTAATTCATCGAGAACTTCTTTAATGTCGTAGGTTGAGGTAATTGGATTTATGGCTAGGGCCGGACTTTTCCCAGCGTCTCGAATTTGCTTGATTGTGTGCGAGATGTTTCCGTCGGCTTCATAGTGAAAAATAACCCGGGACACATTTGGCATTAACCATTGTTGCAAATGCAGCGCTGGCCGCTCAATCATCAAGTGGAGCTCAATGTCGATATCGAGAGTGGCCAGCTTGAGAGTATCGTTGAATGTTGTATTTTGCACAAAGATGCCATCCATAACATCTAGCTGCACCAAATCTGTGAAGGCCTTGGCTTGTTTAACTTTATCTTGAACATCATCCCAGGTTTTTTCTAGAATGGCAGGAACTACTTGAATCATGCTGATGGGTTTAAATATTTGTTTTCATAATCTGCAATTTTTTGGAGCCGCCTGCGATGTCTCTCTTCGCCAGTGAAGCTAGCCCCTAGGAAAGCCTCGGTTATCTCAATAGCTGTTGTTTCATCAATTACGCGGCCAGCTAATACTAGCACATTGGCGTTATCGTGCTCGCGCGACTGCGCTCCCATATATTTGGTAAGCGCTAGGGCTGCTCTAACTCCTTTAACTTTATTAGCTGCAATATCCATTCCAACGCCTGATCCGCATACTAAAATACCTAGATTGTCACTCTCTCCAGATAGCTCATGTTGACTAACTTTTTCTGCCACCGCAAAGGCGTAATCTGGATAATCTGTAGCCACTTCAGAGTCAGTACCGAGGTCTTCAAAGGCTATGCCTTTATTAGTAAGCAGCGACTTCACTCGCTCCTTTAAAGCATAACCAGCGTGATCTGAACCTAGATAAATCATAACTTTGTTTCAATTGCGAGAACTTCGATAAGTTTTTCACGGTCATAACCAACAATAATCTCCTCTTGGCCGGTTGCTGCCATTTGGCTTGGGATAACAATCACAGGAACGCCCATTTGACCTGACTTTTCGACCATTAATTTAGCTTCATTTTGATCAGCAGCTACGTTGACATCTAAATACTCTACGCCATTCTTTTCAAAAAACTCTTTGGCAATTTTACAGTAGGGACAGGTGGGTGTGGAGTAAATAGTAACAGCCATAGTAGTGCAATGCTAATTTCCAAAATATTCAACAATCTGATCGAAGCCCTGCTCATTAATAACACCACTGACTACATTGCCATTAATGAAAAAGGTTGGAGTTCCAGTAACCCCGGCATCAATTCCGTCCTGCAAATCTTCTTGCACTTCGGATGAATATTTACCAGTATCTAGGCAATCATTAAATAGGTCTACTTCAAGATTCAACTCAGTCGCATAACGCTTGAGATCGTCTACCGATAGATGGTCCTGATTTTGGTAAAGGCGATCGTGGTATGGCCAAAATTGACCTTGTTCATTGGCGCAGGCGCCAGCCTCGGCGGCTAATTGGGCATCGGGGTGTAGTGCAGAAATTGGGAAATCCCTGTAGATAAAACGGACTTTATCACCATGCTTGTTAAGCAGGGCCTTAACCGCCGGGAAAGCCGCCTCACAATATGGACACTGAAAGTCTTCGAATGCAACAATCGTAATTGGCGCGTTGAGCGGTCCAATGGCCGGATCGTTCGCAAAGTTTACAACATGAGTATCGGCGACTGAAATTACCGCTGATTCTGACCCTTCAATATGAGATTGACCATCAACTGCAAAAGTTGATAAATCATAAGTTCCGTCGGCTAGTTGCTCACCAATATTCTTGGTTAAGTTTACAAAATATATAGCAAAAGAGAGCAGGCCGATGAGCATGATTAATAGAATAACTTTAAACCAACCATAGCGACGATGGGATTGAGGTGGCGTTTCCGATGTTTGAGGATTTGACTGCATGTTTATCGATGACTTAGGCAGCTAGTTTATTTGTGTACTCGATGGCCGAGAGTGCAGCAGTTACACCTTGACCCGAAGCAATAGCTATCTGATTATACGGAATTGTTGTGACATCGCCGGCCGCAAATAGTCCAGGAATGTTTGTCTCACAACGAATATTTACCTCAATATTACCGTAATGATCTAGCTCAAGCTCACTTGGCACCATTGCTGTATTTGGCAGCATACCTATGTGAACAAATACTCCATTGGTTTTAAGCTGGCTTGTCTTTCCAGTGGCCGAATCTTTATACGTCACACCTTCAACAAACGTACTGCCTGAAATGGCGGTTGTCTCAGTGCCATAAATGGTTGTGATGTTTGGGTGGGCCAAGACTTTGTCAATGAGCACCTGCTCCCCTTTTGGAAAACCGTCGTATTTACTAATGATGGTAGCGTGATCTGCTATCTCCGCTAACATTAATACAGACTCGAGCGCACTATTACCAGCACCTATCGTCACTGTGGTTTTATTTCGATATAGCGGACCGTCGCAGGTCGTACAGTAGGTCACTCCTTTTCCAGCAAATTCTTCCTCACCGGGTATACTTAGATGTCTCGGATGAACTCCGGTTGCAATAATCACTGTGCGAGATTGATACTCAATAGCCTCACCGTTTTTTACAGCCTTCACCAAGAATGATTTATCTGGCTGACTGGTAATTGACTCGACTCTGACACCTAGCTCAGGCTCGCAGTCATTTTCTTTAACGTGCTCCAGAAACTTGTCAGCCAAGGTAATACCGTCAGTTTTTCCAAAACCAGGATAATTCCAAACGTCGCCAGACCTGGCCATTTCACCTCCAAAGTCTTCAGAGATCAATGAAAAATTTAGCTTGCGCCTGGCGGCATAGATAGCTGCAGCCGCACCAGCGGCGGAACCGCCAATGATGATTAGATCCTTCATTTCAGACATATAATGGATACATACTTAAAGTCACGTAGTGCCTACTTTAGCACAACATTCAGACTACGTACACTTAAATTAAGATCATTTCTTCTGACGTTTTGGCAGAGAAATAGCACTAATCCTAATGCGGTGCCGCAAACCAAAGACTATCACAGTAAGTCCCAGAAAAGTCGAGCCAACACTGTACATCAAAGTATAGTAGAGGACGGTTCCAAGCTGTGAACGAGCCACTGTAGATGCCAGCTCGGCAGTGACACCGACCGCCGATATAAGAAGCAGTATCACAAAGGGAAGGACACTGATCTTGGCAATCATTAAAGTGTCGTGCAAATTAAAGCTCTTGTAAAAGGATAGAAGGTTTTGTGAGAACCACAGCCAAAAAATACAAAATAATACTGGGGAGCAAATCAGTAAGTAAGCCCACAATGGAAATAGAGTAACTGAAGCTAGAGATAAAATAGCTAAAGCTAAAGTCAGACAGGCGTTATAGCCAGCCAACATCAAACCCAAGTGCCAGGCTGTTAACTTCCCGTTTCGTAATCGATCTCCAAATGTAAGAGCTACATTGTCGCTTGATTGACGCATTGAGATGATTATACCTTAGGAGGCCTGCGTAACTCAAACCACTTGTCCACCGTCCAAGGAGCTACTTGACCGGCCCGCGTCTTGAGTAAAATTGGAACTAACATAACTAGCATAATAGCGTCACGAACGAATACCTCAACCGGAGTCTCGCCCAGCTTAATAAATCCACCCGAGCAGCCGCAGTCAGGCAGGGCCAGTCCACGCAACATAGCTTGACCGATAGCAATCAGAAAGACAATAAGCAGAGCACCGGTGGCCAAGGCTGCATAACGTGTATAGATGCCTAGAATAAGGCTTAAACCAACCGCGATTTCAACAATTACCATGACTACAGCAAAGGTTGGGACAATAAATTCTGGCAATAACTGGTAGTCAAGGATGCTTTGATTGAACTGATCGAGCGGTGCCAGTGCTTTGGCGACCCCGTATAGCAGAAAAACACCCCCAACAATAATTCTAATGACTAGCAGCGTTAGTTGATGGGTAGCAATTTTATTGAACCACCGCATCGGCATTGTCGTTCACATCACTGGTATTGGAATTTGCACTTGTATCATCCTCACCCTCTCCACTAACTGTACTTTGAGCACCAGCACCAATAGCTCGCTCAATGGCCTCTCGAATAGTTTTAGAAAATGGAACTTCTGTGACTCTTTCCCCGTTTACAAAAACGGTTGGGGTTGAGTTAACTCCCAGAGAAATACCTTCAGCGTAATCTTCATTTACCCTGTCGGCCGCGTCTGGTCCTGTCGTACAACTATCAAAGGCCGTCATATCCAAACTTAACTCTTCAGCGTAGCCTCGAAAGATTTCAGTCGCCTCATCTTTAGTTTTGACCGCTGCCCAGGTCTCCTGGTTATCAAACAAGAGATCGTGGTAGTCAAAGAATTTATCTTGCTGAAAAGCACACTCAGCTCCCACGGCTGCCGTTGTGGAGTATTTATGTTGCGAGAGTGGAAAATCGTTGTACTGAAAACGAACCTGTCCGTTGTACTCTTTTCGGATATCTTGCAGCACAGGATGTAGCGCTTGGCAGGCAGGACATTCAAAATCACTATATTCCTTGATAACAATGGCGGCGTCAGCGGGACCTTCGATAGGATCAGGGTGAACATCAATCACCTCATCAGCGCTTGGTCTGCTAGCTTTAACGGCCCAGACGATACCCACTACTATAACGACAAGTCCAATAGCCATGCCAATTTTCTTGAACGATTCAGCTCGCTCCTCATTGGCTTTGCGATTGTTTTTTTCTTGCCGATTTAGTTCCTGGCGTTCTTTTTTGGTGAGTTGTTCGTCTGACATATGTGTGGAGTTATGAATATAATTCTTTAGCCTCGGTCAAGCCGATTTGATTAATTTTTGGAGCATTACCGGCCGCTCCGAACTGTTGCATGCGCAAGGCTATAACTTCAGTAAGAGCATCCCTGGCGGCTCCTAAATATTTTCTTGGATCAAACTCTTCTGGGTGTTCAACCAGAACCTTTCTGATAGCGGCCGTTACAGCCAATCTGCCGTCGGTATCAACGTTGATCTTAGCGACACCGTGCGGAATGGCTTTTTGGAGAGCTTCAATATCTACACCGCGAGCGTTTGGCATCTGGCCGCCATATTTGTTTATCTCTGCGATCAATTCTTGAGGAACCGACGAAGAACCATGCATTACAATTGGTTGCTCTGGTAGTCGAGAGTGAATCTCCTCCAATACATCGTAAGCTAATTTACACTCTCCACTAAACTTATACGCGCCGTGTGATGTTCCTATTGCGATAGCCAATGAATCAACTGGAGCTTTGGCAATAAACTCAATAGCTTCATCCGGATCAGTTACGTTAATGTGGCCCGAACCCACCCCATCTTCAATGCCTCCCAAAGTGCCTAACTCAGCCTCAACGGTGACACCAAATGGACGAGCGTACTTTAAGACCGCCTGGGTGACAGCTAGGTTTTGCTCAAAGGTGTTGGGTTTCTTGGCTGTCTCATCTAGAGATCCGTCTATCATCACCGAGGTAAAACCGAGATCGATGGCTGTTTTTACAACCTCTAGGCCGTTGCCGTGATCAAGGTGCATGGCTACTGGTATTTCTGGATGCTCTTCAGCAGCTGCCTGAATCAGATTACGTAAGTAAGTCATTCTGGAATACTCCAGAGCACCTCGGGAAACTTGAATAATGACAGGTGACTGAGTTTGAGCGGCGGCGTCAATAATAGCCTGAACCTGCTCCATGTTATTCACATTAAAGGCGCCAACGGCATAACTATTAGCAAAGGCGTGGTCTAGTATAATTTTAGCTGGGACAAGCATGGTGTGATTGTTAATAACTCCGCTATAGAATAGCAAAGTGCGGGCTGTGGGGCAACGAGTTGATTTTTTGTAGCCATCATGTTAAAAGCAGGGGGCTTTGACACGGAGGGCGTCATGGTTTTTTGGGAAAAGTGGCACAACCTGCTGAAAGCAGGTGGAGCGATGATCATGTTGGGCTGGCTCTGTGTTTGGACCTTCCGTCCGGATCCGGAGATCTACCAGTGGTCAACGACCTGCCTGTACTCGCGCGCAACCCTGAACGACAAGGAAGCAGACAAGTGGATCGTGGTGAAGATCTTGGACGAGAACCGATCCGAGGCAATCTCGGGACGATACGCGACGGCTGTCGCTGACGTCTCGGGCTTCATCCCGAGCTACCAGGCCGAGCCGATCATGTTCCCAGGCTTTGGTCAGCCACCGGGAACCCCCTTGCCATTCAACAGCGTCGACGATCAGCACCTGCTGATCTACGAGTGCATGTCACCGGGAACGTGGGAATACCTCGGTGAGACCACGATTCTGGACAGGCCAGTAGGTGACTCAGTTCACCTGCTAGCGCTCAAGGTGCGCTCATGGAGCGAAGCGGAGAGCCTGGTAAAACCGGTCCGTCCGGCCATGATGGCGTCGCCCTACAGTCTACCTATGCCGATGGCACAGGAGCTGCAGCGACGACTGCACTGGCAACGCGGCTGGGAGACCTTCATCACCCAGCAAGGTGCTCCAACCTACCCGGACTACCGGACACTGCGCTTGTCCTACACCGTGCTCGAACTCGAGCCCATGGAGAACTGACCACTCTCCTCTTTTTTTACCTAAAAATAACTGGGAGCCTGGCTCCGTCTAAAGAATGGATAGAGTCAACAAAGCGGGCAGTTCCCTCTGATAATGACATAACCAGAGTATTTGTCCTTGCTCCACCTGCGAAAAATCTGACTGGCTCTAGTAATTCTCCACTAGTAACTCCTGTGGCAGCAAATAGAATTTGCTTACCGGGGGCCAAATCGTCTATTTCAAGTAAAGCTGAAGGATCTTTAACGCCAGCGGCTTTTAGGCGCCGTTCGTCCTCGTCGTTTCTGATCACAAAGTGGGCCTGCATGTAACCCTTGAGACATTTTAGAGCCGCCGCTGTAATTACTCCTTCTGGAGCAGCACCCACACCCATAACCGCATGGATATTTGGGCCATGAACTGCAGCGGCAATCGATGGCATGACATCTCCGTCGGTCACCAGCTTAATTCGGGCGCCAGTTGCGCGAATCTCTTTGATCAGCTGATCGTGCCGATCGCGCTCTAAAACAACAACCACCAACTCAGCAGCGGTGCGTCCTAGAGCTTTAGCTAAACTAGCAATATTGTCTTTAACTGGCGCGTTAATATCGACTTTGCCGGCCGCTTCCGGAGAAACAATTAGCTTATTCATGTAGATATCAGGCGCGTGTAATAAGCCCCCTCTCTCAGCAATAGCCATTAAGGTAACGGAGCCATTGCCGCCGCTGGAACACAAGTTGGTGCCCTCTAGTGGATCTACTGCGATGTCGATTTGCGGCGCGCCAGCGGCCTTGGTGCCTACCTCCTCACCAATGTAGAGCATGGGAGCTTCGTCACGCTCACCCTCACCAATAACAATACGGCCATCAATATTCAGGTCGTTTAGACGTAGGCGCATAGCCTCAGTAGCGGCTTGGTCAGCTGAGTTATTATCTCCAGCGCCCATTAGCTTGGCCGATGCGATAGCGGCGTCTTCGACAACTCGGACTAGATCTAATTCAAGGAGTTTGTGCATAAAATATCATCGGCTACTCATTTTGTAACAGTATATCACATGCTGCCTCGACAAGCTGGTTGACCTCCATTAGTCAGACAAGTGACGCGCCCAATCAAGTCAGTTCGCCAAATTTGAGCACTAACTTGCTGGAGGCGATATATCACAGCGGAATGTGGGTGACCATAGCTATTGTCTTTTCCAACGGACACTAAGGCAACCTTAGGTGTGGTAGCTGCCAGCATGGCCTCGGAGGTGCCCGTCTTGCTGCCGTGGTGACTAACCTTTAGCAAATCCAAATGACCCAACAGGCGCTCGTCCAGCAGGCGCTGTTCTACCAGTGTCGAGGCGTCTCCGGTAAATAAAGCTTTGAAATTTCGATACTCTAACAAGGCTACTACTGACTGATCGTTCACGTCAGGTGTTATTTGACCTGTCGGATTTAAAAACTTGATTACAAGATCTGGTTCTATTTCTAACCTATCACCAGCTCTGACCTGACGAATTTCCGTCACGGAATCAGCCCAGGTATTATAGGCAGTTTGCACTTTTGTATCATTTATAGCACCGCTATCTATCAATGTGTTAACAGTCCAATATGGAGCTAGTTCCGATAGCCCTCCAATATGATCAGCGTCCGGGTGAGTCGCAATTACCAACTCTATCTGCCTGTCACCAATCGGCATGACTCTGCCAAGCTCTGAGACAAGTGTTCTATCAGGGCCACCGTCGATTAAAATGTCGTTGCCTTGAGGGGTTCGCAAATATATAGCATCTCCTTGACCTACATTCAAAGCAGTTATTTTAAGTTGATCAGTTGGTCTCTGCTGCCAATATAAATGAACAGTGAGACTTAAAATAAATACCAGAAGCACCATTAGACTTGTGAATCTATTCATACACTTTTACTTGAGCAGAGCGAGCGCCCCAGCCAATAATTAAAGCTGACAGCAAACTAAACCAGGGTGGAATCTCCGGCAAAGTTATTGAAGCTCCCGGAATTATCCGACTTAAGTGAGATAGATAAATCATTGCATGCAAAATATCGGAGACAGGCAAAGCCAACAGCTGCCCAAGGTCTATAGAAATAAAGCTAAGTAGTAACACAATCCCCGCCCCCAACATGACGATTGGCATCAGCGGAACTAGTAGTAGGTTAGTAATGGGTGAAATCAGTGAAAGAGTGCCAAAGTTTGAAGCAATAATTGGTGTAGTTGTCAGGATGGCCGCAAGAGTTACTCCCATCAGCTTTCTTAATTGCCAAAAATCTGGCACAAGAGTCAGCCGCCTGGAGACTGTGTCGGAAAAAAGTACGATACCAGCAGTGGCGGCTAGTGACAGCTGAAAACCTACGTCATACAGAAGTAGTGGATTAACCATTAACATCACCGTAGCGATCATGACCAAAAGCCTAAGGGCAGTGGCGCTTCTACCGAACTGATAGGCACTTAGACTGACTCCAGACATGAGAGCAGCGCGCACAGCCGAAGGTTGCACGCCTGTGATTAAGACATATAGCAACAAGGTGCCAATAATTAACCCCAAGGCTTGCCGGCGACTTCGACGCATAATTTTAGCCAAGCTGAATAGACCGCTAACAAGCAGAGAAATGTGTAGCCCAGAGATCACCAGGAGATGAGAGGTTCCACTTTGTCGAAAATCGGTCATGGTCTCTAGGTCAGGCGCCCACTTCTGACCAAACATTGCCCCCTGAATAATTCCGACCTCTGGTGGTGGCAGTAGTTTCTTTAAATGACGGACTGCCAGTGACTTAATATTCATTAACAGGCTCGTCGCGCTATCACGATGACCAACCAGACTGATTTTGGGATAGTAACAGGTGGTGCCAATACCATATCTAGCTAACCAGCGGTCATATCGAAAATTATTAATCGGCTCTGGACGACGCAGTGTGCAGCTTATGGATACAACATCTCCCGTGATTAAGGCTGGGAATCTATTAGCAGTTACCAACAAGAGTCCATCCAGTGATGAGCTTTTAACCGTAAATCTATTCTCAGACACTCGCTCCTCTACCTCTCGCACTACTACACCGGTAATTGTACGTTCCACATCATATGGATTGGCTTGATAACTTGGTAGCGATTGTACACGGGCCAGTCCAACAATAATCGCGGCTAGAGTTAGAGTAAGAACTTGAGCATACCTACGGCATAAGACACCAAGTAGGAGTAAGACAAATAGGGCCAACGCAATAATAAATTGACCCAAACTATAGTAGCCACCCAAAAATATTCCAATAACAAAACCGGCACAGCACCATAACAGTAAAATAGATTTATGCATGAAAAAACGCCCGCAGTGGGAGCGTCGTGTCCAGAACAATAGATTATTTCAATTTACTAAAACTGGCAAGTTATCGACCGGTGTCAGCTTCTGCTGGATCGTCTTCTTGATAAAAAACAGTTTTTTGAATGTCTAGGCTAGACCCCAGCTTGGAATCAAACATATCACCAAATGAAGCCGTTGGCGCCTCGGATTTTTCTTTAAATTTGGCAAGGGCTTGAGCATCTGCAATGGCTGTTTCAACGTCTGCTCCTTTAACTCTAAGCTCGTAACCATCTAGGTGGGCATTTTTGTTGTACTTAAAAACATTAGCCTCGCCCTCCAACCATTCCTGCAAGTCATCACTAAGCCAGGCGCTGTGACCACCGTCTTCATTGGGAGAAATATCTAAAATAGACAGACCATTTTCACCCAGTGATGAATCAATCACATGAAAAGTTGAACCCTCACGCTGCACTGTCAGCGAAGGAAATTTTTCAGTCAATAAATCCTGGAGTCGATCAGCCTGAGCCTCTGGACTTGTATCAATAACCTCACGCGAATTAGTATCAAGCGAAGCCGAATCCGCTGAATCAGAAGATTCAACACCAACTGCGTCATTAGTATTCCTCTCGGTCATCACCCCAGCAGCACCGGCGACTAGAGCTCCAGCAATAATAGCTTCCTTTTTTCCAAAACGTCTTTCTGACATAATTTATTCTATTCAACTGTAACTGATTTGGCTAAATTACGAGGCTGATCTATATCGCAATCACGCAGTTTGGCCACGTGATAGGCAAATAATTGAAGTGGAATGACAGACAATAATGGAGTCAACATCTCAAGGGTTTTAGGAATATAAATAACGTCATCCGCAAAGTTTTCCATGTCAGTATTGCCCTCGGTGGTTACAGCGATGACCTTACCGCCACGGGCTCTGACCTCTTGAATGTTGGAGAGGTTTTTCTCATAGACTGAATCTTGTGGCGCAATAAATACACTAAAAAATCTATCGTCAATCAGGGCGATGGCTCCGTGCTTAAACTCTCCGGCAGCGTAGCCCTCAGCGTGCAGATATGAAATTTCTTTTATCTTAAGGGCGCCCTCGTAGGCAATTGGCTCATTATACTTGCGCCCCATGTAAAAGGCGTGATCCAAGGCATAATATTTTTTGGCAATTTTGGCGATTTGCTTATCCAACGCCAAAACCTGATCCATTAACTTAGGAATATCTGTCAGCTCTTTGGCAATTCGCTGTCCGGTAACTAATGACATTTCACGCTGTCTACCCAGAGCTATTGTGACCAAAGCAAAAATATTTACCATGCCGACAAAAGCTTTGGTTGAGGCCACTGATATCTCTGGACCCGCGTGAATATAAGCTCCACTATCTACCTCGCGGGCAATTGTAGAACCAACAACATTAACTATTCCGAAGGTCAGTGAACCATGACGCTTGGCTTCTCTTAATGAAGCAATTGTATCTGCGGTTTCACCAGACTGCGAAACTACAATAACACCGGTTCTATCATCCAGCACCGGTTTTTTATAACGGAACTCTGAACCTATTTCGACTCGAGTTGGAACACCAGCGTATTCTTCTATCATGGTGGCGCCGATTTTGGCAGCAAAGGATGCCGTTCCACAAGCCACAATTGTAATTCGATCAATTTTACGCCACTCCTCTTCCTTTTGTAAAAATCCACCCAAATGAGCCACGCCCTCCTCTGGGATTAAACGACCACGAATGCCATTATGAATAACCTCAGGCTGCTCCATGATCTCCTTCAGCAGAAAATGGTCATAGCCTTGCTTCTCGGCCTGGGCAACATCCCAATCAATTTTAGTAACGTCCTTGGTAACTGTAATATTTTCTAGAGTGCGGATATCATACCCTTTTGGTGTCACGGTAACTATTTCACCTTCGTCTAAATAAACCACCTCACGAGTATAAGGAATAATAGCGGTGGGGTCAGAGGCGATGATGAATTCACCTTCGCCGATGATGCCGAGCACCAACGGACTACCCAAGCGAGCTGCAACTATTTTCTCCGGGTCTTTACTGGAAACAACGGCAATACCGTAAGCGCCAACAACGTGAGACAAGGCCTGTTGCACGGCTTGTTCAAGCAGCACTCCCTCCGTCATCTCATCCTCAATCAAATGAGCCAGCACCTCAGTATCTGTTTCGGTGGTTAGCTCATGATGCTTTTTCAGCTTCTCTCTAAGTTCATGAAAATTTTCTATGATACCGTTGTGGATAATAAAAATTTCATCCCGACAATCGGAATGCGGATGAGCGTTAATATCATTTGGCTGTCCGTGAGTGGCCCAGCGGGTGTGACCAATACCAACTCGTCCAGTGATTTCTTGAGACTCTAAAGCCGATAATAGATTGGATAGTTTCCCCTCCTTTTTGCAAGTGCTAATGTTCGTGCCTTCTAGGACAGCGATGCCAGCTGAGTCGTAACCGCGGTATTCCATGCGCTTAAGACCATCAAGCAAGATGGGCTTGGCCTCATTTTTTCCAATGTATCCAACAATTCCACACATAGACTTTAAGCAAGCAAATTAAGCTAGGTTGGGGATAATGTTACCACAGATCTAGCTAAATTTCAAGCTCTAGGCCTGCTCTTTTAACCAACGTAGATAAGCCTCCATAAAGCCACTGAGCTCTCCATCTAAGACAGCGTCTGGGTTTTTTACCTCAAAGTTTGTGCGATGATCCTTAACCATTTTGTATGGGTGGAGCACGTAGGAACGAATTTGGTTGCCCCACTCGGCCGAGTGATACTCACCGCGGAGTTTTTTTCGCTCTGCCTCTTTCTCCTCTTCATACTTTTGATGTAGGCGACTTTTCAAAATCTTGAAGGCGCTAGCTTTATTTTGATGTTGTGATTTTTCGTTTTGACAGACCACGGTGATGCCGGTAGGAATATGCACAATTCTGACTGCTGAATCCGTCGTGTTAACACTCTGACCACCGTTACCGCCTGACCGGAAGACATCAATACGCAGTTCGGATTCGTCTAGTTCTATTTCATCTACCTCTCCAAGGTCTGGAATTACTTCAATATTAGCAAAACTAGTATGACGCATACCCTCGGAGTCAAATGGTGAAATGCGCACAAGCCGGTGGGTACCGTGTTCGGATTTAAGATAACCATAAGCGTAGCGACCACTGATTCTAAGTAGAGCGCTTTTGATGCCCGCCTCCCCGCCGCGTGATTGCTCTAAAACATCAACCTTCCAATTACGTTTTTCACAAAAACGCATAACCATGCGAAGTAGCATTTCTGCCCAATCTTGAGCGTCGTCACCTCCAGCCCCAGCGTGTACAGCGACAATCGCATCACTAGCATCATGCGGTTCGCTCAACAGGATATAGAATTCTAAATCCGCAAAACGGGCGCTTAGCTCCTCAATTTTAGCCAGCACTTCCTTTTCAACTGCACTGTCCCCTTCGGCCTCAGCTAGCTGTCCAATATCAATGGCGTCAATCACCTCCTGCCGGATTTGCTCCCAAGTGGCTAGTTCATTTTGTAATTCGGTTAGCTGCCTGGAGATGCTAGCGGCTTTTTCCTGATCGTTCCAAAAATCCGGGTCGCTACTTAAGGCCTCAAGGTCAAGCACCTGTTGACGAGTGTCATCTAACTTTAACAAGTCCCAAGTTTGGTTTATTTTATCTTTTAGTTCGATGAGCGGCCCTAGATCCATATATTATTATTCCGGTTGAGAAGGTTTTTTTGGTTTATTCGAAATCTCTGGAATTTCGTCGAAAGTAACCTTTATCTCCATAGTGTCATCAGAGCGCCGAATCAGCAACGTAGCAGTATCACCAATGCTGTAGTTTTTGATAATATCAGCCAGATCTTTATCTTGACCAACTTTTGTACCATCGACCTCAAGGATAATATCACCCTCGGTCAAACCGGCTTTGGCAGCGGCACTATTAGGTATTACCCCAAGGGTCTGCTGGTCTCCCCTGATAATAGCACCGTACGTCTCTTTAAGCCCATTGGTCTCAGCAAAAGTCTCATCGATCTGCTGATAACGCACACCAAGACCGGCCCTGATAATACGACCATTGGTTTTAACGCTCTCAACTGCAGACTTGGCGTCGTTAATCGGAATAGCAAAGCCAACGCCTTCACCAGAGCGATCAACTGCCGTGTTAATACCAATAACTTCACCTGATAAATTTAACAGAGGGCCTCCAGAATTTCCTTCATTAATAGCAGCATCAGTTTGAACTAGGCCGGTATAGCCAGCCCCGAGGTCACGAGCCAAACCAGACACAATTCCCTTAGTGACAGTATTGCTGTACTCACCTAGTGTGTTGCCAATGGCTATAACTATTTGTCCTTGCGCAAGTTGGTCAGAATCACCTAGCGCCAGCGGAGTAAGGCCAGTGGCATCAATTCTAATTATCGCTAAATCAGACAGGTGGTCAATATCCACAACCTCAGCTTCATAGGAGTCGCCGTTGTCAAAAGTCACAGTGTAACCAGCCTCGGGGTCGCTGACCACGTGTCGATTGGTTAAAATGAGACCGTCCTCACTCACCACAAAGCCAGTACCGCCGCCTACCTCAACTTGCTCGGTGGTCGCGCCTTCAGTATTGGAATTATCAGAAAATGGATCCAGGCCGAAAGGGTTTAAACCAAACTGCTGTCTGGTTTGCAGTTCCTTGGTGATAGTTATTGTAACCACAGATGGAGTGGCCTCTTGTACAACCTCAGTAGTGGCTGACTCCTCAACTAATTTAACAACCTCTGATGAACCACTAGGAGTAACAATATCTGACATCTGGGTCGTAACGCCATCAAAAGTGAAGGCTCCAGTGGCAAATCCCACAAGACCACCTCCTAGCACACCGCCCAATAGGCCAAAAACTATGGAGAGAATGAAGATACCTGTACGTGATTGCATAGTTCGATTATTGAAAATCATTAAGCGACTAAATCATAAAGCCGCAGCACCTATCATAAGGGCTCACTGGTGTATACGTCAACGGGTTACAGAGGCTTGCATTATAGCTGCGAGCGTTGCGGTAAGGCAGTGCTTGCTGATTCAGCCGTCAGCCGAGGGGTAATCACAATATCACCATTTGGCGTTATCTCAACCTTATCGGCAGAAATAACTGCCCGTGAAAAAAAATCAGTTTTGCCGAGGGCGGTGTCATCTCCAAATTTAGGTAATTTGGCAAAATCTACCTCGTGAAAGGGTATGTCGTCACGAGATAGCTGTGGCCAAGCGAGCCTAAGACAGGAGGCTAGATAGACGGACTCTGTCCGATCTAAGTCGCTTAAATTATAGTCTTTAATTCTATCAAAAATACTATCCAGAACAGCCGGTGATGGTGGTTTGTCATATTCTGGAAAAACTAACCTAGCCGCAAACGAGGTCTGTGCGAGGGCGTCAAAGGCGATGGGCTCACCGAAACCGATTAGCCTATGAGCTGAACAATTTTTATTTAGCACTGACTGTCCAAGTTTGGTCACGTGCGCTCTATTTTGAACTCGTCGGCTGGGATATAAAATATGGCGAACTATTACCAGGCTTGTATAATCGTAATCATCTTCATGGTTCTGAGCAGTATTTTCAATCCGGGCAGTTAATAGGTCCCAACCAGCCTCATCTATATTAACGTGCTCTCGCAAGTCCGGGCGAATAAATAATAAATCACAGGCCTTAAACGGATTCCAAGTCAAATCTAGGTAAGGCTGGTTAGCCTTTTCTAGCATTAACTGAATTTCCCTGTCTGGAACGCCTCTCCTGATATCAAAAATGTTTGACCAACCGACTGGACTCGGTTCCTGCTCAAGGTCGACGGCTCGCGGTCGTGGCTCTATTTGACCAAGTGCTCTACGACTGCGCATAGATCAGACAATCAAATCGTCATCTTCTGCTAAAGTATCTTCGTTTTCAACTTCATCGTGATTGTGCTCAGCGTGATTGTCCTTATCATGGCTATGTCCTGAGTGGTCGTGTCCGGCGTGATCTTCAGCTCCGTGATCGTGCTCTGGAACAACTTTAGGTTCAGTCTCAGAGTCCACTGCGGAATGATCATTACCTTCGACGCCCTCAGCGGCGTCTACCACGGCCTGAAGATCTTTTACCATTTCCGTCGCAGCCTCGTCAGACAATCCATGAATCATGGCTCCGTTTCCGATATTATCAAACATTTTTCCTGGGCAAGTTAAGCAGTAGGCCTCGCCAAGAAATTTACGAAGAACATCTTCTGAGGCTGGATAGTCCTCTAAGATCTCTCCAAAAATAGTGTCTAAGGTTACTTTCATTGGTTTGCAACGTTAATTGCATTGAGACTCTTTTGAGTATCTTGCACCTGATTAAATATACTCATAATTCCGCTGTTGTCTCCAGTGGTATCTAGACCATAGCTTGAGGCAATGGTGTTGTAGAAAGATGGCAAAAGCAAAGCAGCTCCGATGACAGGCGCTACGACAAATAATACGGTCATTATGAGCTTAGCTAGCTGTAAGCGCTCAATACGCTTGAGTCTTTTTTGCACATCCTGAATAACATCATGATTTTCACGCACCAACTGCTCAAGCGACGACTCCGTAGAAACTGAACTAATATCCGGCCGCTGCCCTGGGTTAGTTGTAGGCAAAGAGCCTTCAGGAGTGAAGGCTGGCTGTTGCGGCGCTGGCGCGCTTGAGTTATTCAGATTTGCCGGCATGGACGACGGCTGCTGGCTTAAAGGTATGAGCCCGCTTGGAGGCTGTAACCCACACAGGAACGCCATTCCACAAGAAGAGAGCAACTAATGATACTACCGGAACAATAATCAGAGTACTCATGAGCTGGAGGCGCAAAAACGGCAGTCCCATGACGTAAGACAACATTAAACCGTCCCAGGTGTGAGCGTATAGACCGCCGATCTGCCAAACTCCAAAGTTGGTCCAGAGATAAAAGAGAACGTTTCCAAAAACACCGAGCCCAGTTAGCTCCAAGGTGTGTCTAACCGTTTTTTTATCACGACGGTGCAGGATTAAACCAAGTAAGCCCATAGCAGCCCAAGCTGTCCAGGTATAAAGCAAGATATTTGTATTTCCCAGTAAAATATCGGTTGAAGCCACTACGGCCAAACCAACCACCACTGCCCATACACCACCGAGTAATGATCCGGCTAACAACGAAACCACCGTGATGGTTTCAATATTAGGAAGATCTGCTAGCAAATAGCGTCCGGCAGCGCCAAAGATAATGAGAGCAGCCGCTGTGATCAGCTTAGCTCTGGTAAATTGATTCTTCATTTTTATAGTATAGCAGATTTGTCCTAAGCGCACTTGGAATACCCACAACCGAAGCATGTCATACAACCCTCAGCCATGGCCAGGATGCCTCCACACTCTGGACATTCAGGCGCCACTCCCGCGTTAGCGATAGAGTCAGCTACTGTTGGAACTTTCTTTACCGGCTCGACACCAGCCTCGCTAGAGTTAATACTTCCGCTAGCTACTGTAACAGTCACCTCTTCTACCTTGCCTAGCATTTCGTCAGCAGATTCTAGTGTTTCAAGTTGCTCTGGCTGCTCACTGGTAAACTTAAGGTCTAGTTGAGACTGGCCTGATTCAATGTGCATGGTCAGAACCTGAGCGATAGCATCTGGAATAGATAGGATCTGTCCATTCTTGCCCCAACTTGGCATTGGACCACGGATACCCTTGAGCTGGTCAATAACCGTCTCGGCTGGAATACCTGAACGCAGCGATAGAGAGATTAAGCGGCATATAGCTTCCGACTTGGCAGCAAAGAATCCTCCAGCTTTACCGATAGTGGCAAAGACTTCAAATGGTTGGCCGTTGGTAGGCTCATGGTTAATGGTCACATACATCGTGCCATAACCCGTTTTAATCTTATAGGTAGCTCCCGGAATCATCTCTGGACGATTTCTTGGGGCGGGTGGAACTAGGCCGGCGTCCGGCAATTCCTTTGAAGTTGGTTCAGAAACCGGAGTTTCTGAACCAACTGCCTCAGCTTTATCAGTTTTGTCTTTTGAATCAATAGATTCCAGAACAGAGATGTCTCGTGAGCCGTCTCGGAAGTAGGTCATGCCCTTGCAACCCAATTTGTAACCTTGCATGTAGAGATCTTTAACCTGCTCCAAGGTGTGATCATTTGGTGCGTTAACAGTTTTTGAGATGGAAGAGTCGGTGTACTTCTGAATTACTGCCTGCATCTGAACATGGCCGATTGGAGTTAACTCTTTGGCGGTCACAAAATATTCGGGCTTGTCTTCCTCAGCAACCTCTGGATTGGCCTTTTTCCAGGCCTCATATAGAGGATGGTAAACCAAATGCTCACCTAAACGATCCTTGCGCTTGAAAGCAAAATCGTATACCGGCTCGATACCAGAGCTAACTCCAGACAGAATAGAGGTTGTGCCGGTAGGAGCTTGAGTTAAGATCAATCCATTACGGATACCGTTACGGCGAATAATGTCTTGAACATCTTGTGGCAACCGTTGAATAAAGCGGCCCTGCATGAACTTGTCTCGGTCGAACTTAGGAAAGGCTCCTTTTTCGGCAGAAATTTCAGCAGACATGCGGTAAGCTTCGTCTCGAATCAAGGCGTAAATATCATCACACCAAGCCACGGCAGCGTCGCTCCCGTAACGAATCTTCATTTTAATTAAGGCATCACCTAGCCCCATGGTGCCAAGACCAGTGCGACGAATGTTCATCTGCGCCTCTTCGTTTTCACGGAAGAAATATGGAGTCACATCAATCACGTTGTCGAGAAAACGGACAGAAGTACGAACGGTTTCTTTGAGACCTTCGCGGTCAAAAGCACCGTCTTCACTAACAAAGGCCGCTAGGTTAACAGCTCCGAGGTTGCAAACATTCCAAGCTCCGAGCCCCTGTTCGCCACATGGATTTACACAGATAATATCTTCGAAGTACCAAGAGTTGGACTCTTTGTTGTAGCGCTCCATAAACACAACGCCCGGCTCGCCAGAAGCGTGAGCAGATTCACAGATAGTGTCCCACAATGAACGAGCTTTGATGGTTTTGTAGACCTTGCCTTCCCATTTTAAATCCCAGTCAGAATCGTTTTCAACTGCCTCCATAAAACGATCTGATACTGAAACAGAAAGATTGGCATTGGTAATAAGTCCCATCGTTCGCTTAACGGTGATGAACTCCTCAATATCTGGATGATCATCATTAAGCATCAACATCAGGGCTCCACGACGTGAGCCGCCCTGAATAATCAAGCCCGTAGCAAAGGAATATAGACCACCAAAAGAAACGGCTCCAGAGGCTGTTCCATTTACTCCTTTGACGTAAGCACCGCGAGGGCGAAGAGAGGACAAGTTAACTCCGACACCGCCGCCACGTGACATAATCTCAACCATGGTACGAACGGACTCAAAAATACCACCACGACTGTCATCTGGGGATGGGATGACATAGCAGTTATAAAAAGTTAGCTCAGCGTCGGCGCCGGCTCCAGATAAAATACGTCCACCGGGAACAAACTTAAAATCCTCAAGCGCATCGTAGAATTTCTTCTCCCAATACTGCTTTAGATCTACTGTGGTCTCGTTGCTAGCAATAGCTTTTGCAACTCGTGTCCACATTTCTTTTGGTGTGTCTTCAACACGATTGCCTGTGTCGTCTTTGAGCGCGTAGCGGTCAAAGAACACCTGCTCGCGCAGGCCCGTTAGTTCGTACCCCATAGTGATTGTCCTTATCCTTTTATGTTAAATTTCGCTTGGCTTGGTGCGACCTATGCAACTTGCAAGACCACAACGCTACCGAACACATTAGTGACCAGTAGCGATGGAGACACTACATCTCGTGTCGAAACAGCGTTTCCACTACTAGATGTAGTACCTCCCCCTCTAAACGCATTTTATCATGGATTTAAGTGACCGACAACGAGGTCAGATAGGGTCAAATTGTGTGGATAAGTGGATAGACTAGGGAAAACACCCCAAGATGTTGTGGTGGGTATTTAGCCGGCTGATGTTACAGTGCCAACCCTGGCCAATTTGAAAATATTCAGCTAACCTCAATTTCATATGAGATTCACCCAAAGACGCACGGAAGGACCAGGCAGGGCCAGAGCCGCTGAAATAATCAGTGAGCCAGGAGAGTCTAATCAGGTTTTTAACCCTGACGACTATATTTCAGCGGAAGCTAAAGCTGCTCTATTTGAATCCCTTGATCGACAGCTGGCAGCTCTCGACCCAGAAACCCCTCTAGAAGACAGCATGTTTGCTGGTATTGGCGAGGCTCACGCCCTACTCGGTGAGGGTGCGACACTGGCTATATTGTATCCTGAAGCTGTATCCGCCAGAAGAGTAATTGACCGCACACAAGAAGAATTGTCTCGTTATCTGGGTGAAGCGTTAGAAGAGGCCGTCAGACTACAGGGTGGCAGGTATGTATCGGCCTACGCTCAAATGTTGTTAATAGATTCAAAAGCTAGGCAGCTGATACCTGTTGACCAGAGCGGCGTTGATAGTGCTGTTACAAAATTAACCCGTGATGGTTTTGGGGATAATTGGGGCACTTTTTGCTCAAGGGTTTCTGAGCTGTCTCTTATAGTTCCTAGCTTAAGGGAGCTTTGGGACAAACCAAGTCAGGTTACCCCAGGGATAAAGGAAGCACGAGAATTGATGACTGCTGGTGAAAACGGATATGCGGTTCAAATTTTAGGCGCCATGGCTGTGGCCTTCCCAAAAGAGTGGGTTGAAAATAGTGAAATAAAAAGACTAAGAGCTGATTTAATCGAAACGGAAGCCAGTTGGCTTGGTGGGGTAGGTAAAGATTTTCTTCCATCCGCCCTAGCGTATTGGAAAATAGTCAGGGCTGATCGAGTGGAAGTTACTGTAGAAGGTGGTCTTAGGTTAATTTATAACAAAGAAGAGGCGGTATCACCCCCTCTTCCAGCTAGAAATAAAACTTGATTGTCTCTCAGCTGGCCAGCCTTAGTGCTCAATACCACGCCTTGGCTCAAAGTCTTCGTCGTAAGGATGCTTGGTAGTGGTCATAACTGTAATCAGATCAGCTGCGTTCAGAAACTCCTTAGGTGCATACCGGCCGGTTAAAATTAGCTCTGTATTCTGATGTTTGTTGTCGATGAAATCCAAGACCTCTTTTGGGTCGATTAGTTTATAGGCAGCTACTGTGTTGATCTCGTCCAAAATTAAGATGTCTGGCCGGTCTTCTACCATGGCTCTTCGAGCAAACTCCATGGCCTTCTTGGCTAGGTATTGATCCATGGCGGAGGGGTCGCTTAGATCAGAATGATCGGGCGTGCCAAACTGAACAATTTCAACATATGGCTGCAACGCCTCTAAAGCCAAAATCTCTCCATAGTCTTTGTGGCCTTTTACAAAATGAATGATTAAAACTTTCATCTTGTGGCCAGCTGCTCTGAGGGCAACACCTAAAGCTGCCGTGGTCTTGCCCTTCCCCTCTCCCGTGTAAACATGAACATAACCCAAACGTTTTTTTGGGTTAAACTCTCGTTGTGGTGGTTTTTTGTGCCAGTACATAGTTATTTTTTCGGGGATTTGGTTTTCTTTTTTCGAGTTGGGCGGGGTGCCAGTTTTTTAAGCTCGTCAGCGAAGGCAGAGACATCTTCGAAGGCGCGGTAGACACTAGCAAAGCGGACATAAGCGACTTTATCGAGCTTGCGGAGCTCGCGCATGATGATCTCACCAATGGTAGCGCTGTCAATCTTATCCTTTTTGGCTTTCATCTGAATCTGTTGCTCAACCTGATGCACAACTTTCTTGAATCTGCCTGGAGTGATATTTCGCTTCTGCAATGGCAAACGCATACTACGAACCAGCTTGTCTTTGTCGTAAGCCTCTTCGCTGCCATCGGCTTTACCGACCATGAGCGATAAGATTTCGATTTCTTCCAAAGTACTAAAACGAAAGTCACACTTACTACACAGTCTGCGGCGACGGATAGCGCCACCCTCTTCGATGACGCGTGAATCTATAACTCTAGTATCCTCTACCTGGCAAGATGGACAGTGCATATGAAGAAATAATAGCAGAAATCAACGGTAGATGCCAGGTCAATACAGAATTACTTGACTCGTGCGTTAAACAAGCGCACCATTGCATAAAGCGCCTTCTGAGCGTTGTGAAGGAGGAACCCATGACCAACCTGGCAATGGGATTGATGGTGGCGGGATTCTGCGTCGCCCACATGATGAAAGATGCTGTGCGTGAAGCACTGCACCTGCCCAAGAAGAAGGACCTGCGTCGTGTCGCACACAAGTAGTTGTCGCTCTACACATCAAAAGCGACCTCTTTTTTCTGAAGGCCTAGATAAATAGAGTTAACTGAAAACACCCTCTGCGTGAGGGTGTTTTCTTTATAGTATCTCTGAAATTACATCATCTTTTTCCGAATGAAGGCGGGGATGTCTAGATCGTCATCTTGAGTATTATCAACCGGGTCCTGATTCATGATGCTATTTGACTTTGGAGCGGCTGGCGCGCGGTCGTCATCATCTGAGCTGCTAGCTGGACGCTGCATGCCTGATTTTAAGGCGTCCATGTCACGGAAAGGATTGGTAGCCTCAACCTTCTTGGAAGAACGAGGTCCGTCACCAAAACCAGTTGCAACTACGGTTACCTGAACTTCGTCGCCCATGCTTTCGTCGATCACTGAACCGAAGATAATTCTAGCATTTGGATCTGCGTTCTCAGTAATTACGCGAGCAGCTTCATTAAGCTCAAACATACCGAGATTGGCACCGCCAGTTACTGTAAACAGAATTCCCTTAGCGCCATCAATAGACATTTCAAGCAGTGGGCTGTCGATAGCCGCCTTAGCCGCATCGATAGCGCGATTTTCGCCACTAGCCTTACCAATACCCATCAAAGCTGAACCAGCGTCTTTCATGACAGACTTAACATCGGCAAAGTCGACGTTGATTAGACCCGGTACAGTAATTAGATCAGAGATTCCCTGAACGCCCTGACGCAGAACTTCATCAACTACATTGAAGGCATCAACTAGTGAGGTCTTCTTATCAATAATCTGAAGTAGGCGGTCGTTTGGAATGGTGATAATAGTATCAACCTTATCGGCCAGCTCGTTAAGAGCAGCTTCAGCGATTTGAGCGCGTTGAGCTCCTTCAAATTCGAAAGGCTTGGTGACAACGGCTACAGTTAGAGCACCAGCGTCACGAGCTGCCTGAGCTACGTATGGAGCAGCTCCTGAGCCTGTACCACCACCAAGACCACAGGTGATAAACACCATGTCGGCTCCTTTAAGGATTTCGCCAATGTCGTCGGCATTCTCCTCAGCGGCTTTGTAGCCAACTTCAGGGTCCATACCAGCACCGAGTCCTCGGGTGGTAGTTTTACCGATGTGGATCTTCTTCTTAGCTGGATTGTGGTGCAGGGCCTGAGCATCAGTGTTGACGGCAACAAAGTCTACGCCCTTTAACCCGTTCTCAATCATACGCGTAATAGCGGATCCACCGGATCCACCGACTCCGATTACTCGGATTTGCGCAAATGTCTCTATCTCTGGTTTTACTTCCATGTTGAACAACGAAAGAATTATATATAGTGTATTTAGCCAAAGTACACCTTTAGTGTTCAGGCAACTGGCCCTAAAATGGCCATAAATGTGCCTGATCCTTTGCTGCGCATAATACTACGAGATGATTGGCTATCAAGCAAGGGTCTTTGTATACATTATGTGTTCATACAAAAAAGAGCCCACTCAGAGCTCTTTCAAAAGAGAGATGTAATTGTCTACGGAATCAGTGATTTGAACCACTTCCCCATCTTGCCGGTTACCTCAGAAACTGATGAGAAATTGCCCAAACCTGGCCTACGAACGCCCTCGTGTAGGCCTTGTGCCCATAATACCAAGCCGATGGCGGTAGAAAAGCTAGGGTCTTCTATTTTATCAATCGGGGTCTGAAAATGCTGAGGACTGCCAATAGCTGCTGACATTCTAAACTGAGACTTGGCCATATCGATTAGGCCAGTTAGCTTGCAGCCGCCTCCGGTAAAAATAATGCCGGCCGGTAACTTGCCGTCTCGATCGATGGACTGAAGTTCCTTTTTGAGCATGGAGAAAATTTCCTCAAGGCGCGCTTCGATTATTTCGGCCACTTCTTTTTTTGATACCCTGACGGCCTCGTTTTCATCTATAGTCGCTAAATCAATTTCATCGCGTTTGTTAACCTCTTCAGATAAAGCTGTGCCGTATTGTCGCTTAACCTCTTCGGCTACATCAACTGAGGTGCGCAAACCAATAGCGATATCATTAGTAATGTGACCGGCTCCAACCGGTAAAATTTTAGTGTGAATAACATCACCCTCTTCAAAAACCATTAAGCTAGTGGTAGCTCCGCCCATGTTAACCAAGGCCACTCCAAGCTCCTTCTGTCGCTTGGTTAGAACTGCTTCAGAGGCTGCTAGCACTTCAACTACTAGATCATCAATATCAACGCCAGTTCTATAAACAGATTTTGTAACGTTCTTTATTTGAGAGGTCATGCCAAGAATTATCTGGGCATTTACTTCTAATTTTATACCCGTCATACCAACTGGATCTTTGATGCCGTGCTGGTCATCGACGCTAAAGGATCTAGGAATAACGTGTAGGATTTCGTAGTTTTGGGGCGTGGCTACACTTTGAGCGGCTTCGACGGCTCGCTCAACATCATCTTCCCCTACCTCGCCGTTAGCCTTGGACACTGCCACCACACCCTGACTTTCCTGAGCCACTACGTGAGCTCCATTAACGCTGACTAGAGCTTGTTCAATAGGAACTCCAGTCATGCGCTCGCAGCGCTCTAGTGCAGCTGAAATGCTCGATACAGCGTCTTCAATGCTAATAATAGCTCCTTTGCTAATACCCTCGGCTGGCGTTTCGGCAGCACCAATGATATGCAAAGCTGGCCCATCACCGCGGGTGGACTTAACTTGACCACTAACCACGCGAATGGAAGATGAGCCAATGTCTATTCCAGTAATGATTTGATCTCGAGCCATAGCAATTAGTCAGTCTCTCAAACTGGGCTTACTATACCATATTTTACGTGAGAAGACGAGCCAAGTATGGATAGAAGATAATTATCCCCACCAGGAGTGCGCCAGAGGATGTTAGAAAAACTGCCGCGGCCATCATATCTTTGATGATTTCGCTGTAATGATGCAATCTAGGCTGAAGAATATCTACCATCCGCTCTAGTACTGTATTTAATATCTCAGTAAATAATACGGCGCAAATCACAAAAATTAAGGCGATCGCCTCCCACTGCTTAACTCTAAATAAAACCATTAAGGCGATTACCACCAATGTGGCAATCAATTGTAACCTAAAATTTTGCTCGTTTTGAACAGTATACTTGAGCCCCTTCCATGCGTAGTGAAAGCTTTTTCTTAACGTACGTAGTT